>Ga0070714_100004112_pt1 | contig 10943 bp, 8 predicted proteins | sample LARL83metaG_FD_65450 | JGI IMG/M metagenome (GOLD analysis project Ga0070714, IMG submission 65450) | Corn, switchgrass and miscanthus rhizosphere microbial communities from Kellogg Biological Station, Michigan, USA - LAR L8-3 metaG | ecosystem: Host-associated > Plants > Roots > Rhizosphere ... | reverse complement strand
CTTGCGGTTCCGCCCGGATCGGGCGGATGGCGGAGGATGATGTCACGCGGCACCTTGGTGACGTCGGTCACGCCGGTCAGCGCCATGGCGATGCTGAGCTCATCCTTCAGGATGTCGAGCGCCTTGGTGACACCCGCCTGTCCATATGCGCCAAGGCCGTAGAGATAGGCGCGGCCGATGAAGCAGGCACGGGCGCCGAGCCCGAGGAACTTGAGCACGTCGAGGCCCGAGCGAACACCACTGTCCACATAGACTTCGGTCTTGTCGCCGACCGCATCGACGATGGCGGTTAGGATCGATGCCGTGGAAGGCGCGCTGTCGAGCTGACGTCCGCCGTGATTGGAGACGAGGATCGCGTCCGCGCCGGCGCCGAGCGCCATTTTGGCGTCCTCGACATCCATGATTCCCTTGACGATCAGCTTGCCCGGCCAAAGCGAGCGCACCCATTCGAGTGTCTTCAGGTCGAACGAGCTGTCGAGCTGGCTTTTGACCAGCTCCGCCATCTCCTTGACGTTTCCCGATTTCACCTTCCCGGCATAATTGCCGAAGCTCCAGCGCTTGGAATGAAGCATCGCGAACGCCCAGTGCGGGTGGCTGACAATGCTCCAGATGTTGGCCGGGGTGAGCTTCGGCGGCACGCCGAGCCCGTTGTGCACGTCGCAATAGCGGGTGCCTTCGACGTGCAGGTCCATGGTGAGGATCAGCACCGGGCAGCCCGCCGTTTTGGCACGCTCAAGCAGGTCCTTCGAGAAGCCGCGGTCCTTTTCCAAATAAAGCTGGAACCAGAACGGGCGGTGGACGGAGCTGCGAACGTCCTCGATCGAGAGCAACGCGTTGGTCGAAAGCGAGAAGGGAATGCCGAACTCGTGCGCCGCTCGGCACGAAAGGATTTCGCCGTTCGACCAGACCGCCCCGCACATCCCGGTAGGACCGATCGCGACGGGAATGGAGACCTTCTCCCCGAGCATGGTCGTCCCGAGCTTGCGGTTCGACACGTCGAACATCACCCGCTCGCGAAAGCGGATCGCGTCGAGGTCGCGGCGATTCTCGCGCAGCGTGATCTGGGAGAATGAGCCGCTCTCGAGATAGTCCATGAACGGCTTGGGGACGCGTGCGTGGGCCCGTTTGCGCAGGTCCTCGATGCTGGCGATGGTGCCGGGCGCTTTCCTCATAGCTCGCCTCGCGTGGCCATCTCGCTGATACGGTCGCCCATTCGGCAGGCGAGCGCCTGGATGGTCAGCGACGGATTGACCCCGCCGCTGGTCGGGAACAGCGACCCGTCGCACACCCACAGGTTCGGGATCGACCAGCTGCGCCCGTCCTTGTTGACCACGCTATCGTCGGGATCGTCGCCCATCCGGCATCCGCCCATCAGGTGCGAGGTGTCGTCGTCATCCCACAATTCCTTGCCGCCGCCGGCCTCGAGCACCGAACGCATCGATCCGCGCGAATGCTCGATCAGACGGCGGTCGTTGTCCGAATAGGAGAAGGTCATGCGCGGGATTGGCAGCCCATATTGATCCTTCTCATCCGCGATCTCGATGCGGTTTTGCCGCTGCGGTTCGGTCTCGCCGACGATCCGCAGGCCGGCGACATGGTTGTATCGGGTCATCTCCTGGCGCAGCGCCATGCCCCATAGCCCGCGTTGAACCGACATCGCCTGCGCCCAGCCGACCGGCAGCGGGCCCTGGCTCATGAAGGCATAGCCGCCGTGGAAGTCCTTCTCGTCGCCGTCGTCGTAGTTCCAGTGCTCGGTGACGGCCATGCACGGCGGCGCTTTGTACTGGCGCACTTGCTCGTCCATCATGCCCCAGACGCCCGGCCCCGAGTGGATCATGATGTGCGTCCCGACGAGCCCGTTCTCGTTCGCGAGCCCGTCGGGAAACTGGATGCATGCGGAATTGAGGAGCAGGCGAGGGGTTTCGATCGCGTAGCCGGCCACAACGACGTTGCGCGCCTTCTGATGCCGCCACTCGCCCTTGCGATGATAGGTTAGCCCGGAGGCGCGGCCATCCTTGCCCATCTCGACCTTGCCGACCATCGCCAGGTCGCGAATTTCGGCACCCGCCTTGATCGCTCGGGGGACGAAAGTGACGAGCACGCTCTGCTTGGCGTTGGTCGAGCAGCCGTAGGCGCAGAATCCGCGATAGACGCACGGGTGCGCCATGCCGCGCGGCGCCGACAGGGTCGCGAGTGGTATTGGCGACCACTTGATGCCAATCCGTTCGCATCCGCGAGCGAGCACCAGGCCAGGCGCGTTCACCGGATGCGACCGATACGGATAGCGCTTGCGGCGCTTGCCCCAAGGATAGTCGATCGGCCCCGAGATCTTCAGCGCTTCTTCGGCCTCGTCGTAATAAGGTTCGAGCTCGTCGAAGCTGATCGGCCAGTCGCGTCCGTAGTCGAGCGTCGAGCGGCACTTGAACCACTCGGGCCGCCAGCGGAGCGCGATCATCGTGTAGTGAACGGTGCTTCCACCGACGCCGCGGCCGCTGTTGTTCGAGCCGAGCTCGACCGGATCGGCACCGCCCGTGATCCGGTCGTCTGTCCAGAAGAGCCCGCCCTGCCAGCTTTCGTCCGATACGAAATCCTCGAGCGGGCGCCAGAACGGACCTGCGTCGAACGCAACGACCGAAAATCCCGCTTCGGCGAGTTTACAGGCCAGCGTGCCGCCACCGGCGCCGGTGCCGACGATCGCGAAATCGACCTCTTCGCGCTCGTCGTAGCAGCGCATCGGGATCCACTTCCCTTCGCGGAACACGTCAGGCGCGCGGCCATCGCCGGCCCTCGGTTCGGCGACGTCAAGCATCGGCAGCCTTGAAGTCCAGCTCCTCGGCTTCCCATGAATCGCGCTCGTCCGGGCCCAGACGCGCATAGCCGCGCGGAGAGGCTGGTCCGCCAAAGCCGATCTCGCTCCACGCGTCGGGGTGCGAGTAGTAGATGCCGACGACTTCTTTCAGCAGGTGATGCTTGAAGAAGCCGCCCGCCGGCAGATCGCCCCAGTGGCGGCGCTCGACATGGTTCGATTCCACGGCTCGCAGCAGCTCGTCCTGGTTCTCGGCTGAAAGCTCTTCGAACGCCTTGCCATGGCGGCTGAGCGCTTCGGCGGCAATCGCTGCGAGCCCTTGCGCCCAGGCCTCGCGCATCGGCGGCATGTCGGCGTAGCGATAGCCGGGCGTGTGGTTGTAATGGAGAAGTGCGTCGACCCATGGGACGATCGGCACCGGCTCTTCGCGATCCGGCTGGGGCACCAGGCGATCAACGATCGCCTGCAGCAGCGACCATTGCTCTTCGCTGAAAAAACGCCGCTGGGGTACCTGCTCCAGCCGCTGCTCGATCGCGGCGCGGGTCTGGTCGTTCCACGACGGCGAGTCCCATTTGTCGAGGACGTCATAGTTGGAAAAAGGCGTGCGGAAGTCGCTCACGGCCGATCCTCGAGCGCTGGGAGGATGCCGAGACCGGCAACCGCAATGCCGAGGAACGCGGGAGGCGCGGGGAGCGGCGGCCCCTGGAGGATCATCTGGCTCCAGTTGCGCCAGCCGCCCATGTTCCTGTGGATGCCGTACGCATGGAACAGCGGCCCGGCGATGCCGAGCACCGCGGTCGCCTTGAGTAGCGGCTCGGCAATCGCGGCGGCGCGCGGCGTGAACATGGCAGCGCCGATCGTGATCGCGGCGAGTGGTGGCACCGTCACCGGCGCGAACATGACGGGGTTCTGAAAGTTGCCTCGAAAGTGAAGCAGCCCGGCTTCGGCAATGGTGCCGAGCAGCGAGAAGGCGATCAAGCCGGCAGTATGTCTCGGCAGCCGGGTTCGCACATACTCGCGCCCACTCAGCATCTCACCCGCGATGACGCCGTACAGCCCCGCGAGCGTGAGGGCCGCCGGAGCTCCCATCGGGGCGCCGTAGAAAAGATTGAGCGCATCCAGCTCGCCCGGCCGCTTGAGGATGTTGTAGGTGTGGAAACCGAGCCCGATCAGGCCGGTGACGCCGACGGTTGCAAATGCAACCCGCGGCAAGGTCTTGCGCGCATCCTGCGGGCGGAAGGCTATCCACGACGCGGCGGCGAGGCCGAGCACCGCCATTGTCGGACCCGCGAACATCGCACGATCCTTGAACTGGCCGCGGTAATGCTCGATCCCGCTGTCGAGGGCGACGCTCAGGCACAGGATCGCGGCGCCGGCACCGAGCGCTTCGGCAGCACGCAGGTTTCGCTCCGCCGAAGGACACCAGGCGCGCTGAAGCAGCCACCCGAGCGCGGTCGCGGCGGCGACTCCCGCGACACCGACCGCGAGCAGCGGACGGTGCGAAGGTTCCGGCTGGCCGCGTGCAAGCAAGGCTCAGCTCCGCGCCGTGGTCTTGGGGCGACGCTTTGGCTCGGATCTGTTCGCCTTTCCCGCGAGCATGAAGCCGGCGCCCGCAATCGCCGCCGCTCCCAACGCGGCCAGGCCAAGGTGAGCCTTGTGCTCGCTGATCCACAGCTCGGCGCTGCTGTCGACCGCCTCGCTGTCGAAGCTGCCGTGAGCGCCGTGATCGCCCGCGACCGGTTCGAACAGATTGTCCCTGCGGTCGGGGCTGACTCGCTCGGGGCGCTGCTGCGAGGCAAACCCGGTAGCGGCGAGATAATCGTCCATCATGCTCGAGGCGATCTTGTTGCCCCAAACCGCCTCGACCGTAGGCAGGCCGACGAGCATCTCCTTGCGCCCGTCGTTCGCTGCGAAATAGATGGCACGGGCGGCAACCTCGGGCTGGTACACCTTTCCGACCGGACGCGGCTGGCCCGGAAGCCTGGCCCTGATCCAGTCGAATTGCGGCGTATTGACGCCGGGCATCTGCACCATTGTTATCGTCACGTTGGATTTGTCGTGAAGCAGCTCGCAGCGGACCGAGTCGATGAAGCCCTGAATCGCGTGCTTCGAGCCGCAATAGGCCGACTGGAGCGGAATTCCGCGATAGGCGAGTGCGGACCCCACCAGCACGATCGCTCCGCTGTCGCGCGGCAGCATGCGCTTCAACGCGGCGCGGGTGCCGTTGACCTGGCCGATATAGGTGACGTTGGTGACCCGCTCATATTCCTCTGGAGTCACGTCCATGAAGCGCGAGAAGATACCGGCGAAGGCATTGTTGACCCAGACATCGATCGGTCCGAACTCGCGTTCCACCTGGTCCGCGGCCGCTTCAACCGCCTTCCAATCGGCGACGTCAGTCGGGATCGACAAGGCGCTACCGCCAAGCTCTTCGATGTCGCGCCTGGTGGCGTCGAGACCATCCTTGCCCCGCGCGAGAACCGCAACCTTGCAGCCGTGCCTCGCGAACTCGCGCGCGGTCGCTCTGCCGATGCCGGCGGTTCCTCCAGTGACGACTACAGTGCGGGCATTTCCTGTACTCATGCCAAACTCCTTGGCCGACGTGCCCACCCGCTCCGGTTTCTCTCAACAGCCGCCAGCGAGCGCAGCTAAGTGCCCGCGGTTCGTCGAAGACTGAGCCATCGGCCGCAAACTCCAACACAGCGCAGGCCATTCGGTTTCGCGATTTAAGCCGGCTCAACGGTCGCGCGAACTTGGCAACTGCAGTTGATACTAACGTTGCCCCGAAACGATCCATTCGACCGGGGCGAACTCGCGATCGTTGATCCTCGTCAATGCTGGGAACTCTTGCTGGGCTCAGCTTGGGTTCAGTGATCCAGCCCCGAACGGGTCATTTTTCGTGACATCGTTTCGAAATACGGCACTACCGACAGGGATGGCCGACCAACCCGCCACTGCCCAAGCGCGGCCGCACATTAGGGCCGAGATCGCCGGCAACAGCCTGGAACTGATCGAGAGCGGCGATGAGCGGCTGCGGATGCTGCTGGAGCTGATCGGCGGCGCTCGGCGGTCGATCCGGATGCTGATGTACATGTTCAATCCGGACCGTGCCGGCGAGCTGGTGCGCGACGCGCTCATCGAAGCGGCTCACCGCGGGGTCGAGGTCAAGCTGCTGATCGACGGGTTCGGCTCCGCCGCGCCGCCCGACTTCTTCGCGGAGTTCGATCCGGCCGGGATCGGTCATTGCGTGTTCAATCCGAGCTACGGCCGGCGCTACCTGATGCGCAACCACCAGAAGCTGGTCGTGATCGACGAGGCGGTGGCGCTCGTCGGCGGCGCAAACATCGACACCGATTATCTCAGCGATCGCGCCGAGGGCCAGTGGCGCGACCTCTGGCTTCGGGTCGAGGGTCCGGAGGCGGCGCTTCCGGCGCGCTATTTCGACACGCTGTTCCGCTGGTCGCACAGGAAGAATCCGTCGCTCAATTACCTGAGGCGCCAGATCGCCGAATATACGGAGTGGCGGGGGCCGCTGCAGTGGAAGTTCAGCGGTCCATTGAGCATGCGCAACAGCTGGTGGCGGAGCATCGGACGCGACATCAGGCGCGGGAAGCGGCTGGATATGATCTTCGCTTATTTCGCTCCGCCCAGCGCGATGCTCCGGAGGATCGGGCGCCTCGGCAGGCGGGGACGGGCGCGGATCGTCACTGCTGCCAAGTCCGACAACAACGCGACCATCGCCGCCGCCCGCAACAGCTACAGCCGGCTCCTTCGCCGGCACGTCGAGATGTACGAGTACCAGCCCGCCAAGCTGCACACCAAGCTCGCGATCGTGGACGACATCGTCCACATCGGCTCATCGAATTTCGATTATCGCAGCCTCTACATCAACATGGAGGTGATGCTGCGGATCAAGGATGCCGGCTTCGCCGACGCGATGCGGCGCTATGTCGAGGGCGAGATCGCTTGCTCGCGCTGGATCACGCCCGCTCTCCACAAGCGGCGGTCCAATCCCTGGCGGCGGCTCAAGTGGGCGGTATCCCACTTCATGGTGAACGTGATGGATTATACCGTCACGCGACGGCTGAACTTTCGGCGGGAAGGTTAGCCCTTCTCGCCGTTATAGGCCCAGAACAGCACCGCAGGCGGCACATTGATCCACTCGAAACCGCGCTTGAGTGGAGCGAAGTGCGGCTTGATGAAGTCGAGTACCTTCGGGCTGAACTGATAGACGAGGAAGGCACCACCTGGACGGATGACTTTGGCGGTCGCCTCGGCAATCGAGTCGCCCACTCCCGGAGGCAGTGTCGAGAAGGGAAGCCCCGACAGCACATAATCGGCCGAACCGAGATTCCGCTCAGCGAGGATCTTTTCGACATCGGCGGCAGAGCCGTTGACGGTAATCAGCCGTTCGTCATCGATCTGCTCGCGCAGATAGCGCGTGAAATCTGCGTTCGTGTCGATCGTCACCAGGTGCGCATCGGGACCCAGCCGTTCGAGGATCGGCTTCGTGAAGGTCCCGACACCAGGCCCGTATTCGACGAACAGCTTCGTGTTCGCCCAATCGACCGGGCCGAGCATCTTGTCGATCAGCACCCGGCTCGACGGGATGATCGAGCCGACCATCACGGGATTCTTGAAGAAACCGCGCAGGAACTGCCAGCGAGGGCTGTGCGAGCGGCGATCGCGGCGGCGTTGGAGTCGGCGAGGACTCTTCAGCGTGCGCGCGGATGACGTCGGCATGTAAGCTCCTGGCTGGATCGGCGAAGGCGGGAGCGTTGGCAAACGCGCCGCCTGTTGGCAAGGTTCACAATGCTTACAAATGCATCGCGGCCCAACGCCGCTCTATGAAACGCGCCTTTGGCGGGACGAAGAGTTTCATTCGGGCTTACCGCCCGGTTTCGGTCGAAGCATTCCCGGAAGCACAAATCCGATTCCGCTCATCGGGCTCGTCGCGTCGCTCTTCAGCGTGTCCTGGATGCGCTCATATTCTTCGAGCATCTCGGGCGTCACGGAAGCGCGCGTTTCACCAAGTGCCGTTTCGAAGTCCGCCATGGTCACATGCACCGCATCGAGTCCGTGGCGGAGAGCGGTCAGTCCCGCCCGCCGCACCAGATCCTCGAGGTCGGCACCGGTGAAATGCTCGGTGCGCTGCGCGATCTTGTCGAGGTCGACGTCATCGGCGAGCGGCATTCCCTCGGTGTGGATGGCAAGGATTCGCCGCCGTCCCGCCGTGTCCGGAACCCCGACATAGATCAGCTCGTCGAACCGTCCGGGCCGAAGCAGCGCCGGGTCGATCAGGTTCGGGCGGTTGGTCGCGCCGATCACCACCACGTTCTGCAATTCCTCGAGCCCGTCCATCTCCGACAGGATGGTGTTCACCACCCGCTCGGTCACCTGCGGCTCGCCGAGGCCGCCGCCGCGGGCGGGCACCAGGCTGTCGAGCTCGTCGATGAAGATGATCGTCGGCGCGACCTGGCGCGCGCGGTTGAACAGGCGCGCGATCTGCTGCTCGCTTTCGCCATACCATTTGCTCAGCAGGTCCGACGATTTGGTGGCAATGAAGTTCGCCTCCGCCTCGCGCGCCGCAGCCTTGGCGAGCAGGGTCTTGCCGGTACCGGGAGGGCCATAAAGCAGGAAGCCCTTGGCCGGTCGAATTCCGAGCCGCCGGAACGCCTCGGGATGTTTAAGCGGAAGCTCGACCCCTTCGCGCAGCCGGTCGCGAGCGGCATCGAGGCCGCCGACATCGTCCCAGCGGATCGTCGGCGCTTCGACCATCACCTCGCGCATGGCGGAGGGCTGGACGCGCTTCAGCGCATTCTCGAAGTCGCTAAGCTCGACCGTCAGCGCGTCGAGGATCTCGGTCGGGATCGTCGCTTCGGCGAGATTGAGGCGCGGCATGATCCGCCGCACCGCTTCCAGCGCCGCTTCCCTCGTCAGCGCGGCGATGTCCGCTCCGACAAAACCGTAGGTGCGTCGCGCAAGGTCGTCGAGGTTCACGTCCGCGGCGAGCGGCATCCCGCGCGTATGTATGCCGAGGATTTCGCGCCTGCCGGGCTGGTCGGGCACGCCGACGATGATCTCGCGGTCGAACCGGCCGGGGCGGCGAAGCGCCTCGTCGAGTGCCTCCGGGCGATTGGTCGCCGCGATGACCACCGTGTTTTGCCTCGGCTCGATCCCGTCGAGCAAGGTCAGCAGCTGCGCAACCAGGCGCTTCTCCGCCTCGCCGGTGACCTGCCCGCGTTTTGGGGCGATCGAGTCGATCTCGTCGATGAAGATGATCGAGGGTGCATTCTGCGCCGCCTCCTCGAAGATTTCGCGCAGGCGCCGCTCGCTCTCGCCATAGGCCGAGCCCATGATTTCGGGGCCGGCGATGTGGAAGAACTTCGCCGCGCTTTCGTTGGCGACAGCGCGCGCGAGCAGGGTCTTGCCGGTGCCGGGCGGGCCGTGGAGAAGCACACCCTTCGGCGGGTCCACACCAAGACGTTGGAACAGCTCCGGATGGCGGAGCGGGAGCTCGACCATTTCGCGGAGCGCATCGATGGTGTCGCGCATGCCGCCAAGGTCGTCGTAGGTGACATCGGCGCGGCGCTGCCCGTCGCCGTCGCGGGCGGTATATTCGGGGAGCAGCTCGACAGTCGTCTTGCCGTCGATGTGGACGATCCCTGCCGGAGCGGCGGAAACCACTACGAGCCGCAATTCCTGGAGCGCGAACGCGGGGGCATTCAGGAGCTGTCGGATGTGATCCGGCATGTCGGCGTTGATCCGCTGATGACCGGCGGTCGCGACGGTGTCGCCCTCGACCAGCGGCCGTCCGGCGAACGTGCGTTTGAGCGCCTCCGCAGAACCCTGAAGTCGCACGTTGGGCTGAGCGGGCGCGAACACGACCTTCGTCGCGGGCTTCGAGTCGGCCTTGCTGACCTCGACAAAGTCGCCCGAGCCGACGCCGGCGTTGGCGCGCTGGAGGCCGTCCAGCCGGACGATATCGATGCCTTCGTCCTCGCCATAAGGGCGGATTGCGCGAGCAGCGGTCGAACGCTTGCCGACGATCTGGATGACATCCCCTTCGCTGAGACCCAAATCGTCCATCAGCTTGTCGGGAAGCCGGGCAAAGCCGCGGCCGCTGTCCGCCGGCGGCAGGCTAGCCACCTGGACCTTGCGCGACCGCGTGCGGTCGATTGTGTCTGCTTCAGGCATTCTTTCTCCTGACCCGCGCTCTCATGTCGCTACGCAACGGCGGCACGGCAAGCACGGTTTCAACTGCTGCTCAATATTTGATCGCCCCGGCGATTTTGCGAACCACGCTGCGCGGAGCGAAGCGGCCGCTGTTCGCCGTCACCTTGTTGAGGAGACCCGGCACGACCACCGCTTTGTTCCTGTCCAGCCCCTTGAGGCCAATCGCCACGACCTCGGGCGCGGTCATTGCGACCTTGTCGAACAGCCCATTGCCGCCGAAGCCCGCGACCTCACCGAATTCGGTGCGCGTCGGACCGGGGCACAAGCAGCTGACCTTGATCCCATGCGGCTTCAGCTCCTCGTGCAGCGCCTCGGTTAACGACAGCACGAACGCCTTGGTCGCGAAATAGACCGCCATCTTCGGCCCCGGCTGGAAGGCAGCGGTCGAGGCGACGTTGAGGATCGCGCCTGACTTCCGCTCGATCATTCCGGGCGCGACGGCGCGGCAGAGGTCGGTGAGCGTGGCCACGTTCAGGTCAATCATTTGGCGTTGTCGCCTGGCGTCGAGCTCGTCGAAGCGGCCGATGAGACCGAAGCCGGCATTGTTGACCAGCAGGTCGACGGTTTCTCCATGAGCACCGAGATCCGCGAGGAGCTTGGCGGCGGCGTTCGCCTTGGACAGGTCGATCGCGACCGCTCGGGTGTTGCCCAACTCCTTGGCCAGTGACTCCAGCCGATCATTGCGCCGCGCCGCCAGCACCAGCCGATGTCCGCGTTTCGACAGCTGGCGAGCAAACTCGACGCCAAGACCGGCTGACGCGCCGGTTATCAAGGCAACACTCGTCATTGCGAGCGGCTGAAGGCCGCGCGGCAATCCAGAGCTGAGGCGCTGGATTGCTTCGCTACGCTCGCAATGACGGTCAACCGACCTTCGCCTTGACGATCTTGCCCGGCTCGCGCG
>Ga0070714_100004110_pt1 | contig 10945 bp, 9 predicted proteins | sample LARL83metaG_FD_65450 | JGI IMG/M metagenome (GOLD analysis project Ga0070714, IMG submission 65450) | Corn, switchgrass and miscanthus rhizosphere microbial communities from Kellogg Biological Station, Michigan, USA - LAR L8-3 metaG | ecosystem: Host-associated > Plants > Roots > Rhizosphere ... | reverse complement strand
TAAAGTACTCCCATACAAGAAAAAGTATTAACTGGTTAAAGAGTTTCCATAAGTCTGTTAATATTGTTTTTAGAAGATTGTGCGTATGTCTTGTCTGCTACGGTCAGACTAGATTTACAAGAGAATACAATATAAGATATACCTGTACTTGCAAATACAAAAACGTACGATGACTGAACGAGCTCTCGCTAAAAAGCTAAAAAATATGTCTTATTTATTTAATAAATGGTTGTCCACTTTTTTTCTTTAACATCACTAAAATAACAGTTAGAATCACAGCCGGTAATACGCCACCAACAATGATGCTCTCGACAAGAATGTCCGTTGGAGAGAATGGGGCTGACACCGATACCTTAAATGACGCCAGTGCGAGGCCAAACGAATCTTTATTTATACTAACTAGGATCTGATTATACCCGCTGTCTGGAAAGGAGAACCTTAAAGAGAAATCGCCATTTGCAACAGGTATATATAGAAATTTGAATCCCTTTTGAAAATCATTTACTATCACCACACTTGCTTTAAAGTTCTTTACGTGTTGGCTTGTTGTTAAATTTTGGACACTGAAACTAAGCTCGGTAGGAGAATCAGCTGTAGGTTTTTCTGGTTTGGATGCAAACTGGATTTTAATATCCTTTTCTCTATCTACCCACTCTTGTAATGTTGGGCCTGCCAGGTGTGCATAAACATTAGTTCTAGGAATTGCAGTTCCCAATACGACTAGTATCGACGCTATCGATAAAGTCATAATATCGGTGAGTGATATGTTACCAGTCACATGCATAGTATCCTACATTAGAAAAGTTGGGATAATTAAAACTCTCATACTACACCAAGTAGAGAACTTAATGTCGATAGGATTCAGAGAAATTAGAGTTGAGCAGTATTCTGTCTTTGTACTTGTTTTCTATTGTACAGGGAGAAGATTGATGTGCTCATTGCACCAATTATTGCTCCGGGAATTATTGTCATGATTGATGTAATAGGCAATGTGATTAGAAAGTATGGGATTGTGTATGCAACAAGATCGGCAATAAATGTGTGAGTCGGAAGAAGCAGATGTGTAAAAGTTAGATTAATCCATGGAAAGTCAATCAGACAGACGGCTGATCCTATGATCGCTCCGGTTATTATCATTTTTGATTTTTGTGAACTCTTGCCTAGTAGCGTTGTATTGAGAATAAGGTCAGCCATTATGACTGTTGGATAGACTATCAATGCGTACCAGGGTAAGAATGATACGGCTCTATAAGATGGGACGATACTTGAAAATACGTTTATACCTATCAATACTATGACTACAGCACTTGCAGCACCGAATTTACCTCCGCCTCCAATAGTTTTGGACGCTGCAATAAACACAGTCGAACCTATCAAAGGTAAAGCAACTATTGCGATTAGTGTCTCAGCGATAGGATCCAAATTAAAGTTAAAGTGTTGTCCGTTAGAGAGAGGTAAAGCAAACAAATGGACATACCATATTAGCGTTAACCACATAGCAGCAAATGCAGGAATCAATGCGCCTTTAATCATCAACTTTTTAGGTCTTGACGAGAAGTGCACAATGATTCTTGCAAGTCCTAACACTACTGCAACAGAATTGATGAGAATGCCGGTTGCAAGGGTTAAGTGTGTTGGACTTAACAACCCATCAACTCCAAATGTTTGGTGCCACCAAAAGTCTGCTGGCCCTGCAACAAGTGCAATTCCGGAGCCTATCATAAACAGTTTGAATGCGGTAGCATATGATTTTGTACGAAGATCTTTATTCGCTAATAACATAATGCCCCCGATAACTGCAGCTATTGTTAACAATCCGACACCAGAATAGAGTAATGTGTGGGACGGGGTGAAGAACGACTCTGGTCTTTGTAGCAGGTGAGACGTCACATCCCAGCTAGTTCCGCCGATCTGTATTAAAGACCCTGTGGCGGCCATTATTAAAGCAACGAATAGCAGATCCATCGTACGCGATTGCAAAACTTGATTACTCTGGTGTTGCATGTCTCTTACACTAAAACATGCAAATCTATTTAATAAGTATAGTGAATTTCTCAAGATCTCGAGCTAATTTCAAGTGATTTACAAAGACTACGCAGACTATTGTTATTATTCTTGGTATCTTTCTACTAACCTTTATTTTTGTCCCTGTTGATTTGTGCTTGGATGGCAGACCTCAAATCGTCGTCACTCAATTCTGAGTGATTAATTCCGAGCTTATTAGCTACTGATTCAAGTTTTTCTCTGTTTTGCACATTGGTTGGCGTGGTGGTGGTGACTGTACTAATGTCTTTAACCCTTTGAAAATCTCTTTTAGCTTCAATTCTAGCCTTCTCGAATTCAGTAGTTGCCCTACCAAAGGATTTTGCAAGTTCAGGGATTTTCTTTGCTCCAAAAAATACTAGCACAACTATTGCTATGATAATTATCCACTCTGCCGCATTAACGATAGCCATCTGCAAGACAGTTAATGCGATACTTGTCATTGATCGACTATAGGAGTATAGTAGTATCAATGATTTAAGCGTTAACTTTTACTAATCAGGTAGGCAGCTTTCAAGGATTCACTGATATTCTTATTCTGCGCCTAGCCCTTCTCTCAATTGCCAGCATTCCAATAAGATATAATACTATCATTGGTCCTGCAACAAACCACATTGTTAGCCCACTACCATCCGGAGTTATTATAGCACCGAAAATTACCAAAACAATAATAGCATACCGAAAGTTATGTCTCCAAAACTTGGGTTCAATTAGGTCAGTCAACGAAATCGCATACATAATTATCGGAAGCTCAAATGCAATCCCAAAGCCCAGAAAGAATTGCAATACAAATGTTATAAAATCATTGATATTAAGAAATGTTTCCACACCAATGGCTTGGCCATACTTGTAGAGAAAATTAAGTGTCAATGGAATTACTGCAATATATGAGAAGGCGATGCCGGCCAAAAATAAGCAGATAGTAGGAAGAAATACAATTTTTATTCCTGCTCGCTTGGATCGTTTGTCAAATGCAGGGGAAATAAATCCATAAATCTCCCTGATAATTATTGGCGTAGATGCTATTAGACCAACCAAAAGTGAAACATAGAGCTGAGCAAAGAACGCTTGCCCAGGAGCCGTTTGGATTAACTTTACTCCTTGTGGAAGGAGCGTGGCTTGCATATATGAAGTAAGCTGGATGGAAAAGTTATGAAATATGTCTGGGTACGGGTAATAGAACAAAAAGTGAATGCCATTAATTTCAAATGGTCTAAATCCGAAAAACAGACAAAAGAATGTGATAGTTGTGACACACATCAAGATACGGAGTAGTCTTGCACGTAGCTCCTCAAGGTGTTCCCTAAGACTCATCTCGTCAGGCATGGTCTTGCCTTGATAGGATAGCCATTTTCCGATTGTTCCAAATAAGGGGACCACGGGCAAACTGTTCACTATTCGTATAAGTATTATATTATTGTAATCTTATCTGTCTCAGTATGCTTACAAGAAAATTTGCAAACATTCTCTCCTACTATCGTTTTGTACCTATCTAGTTTAAGGTGGTTATGAAGAATGAAAACCAAATTTCAGGGACCATTCTACATGCTATGGAATTGAAAACTGATTTTGATGTGCAATAGCTAACATCTACGTTATCATAACCGATACCCATCTGATGTACCGACCTTAAGTAATTCACGCATCTATGACCGTTTGTCAATTCGCTGAAATCATTTAAGACTACATCTGCATCAGAAAGTTTTGTGACAGTAACGATTGACTAAAATCAACGATCTCATTGTCGGTAGTGCCAACTACATTTAATTTGGCTAATAAAATTTCTTCGAAAGCAGAGGAATTTATCGACAACTTGAACTTCATTTTATGAGCCTATAAAAATATCTCTGCTTACTAATGGATTAACAATGCTGTGTCAGTGAAAACGATTTTTTACAATTGTTTATGTCAGGCGGTCTTTTAATCTATTACTTCAAAGCATACCCAAAGCAATCAAAGTCACTAAAGTCATGACAAGCCTAGGATGACTTGGCAAATTAAAAACCGTTCTACTTGATAGGCACATACTCATTTTATATATTTTCAACCAGAGTTATTGATAATAGACCCCTGGTAGTTGTTAGATGTTGATGTAGATGTTGACGTTGAGGATGAGGAAGAAGATGAGGATGAGGATGTCGTTGTCTTGGATGTGGAAAGGTACCCAGGTGCCGAAGCTTGTACTGTAGCCCTAAAACTCACATTGCTGTCATTTTTTGAGTTTGGATTTATATTCATTGAATATGCAACCTCGCCGTGGTGCCCTACAATTTCTTTAGATGTTCCGTTAGAAGCAAAGGTAATCTTCAGCTTTACAATAGCGTTTTCAATTTTCACACCAGTAGCAGCATCGTAGGCTGTACCTGTTACGCTCGACACTCCTCTACCATTAACTATATTCTGAGATGATTGAATTGAGATTGATAAAGGCTTGGCATTATTATTATTGTTATTGTAATTATATTTGGATGCTGGGGGTGATTGTGTCAACCTCGCGCTTAGGCTCCCTCCAAGTGTAGCATTGTTAGTACTATTATCTTTCTTTTGGTTTTGTGAGGTAGAATCGCGTGTGCTATTTATATGAGCAGCTGAGGTTTTTGCTGTATTATTTGAGGAGATAGTGACATTTCCTGGTGGTTGGTGTGGCCGATCTAAAGAAGCGTTTGTTACCGTCTGGTTGTTATTCCTGTTAGCCATTGGTGATGTTGACTTGGATACCCCTGTTACATTTACACTATACCATTTAATCAAGTGATTAGTGGTGTTACTAACATTGGTTGAGTTAGTATTGCTATTACTATTACCTGCCATTAGACACGATAATTTACCTGTTAGCTTATTTTGCCCATCTTTGATTGATGTAGAATTGGTCGGAAGAACAGTATAATGCCATTTAGAATAGTCATTGACTCCCTTTGGTCCATCTGCTATTGCGTTTTGATATGGTCTTATACTGTTAACAATAACTGAAACGTAACATCGCGCTCCATTATTAATATTAGTTGTATTGCTCATTTCAATTCCCGAAATTGTAAGGTTACTATGAGTTGATATATTCTGACCGTTCGTAGGTGATGTAATCTTTATGCTGTGAGTATCCATCTGACCTTCTGAAAAAGTAAGTGTACTCAACAATACTAGGAAAAGGGCAAATATAATAGATGGAATTGACAGCAATATCTCTGATCTCAATCGAATCAATAAATAGCTTTGACACATTAAATTATAAAAACATAGAGTCTCATAATTCCTTGTAGTTATCCTGGTCCATCTTATCGAACATATAATTCACCTTTTCTTTTGGACGGTCGATCTGTGCATTAATAATCATGCTTGCCACCACAAGTGCGTACGTGAACCTACGGACTTGCATATGTTCTAAGACAAACGCAACAAAATCAACCGCTCATGGTGGCCCAAGACATCACTTCTAGACGAAAGACATAGTGTAAGTGTGTTTTTAGAAATCATCTGTTCATGCAGAGTATTATTCCAGTCTACATTAAATGAGTTAACCTTTGTTATTTCGAGGATCGAACAATATCAGAAATCTCAGCAATATCCCATTTGGGTTGCCTATTGTTTATCGTATTTCTGATGGTGGAAGTGTTTGCTCTTGATAATATTCCGTCCTCTATGAGTTCATTTGCAATCATTGCTGCTATGGGCAAAGCTCCGGTTGCACCGGGGGAATTATAATTAAGGACGTGTAAAGAATAGTCATTTTTTATAATCTGAGTATCGTCAACAAATTTTCCGTTTCTATCTATCAAAGAGGATCTGATTCCTGAAGTTCCTCTTTGCGTAAAAGATGACGGTCTAAGCTGTGGTAGGAATTCCCTGGCCCTATTTATCATTGCAGTTTTAGAAAGAGAGCTTTTTAGTTCACTGCTTGCCAGAGATAAAAATTGTCTGTCAAAAAATATTTTTCGTGCTCCCGTTCGGGATGATTCAAAAATCTTTGGTATCAAATTTCTGAGGTTAGTGCCCAAGCTATAAGCATAAGGTGAAAAGACCGGAACAGCATTAGGACCTACCTCCCGTGTGCCATCAACACGCACTATCCAATGAGGATCCAAAAATGGATATTCTGGATATTTTGGAACCGTATAGATGCTTAATTTTGTAAGGTCTCGGTATTCGGGAGGAGCCCGCCAATATTCTCCTCTGAAATGAAGATCTGTATATTCCGCTGCCACCTTCATACTATGTGCTACATCTACTGCATTTCCACCAGCCGTGTTAATAAGATATTTTGTTACAATCCTCTTTCCGTCGTTTGTATACAATACCGTGTTGTGGCTACCTATTCCGTCATCTTCGTAGTGCTGGTCATGATTTCTGCGTACAATCCTAACAACCTTGCTACCAGTGACGAGCTTACAACCAAACCGCTTGGCATCCTCCAGGAGTTCCTTGCTTAGGGATCCATAATCTATAGAACCATCTTTAGAGCAATAAATTCCTGCCAAGCATTTAATGTTAGGTTCGAGCTTTTGAACCTCGTCCTTTTCTAAGAAGTTCATTTCATTTGTTTGTAAACCATTTGAATAACCCCATTCTACATATTTGTGAAGCCTATCTATTCCCTTATCGTAGGTTGCGACTTCAAGTACCCCATCTTGTTTAAAGGGTAATGACTTCAAACTACAATATTCCTTTAGCATATTAAAGCCAAGAAATGCGGCTTTTGCAAAGAGCTTTTTCTTGACTGGATCGTATAGAAAGGGTGCATGTACTTTACCAGTATTTCTGGAGGTAGCGTGTAGAGAAAAATTCTTTTCTTGTTCAATAAGAAGGATGTTATTAAATCTTGAATGGGCCGAGGAAGAGCATAAGAAATATGCAATAGAGGTACCCAAAATACCTCCTCCAATAATTGCAATATTAAATTGATCTTCTGTATTCAATGACCAGACTGCATAGAATTGATACGGTTATGTTATATTATTAGTTTCTTAGGAAAAATAAGTTACAAAGAAACTTGCTTTCGTATCATATTATTGAGCCTACTAGTTTCTCGATATTAAGAATAAAAATACTGATTTTTAGAAACTAAGTTGTCGTTGACCAAATACACAATAAAATCGATTTTCATTTTCCTATCCATAATGAGATTCACGTTGTTGCCGCAACTGGGTAGTAAAATGAGCTCTATCTCAAAAAGCTGGCTTTTTGAGGATTAAGGATTAGTTCTAAGATACTATAAAAGTAGTAAAAACAACTGCTGGGAAAAGTAACTTTTATCCTTCACTTGGTCACTTGGCCGTTGCATCTACTGTATGTGCTACAGTGAAGGCGATACCGCTTGTCCATTAATCGGTTTAATCAGTAATATCGCAATTTCTCCAACTGGAATATGTGGTATTTCTGTCGTCAAAGTAAGATGCTGTAAATGGCTTTCCATGAATAGCATCTGTTTTTAGACTTGAATCGTAATCGTACAATAACCTAAGTTCAACTTGCTTGCGGTCCATGATACCCTACCTACCCAAACCTTCCCGTCCGTTCTTGATTATTGATTAGTATGACTGCTTTCAGAATTAGTCTAATGTTATTTTGGTATATTGGAGAGAAAATGACAGAAGAAAACCTACATTGAATTTGGTATGTGCGTTCCACGCAGGAACAGTTGCAAGACTGCACCATTATCACGATTGATGCAAATATCATTGCATAGGAGCGTGGACGCACACACTTGGCTCGCTAGCGGCACTAGCTTGCTATCCATAAATCTGTATGGCATAAGCATAAGCTTTACTGGACGGTTTTCTACGCTTTATCCAAAAGAAACCACATTCAAGATCTTTATCCATCATATGTGCTTATTGGATTCTAACTAGTTTGCATCTCGAGTTGCTTACGGCTCCGGTTTATATGAGTCTCTGATTCAGTTTTCGTAGAGTAGCTCGTCGAAAAGGGCTCTCTCTACGCGAATAGTAATTGCACGCTCACCCACCAAGAGCCGATATTTAGTACGTTAATTCTGAATTTATTATCGTTAGCGGAACTTCGGCTTGCGAAATTCTTTCGATATTAGTGGTTATTATTCTTGAAATTGCGTCTACCGATTCATTAGTCCACCCTGCAATATGCGGGGTGAGCACGAAATTGTCAAGTTTTACTAATTTGTCATTGAGATCGGCTGGTTCTTCCCAGAACACATCGAATGCGGCCCCTGAGATCTTTTTACTGGATAGTCCTGACAATAATGCTTCCCTGTCGACTATGGGAGCTCGGGCAACATTAATCAGAAACGAAGATTTTTTCATCATGCTTAACTCTTTTTTTCCTATCATATTCCGAGTCTCGTCTGTAAGTGGAGTGTGTAATGAAACAAAATCTGCATGAGCAAGGGATTCCGAAAGAGTCTCAAGTCCACCTACACTATCTACAAAGTGCGCTTTCTCTGGCTTTTTCAACGAAGGATTCTTTGTGACTGCGACAACATGCATGCCAAAAGATTTTGCTCGCTTTGCTACCTCTAGACCTGTGGCCCCCAGTCCAATAATAGTAAGCGTTTTTCCTTGTAGCTCTGAGCCCAGAACGCCGGCTAGCCTTCTTTCGAATATACTTGTACCAGTACTAGTAGAAGTACCCTTCATATTCTTTGCAAGAAATAAAATAAGAAAGAGAGTATGTTCAGCTACTGAGACAGCATTGGCGAGTGGAACATTTGCAACATAGACCGATTTCGACGTGCAATAACCAACATCCACACTATCATAACCGATACCTATCTGATGCACTAGTCTTAAGTTTGGACAACCATCTATGAGCGTTTTGTCGATTTTGTTGAAATCATTTACGATTACATTTGCGTCAACAAGTTGTGGCAATAACGGCTTATTATGGTCAATAATATCAATGTCGGTTAGGCCAACTTCATTTAATTTGGGTGATAAAACTGCTTTCAAAGTGTTGGAATTTATTAATAACTTGATCTTCATTTTATGAATCTACTTCATAAAGTATCTCTTCTTCTTGCCGATTAACATTTCTGTGTCTGAATGAACTCACGTCATGAAGGATTTTTCAATCTGGAATTGATCTGTTGTTCGATGTCAGGCAGGAGCAATGAGCTTACGTTTTCTCGTAAATACTTATTCCGATTTCAATTCATACAATATGAAATACAGAAGTAGAACCGAAAATAGTTATATCGATTCTAGATGCTGTGAATAAGATTCAAGGAACAGATTAATGTTGCCTGTTTGATTTCTCTAGCTGAGAGATACTGGAGAACTTTATAGGAAAAATGGTATGATGGATTACGAAGTGGGAAAGCGCCGTTACGGAATGATAGAGAAAGGCACACTATTATTGCAGTTGCAAAAATAAAATGGAACAAAGCCCGTACTATCTATCTTATAAGATCTATCTATATTACATATTGTTATTCTCTCTAATAGATAATGTAACATTACAACTATAATCGTTCTGATGAATATATCATAGTTTGAATAGATCGACAATTTCTCCTAATTTGTTAGCAGCTGTGGTTAAGCATTTCAAATATAGCATATTACAAAGTAGCATATGAGATGAACCACAACCTAACTTTAGGCATTGTAGCAATCGTCGCAGCTATGACTCTGACTGCAGTGGCGTTCGCTATACCACAACAAGCTTTGGCATACAGACATCACAACCACAACCACAACCACAACAACAGTTTAAAAGTTGATCAACAGATCAATCAACTCAACAATTGTACTCTATCGCTATGCAGTAACCAGGCCGATAATACTTTCGGACCACCTCCTGCAACAGTCGTTTGGCACTAGCAAGAACCCAAGTATAGAAACTCCTCTCCATTTTTTCTATTCTCCTATAATACAGAGTGCGCACTACGACGCATTCAATCCACACTTAGAAGGTTCTTATTGGTGTTGAAGTTTATTCGCAGTATTGGAGGCAGAATTGAATCCCGTGTATTATTGGATTTTGAAGAACTTGTCTAAATTGTAAGAAAAAAGGGAAAAGGTATGTTGAAATTGATCTAGTTAGTTTCTCGACTTTCTATCAGTTTTTCTTTTTCATATTGTTGCTGCTGATGTGAATGTGAGTGCTGTTGCTAGCAGTGTTTGATTGGATGGGAATTTTTGTGTTAAAGCAAGCGAAGCGAATGAGCCATTCACATCGTTACTTCAGTTGCTATGATAATAGACACAGGACTGCCCATTGTCATTTATCTTTGCATACTTTTAGAATCAGGTAATTGATCCACAAGCGACCTCCCAGCAGCCAATCCCCTCCAGCTCACGACATGCTGACGAGAACAGGCATCTAATCAAATAAGTTTTTACGACACGATAGCAATATCAATGATTATGACCTGGAGAAATGTCGAACCGCGCAAGACTAAAGGAATTCCATAATTTAATTCAGCCATGCGTAATAACTCGGACATCTTGTACAATTGTACTCTGCCGTACATCATTTATTATTAGGTGCTCCAAGTAATTGTGAACATCTAACTCAGATTTGGTTCCAAAGCACCAAAGACAAATTTCGCAATCTAACTGGGCTATTGGATCTTTCATAATGTGTCTTTTTCTGTTTAACATCACGGGCTGATAAATGTTGGAGTATAAAAGTATAACTAACTCACAGTAATAAATTCGGTATAACCTAATAATTTGATCGAGAAATCCCACTATGAAGATCTAATATTTGAGTCTCTAATAAATGCGACATTATCGCTAGAGAATCTCAATATGTTTCACTGGTACCTTTCTGCAGCTCTAGATACTAACTGACTGCAGCCATCTGACGGTTAAGACGTGCGGCGCGGGGTGAATTTGACTATTTGAAATCTAAGTGCAACAACATTAACCGACCTTCTTCATTACCGAAAACAATCCAAGATTCATCTCTCCATATTAGAGTAGGGGGCTCG
>Ga0070714_100004107_pt1 | contig 10950 bp, 10 predicted proteins | sample LARL83metaG_FD_65450 | JGI IMG/M metagenome (GOLD analysis project Ga0070714, IMG submission 65450) | Corn, switchgrass and miscanthus rhizosphere microbial communities from Kellogg Biological Station, Michigan, USA - LAR L8-3 metaG | ecosystem: Host-associated > Plants > Roots > Rhizosphere ... | reverse complement strand
GGCCGCCCGCGCACGCCACATTGCGGGCCGCTTCGGCAACGGCGATGCGGGCGCCTTCGCGCGGGTCGAGGTAGACGTAGCGCCCGTTGCAGTCGGTGCAGAGGGCGATGGCGCGATCGGTATTGCGGATGCGCACCACGGCCGCGTCGCTCCCCGGACCGACGACCGTGCCGGTGCGAACGGTGTGATCGTACTGCTGATACACCCAGCGCTTGCTCGCGATCGTGGGCGAACGAAGGAGCTCCTCGAGCGTCCAGGCCGGATCAGCCTCCTCCGGCCGCTCGGCGATCCGGCTGACGTCCCGCTCGCGGCGACTGCGAATGTCATCGCTCTCGCGCGCCTCCGGCGTGTACGTCGGGCAATCGGTGACGAGGCGGATGCCGGGGAACTCGGCGACGACGTGCTCGCCTTCGGTGACGCGGTACACCGGCTCGGCGATGACCTCGCCGATCACGGCGGCGGTCAGGTCCCACTTCTCGAGAATGGCGCGCACCTCGTCCTCATGTCCGCGCTTCGCGACGACGAGCATCCGCTCCTGTGACTCGCTGAGGAGCAGCTCGTAGGGCGTCATGCCTTCCTCGCGCGCGGGCACCTTCTTCGTGTCGATCACCACCCCGACGTCGCCACGCGCGGCCATCTCGGCGGACGACGATGTGAGCCCCGCGGCGCCCATGTCCTGGATGGCGACGATGTGACCGCTGCCAATCAGCTCGAGGCTCGCTTCGAGCAGCAGCTTCTCGGTGAAGGGATCGCCGACCTGGACGCGCGGACGCTTGGCGTCACTGGCCTCGGAGAGGTCTTCCGATGCGAAGGAGGCACCGTGGATGCCGTCACGACCCGTGCGCGCACCGACGGCGATGATCGGGTTACCGACGCCCTGTGCGACGGCGAGCATGAGCTCCTCCTCGCGCAGGAGGCCCACGCACATCGCGTTGACGATGGGATTGCCCTCGTAGGCGGGGTCGAACATGACTTCTCCGCCGACCGTCGGGATGCCGACGCAGTTCCCGTAGTCACCGATGCCCTTGACCACGCCGGCAAACAGGTAGCGGACGCGTGCAGAATCGAGGGAGCCGAAGCGGAGGGAGTTGAGGAGGGCGATCGGCCGCGCGCCCATCGTGAACACGTCGCGCAGGATGCCACCCACGCCGGTGGCCGCGCCCTGATACGGCTCGACCGCGGACGGGTGGTTGTGCGACTCGATCTTGAAGGCGACGGCAAGGCCGTCACCGATCGCAATCACGCCGGCGTTCTCGCCGGGACCCTGGAGCACCCAGGGCGCCTTGGTCGGCAGCGTCCGCAGGAGCGGTCGTGAATGCTTGTAGGAGCAGTGCTCGCTCCACAGCGCGCTGACGATCCCCAGCTCGGTGAAGGTGGGCTCGCGGCCCAGCATGGCAAGGAGGCGCTGATACTCGTCGGGGGTGATGCCATGTTCGGCGACGAGTGCCGGAGTGATGCGGGGATCGCCGGAGCGCGCAGTGACGTTCACGGGGTCGACGTGGGGGCTGGAGAGTCTGGCGTGGGCTTCATGACGGGCTTGTGGACCGGAATGGAGGGCGACGCGTCGTTCGGCTTGGCGGGCGGCTTCATGCGCACGGGGGCACTGCTCGGCGTCGACTTGGCCGCCTTCTTTGCGGACACTGACTCCGGGGAGCTGCTCGTACCCGTGTAATGCCGGTCCGGCGAGCGGAAGATGGCATCGACGACGCTGTCGCGAGCGAGCACGACGAGGTCATTCATGCCGCAGCTCCTGCCGCAGGAATTGGCGTAGAACAGGTAGGTACGTTCGCCGACGGCGCGCCTGGTGGCTGGCTTTCCGAGCGCCTGCGTGACCTGCGCCTCCGACATGCCCGGCGAGATCGTCTTCTCCTTCGCCTGCGAGAGGCAGGCGGCGGGGGCACAGAGCAGGGCGAGCACGAGGAGTTTGCGCATGATGACTCCGGTCGCTCAGGCGGCGACGCGTTGGAGGAGTGATTCGAAGAGCGCGAGCCCGTCGGGCCGTCCGAGGAGGGGTTCGACGGCGCGCTCCGGATGGGGCATCATCCCAAGGACGTTTCCCTCCTGATTGACGATACCCGCGATGTCGCGCATCGAGCCATTTGGATTGTACGACTCCTCCGCCTGCAGCCGGTCAGGCGCATACCGGAATACGACCTGGCCCTCCCCCTCGAGACGGTCGAGGGTTTCATCGTCGGCGCTGAACCGGCCGTCGCCATGGGCGATAGGGAGGGTGATCAGCTGGCCCTCCTGATAGCCGGTGGTGAAGCGCGTCGTGGCGTTTTCCACGCGAAGCGTAATGGGCGCGCACACGAACTTGAGCGAGGCATTCCGGAGGAGCGCACCAGGTAGCAGGTGTGCCTCGCAGGCAATCTGGAATCCGTTGCAGATGCCGAGGACCGGCCCGCCTCGCCGCGCGTGCTGGACGACCTCGTTCATGATGGGGCTGAGCGCCGCGATGGCGCCGGCGCGAAGGTAGTCGCCGTAGCTGAAACCACCCGGCAGGATGACGACGTCTGCGCCCTGGAGGTCGTGCTCCTTGTGCCACAGGTAGACGGCTTCCTCGCCGAGCGCGTCCACGACGGCGCGATAGGCATCGTAGTCGCAGTTGGAACCGGGGAAGGTGACGATGCCGAACTTCATTCAGCAGAAACCTCGGCGATGCTGAAGTCCTCCGTGACGGGATTGGCAAGGAGTCGCTCGCACATCTCGCGTGCGGCGGCGCGAGCGCCCGCGGCGTCGCGCGCATCGAGCTCAAGCACGAGGTGTCGCCCGACGTGCACGGCGGCGACGTCGCGAAAGCCGAGTGTGTGGAGCGCGTCAGCGACGGCCTTGCCCTGAGGGTCGAGGAGCCCGCGACGTGGAACGACGTGAACGGCGACGCGAAAGCGGCTCATTCGGATGAGTCGGAAGGAGGAGGTGGAAGAAGGGGCGGTGTCTCGGCGGCCGGTCGCGGCGCTTCGGCGGGCGGCGGTGGGAGCAGCGTTGACCCGGTTGCGGGAACGATTGCCGTGTGCGGCGAGCTCGGCTCGGAACGGACGTACGGGGATTCATCACCACCGTCGTCTCCCGCACCCTCGTCGCCGCCTGGTCCGGTGTCGGAGCCATTCGGGGTGGCGTCTCCGCCCGTCGCGCGATCCTTTCGATCGCTACGCCGCCGACGCCGCTTGCGCTTGCGGGGCGCGGTCGTCGCTTCTGGCGCCTCACCGGAGGGAGCACTGGGAGCGGTTGGTTCGTGTAAGGCCGCGACGGTTGCGGCCGCGCTGCCGCCGTCGGTCGCGGCGCCCAGGGTGATGGCGTCCACGCCACTTGCAACAGCCGACTCGGCGACGGGAACCTTCGCGGTGTCCGTGCGGGGTTCGCGCACCGGACGCTCACGCGGCGCGCGCTCCTTCTGGCGTGCTTCACGCCTCGACCGCTCTTCTTCACGAGTGCGTCCTCCCTTCTCGGCGGTGCGCTCCGCCCGATCAGGACGCTCCTTGCGCTCCGACGTGCGCTCGGCGGGGCGATCGGCAACCTGTCCGCGCTGCGAAGTGCGCTCGGCGCGCGGGCGGTGCCGATCGCTGCGCTCCTCGCGCTCGGCGCGGCCGCTGCGCTCCGCCGGCTCGAGATGCTCCGTGTGGGCGGCTCGCTCGCGGTGGCTCCAACGGGTGGCGTGCACACGGGAGTCGGTGAGCTCGAACTCCTCCTCCTCGTCGTCCTCGTCGTCTTCGCCTTCGGACAAGTCGTAGGGGATCGTCGGTTGCCGGCGTTCGAACAGGCCGGAGAACACCCAACGAAGGAGACCCCACGCCACGTAGACGAGCGCAAACGGGAAGAAGTACTCGAGGCGCCCCGACGCGAGGAGCACGACGGAGCCGATGAGCAGGAGCGTGGCGCCGATCGCGCGCAGGCTGCGGAAGCCGGTGCGGGGGAAGACCGGGTACGGCACGTTGCTGATCATGAGGAACGACAGTACGACCATCAGGTAGCGCAGCATCACGTGCCACTTGAGATCGGCGATGGCGCCGTACGTGTAGAGCGACGACTGGCTGAACCAGTAGTACGACGCGAGCGTGATCCCGGCGGCAGGGCTCGGAAGTCCCTGGAAATACGTCTTCGCGGTGCCGGCCTGCTCGATGTTGAACCTGGCAAGACGCAACACGGCGCAGGCGGAGAAGAGGAAGACCCAGATCCAGTCCCATCCGCTGCGGTTGAGCACCGCGAAGTACATGATCATGCCGGGCGCGAGCCCGAAGGTGATCGCATCGACGAGGGAATCCAGTTCCTCGCCGAATTCGGTGCCGGCATTCGTGGCGCGCGCCACCCGTCCGTCGAGGGCATCGCAGATGCCACCGAGAAGAACGTAGACGCCAGCAGCGACGAACTCGAGTCGCGACGCGGCGACAATGGCGAAGACGCCAAAGAAGAGGTTGCCGAGGGTGAGCCCACTCGGGAACAGGATCACGGCGCGGCGCATGTCCGGCCGCCGCCGCTTCCGGCGCACGCGCGTGCTCATCGGGACGGCATCTCCGCGATGACGCTCGTACCGGCGAAGGTGACGTCGCCGATCCTGACGCGAACGGTCGCACCGGGCGGAAGGAAGACGTCCACGCGCGAACCGAAGCGGATCATGCCCATGCGCTGCCCCTGCTGCACCGCTTCACCCTCCTTGCTGTAGGTGACGATCCGGCGCGCGATGAGGCCGGCGATCTGCCGGACGAGGACGCGGCCACGTGGCGACTCGATCCCGACGGACATCTGCTCGTTCTCGAGGCTCGACTTCTCGACCGCGGCGTTGAGGAACTTCCCGGGATTGTAGTGGAGATACCGCACGGTGCCGCTCACCGGATAGCGATTGACATGGACGTTGAACACGTTCATGAAGATGGAGACGCGCTGCACGCGGCCACCCATGAACGCCGGCTCGTCGACGTCCTGGATGAGGACCACCTTCCCGTCTGCCGGCGCGATGACGAGCTGGTCGCCGCGGGCGCCGGTACGCTCGGGATCGCGGAAGAAGTACGCGACCCACAAGGCGATGACGGTGAGGATGAACGCCAGCAGCCAGAGGGGCCACGAGCGGCGGTTGAGCGCCAGCGCGTATGTCGCCGCCGCGACGAGCGCGGCGATGGCGATGAAGATGATGCCTTCGCGGGCGAAGCTCACGTGGAGGGGGTCAGAGGTCCGTGGTGTCGAGGGGTGCGCCGGTGAGGCGCAGGAAGACGTCGAGGTACCGCGCGGAAGTCTCACTCACGACCTGCGCCGGAAGCGGAGGAGGCGGTGCCTCGCCGTTCCAGCGGCCGGCCTTTCGCTCGCCCTCGAGATAGTCGCGCAGCGGCTGCTTGTCGAAGCTCGCCTGCGATCGGCCAGGCGTGTACTGCTCCGCCGACCAGAAACGTGAGCTGTCTGGCGTGAGCACTTCGTCAATCAGGAGAATCTCGCCGGAGCGATCGCGACCGAACTCGAACTTGGTGTCGGCAATGATGATCCCGCGGGCCGCGGCGAGGTCGCGCCCGCGCGCGTAGACAAGCCGGCTGAGCTGCTCGAGGCGCGCCGCGACGTCGGCGCCCAGCCGCCTGGCTGCTTCCGCGACCGGGATGTTCTGGTCGTGGCCCGACTCCGCCTTCGTGGCGGGCGAGAAGCGCGGGGGATCAAAGCGATCGCTCTCGCGCAGCCCCTGGGGAAGCGACTCACCGGCGAGGGTACCATGCTCACGGTATTCCTTCCACGCCGAGCCGCTGAGGTAGCCGCGCACCACACACTCGACCGGGAAGACCTCCGTGCGTCGGCACAGCATGGCGCGGCCGGCGAGAGCGGCACGATGGCCGCCGAGCACCGGAACCCGCTCGATGATCCCATCGGCGTCCGCCGAAAGCAGATGGTGCGGCACGAGTGACCCGAGCTGCCGCAACCACCAGGCGGTGAGCTGGGTGAGCACGACGCCCTTGAAGGGAACCCGCTCGTTCATCACGACGTCGAAGGCGCTCACACGGTCGCTGGCGACGAGCAGGACGCGTTCGGCATCCACCGCGTAGACCTCACGCACCTTCCCGCGCCTGATGAGCGGAAGCGGCAGCGTCGTTTCGCCCACGAGCGTCATACACGCACCTCCTCGAGCGCCCCTTCGGCCGGTGTGCCGGCGAGGATCGGACCCACGACTTCCTCGAGGAACTCGTCCACCTGCTGCGGTGCCCGACCCACGAAGCGCCGGGGATCCATCGCCTGTTCGAGCTCCGCGCGCGTGATGCCGAACGCGCCATCGGCAGCGATGCGGTCGAGCAGGTCGTTCTGCTCCGCGCCGTCCTTGATGGCGCGTGCCGCGTCGATGCTGTAGCGGCGAATGCGCTCGTGCGCCTCCTGCCGGTTGCCGCCCGATCGCACGGCGCGCACGATCAGCTCCTCGGTGGCCATGAACGGCAGCTCGTCCATCAGCCGGCGGCGAATTCGAGCCGGGTGGACCTCGAGTCCGGAGGCGACGTTCTCCATCAGGCCGAGAATCGCGTCCGTGGCGAGGAAGGATTCGGGGATGGTGAGCCGCCGGTTCGCGCTGTCATCGAGCGTACGCTCGAAGAACTGCACGGCATGGGTCTGATTGGCATTGGGCTCGAGCGAGGACACGAAGCGCGCCAGCGACGCGATGCGCTCGGAGCGCATCGGGTTCCGCTTGTAGGCCATGGCGGACGAGCCGATCTGCTCGCGCTCGAACGGCTCCTCGATCTCGCCGAACGCCTGCAGCATCCGGATGTCGGCGCTGAACTTCGCCGCGCTCGTCGCGATGCCGGCGACGACGCCCAGCACCTGCGCGTCGAGCTTCCGGGAGTACGTCTGCCCACTCACGGGAACGCTCGCCGGGAAATCGAGGGCGGCCGTGACGAGGCGATCGAGCTCCCGCACCCTGGCGTGGTCGCCCTGGAACAGCTCGAGGAAGCTGGCCTGCGTACCGGTGGTGCCCTTCACGCCGCGGCAGGGGAGCGTGGCGATGCGATGATCGAGGTCGGCAAGGTCGAGGACGAGATCCTGCATCCACAACGTCGCCCGCTTTCCGACCGTGGTCGGCTGCGCCGGCTGGAGATGGGTGTAGCCAAGGGTCGGCTCGTCGCGCCACTCGCGCGCGAACGCGGCGAGCGCGCGAAGCACCCGCAGCACCTTGCCGCGCAACAGCACGAGCCCACGCCGCATGAGCACCAGGTCCGCGTTGTCCGTGACGAACGCGCTCGTGGCGCCCAAGTGGATGAACTTGTGCGCCGCAGGGGCGACGTCGCCAAAGGCGTGAACGTGCGCCATCACGTCGTGCCGGAAACGCCGTTCGTAGGTGGCGACGGCGTCGAAGTCGATGTCCATGAGGTGCGCGCGCATCTGGGCGAGCGCCTCATCAGGAATGGGGACCCCGAGCCTCTGCTCGGCTTCCGCCAGCGCGAGCCACAGCTTCCGCCACAGGGAGTAGCGGGACCGGGGAGACCAGAGCTCCAGCATGGCGCGCGAGGCGTAACGCTCGGCGAGCGGGGAGGAGTAGTGGTCCTGCGCCGTCATCGGATCACGAAGTCGGTGGGGAAGATCTGGCCCTGGCGCTCGAAGAACAGGCGAATCACGCCGCGTCCCGCATAATAGTCGAGTGCACGGGAGACGTCCTCTGCGGAGGTGATCGGCGTCCGGTTGATCTGGACGATGACGTCTCCCGCCTGCATGCCCAGTTCCTGCGTGATGCGATCGCTCGCCTTGTAGATGAGTGCGCCGCGCGTGGAGAGGACGCCGCGCTCGGCCCGGATCGCCGGCGTGAGCGTCACGAGCTGCAGCTCCTTCAGCACTTCGACCTTCGGTGCACTCACTTCGGGGAGGTCGGCGATGGAAACCGTGAGGGGAACATCGCGGCCCCCTCGCCGAACCACGAGCGGCACCTTGTCACCGACGCGCAGGTCGAGGAGCGCGGCCTCCCAATCGAATCGGTTCCGGATGCCGCGGTCGGCGAGCCTGACGATGATGTCGCCCGGCCGCATGCCAGCCTGCTGGGCGGGCGACGAAGGCGCCACGGACGCGACCTGCGCGCCTCGAACGATGAGATCCCGGGGATTCTGGGTGCGAAGCTCCTCGAGCTGTACGCCGATCCAGGGCCGTCGCACGCGCCCGTGGGTAAGCAGGTCCTCCGCCACGCGGCGCGCGCGATTGATCGGAATGGCGAAACCGAGGCCGATGGAGCCGCCACTCGTGGAATAGATGGAGGAATTGACGCCGATCACCTCGCCGTCGGCGTTGACGAGCGGGCCCCCCGAGTTGCCCGGGTTGATGGAGGCGTCCGTCTGGATCATGTCGAAGTACGCCGACGGTCCTTCACCGCGGGCGACCAGGTTTCGCCCGACGCCGCTGATGACGCCCATCGTCACGCTCGGCTCCGAATTGCCGAGCATGAAGCCGTACGGGTTGCCGATGGCGATCGCCCACTCACCGACGAGCAGGTTGTTCGAGTCGCCGAGCGGCGCCACGGGGAGATTCTTCGCGTCCACCTTCAGCACGGCGAGGTCGTTGGTCTCGTCAGTGCCGAGGGTGCGCGCGGGGTAGGTCGTGCCGTCGCGGAGCATGACGGAGATGCTGGTGGCGCCGGCGACGACGTGGGCGTTGGTGAGGATGACGCCGTCGGGACGCATGATGAAGCCGGAGCCGAGGCCGGCGGATGTCTGCGTGCCGGAGCGGCCGCCGAAAAAGGCGTCGAACGGGTCGGCCGCGACGCGCTGGACCATCTCCGTCTGCACCGTGACGACCGCGGGCGCGACGCGCGCGACCGCGCTCGTGATGGCCGTGCGTCGTGACGCCGGGACCCTGGCGGTGCGGACGGAGTCCACCGTCCGGGCCACCTGGGCTCCGGAATCGGAAGGCGTGCCCGTGCACGCCGCAGCGGCGAGGAGCCCGCTGATGAAGGCCCCGATTCGCATCAGACCGGAGGCCATACGTGGCGCAGGCGAGCGACCTCGCCGAGAAACTGGTCCACGCCCCGGTCGGTCAGTGGGTGTACGAGCAATGCGCGGCACAGCTCCTCCGAGATGGCGACGGCATCGGCGCCGGCGACGGCGCACGAGCCGAACTGGGTTGGTGACGACGCATTCACGGCAACGACGTCGCACTCGGCGTCGGAGCTGTCGAACGCGCGACGAATGTCGCGCACGACACCGACGGCGTCGTGGCCGGCGGCGTCGAGCTGGTCGAGGAAGGTCACGACGCTGAAGGCGCCCGTACGTGCCGCGAGGAGTGCCTGCGCCGTACTGAAGACGTGGGTGGCGGCGACGCGGATGCCGTCGGTGTGGAGGCGGCGCATCGCACCGAGCGTCTCCTCGACCAGCGGCACTTGCACGACGATCTGGTCGGAGAGCTTGGCGAGCTCGCGACCGTCCCGATAGGCGCCGGCGGAGTCGATGGCCTGGACGGTGACGAAGATGGGACCGTGCACGAGCCGACACAGCTCGAGCACGTGTGCGCGCGCATCACCACGGGACTCGGCGGCCAGCAGTCCGGGCGTGGTGAGCACGCCGTCGAGCATGCCGTGCGCGACGCCCCACGAGACGTCGTCAACGTGCGCAGTGGCGAGGAAGATCTTCATGCCGGGGAAAGATAGAGGTGGGACGGGTAGGTCACCCGCTCCAGGAAGAGCGCATGCGGCGGCGCCGGCGGTGAGGTCGCGGAGTTGTCGGCCGCGGCGAGAAGCCTGGCCACATCGCCGGAGGGCCGACGCCCGAGGGCAACGTCGATCATGGTGCCGACGAGGAATCGCACCATGTGGTGCAGGAATCGGTTTGCCTCGACCTCGAACACCAGGCCTCCCGGCTGCTCGCGCCACGTCGCGTGGGTCACGTCGCAGCGATGGTCGTCGTCGGCGGGCGCCGTGCCGCGGACGGCGAAGGCACGAAAGCAATGCTGGCCACGCACGCTCGCCGCCGCCGCGTCGAGGGCCAGTCGATCCAACCGGCGCGTGACGCTCCATTCGGTGCGGCGGCGGAAGGGCGAAGCGGAATTCTCGTCCGTGCCCACATGATACGTGTAACGACGCGCCACGGCGCTGTAGCGCGCGTGAAAGTCCTCGCGCATCGAATGCGCGGCAGCCACCCACACGTCAGGCGGCAGCACGGCATTCAGGGCCCGGCGGAGCGTCGCGGGTTGCCACTTGTCGGCGACGTGGACGCCGACCGCCTGGCCGCGTGCATGCACACCAGCGTCGGTACGGCCGGAGCCGAGGGCGGCCACCGGCTGCGCGCAGATGCGGGCCAATGCGGCTTCGAGATCGCCTTGCACGGTGCGCCGGTCCGGCTGTCGCTGCCACCCGCTGAAGCCCGTGCCGTCGTAGTGCAACACGAGCTGCAGCATGCGTGTCGGCATCGAGTGGAAAAGCTACCCGCAGACGGGGGTGTGTCAAGCAATCGACATCACACTCTCGTGCGAGAATGGCGCGTCGCGCTGATTGACTTTGCAGCAGTGCAGCGGACAACTTTCCCGGCCGCCGCAGATGCCGGCGTCGTCCTCCTTCCCGCCGGATGCCCCCTCGCACCCTCGCCACCCTCGCCCACGCGCTCAGCGTCGCTCCCGACGTGCAGTCGGCGCTGCTGGCGTTGTCGGACGCCCTGTCCGAAGTCGACCGTTTCGCCCAGATCGCGCTGGTGCGATTCGACGCGAGACGCTCGATGCTCGTCGATCGGCTGGTACCGGCGGGTGACACCGTGACGTGCGACCGGCTGGAGACCACCTTCGATCACCTGCCCACGCGCGAGCGTATCGCGGTCACGGCGGGGGGCGCGTTCGTGGACTTCGGCGACCAGTCCGACGAGTTCGCTGTCCTCTTCGGGTTCACGAAGTTCAGCGACGTCGGCTGGCTCTCGCTGCGCGGGCTCCGCTTCGATGGCCAGCTCGCGGCCGTGCTCGTGCTGTACGAGACGCGCAAGTTCTTCGGCGCCCGATCGTCGGAGCGGATCTCGCCCTCCTGCGCGCTGTTCG
>Ga0070714_100004106_pt1 | contig 10951 bp, 4 predicted proteins | sample LARL83metaG_FD_65450 | JGI IMG/M metagenome (GOLD analysis project Ga0070714, IMG submission 65450) | Corn, switchgrass and miscanthus rhizosphere microbial communities from Kellogg Biological Station, Michigan, USA - LAR L8-3 metaG | ecosystem: Host-associated > Plants > Roots > Rhizosphere ... | reverse complement strand
CAATGTGGATTCGGAGAGCCCGGGACTTTCATTCACATAAACTCCCGTCAATTCCATTCGGCTGCCAATGGCGTAATCCCGCCAGGTGCCCGGGCTCATCTTCAAAACCGCGGCGAAGCGATAAACGCCGTTTTGCAATTCCAATATCCGTTCATCGTGATGAACGGTATCGTTGATCAGCGTTCCTTCCACACGCACCAGGGTCGAGTCATGCCCGTGAGCCAGCAGGTTGGTTTCTGAAAGCGGCACCGGTGCCGGCAGCGGCGCCCGACCGATTTTGCGGGCCTGCACCTCCTGTAACATAGCCGACGGGCCGCCTTGACGCAGAAATCCGACGGCTTCGATGAGGTCTCCCGACCACAAAGGCGGCAATTTGCTTCCCAGCGCCCGGATACCAGTCCGGCCATCGAGCACACAAAATTCGCCGTCACGGACATGGATGATCTGGCCGATTATTTTGACGCGCTGCAGCGCGGTGGCGCGCGCGTTGAACGACAGCAAATCCGACGCCTTGCTGACCGGCAGCGAAAACGGATCGGCGGGCGCCGCCTCCTCCACCGCCGTGACCGCAGGCGATAAATAGAACCTTCCCGGAATCACCTGCCGGGTCTGGAAATCCCAATCCGCCGTGAGGCAACCGCGGATGCGCACGACGCTGCCGATCAAGGAGGCCGGCGCAATGCCAGGAAAGCTGGGCAGAGGACGCCCACTACCGAGTAGACCGCTGCCGCCCTCGATGGTCACTTTCCCGTTCGGCATGAGCAACGTCATTTCGTTGGTCGAAATCGAAGCGACCACGCCGTGAATTTCCACGTATTCGGCGTCCAGGCTGCCGTTCATCAGTTGGTCCCAGGTAGGCTGAATCGGTTCGGGCATGGCCACCTGCCCCAGAAACACGGCGTTACTGGCGAAAATGACCGGCGAAAAATCGCCGGGATCGGTCCGCCCTTCGATTTCCCACAATTGCCCAACCGCCGGAGAAATGGTGCCGTCGGGTGGCAGCGGGTTGAACGAGATGCCGGGACGGGGGGTGATGTGAACGAAAAACCCGGTGGAGGCGTTGGTATGTACGGTATCCGGCAACACCCCCGAATTGGGCGACAATAGAGACCAATTGAGATGAATGAACACTCCGCCGGAAGGATCCTCCAGAACCATTGATAACAGCGGATCGGCGGCAATCACCACGCCCCGGATTTTCGTGGGAATTCCCATGCCGGCTTCCTCCGGTTTGAGCCGCCGGATTTGGGCGCAGGTGGTCAACAGATTGTTGGTGAAAGAATTCCGGGAGGCCGTCTCCGACGTCCGAAGAATTTCCACCTGCGCCGCGCCCGGAACAAACAGGCCCACCAGGTCCCGCTCCGGCGCACTGCGCGAAAACTCGCAAATTCCTTTTATGCGGATGCGCCGATGCAACAAGTTGGCGGAAACCAAACCGGCATCTTCCACTACCGTCACCGGCACGCGGGTCCCGCGTTCGATTAACTCCATTTCCATGCTGCGCTGGTTCTCCGCCGCAAAAACCACCTCGCCTTCCATCTCCACCCATTGATGGTACTCCTGTCCGGTAAAAGCCTGTTCAAAGGTTTTGCAAGCGGGAACAGCCCGCGTGGAACCCTTCATGACCGAGCAAAAAACTCCCGGCGGCCCGACCTCCAGCCGGCTGCCGTCGTCCGAGGTTAGGTAAAAGGTATATTCACCCGGCGTTCCGATCTTGATAAAGCCGTCGAAAACCAAAGCGGTATTTTCGCTCCGCGCGCTGTAATCCAGATTGAAATTGGTAGCCACGCCTTCAGCCACAGGTTCCAAAGCGCCAAAGTTAGGCAGCACGGTCCAGTCGTCATTGTAAGCGGCATAATCCAGCCCGCCGCGAAAACCGGAAGACGCGCTGCCCGGCGACTTCCGCCATAGGACAGCGGCGGGAACGGCCTGGCGCGGCACGCCCGGACCGGAATACTCCAGCGTCAGCGTTCGCTCGTAGAGACGATTAAACCATTCGAGATGGATCGGCTGGAAGCCACTTTCCAGAAAAACGCTGCCGGTCTTGAGCAAGGCGGAATGAAGCCCGTCGTTGTCTATTAATGGCGTGCGCACCCGGATTCCAAAACGGTCGCGCCCCATCAGGCAATTGGTGCCCGCAATGGTTATCCGGTCGCCGATCTCGATGTCGGGATTTACCGCGGGCAATTCCAACAGCAGCGTTCCGGTATTATCCTGTAACACCAGGAAGCCGCGATTCCGGACCAGGGCGCAGACCACTCCTTGCAACTCAAACGAACGAACCGTATTGGTTTGTTTAAAAAGCGCGCGTTGCAGCTTCACCACCGACGTGGCGTTTGAATCGACAACTTCCGCCATCGCCTGGGCGCTGAACAGCAAGACCGCGGTGGCAAAAATCAACCACTCCTTCAATGATATTAGCCGTCGGACGGTTGCGTGGTTCTGCCCACTGGCAACCTCATCGCCGCCCCGAAACACATCCAATCGTCTGTGCAATCGCGACATGAAATGAATCTGAAATCAGCGTAGCGGGCGAGGAGTGGAATTGAAAGCACGTTTCAATTCGTGTGCGGATGAGGGCGCATCTCAATTTTTGAGAAGGGATGCGGCATTTGAATGTTACAGTCCCGGAGGGACTTTCGAAAATAGCCCGGCGTTTTAACGCCGGGACAAAACCGGTCTTCACACAAGTCCCGAAGGGGACGACCGAATTCTGCAACATCTTCGGACGTCCCTTCGGGACTTGATTGGTCTACGCCTGCCAGGCAGTAAACTGCCGGGCTATTTTCAAGGGTTCCTTCGGAACCGGCTGCTCGTTGGATTGCTGCTCAAAAATTGAGATGCGCCCCTGACGGGAAGAAAGCGCGGCGTTTACGTCGCCTGACGATTCGCCGCGCTTACCGATAAAGGCCGCATCCTCACAAATTTGAACGCGCGGTTAATATAAAAATTGAACCCGGCGCTACCGGTTGGAATCAAGAGTTCACCCCGGAGGAATCGGAGGCGTGACCGCCGCCGTCTTCAAATACCATCTCCGCCAGAAAACGTAAATCACCGGATACAACAGCAGTTCCAAAATGCCGGAAGTCACCACACCGCCGATCATGGGCGCGGCGATGCGTTTCATCACGTCAGCGCCGCTTTGGGTCGTGGGCGACCACATGATGGGCAGCAACCCGAACAGGATGGCGCAAATGGTCATCACTTTCGGCCGCACGCGATTCACGGCGCCTTCAATCACCGCGGCCTGCAAATCATCCATTGAATTCATGCGTCCGGCGGCGCGGAACTTGTCCCAGGCGTGATCCAGATAGAGCAGCATGACCACCCCCGTTTCGGCGTCGAGACCCGCGAGCGCAATGAGGCCGACCCACACCGCCACGCTCATGTTGTAGCCGAGCAGGTAAAGGAACCAGAAGGCGCCCACGAGCGAAAACGGCACCGCCAAAAACACGATGGCCGTTTTCACCACCGATTTCGTGTTCATGTAAATGAGCAGGAAAATGATCAACAGCGTGAACGGCACCACCACCTTGAGCCGTTGTTCGGCGCTCCGGAGATATTCAAACTGGCCGGCCCACTGAATATAATATCCCGGCGGAAATTTCACCGTCTCGCTGATGCGCTTCGACGCGGCGTCCACGTACCCCTGGATGTCGTCGCTGGTAATGTCCACAAAAACGAAACCCACCAACTGGCCGTTCTCGTTCCGGATCGAAGGCGGCCCGGTTTTGTAATCGATGTCCGCCAGCATGGAGATCGGAATTTGCGCGATGGCCGAACCATTGGTGGATTCGCCGCTGCTCATCGGCACTGGCACCAGCACGCGCTTGAGGGTATCGAGATCATCCCGGAAATCCCGCGCGTAACGGACATTGACGGGATAACGCTCGCGCCCTTCCACAGTCGTGGTAATGGTCTTCCCGCCAATGGCGGTCTCGATAATGTCGTTCACGTCGCCGACCGTGAGCCCATAACGGGCGGCGGCTTTGCGATTGGGCGTGAAATCGAGAAAATAGCCGCCCGTCGTGCGCTCGGCGAAAACACTGCGCGTGTTCGGGAAGTCACTCAGCGATTTTTCAATCTGCACCCCGACGTCCTGGATGGTGCCGAGATCGGGACCGAAAACTTTGATGCCGAGAATGGAACGAAAGCCGGTGGTCAGCATTTCAGTGCGCGTCTGGATCGGCATCCAGAAGATATTGGCCATCCCGGGCGTCTTCACCTTGGCATTCATCTCGGCCAGCAATTTTTCCCACGTCATCCCGGGACGCCACTGCTCCGGCGGCTTGAGCTTTACCACCGTCTCAACCATCGAGAGCGGCGCGGGATCGGTGGGCGTTTCCGCCTGGCCGGCCTTGCCGAAAACGGTATCCACTTCGGGAATTCGCCGCAATTCACGGTCCTGGATTTGCAAAACTTTCGCGGCTTCCTCAATGGAAATTCCCGGCACCGCCGTGGGCATGTAAAGAATGTCGCCTTCGTTCAGCGGCGGCATGAATTCCTTGCCCAGTTTTTTGAAAGGGAAAATTGTGACTCCCATCACGACGAGCGCCGCAATCAGCGTCAGCCAGCGGAAGCGCAGCACGAAATTCACGAAGGGCCGGTAAGCCCAGATCAGGAAACGATTCACCGGGTTTTTGATTTCCGGCGTGATTTTGCCGCGAATGAAAACCAGCATCAACACGGGCACGAGCGTCACCCCCAGCAACGCGGCGAAAAACATCGAGAACGTCTTGGTAAAGGCCAGCGGCTTGAATAAACGGCCCTCCTGGGCAGCGAGCGAAAACACCGGGATGAAACTCACCGTGATGACCAGCAAGGCGAAAAACAATGGCCGGCCAACGCTCTTGGCGGCCGAAATAATGACGTTCACCCGTTCGGCATTGGTCGGCTCGCGGCCATTTTCCTCGCGGAAATGCTCCAGGAACTTGTGCGCGTTCTCGACCATGATGATGGCCGAGTCGACCATTGCGCCAATGGCAATCGCAATTCCGCCGAGCGACATGATATTCGAGGTCAGGTGCAATCCGAACATCGGCAGGAAGGAAAGCAAGATGGCAATGGGCAGCGTGATGATGGCCACGAGCGCCGAGCGAATGTGCCAGAGGAACACGAGGCAAACGAGCGCCACCACGATGCTTTCCTCAATCAACTTCTCGCGGAGCGTCGCGATGGAACGTTTGATCAATTGGCTGCGGTCGTAGGTGGGGACAATTTCAACCCCCGCGGGCAGCGAGGATTTGATTTCGACGAGCTTCTTTTTTATGCCGTCAATGACGTTCAGCGCGTTTTCGCCGTAGCGCATCACGACCACGCCGCCCACCACTTCGCCTTCACCGTTCAATTCGGCCACCCCGCGCCGCAAGTCCGGGCCGAGATGCACGGTGCCAACGTTTTTGACGTAAATCGGCGTGCCCTTCATGGTTTTGAGCGGCACATCCTCGATGTCGGCAATGCTCTTGATGTAACCGCGGCCACGGACGTAATACTCGGTCGAAGCCACTTCAAAAATCTTTCCGCCCACGTCGCCGTTGGACGCGCGGATTTTGTCCACGACTTCGCTCAGCGGAATGCCGTAGGCGAGCAGCTTGTTGGGGTCGAGATCGACCTGGTATTCCTTGACGAAACCGCCCACCGACGCGACTTCCGCCACGCCTTTGACCGATTCGAGCGCGTAGCGCAGATGCCAATCCTGGAACGAACGCAGCGCCGCCAGATCCTGTTTGCCGGTCTTGTCCACCAACGCATATTCGTAAACCCAACCGACTCCCGTGGCGTCCGGTCCGATCACCGGGTTCACGCCTTCGGGAAGACTTCCCCGCACGGAATTCAAATACTCAATCACCCGCGAGCGCGCCCAATAAATATCCGTGCCGTCTTCGAAGATCACATAGACGAAGGACTCGCCGAACATGGATTCGCCGCGCACGAATTTCACTTTCGGGGCGGCGATGAACTTCGTCGAAATGGGGTAAGTGATTTGATCTTCCACCAGGTCGGGCGAACGGCCTTCCCAATCGGTATAGACGATGACCTGCACGTCGCTGAGATCGGGAATCGCGTCGAGCGGCGTGTGCCGCAGCGCCCAAACGCCGCCAACAATGCCGAACACCGCAAGGATCAGGACGAAAAAGATGTTGCGCGCGCTGGCCTCGATGATGCGCTCCAAAATGAACGGCTTGCGTTCGGGGGCGGGCGAAGGAGTGGAGGTTTCCATGGGTGCTTGCCGCTACCAGGATTTCAGCGCGCCTTGAATTTTTGCTTCCGCATCAATCAAGAAATTGGCGCTGGTGACCACGCGCTCGTTTTCTTTCACGCCCGATTTCACCTCGTAAAAATCCCCGTACTTGCGGCCGAGTTCAATGAAACGCGGCTCCAGTTTGCCCCCGCCTTTGTCGACAAAGACGATGTTATGCAAGCCGGTCGGCAGCACCGCCCCGACCGGCACGGCCATGCCCTTGCCCATATCCATCGTCAAATCCGCGTCGATATACATATCGGGCCGCAACTTGAAATCCGGGTTTTCGACGTCGATCCGAACCCGCGTGGTGCGCAAGGTCTCGTCGATGAAAGGATCAATGACCGAAATCTTTCCCCTGAATTTCTCGCCCGGATACGAGGAAGCCGTGATGGTAACAGGCAATCCATTTTGCAACATCGACACTTCGTCCTCGTAAAATTGCGCCCATACCCATACGACCGACAAATCCGCAATGTCCACCAGACGATCACCAACCGCAACGCTGCGCCCTTGCTCCACCGGCAGGTCTTGCACGACTCCTTTGAAAGGCGAATAGAGCGTGAGCGTCTCCGCCGGTTTGCCGGTTTTTTCCAACTCGGCAATCTGGTCGTCGGTGATATTCCAAAGATGCAACCGTTGTTTGGCGGCTTCAATCAACTGCTCCGTGCTGTCGAGCACAGCTTGTTGGCCTTTGGCTTTGGCCTCCTCCCGCGTCCTGAGCGCGTTCACGAATTCGTTTTGTGTGGTGAGCAAGGCGGGACTATAAATCGTCAACAATGGCGCGTTCTTTTCCACCATTTCGCCGCGGGAAAAAACCGATAGTTGTTTCACATATCCATCCACGCGCGCGACGTAATCCCATTGCCGCTGTTTATCGTAGGTCACAGTCCCGACCACCCGGATCGTATGAATGAAGGGGCGCACTTCCACCGCGCCGTAAGTGACGCCGATTTGTTGCTGTCGTTCAACGGGCACAGTGAAGTCACTCGGCTTTTCCGCGGCTTCATTGGTGGTCGAGAGGTCCGTCATTGTTCCCGTGTTTCCCGCCTCATTCGTGGCGGCCTCTTGCAGCTCTTTTTTCATCACCGGCACCAGGGCCATGCCGCAAATCGGGCATTTGCCGTCCGGATCCTGCGAACGGACCGAGGGATGCATGGTGCAGGTGTAATAGGCGACATTGCTCGGCTTGGCGTGGTGGCCGCCCTCGCTCCGGGAGCAGGCCGTCACCAAAAGACCTGCCATCGCGAGCACGAAAATTAACCAAAGAATAGGCCGGGATTTCATTGCGAGTGGTGTGAATGTTCAGCCGGCGAAATGGCCGGCTCGAGGCTGGTCCCCACCAGCGATTCCATTTCCGCCAGGGCGATCCGGTAGTGCATCAGATGCTCCCAATACATGGATTCCATTTCCTGCACGGTTTGCTGCGCGGTCAAGAGATCGAGAAAATTTTCCTTGTCATTCTGGTAGCCCAATCGTTTGGCATTCGCCGTTTGCTCCGCCAGCGGCAGCAATTTGTCTTTGTAAAGTTCGGTGTGATGATGAAACGTCCGCACTTCGATGAATTGATTTTCCACCATGCTCAACGTGTCGATCCGCGCCGCCTTGAGTTCGTAGTCGGCGCTTTCCAACATCTTTTCGTTTTCGCGAATGCCGGCTTTGTATTTGGCGCGGTTGAACCACGGAAGACTGATGGAAAATCCCGCGTTCACTTCGCTGACGGCCTGGGCCGCGTCGTTATACCGGTCCGCCTCGACGCGAAACGTGGGATCGGGAAACCATCCTTTGCGGGCCACTTCCAAGCGCGCCTGCGCGGCCTCGATTTTCATCTGCGCGAGGAATAATTCCGGGCGATGCGCCAGCGCCAGCCCTTCAATTTTTTCCAGCGACAACGCAAACGGCTGAAAAGTCAAAGCCTCCGGATGCGCCAGCGGATTCCGCGGCGGCCGGTTCATCAGGCGGTTGAGTTCCAATTGCCCTTCGGAAATCTGCCGTTCAATGTCGGCGCTGTCCTCCTCTGCTTTGGCCAGCGCGGTTTCCGCATTGAGCACGTCGGACTCCGAATGGGTGCCGACTTTATATTTGTCGCGACTGATGTCGGCAAACTGTTTCAGCAAATCGATCGCCTGGCGGTTCACCTCCAGTTGAGCGTAAGCATTGGCCAGCTGGAAATAGGCAATCCGCGCCTTCGCAACGGCATCGAGTTGCTCCCGGTGAAATTGCTCAAAGGCGCTCACGGCCTCCGCGCTCGCGGCTTTGCCTTGCAGCCGGTTTTTGCCGGAAAGCGGCAGGGCCTGTTCCAGCATCAATTTCTGATCGGTCATCGCGTTGGGAGGCTGATGAACGAAACGGTCCGCCAGCGAATCAAATCCGAGCGTGGGATCTTCCCAGGCGCGGGCTTGAGGAACGCGTTCCTGCACGGCCTCCCAGTTTGCCCGCGACGCCTTCAGCGATGGGTTGTTGCTCAAAACCTCGCTGACCACTGCGTCCAATGAGAGAACATTCGTGCCCACGCCCGCCGGTGATGGCAGCGTTTGTCCAAAAAGGCTGGCCGTCATTAAGACGGCCAGGCCCAAACAATATGGAATTTTCAATCTCATCAGGGCATTTTCAAACGTTCCCGGGGAAGCGCCCAATTAGAACGTCCGCTTGATTTCACCGCAGGAGGGCATCGATTTTCCCAAATAAGGATTGCTGACTTGCTTGCCCGTTTGCAACCAGTTGGCATTGGCCATCGGGCAATACACTTCGTTATAGGAACCCGACTGAACTTTATGGTCCGCCAGATATTTAATCAGCGATTTGCTGAGCGGCTTGAATGCTTCGCGGGCCGAGGACACGTCCTTGGCGTTCGCCAGGGCTTCGGCTTCGGCAGCAACCTCGTCCGGCAGCATTTTCATTTTGTCACCTTTGACCGCCGCCGCGATGGCCTTGGCCGGTGCGGGAACGCCGGTCATTGAATCCTTGGCCAGGGCCGCCTGGATTTTCAAATATTGATCATAGACCGACTTCACCGGCTCCATCATGGCCATGTCGTCGGCGGCCTGAACGGCGGCGGCATTAAACAGGAGCCCGGCGGCGGCGGCGAGAACGAATGTGAAACTTTTGATTTTCATGATTTTGTCCCAATATTTTGACGATGAACGCATCATTTCACCGGTAATACTCCGCCGAAGCAGGAATCCCTCAAAATTTTTGGCCATGAACATAAAGCGCCCGCGCCATAAATTGCGCACACTGTGTGGTTTGCTCTCCGGCCACTGCCGGCCCGGGTTGACCTCATGCAATCCCGGGATAAAATTTGGAAGCGCATGCCGTCGCGCTTGACAGTGACCCCGGCAATGCAAAGAATATCAGCGCTTTCAGTGGCCAATGTAGCTCAGTGGTAGAGCAACGGTTTCGTAAACCGTCGGTCGCCGGTTCAATCCCGGCCATTGGCTCCATTTCTTGCATTGCAACGACAAGGGTTTTTAGAAGATAAACAAAGCCCACCTACAGTGAAAGTGGGGCACCGGAGTGCCGTCCACAATGCGTATTCCCGCAAGGCGTAGGCGAAAATTCCGCCGCTGGAAGAATACGAGAAAATTTTGGCTGTGAACAACGTGATTATCCTGCCTCGATCACTCTTCGAAGGCGCGCCAGGTAGTCAGTCCGCACGTGCTCGACTGGAACGTGATTAAACATTGTGTCATCGGCGCTTTGACTGAAGACCTCACGTTTCATCGACGTATAAAGGATGCGCTCAACAGCGCTGGTTATCGAAGATGCATTGGATTTGTCATGGCTTTCTACTCTTCGGAAATTGCGCTTCCAGTTCAGCCAATTGGTTTACTGCCTTTTCTTCACGACCCGACACAAAATTCGTAAAAACCTGATCGAGTGCTGAAGCCAGTGTCGTATTGGTGGCAGCGATACGGCGGAGGTCGTAAAACCGGAGAGCTGATGCCAGATCATTGGTGCGCGCGGGTTCAGGAGCATGGTTCCCCCGGCGTAGATCTTGAATCAAATATAGATCACGAAAACCGTATTCTTTGGTCGGCTCAATCGCCGTGCCTTCACCGAAGTCGTTCCAAGTGACCAATTGAACCAGCGCGGAGTTATTGGTCAGGGCGCGGTTCAAGGTTTCGCGAAGCGTTTCGCCCTCCCTGTCGCCGAGGTAACCCCAGTAATTCCGCACGCCGGCGCGTTGATAAATGTCATGGAAGCGGGGAAACGCGCTGCTGATAAACGCCGACCAGGATCTGGATTTGTTTTCAAAGTCCGCGAGATAATTTTTGAGTGAAGCCTCCGACAATACGCCGCCGGTGCCCGGTTGCTGACTCAACCACATGGGCGGCCAGTCAAAGGCGCCGTGTCCGGCCGACAACGCGTTGTCCTCCGTAAAAAAACTGGGGCGATTAGATGGTTCCAACACGGAAAAAATGGCTTCCCAGTTGGTGCTGGATAAAAAATACTGCGGGCCGAAATTCTCCAAAAGCGGTTTGCCGTCCAGCCGGAAATAACTGGGGTTGCAAAAGAAATTGGTTTGGAGATAGAGCATCTCCTGTTGGGCGTGCTGGATGGCTTCGGTTGCGGTCAGCCGTTTACCATCAATAAAACGCTGAACCGTCTGGTCCTCGTAGCAGATGGCGAATTTCAACCCGGCCTTGCGGGTGTATTCAAAAAGTCTGGCAATGTTCCGGTTGACGGCGGCGTAGTCAAAATAATCCG
>Ga0070714_100004105_pt1 | contig 10951 bp, 17 predicted proteins | sample LARL83metaG_FD_65450 | JGI IMG/M metagenome (GOLD analysis project Ga0070714, IMG submission 65450) | Corn, switchgrass and miscanthus rhizosphere microbial communities from Kellogg Biological Station, Michigan, USA - LAR L8-3 metaG | ecosystem: Host-associated > Plants > Roots > Rhizosphere ... | reverse complement strand
ACCTGGGACTCGCGCTGGTTCGCGCGCAAGGAATACGGCAATCTGCTGCTCGACGACCTCGGTCTGCGCAAGTTCCTGCAGCGGCGCCTGAGCCAAGCGGGCCTCTCTCGGGTCGTTATCGAGCGCGCCGCGCGGCGAACCAGGATCACATTGCATTCCGCGCGCCCCGGGGTCGTCATCGGGAAAAAGGGCGCCGACATCGAAAAGCTGCGTACGGATATTGCCAAGGTCACCAACAGCGAAGTGAGCCTCAACATCCTCGAGATCCGCAAGCCGGAGATCGACGCGAAGCTGATCGCCGATGGCATCGCACAGCAGCTGGAGCGACGCGTCGCGTTTCGCCGGGCGATGAAGCGGGCGGTGCAGTCGGCGATGCGGCTCGGCGCGCAAGGCATCCGGATCAATTGCTCGGGCCGACTGGGCGGTGCCGAGATCGCCCGCATGGAATGGTATCGCGAAGGCAGGGTGCCGCTGCACACATTGCGCGCCGACATCGATTTCGGCTACGGCACCGCCAAGACCACCTACGGCGTGTGCGGCGTCAAAGTCTGGGTCTTCAAGGGCGAGATCCTCGCCCATGATCCGATGGCGCAAGAGCGGCGGCTGAGTGAAGGGCAGCCCGCCAGTCATGAGCGCGGTCGGCGCGACTCGCTGGGATAACGGGTCATGCTGGCTCCGAAACGAAGCAAACATCGCAAAGCCCACAAAGGGCGTGTCCACGGTGTCGCGAAGGGCGGGACTACTCTAAACTTTGGCGCCTACGGGCTTAAGGCCTCGGATCCGGGGCGCATCACGGCTCGCCAGATCGAGGCGGCGCGACGCGCGATCACGCGCCACATCCGCCGCGCCGGACGCGTTTGGATCCGCATCTTCCCCGATGTTCCGGTGTCGCAGAAGCCGGCCGAGGTTCGCATGGGCAGCGGCAAGGGTTCGCCGGAATTCTGGATTTGCCGCGTGAAACCCGGCCGCATCATGTTCGAGCTCGACGGGGTGCCTGGCGATATCGCGCGCGAAGCGTTCGAGCTCGCCGCCGCCAAATTGCCGATCGCCACGCGTTTCGTAACCCGCCCAGGCGAAGAGATCGCCTGATGAAAGCCACGGATGCCCGGGCCAAGACCGATGATGAGTTGACGGGCGAACTCGACGTGCTCGGCAAGGAGATCTTCAATCTGCGCTTCCAGCGGGCCAACGGCCAGCTCGAGAATACCGCTCGAGTTCGGCAGGTGCGGCGCGATATCGCCCGCATCCAGACGGTGCTCGGCGAACGGCGCCGTGCCGCGCCCGAAGGAAAAGGCTGATGTCGAAGCGTGTCCTTCAAGGAGTTGTTGTCAGTGACGCTTGCGACAAGACCGTGATCGTGCGGGTCGAGCGCCGCGTGCTGCACCCGGTCTACAAGAAATTCGTCACGCATTCGAAAAAATATGCGGCGCATGACGAAGATAACAGCTACCGCTCCGGTGACGTCGTGCGGATCGAAGAGAGCCGCCCGATCTCCAAGCGCAAATGCTGGGTCGTGATCGGCGGCCCGGCGGGCGCAGCGCCGGGCCGCCGCTCCACCCGTGGAGTATCCGAAGCAGTCCCGGCCGCGGCTGATACGGCGGATCTCGAGCCGGCGGATAGCGGCATCGAAACCGCCGAACCGGCGGAAGGTGCAGCATGATCCAGATGCAGACAAATCTGGACGTCGCCGACAATTCGGGTGCGCGGCGCGTGCAATGCATCAAGGTACTGGGCGGCTCGAAACGCAAGACGGCGACGATCGGCGATGTGATCATCGTGTCGGTCAAGGAGGCGATCCCGCGGGGCCGCGTCAAGAAGGGCGACGTGCATCGCGCGGTTATCGTCCGAACCGCAAAGGAAATACGCCGCACGGATGGCAGCGCCATCCGCTTCGATCGCAACGCTGCGGTGCTGATCACCAATCAGGGCGAGCCGATCGGGACCCGCATCTTTGGTCCGGTGACCCGCGAATTGAGGGCCCGCCGGTTTATGAAGATCGTGTCATTGGCACCTGAGGTCCTTTAGGAGCGGCGCGAGCGGAAAAAGATGCTGAAGCTGAAAATCAAGAAAGGCGACAACGTGGTCGTGATCAGCGGCCGCGACAAGGGCAGGACCGGCGAGGTCTTGCGGGTTTTCCCTGACGAAGGGCGGCTCATCGTCCAGGGAGTGCATATCGCCAAGCGGCATACTCGGCCACGCATGGGCGAGCCGGGCGGGATCGTCGAAAAGGAGCTGACGATCCACATCTCCAATGTTGCGCATGTCGATCCGCAATCTCGGAAGCCCACGCGGGTCGGCTACAGAAGGTTGGAGGATGGCCGCAAGGTACGCTTCGCCCGCCGCTCGGGCGAAATCATCGATAGGTGAGGGCATATGACTCGGGCACGTCTACACGAACATTATGAGACGGCCGTCCGCCCGGCGCTGATGGAGGAGTTTGGCTACAAGAACCCGATGCAGGTGCCGCGCCTCGAGAAGATTGTGGTCAACATGGGGGTCGGCGAGGCGGTGCAGGACAGCAAGAAGGCAGAGGCGGCAGCCGCCGACCTGACGGCGATCACCGGCCAGCATCCGGTGATCACCAAGGCGAAGCGTTCGATCGCGACCTTCAAGCTGCGCCAAGGGATGCCGATCGGATGCAAGGTGACGTTGCGCCGTGAGCGAATGTACGAGTTCCTCGATCGCCTGATTACTGTAGCGCTGCCGCGCGTCCGCGATTTTCGCGGCATTCCGGGCAGGAGCTTCGACGGACGGGGTAATTTTGCTCTAGGCCTGAAGGAGCAGCTCGTCTTCCCCGAGATCGACTACGACCGCGTCGATGCGACGCGCGGCATGAACGTCGTCATCGTGACGACCGCCAGGACCGACGCAGAAGCCAAGGCGCTGCTCAAGGCCTTCGATATGCCCTTCGCCAATTGAATCTTTCGCGGAGTTAGCCAAAGTGGCAAAAAAGAGCTCAATCGAGAAAAACGCCAGGCGAATGAAGCTCGCCAAAAGCCTTGCCGCCAGGCGGGCAAAGTTGAAGGCGATCGCTATCGACCGGACGGCGCCTCCCGAGGACAGGTTTGCGGCACAGCTGAAACTTGCCGAATTGCCGCGCAATGCCTCCGAGACACGGGTTCGGAACCGCTGCGCTCTGACCGGACGCCCGCGCGGATATTACCGGAAATTCAAGCTGTCGCGCATTGCACTGCGCGAGCTCGCCTCCGCCGGGCAGATTCCGGGCATGGCCAAGTCGAGCTGGTGAGCAGGAGCGCGGCCTCATGACGATGAGCGATCCACTCGGAGACATGCTGACGCGGATCCGCAACGGGCAGAGGGCGCGACAGGCTGTCGTCGCCTCTCCCGCCTCGAAGATCCGTTCCAACGTTCTCGAAGTGCTGAAGAGAGAGGGATACATCCGCGGCTTCACCCGGGAACAAGTTCGTCCAGGCGTCTCCGAGTTGCGCATCGAGCTCAAATACGTCGATGGCGAGCCTGTAATTCGCGAGATTTCGCGCGTGTCGAAGCCGGGCCGGCGCATTTATTCCCGCATCGTCGACTTGCCGCGTAGCTATAACGGGCTCGGCATCTCCATTCTGTCGACCCCGCGAGGGGTCATGTCCGACAACGAGGCCCGCGCCGCCAAAGTCGGCGGCGAAGTTCTCTGCCGCGTGTTCTGAGGTTCGTCATGTCGCGTGTTGGCAAGCATCCCGTCGCAGTGCCGAGCGGGGTCCAGGTTGAGCTCTCCGGGCAGACCCTGAGCACCAAGGGCAATCTCGGCACACTCCACCTCGTCGTCAGCAACGAGGTTACCGCTTCGATCGCCGACGGCGCGGTGACCATCGTTCCAAAGAACGACACCAAATTTGCTCGGGCGATGTGGGGCACGACGCGCGCATTGGTGAACAATATGGTCACCGGAGTCTCGAAAGGCTTTTCGGTCACGCTGGAAATCAACGGCGTCGGCTATCGTGCCGCGGTCCAGGGCAATACGCTCAATCTGCAGCTCGGCTACAGTCACGAGATCGCGTATCCGATCCCCGGCGACGTCAAGATCGCCTGCGAAAGGCCCACCCTGATCACCCTAACCGGCGCCGACCGCCAGCGGGTCGGCCAGGTCGCCGCCGAGATCCGTGCCTACCGTCCGCCCGAACCCTACAAGGGCAAGGGGATCAAATATTCGACGGAGACCGTGCGCCGCAAGGAAGGCAAGAAAAAGTAAAGGCGATGTCCGAGAAAGCCAAAGCCCTCTTTCTGCGCCGGCGGCAGCGGGTGCGGCGAAATATACGGCGTGCCCCCAATAACCGGCCGCGGCTGTCGGTGTTCCGGTCGTCCAAGCACATCTACGCGCAAGTCATCGACGACACGACCGGGCGCACTCTGGCGGCAGCCTCGACCCTCGATAGTGGGCTGAAGACCAACCTGAAGACCGGTGCAGACATTGCCGCGGCGAGTGCTGTCGGCAAGCTGGTGGCCGAGAGAGCCAAAGCTGCCGGGATCGAGCAGGTCGTCTTCGATCGGGGCGCTTATCTTTTTCACGGCCGGGTCAAAGCCCTGGCCGATGCCGCCCGCGAGGGCGGTCTCGATTTCTGAAAGGATCAGTATGGCACGCACGGCACGCCAGGGCGAGCGGCGCGGACGGGGCGACGGCGACCGGCAGTCGCGCGAGCGCGAGGACACCGAGTTTACCGAGAAGCTGGTCAATATCAATCGGGTGGCCAAAGTCGTGAAGGGCGGCCGACGCTTCGGCTTTGCAGCGCTGGTCGTGGTCGGCGATCGCAAGGGTCGAGTCGGCTACGGCTCGGGCAAGGCCAGGGAAGTGCCGGAAGCCATCCGCAAGGCCACCGAGCAGGCGCGGCGCGGCATGATCCGCGTGCCCTTGCGCGAGGGGCGCACCTTGCATCACGACATAGTCAGCAGCTATGGCGCCGGCCAGGTAATTGTACGCGCCGCCAAGGCGGGGACCGGCATCATCGCGGGCGGTCCGATGCGCGCGATTTTCGAGGCGCTCGGGGTCCACGACGTGGTGGCCAAGTCGATCGGCAGTCCAAACCCGCACAACATGATCAAGGCGACTTTCGTCGCCTTGGGCCGGGCAACCAGCCCGCGTGCGGTCGCGGCACGGCGCGGCAAAAAAGTCGGCGAGGTGCTCGGACGCCGCGATGCCGAACCTCGAGAGAACGCGTGATGGAGGGCAAACGCACGACGGTCACCGTCGAGCAGATCGGTAGTCCGATCGGACGGAAGGCGGACCAGGAAGCGACCCTCAAGGGTCTGGGTCTGAACAAGCGGCACCGCCGGCGCGTTCTCGAAGACACGCCGGCGGTCCGGGGTATGATCAACAAGGTGAAACACCTCGTTCGGGTGGTGGAAGAGGAGTAGAGCGCCCTCCCCCACCCGTCGCTGGCGCGCCGGGTCCCCTCTCTCCGCAATGCGGGACAGGGTGTCGAGCGGAGCGAGACGGGTGAGGGCAGACCCCGCGGACGCAGTTAGGATAAACCGATGAAGCTCAACGAGATCAGGGACAATCCCGGGGCGCATTACCGCGCGAAGCGAGTCGGGCGCGGCATCGGCTCGGGCAAGGGCAAAACCTCGGCGCGCGGCGGCAAGGGGCAGACCGCGCGGACCGGTGTCGCGTTGAACGGCTTCGAAGGCGGTCAGACGCCCTTGCATCGCCGGCTACCGAAGCGCGGCTTCAACAACAAGATTTTCCGCAAAGATTTCAAGGTGGTGAATCTCGGACGCCTGCAGGCCGCCCTCGATAGTGGTAAACTGAAGGCCGATGGCACACTCGATGGCGCGGCGCTCGTCTCGTCGGGGCTACTGCGGCGGCTGGGCGATGGTGTCCGCCTGCTGGCCAAGGGCGAATTGAGAGCGGCGATCACGATCGAGGTTGCCGGTGCGTCGGAGGCTGCGATTGCCGCTGTCGAGAAGGCCGGAGGCAAGGTCATCCTTTCCACCGGACGTGCGAAGGAACAGAAGCCGGAGGGTACCGCCTCGGCCTAAACATAGTGGCGCCGCTCCGGGTTATGTGGTGAGGAATGATAAATGGCGTCAGCCGCCGAACAACTCGCTTCCAGCATAAACTTCTCGGCCTTTTCCAAGGCGACCGAGCTTAAGAGCCGAATTTGGTTCACCCTCGGCGCGCTGGTGATCTACCGGCTCGGCACCTACATCCCGATCCCCGGCATCGACCCGGCGATCCTACAGGACGTCTTCTCGCGCAATGCCGGCGGCATTCTCGGCATGTTCGACATGTTCTCGGGGGGTGCCCTCGGGCGAATGACGATCTTCGCCCTGAACATCATGCCGTACATCTCGGCATCGATCATCATCCAGCTCCTGACTGCGGTTTCCCCGACGCTCGAAGCGCTGAAGAAGGAAGGCGAGAGCGGACGCAAGAAGCTGAACCAGTACACCCGTCTCGGCACTGTCCTGCTGGCAGCCGTCCAGTCCTATGGGATCGCCGTCGGGCTGGAGGGCATGCGGGCCGGGGCGCAAACCGCGGTGATCGATCCGGGGTTGTTCTTCCGCCTGGTCACCGTGGTGACTCTGGTCAGCGGTACGGTGTTTCTGATGTGGCTCGGCGAGCAGATCACCGCGCGCGGTATCGGCAACGGCATCTCGCTGATCATCATGGCAGGCATTGTCGCGAACCTGCCGCACGCGCTCGCTTCCACCCTCGAACTCGGGCGAACCGGCGCGATCTCGACCGTGTTCATCATCATCTTTCTGGTCATGTCGGTCGCGGTCGTCGCATTCATTGTCTTCATGGAACGCGCGCAGCGCCGCATCCTCGTCCAGTATCCCAAGCGCCAGATGGGCAACAGGATGTTCGGCGGCGACGCGTCCCATCTGCCGCTCAAGATCAACACCTCGGGTGTCATCCCGCCGATCTTCGCCTCCTCGCTGCTGCTGCTGCCGGCGACGGTGGCGAATTTCGAAACCAACGGGCAGGGCTTTGGCTGGATCAGCGAGATCACCGCCTACCTCGCGCATGGCCGGCCGCTCTATATGGCGCTTTATGTCGGCCTCATCTGCTTCTTCTGTTTCTTTTATACGGCCATCGTCTTCAACCCGACCGAAACCGCCGACAATCTGCGGAAATACGGGGGGTTCATCCCGGGGATCCGCCCCGGCAAGAATACCGCCGATTATCTGGACTACATCCTGACGCGGTTGACCGTTGTCGGAGCCGCTTATCTCTCGGCGGTGTGCATCCTCCCCGAGATACTGATCTCGGAATACTCGGTCCCGTTCTATTTTGGCGGAACCAGCCTCCTGATCGTAGTCAGCGTCACGATGGATACGGTGGCGCAAATCCACTCGCACCTGCTCGCTCATCAATATGAGGGCCTGATCCGCAAGGCGAAGCTGCGAGGACGCCGCGGATGAACATCATCCTGCTCGGGCCTCCGGGCTCCGGGAAGGGTACCCAGGCGAAGCGGATCCAGCAGACCCATGGCCTCGTCCAGCTGTCCACCGGCGACATGCTGCGCGCCACGACAGACTCGGACACAGAGTTCGGACACCGCGTCAAAGCCATCATGGACTCGGGCCAACTCGTCCCCGATGACATCATCGTCGAGATGATCGACCATCGCATCGTGCAACCTGACTGCGCCAAGGGCTTCATTCTCGACGGCTTTCCTCGCAACGTGCCTCAGGCGAAGGCGCTCGACGCCATGCTCGCCGAGCATGGTCTCAAGCTCGACCACGTCATTTTGTTGGACGTAGATGAGGCGGTCCTCATCGATCGGCTGTCGGGGCGGTTCGCCTGCAGCCAATGTGGCGCGAGCTATCACGACCGATATAACCCGCCGAGCCACGACGAGATCTGCGACGGATGCGGCGGCACCGAATTCACACGTCGCGCCGACGACAGACCCGAGGCGGTCAAGGCCCGGTTCGAAGTGTATCGCCGACAGACTGCGCCGATCCTGCCTTATTACGAGGAGCGCGGTACTCTGCGCCGGGTCGACGGCGTGGCCGATATCGACACCGTGGCGGAAGAGATCGACAAGATCCTTCGAGGATAGCCCCGGCCGTCGATATCTGACATCCTCATTCCCGGCTCACGTCTGGATGGGGATTGGAATGATCGAACCTTACACGGCTGTAGGGTTGATCCCGAGCTTTTGGGGCATTCGCCGCCGGGTGGACATCGAGAAGAACCTGGAGCACCTCGAAAGCCTGACCAAGGCTGCGTTCTGGCTTTCCAATCTCGACATCCCGGTCCGCCTCGTGGCCATTCCAGAGGGCGCGCTGCAGGGGTTCAACGACGAGGTGCTCGACGTCGATCACGCCGAATTTGCGCGCAACTGCGCGATCGATATTCCCGGCCCGGAGACCGATCGCCTCGGGCGGCTGGCGCGCAGTTGGGGCGTATTCATTATGGCGCAGGCCAAAGCGCGTCATGAGGATTGGCCCGACCGCTTCTTTAACGTCGGCTTTGTCGTCGATCCGGACGGCGCGGTCGTTCTGAAGCATTACAAGATCTCGGCCCTGCTGCCCTGTGAGCGCTCGGTCTCGCCGCACGATCTGTTCGACTGGTGGGTCGAGAAATACGGCCGCACCCTGCAGGCTTTCTGGCCGGTCGCGGACACCGCCATCGGGCGGCTCGGGATCATGATGGCGATGGAGGGCAGCTACCCCGAGAACGGTAGAGGTCTTGCCCTCAACGGCGCCGAGGTGGTCTATCGCGCCTCCCTGCCCGCTCCGTTCACGGAGAACGATTTTTTCGAGATCTCGAACCGGGCGCGAGCGCTCGAGAACAACATGTACATCGTCGCGCCAAATATCGGCGGGTACCACCTTTACCCGGACAGCGAGACGCCGATCGATGCCGGCGGCGGCCAGTCGATGATTGTCGACTACCGCGGCGCAATCGTCGGCAAGCAACGCGACACGAACGGCTCGACTTTCGTCGCGGGCGTCATCAACATCGAGGCGTTGCGGCATCACCGCCGATCGGCGCAGGTGACGAACTGGCCCAAGGACATCCGCGCCGAACTGGCCCAGATCATCTACGAGCAGCCGATCTACCCGAAGAATCTTTACCTGGACAGGATTCCCGGCCGGCATCAGGAATACAAGAGCGAGATCATCGACCGGCAAGTGCGGCTTATGCAGGAGCGCGGCATCTGGAAACCGCCGGCGAGCGGTTGAGGACGCAGGGAACGCCGCGCGACACCGGTTTACGAACATACAGGGAGGAGCAGAAGTCATGACAGATTTGCGCATTGCCACCAGCGCAGGCACGGACGCGATCCTCGAGGAGGCTGCCGTGCACGACTTTGCGGCCAGTCTGCGCGGGCCCCTGTTGCGCCCCGGCGACAATGGTTACGACGAGGCACGCAAGGTCTGGAACGGCATGATCGACCGGCGTCCGGCGCTGATCGCGCGCTGCGCGGGGGTCGCCGATGTCATCGCCGCGGTGCGCTTTGCCCGCGCCCATGAGCTGTTGGTCGCCGTGCGCGGTGGCGGCCACAATATCACCGGCAACGCCGTGTGCGAGGGCGGGTTGATGATCGATCTGTCGCCGATGAAAAGCGTCAGGGTCGATCCTGTTGGGCGCACAGCGCGTGCCGAGGCGGGCCTTACCTGGGGCGAATACAACCGGGAGACCCAAGCTTTTGGCCTGGCCAGCACCGGCGGGGTCGTGTCGACCACCGGCATCGCCGGATTGACGTTGGGCGGCGGCCTCGGCTGGCTGATGGGCAAGCACGGCCTGAGCTGCGACAACCTGCTCTCGGCCGATTTAGTGACGGCCAATGGGCAGCTCCTTACAGCCAGCGCCGAGCAGAACCCGGACCTCTTCTGGGGCTTGCGTGGCGGGGGCGGCAATTTCGGCGTCGTCACCTCTTTCGAGTATAAGCTTCATCGGGTCGGTCCGGTTCTCGCCGGAATGGTTATCCACCCGATCGCCCAGGCCAAGGAGGTCCTGCGCTTCTACCGGGATTATGCGCGCAGCGGCCCCGATGAGCTGCTCGCCGCGGCGGCGCTGATGACCTCGCACGAAGGCGCTCCGGTTGTCGTCATCATAGTGGCCTATATCGGAGACCTGGCGACCGGCGAGAGGGTGGTTGCACCCGTCCGAAAATTCGGAGCGCCACTGGCGGATACGATTGCCCCGACATCATACGTGCAGCTCAACACATTGTTCGACGCGGCAGTCCCTTACGGTGGAGTCCAGCGGTATTGGAAATCCAGTTTCTTGAAGGAGCTCGGGGACGACTTGCTGGAGGTCATGATCGCGCGGTCGGCGAAAATGCTCTCGCCGATGTCGATGGTCCTATTTTTCCATATGCGCGGCGCCGCTGCTCGGGTGGACGCCAACGAGACGGCATTCGGCCTGCGTGACGACCAGTGGGATTATGACGTCATTTCGCAATGGACGGATACCCGGGAGTCTGCCGATCACATCCAGTGGACCCGCGAATTCTGGACTGCGGTAGAGCCCTTTGCGAGCGGCGAGGTCTACGTCAATCACCTCGATGCCGAGGAGGGCACGCGCATTCGGGCCGCCTATCGGCATAATTACGACCGGCTCGTAGCGCTGAAGAACAAATACGATCCGACGAACCTGTTCCGGCTGAACCAGAACATCCAGCCGACTGTGTGAGCGGGCGGGCTCGGCGCTTGCTGCCCCGTCTAATGAGGGACACTCAGAGGCAAATCTCATGTCGGAAAGCGTGAAATATCTGCTGGACGAAAACCGGCTGCCCAACGAGTGGTACAACATTGTTGCCGACTTGCCGCGTCCGCCGGACCCGGTGCTGCACCCCGGAACCTTGCAGCCGGTCGGGCCCGCCGATCTGGAGCCGCTGTTTCCGATGGCGCTGATAGCGCAGGAAGTCGCGACGGAGCGGACGATCCAAATTCCGGAGCCGGTTCGCGAGGTCTACCGGCAGTGGCGTCCCTCGCCGCTCTTCCGGGCTCGCCGGCTGGAGCGGGCGCTCGATACTCC
>Ga0070714_100004099_pt1 | contig 10957 bp, 7 predicted proteins | sample LARL83metaG_FD_65450 | JGI IMG/M metagenome (GOLD analysis project Ga0070714, IMG submission 65450) | Corn, switchgrass and miscanthus rhizosphere microbial communities from Kellogg Biological Station, Michigan, USA - LAR L8-3 metaG | ecosystem: Host-associated > Plants > Roots > Rhizosphere ... | reverse complement strand
CGCCCCCGCCGATTCCGACGACCTTGATGACCGCCAGATAGTTCTGCGGTGCTGCCACGAGGAGGGTACCTTTCCGCTCGCTGCTACCTGCCCGGTCCGGCGCTTGCCCGCCGTGCCCGGCCCCGGCCCTGCCGGCTGCTGCCTGACGCCCGCCCGAGCGGCCCGTCCGGGCCATTAGCGGCTGCCTTCCGCGCTGGCCCGCTACTGCCCCGGTCGTCCCGCCGGCTGGCCGCACTGGCCGGCTCCCCGGCTGCCCGCCCCGCAGACAAGCGTACGGAATTCGCAGCCAATTGGCCCCGGCCGACGCCAGCCTGGAATTGCGTAACCGCAACTCAGAAGGACGTCAGGTTTCACCTTCAGGTTGAGATTTAGAGTTTTATCTTCCCTACGATTGATAGGGACAGTAGGGTGGTGAGGCAGCGTGGTCAACTCGCCACGCGGCCAGCCGCGCGCGTGTCGTGCCGCATATCAGCGAAAATCCGCGCGCGCTCTTCGCGGTAACCGGGTGACGGCAGTCCCGGGGACGCTCACGTCGATCTGGTGCGCGCCGCCCGGCAGCAAGATGGCGACTTCCCGGTTCTTCTGCGCGGCGTCGCCCGGGCTGCCCCACTGGACCGTCTTCCCGTCCCGCAGGTCGAGCGTCACCTGCTCGGCTCCCTGCGCCAGCGGGGTGGCCTGCACCGCTGTCACCTGCCCCGCCAGCCACGGGCTGAGCTCGGCGAGCACGCCGGCGGCCGCGACGACCTCGGCGCTGCCGCGCAGCGCGGCGCCCGGCAGCGAGGTCCGGAGCAGCGGGAGCGCGGCGGGCTGCACCTTAGCCCAGCGGACGACCACGCCCGTCTGGTCCACCAGGTCGTAGCCGCCGCCCGCCATCCGGACCGCCATGACGGGAACGCGCTCGGTGACGGCGATGACCAGGCGATCTGGCCAGTCCTTGGTCACGGTCGCGGATGCCACCTGGGGAATCGCGTCGACCCGGCGGGCCACCGCGCCAGCGTCGACCCGCAGCAGGGGCGTGCCTGGCGGCACGTCCGCCGCGACGATGACCTGCCCGGGCGAGAGCAGGCGGGTTCCCGTGACAGTGACCGACCGCACGACGAGCACGCGGTTGCCGAGCAGCGCCCAGCCGGCCCCGATCACGATCGCGAGCCCGGCGAGTACAAAGAAAGCCGCACGCCAGCGGGACCGCGGGCGGCGCCGGCCGGCGGGCCCTGTGCTGCCGGGGACGGTTTCGCCGGGTACCGCACCGCCGGGCACGCGCCCGCCCGGCTCGGCCACGGGAGCGGTGCCGGGGGACGCGGGCGGCGGCGCTTCGCTCACACGGATTCCTCGCTGGCGCTCGTCGTCCGCTCATCCGGACGCACAGTGCTTACTGATTCGCTCGCAAGCTCGCTCATCCGGCGCCCGGTCCCGCCTGCCCTAGCCCGGCTATCTCGGCGAGCAGCAGCGGGCCCATCCGGGTGATGTCGCCCGCGCCCATGGTCAGCACCAGGTCACCGGGCGCGGCCAGCGCGGCGACGGCCTTGGGCACGTCCGCGAAGTCCGGGACGTAGTGCGCGCCGCCGGGTACCGCGTCCGCGACGAGGCGGCCGGTTACCCCTGGCTCGGGGTCCTCGCGCGCCGCGTAGACGTCGAGCACCACGGCCTCGTCCGCCAGGCCGAGCGCGGCGCCGAACGCGTCGGCGAAGATGCGGGTCCTGCTGTACAGGTGGGGCTGGAAGACGGCGATGACGCGCCCGCCGCCCGGGCCCGCGACGCCGACGACCTCGCGCGCGGCGCGCAGGTCGGCGGCGAGCTCGGTCGGGTGGTGCGCGTAGCTGTCGAGCACCCGGACACCGCCCGCCTCGCCCTTGGGCTCGAGCCGCCGCGCGGCGCCACGGTAGCTGGCCAGGGCGCCGGCCGCCCGCGCGGGCTCGATGCCGAGCTCGGCCGCGACGGCGAACGCGGCGGCGGCGTTCAGCGCGTTGTGCTGGCCGGGCACGCCGAGGCGCACGGTGGTGCCCGCGGCCTCCGGGCCCGTGGTTACCAGGAACGTCGTCTCCATGCCGCTCGCGGTCACGTTCGTGACGCGATAGCCGGCCTCGGGCGACGTGCCGAAGGTGATGACGCGCAGTCCCAGCTCACCGGCGCGGCCGATCAGCGCGGCGGCACCGGGGTCGTCGGCGGAGGTCACCAGCAGCCCGCCCGGGGTGACCTTGCCCAGGAAGGCGCGGAAAGACTCCCTGTAGGCCTGCTCGGTGCCGTAGTTGTCCAGGTGATCGGCCTCGACGTTGGTCACGACCGCCACGTCGGGCGCGTACATGAGGAACGACCCGTCGCTCTCGTCCGCCTCCGCCACGAAGTACTCGCCGGCGCCGTCGGCGGCCCCGGCGCCGGTGGCGGCGAGCACGCCGCCGATCGCGTAGGCGGGCCCGGCCCCGGTCTCAAGCAGCACGGTCGTGATCATCGACGTGGTGGTCGTCTTGCCGTGCGTCCCGGTCACCGCGATGACCCGGCGGCCTGACATCAGCGAGGCGAGCGCCGCCGCCCGGTGCAGTACCCGCAGGCCGCGCCGCCTGGCCTCGGCAAGCTCCGGGTTGCTCTCCCTGATGGCACTCGACACGACAACCGTGTCCGCGTCGGCGAGCTGCCCGGCCGCGTGGCCCGTGTGCACCACGGCGCCCAGCGCCGCGAGCTCGTCGAGGGCGGCGGACGAGGCCGAGTCGCTGCCGGACACCTCGGTCCCCCTGGCCAGCATGATGCGGGCGATCCCTGACATGCCCGCGCCGCCGATGCCGATGAAGTGAACTCGCCCGAGCTCGCTGAGCGGCACCGGCTCGGTCGGCGTGATCAGCCCCATCGTTACCTGGCCTGCCGGTGGCGGCCGCTGCCGGACGAGGGCTGGCCACCCGGCGCGGGGAACGGCGGCTGAGTGCCCGCGCCCGTGGGGGAGCCCCCGTCGCCCGCCGCGCTGCCTGACCGCGAGGCCGCGACGACGTCGATGACCGCCTTCGCCAGCCAGCGGTCGGCGTCCCTGCGGCCGAGCGCGGCCGCGGCCTCGGACATCCCGGCCACCTGGTCGATGTTGGTCAGCACGGGGAGCAGCGTGGTCTTGATCCAGTCCGCGGTCAGCTCCGCGTCGTCGACGAGCAGGCCGCCGCCGCGCTGCACGATCGGCAGTGCGTTGAGCCGCTGCTCGCCGTTGCCGAAGGGCAGCGGTACGTACGCGGCGGGCAGCCCGACGGCGGTGAGCTCGGCGCAGGTGTTCGCGCCCGCGCGGCACAGCGCGAAGTCCGCCGCGGCGTAGGCCAGGTCCATCCGGTCCACGTACGGCACGGCCACGTACGGGGCCGCGTCCGGTGACGGCGCGCCGTCGCCCGCCAGGTTGTCCCCCGCGTTCTTGGGCCCGGTGACGTGCAGGACCTGCACCCGGGCGGTCCTGATCGCGTCGACCGCGCCGGCCAGCGCCCGGTTCAGTGACCTGGCCCCCTGCGACCCGCCGAAGACGAGCAGCACCGGCAGGTCGCGGCGGAGCCCGAAGTACGCCCGCGCCTTGTCGCCGAGCGCGAACCGGTCAAGGTCGGCGATCTGCCGTCTGATCGGCATCCCCAGGTACCTGGCGCCCCGGAGCTTGGTGTCCGGGTACCCGGTGAACACGTGCGTGGTCAGCCGCGCGCCGAGCCGGTTGGCGATGCCGGGGAACGGGTTGGCCTCGTGCACCACGATCGGGACATGGTGCCGCTTGGCCGCGAGGTAGGCGGGGGTCGCCACGTAGCCGCCGAAGCCGACGAGCACGTCCGCGTGCAACCGGTCGAGGATCTTCCCCGTGGTGTGCACCGCGCCGGCCAGCCGGCCGGGGACGGTGAGCAGCTGGGGCGTCACCGACCTGGGCAGCGGCACCGCCGGGAGGAGCTCGAGGTCGTAGCCGCGCAGCGGGACCAGCCGGGTCTCCAGGCCCCGTTCGGTGCCGAGGCAGGTCACGTAGATACCCTTGTCCGCTTCCCGCAGCGCGTCGGCGAGTGCGAGAGCAGGCTCGATATGACCGGCTGACCCCCCGCCAGCTAGCACCACCCTCATCGCACGCTCCTCGCTCATCGCCTGGCTCGCCTCATGGTGCGGCGGGAATTGGCTAAGGTTCCGCGCCGCGTCCCCTGGCGTAGCCAGCTTAGGGCGCGGCTGCCCGGGGAGGGGCCCCGAGCGGCCAACGCGTGACTCGCTCCCGGCTCCCGTCGCGCGAACGACATGAGCATACCTAGGCCGAGCATCGTCACCAGCACCGACGACAGCCCCTGGGAAACCAGCGGGAGCGGCACGCCAGTGATCGGGAACACGCCGATGACGGCGCCGATGTTCACCACGGCCTGGCCGACGATCCAGATGGTGATCACCGCGGACAGCAGCCGGCTGAACGTATCAGGCGCGCGCCGGGCCACCCGCAGGCCCGCGAAGGCCAGCCCGCCGTACAGCGCGGTGACGCAGAACGTGCCGACCAGGCCGAGTTCCTCGCCGATGATCGCGAAGATGAAGTCACTGGTGGACTCCGGCAGCCAGCCCCACTTCTCCCGGCTCGCGCCCAGGCCGACGCCGAAGATGCCGCCGGAGCCGAGCGCGTACTTGCCCTGGATCGCCTGCATGTTGGCGCCCGTGGGATCGGTGTTGGCGCTGTCCCAGAACCCGGTGAGCCGCTTGACCCGGTAGCTCTGCGTCACCATCAGCAGCAGCAGTACCAGGCCCATGAGGATCAGCAGGCCGGCGAACACCCGCCCGGGCGTGCCGATGAACCACAGCAGGGCCAGGAAGATGATGAGCAGGATCGACGTGGTCCCCAGGTCGTCCTCCGCCATCACCAGCAGGGCGAGGACCCCGGTGCCCGGCAGCAGCGGCACGAGCATGTGCCGCCAGTCGGCGAGCATGCCGAGCTTCTCCTTGCGGGCGAGCAGGTCGGCGCCCCACACGGCGAGCGCGAGCTTGGCGAGCTCGGACGGCTGGAAGCTGATGGAGCTGGTCAGCGCGATCCATCGGGTGGCACCGTTCGCCGACCGCCCGACTCCGGGTATGAGCACCAGGAGGAGCCCGATCGCCGCGATCGCGAGCAGCGGGTAGGCGGCCGCGCGGAACAGCCGCGGGTGGGAGCGGGCCGCCACCCACATAACCGGGACGCCGACCACGATGCCGACCAGCTGCACGATGAAGTCGTGGTACGGCGACTTGCCGTTTGACAGGTCGGTGATGGACGCCGTGGACTGCACCATGACAAGGCCGAGGCTCAGCAGCAGCGTGGTGATCCCGGCGATGATGTAGTACGACGTGAGCGGCCGGTCGAGCAGGGCGCGCGCCGCGCTGACCCGGCCGCCGATGCCCGCCAGGGCGGTCCGGGCCGCCTGGGCCTGGCCGGCGGCGGCCGCCACGTCCTCTTCCGCGCCGGCCGTGTCCTGGGCCTGGCCGTCGTCCACGCTGACATACATGCCTTCTAGTTTCGGCGTTCCGTCCGCCCGTGCCCGGAACATCCGACCGCGTGTCGCGGGAGTTATCCGCGGGCACCGCATGCTTCTTGCTGTTATCAGCTGTAGGTGCGGGGAGGGCGAGGCGGAAGGGGAAGAGGCAGGGCGGAAGGGAAGGGAAGGGAAGGGAAGGGAAGGGAAGGGAAGTCGGAAGGGGAAGAGGCAAGGCGGCCGCGGGGATGGGAGCAGGGGAGGAGGGGACACGAGGCGGGAATCGGGGCTGCGAGCCCGCCATGCGGCGGCGGGCCATGGTCGGCGGGCGGGGAACCAGGCCCTCGTTCTGACGGATGGCTGTCGCCGGTGACTTTCCCGTGCCAGCGGCGTGTGCGCGGCGTGTCAGCGGGGGCTGGCACGCTCGGAGCATGACAGATCTAGCGATTGAAGCCACCGGGCTTATCAAGACCTTCGGCGAGACGAAGGCGCTGGCGGGGGTGGACCTCGCGGCGCGGCGCGGCAGCGTCCTCGCCGTGCTCGGGCCGAACGGCGCGGGCAAGACCACCGCCGTCCGCATCCTCGCCACGCTGCTGCGCGCGGACGGCGGCACCGCCCGCGTCAACGGGTTCGACGTGCGCAAGCAGCCGGAAAAGGTGCGCGAGAGCATCGGGCTGACCGGCCAGTTCGCCTCCGTTGACGACGACCTGACCGGCATGCAGAACCTGGTCATGATCGGCCAGCTGCTCGACCTGCCCAAGCGGGCCGCGCGGCAGCGCGCCGCGGAGCTGCTCGCCTGGTTTGACCTGGCCGAGGCGGCCGACCGGGTGGCCAAGAAGTACTCCGGCGGCATGCGGCGCCGCCTCGACCTCGCCGCATCGCTGGTGGGCCGGCCGCAGGTGATCTTCCTTGACGAGCCGACCACCGGACTTGACCCGGCCAAGCGCGAGGACATGTGGGACGTGGTCCGCAGCCTCGTCAGCGACGGCTCGACCGTGCTGCTCACCACGCAGTACCTGGAGGAGGCCGACGCGCTCGCCGACGAGGTCACCGTGATCGACCACGGGCGGGTGATCGCGCACGACACGCCGCACGGCCTCAAGCGCGTGGTCGGCGGGCAGCGGCTGACCGTCCGCCCGGCCAACCCGGCGCAACATGACGAACTGGTCGCTGTGCTGCGCGCCATCAACGGCAGTTCCCCCGCGGACGACGGGCGCGGCACCCTGACCGTCCCGGTCGACGGTGACGACGTGCTGCCCGACGTGGTGGCCCGGCTGCGCGCCGCCGGGATCGCGGTCGAGGAGTTCTCGCTGCACCTGCCCAGCCTGGACGAGGTTTTCTTCACTCTCACCGGGACCCGGTCCCGCGACCATGACGAGGAGGCACTGGTATGAAGAAGCGGTTCTCGCTGCGGCACGCGCTCGTGCTCGCCAAGCGCAACATCATTAAGGTCACCCGCACCCCCGAGCAGCTCATCGACGTGACGCTGCAGCCGGTCATCTTCCTCACGCTGTTCCTCTACGTGCTCGGCGGCGCGATGAGCCACGGCTCGCCGCATACGTACCTGCAGTTCCTGGTGCCCGGCCTGATCGGGCAGACGATCGCGATGAGCAGCATCTCGATCGGGCAGAACATGAACGCCGATATCGAGAAGGGCGTGTTCGACCGGTTCCGGTCACTGCCGATCGCCCGGTCGGTGCCGCTGGTCGGGGCGGTGCTCGCGGACTTCTTCCGCTACGTGGTGCTGTGCGTGATCCTGGTGGGCTTCGGCTACATCCTCGGCTTCCGCATCGCGACGAACCCGCTCGACCTGCTCGCCGCGCTCGGCCTCGCGATCTGCTTCGCCCTGGCGTTCGCCTGGGTCTCGCTGTTCGTCGGCATGACCGTGCGCACCTCAGGCGCGGTGCAGGGCGTGATGTTCCTGCTCATCTTCCCGCTGTCGTTCGGGAGCAACGCGTTCGCGCCAACCACCACGATGCCCGGCTGGCTGCAGGCGTTCGTGAACGTCAACCCGATGTCGCACCTGGTCAGCGCGGTGCGCGGGCTGCTGCTCGGCGGGCCGGTCGGCGCGCAGGTCGGCTGGACCTTCGTCTGGATCGTCGGGATGATCGCGGTGTTCTTCCCGCTGGCGCTGCGCGGCTACATCCGCCGGACGTGATTCCCGCGGAGGCGCCTATCCGGCCCCGGTCAGAGCTGGGCCGGGTCCAGCCGGCCGATCGCCTCCTGACGGGTAAGGGCCCTGCCCTCGGCGTAGCGGCGAGCGAACTCGTCGTCGCCGAGGGCAGCGCGCAGCAGCGGCGCCAGCTTCGCCGTCGTGGGGTCGGTCGGGTCGTCGGTGCCGCGCACGGCGGTGCTCGCCCCGAGCAGTTCCGCGGCCCGCTCCGGCTGGCCGAGCGCAAGGGCGAGCTCGGCCGCGGTCCCTGAAGCCAGGGCGAGCAGCGGTATGTCGTCCGCGCTCACCGCCTCGCGGAACGAACGGACGGCCTGCTCGCGCGCGGCGCCCAGGTCACCGTCCGCGATGGCGATCCGCGCGCTGGTGGACGCCAGCATGGCCGCGAGGTGGTCGCGCGCCGGATGCGCGGGGCCGAACTGCGCCAGGAACCGCTCCGCCTCGGCCTGCACCGGGCGGGCCGCGTCGACGTCTCCCAGCCCCACCTCGAACGCCGCCGACCAGGCGGCGGCGATGCCCCGGTCGATGATCGAGCCCTCCGCCTCCACCGCCGCCATGGCGTCCCGCGACAGCTTGCGCGCCTGCTCAACGTTGCCCTGGCGGGCGGCGATCTCGGCTAGCCGCAGCTTCACCTGGGAGACGTCCTCGCGCGACCCGAGCTCAGCGAGCAGGCGGCCCGCCTCGTTGTAGGCGTCGGTCGCGCCGTCCAGGTCGCCGTCGAGCATCCGGATGTTGCCGATGATCTGCACCGTGGCCGAAAGCCCCCAGCGCTCGCCGAGCGCGCGGAACCGGTCGGCTGCCTCGGCTGCGGCCAGGCGCATCGCGTCGAGATCTCCTCTGTTCTCCGCCCGGCCCGCGGCCATCATCAGGCCGGCCGCGGCGAGCCACGGGTCCCGGCTTTCGCACGCCTCGTCGAGGTAGCGGCCTACCCGCTCCTCGTCCTTGACGAACACCGCGTACACCGGCCGCAGCAGGCCGGCGACCGGGTACTCGCCGACGTTCAGCGTGTCGATCCGCTCGATCAGGCCCGGATAGGCAGCGCCCATGCCGACCGGCCGCGCACCGGCCGAGCCCGGCTGGCCCGGGTCTTCCGCCGCGCGCCGGTCTTCCTGCGGCACGCCGCCCGCCGACAGGTCGAGAGCGCTCGTCACCACGTGCAGGGCCTCGGCCATGGTTCGCAAGTTCGGTTCCGCCTCGCCGGGCACCGCGAGGGCGTCGCGGACCCACTCCGCCGTGTCCGTGTCGTTGCCGAGCAGCAGCGCCATGATGCTCAGCGATACCGCCAGTCTCAACGCCGCGTCCGCTTCCTCGGTGTCACACCAGTAGCGAAGCGCGGCGAGGATGTTGTCCCGGTCGGCCCGCAGCGCGTCGAGCCAGCGCAGCTGGTCGCGAGTGAACAGCCGGGGCGCCGCCTCGGCCATGAACGCGGAGTAATGGGCGGCATGGCGACGCCGCAACTCGCCGACTTCGCCGCGCCCGGCGAGCCGCTCCGCGCCGAACTCACGGATCGTCTCGAGCATCCGCAGGCGCCGACGGTCCGCGAGCGGCTGCAGCAGCGACTTGTCGACCAGGGATGACAGCAGCTCGTCGGTTTCGCCCGCGGTGATCTCGCCCCCGGCGCACACCGCGGCGACCGCGTCCGGCGTCGCGCCGGCCGGGAAGACGGAGAACCGCTCGGCGAGCAGCCGTTCGGCGGGGGTGAGCAGCTCCCAGCTCCACTCCACCACGGCGCGCAGCGTGCGGTGCCGCGGCAGCGCGGTCCGGCTGCCGCCGGTCAGCAGCCGGAACCGATCGGTGAGCCGCTGAGAGATCTCGGCGAGCGGCAGCGTCCGCAGCCGGGCGGCGGCCAGCTCGATCGCCAGCGGCAGGCCATCGAGCCGACGGACGATGTCGGTGACGAGCGGGCGAGTCTGGGGGTCGAGCGCGAAATTGCGGCTGACCGCCGCCGCCCGGTCGGTGAACAGCAGCACAGCGGGGTCGGTGTCCAACGGCGGCACCACGAACAGCGACTCGCCGGTAATGCCGAGCGGCTCCCTGCTCGTCGCCACGATCCGCAGCCGCGGGCTGTGCGCGAGCAGCGCGTCCGCTAGGTGCGCGCACGCGTCGATCAGGTGCTCGCAGTTGTCGAGCACAAGCAGGGCACGGGCGTCTGACAGGCCCTCGAGCAGGCGGGTGCGCGCGTCGCGGCTGGTGATCCGCTGCGAGCCGTCCGGAAGGAGCCGCGCCTCGCGCAGGCCGACCGAGCCGAGCACTGCCTGCGGCACGTCGGCGGCGTCGGTGACGGACGCGAGTTCGGCCAGCCAGATCCCGTCGGTCACCTCGCCGTTCGCGTGGTCTCGCACTCCGGCCGCCACCTCGGCGGCGAGCCGCGTCTTACCCGCGCCGCCCGGACCGACCAGCGTGACCAGGCGGTAGCTCTCAAGCGCCTCGCGGACCCGGGCGACCTCGGCCGCGCGGCCGACGAAGCTGGTGAGCTGCGCGCGCAGGTTGGTGCGCGGGGACCCGGCGGCCGCGGGCCCGGTGGCGGCCGACATGGCGGCGACCTCGCCGCGCAGCACCGCGAGGTGCACCGCCTGCAACTGCGGGCCGGGGTCGATGCCGAGCTCGTCGGCAAGGCGGGTCCGCAGCGCCTCGTAGGCGGCCAGCGCGTCGGCCTGTCGGCCGGCGGCGGCGAGCGCCCGCATCAGCAGCCCGGTGAGCTGCTCGTGCAGCGGGTGCGCGGCGACGAGCGCCTCAAGCTCGCCCGCCCGGGTGGCGGCCCGGCCGGACTCAGCCTCCGCGGCGAGGAGGGACATCGTCGCCTCCAGCCGCAGCTCCTCGAGGCGGCGGGCGAACGGCTCGGCGAAGTCCCCGGCGTCCGCGAGCGCGGGCCCGCGCCACAGCGCGAGCGCCTCGTCCGCGGCGCCCTGCGCGACGAGGCGCTCGAAGCGCAGCGCGTCCACGTCATCGGGCGTGACGGCCAGCCGGTACCCGGCCGCCGACTGCTCTACGGCCGCCGCGCCGCCCAGCACCCGGCGAGCCCTTGATACCAGGGTCTGCAGCGCGTTCGCGACGTCGGCGGGCGGATCGTAGTCCCATACGGCCTCGGCGAGCGCGCCGGTGCTTACCGGCTGCCCGCCCGCCACGGCCAGCCGGGCGATGAGTCCGCGCAGCCGCGCCCCGGCCACGGGGACCGTCGCGCCGTCGTCGTCGTGGACCTCGAGCAGCCCCAGGATCGCGATCCGCACAGCTCTATTGTGCCCGTGCCGCACGGCATCGGCGGCCAGCGCCGCTTCTTGCTGTTATCAATGAGGAGCTTGGGCGCTCCGTGATGTGGGCGTGGGGACGGTGGAGCCCCGGCGCGCCGGCCCGGGGCATCGGGACGGGTGGCGGCCGG
>Ga0070714_100004098_pt1 | contig 10958 bp, 7 predicted proteins | sample LARL83metaG_FD_65450 | JGI IMG/M metagenome (GOLD analysis project Ga0070714, IMG submission 65450) | Corn, switchgrass and miscanthus rhizosphere microbial communities from Kellogg Biological Station, Michigan, USA - LAR L8-3 metaG | ecosystem: Host-associated > Plants > Roots > Rhizosphere ... | reverse complement strand
GCTTAAAGCACGTCGATAACTTGGGAGCGTACAGCATCCCGTCTGGAGACCGGCCTTCTCATCCCATCTGATTACAGCAATTATAGGAATATAATTTTCGAATCGAGGTAATTTATTGCTGGCTCAGGTGTCGGCGGTGATTGCAAAGCAACATACCGCACCTGCCCTGCTCATTCAGACTTCTCACGCGCATTCCAATCTATTGACGGGGCTGAATTGAAGAAGCGAGCTGACAAACCGATCACTTCGTATGGCTTTGGATGGGAATACTTCAGCCCGGAAGCACTTAGCCCCCATCAGGGTGCTCTGATAAACGTTCCACAGGGAATAAAGCCGGGTGGCGTCCCCGGCGTTCCAGACCAATATGTTCCCTCCGATGAGCGCGCACAGAGAGTCAGTTTCTTTGCGACAGAACTGGGGCTTGCGGATGGGAGCCAACCTAGCTCGGGTGAGAGTCGAGCGACGTAGCGGCAGGATGGCAACCAGCAGCGTTCGCACAGTTCGTTCGGTCTACTCGCGTGGCAGAGCTTGTACGCGCACAGGTGGAGACGAGGGCATGAGGAATCCTATGAACCAAGGCACTCCTAAGAATTCTTCTCTCAGCAAGGTTAATCGACGCGGGTTTTGTGCTGCGGCCGCGGTTTCCGGATTGGGCATATTCTCTAGCTCCCCAGCGTCGGCGAGCGCTGCCGCCGATGAGAAGAACGTTGATTCCATCCAGCTTCGCACCGGCAATGGCGAATGGACCTACGACGTAGTTCCAGATTGGGGAGCATTGCCCGCAGGGAGGACGTTTGGCGGGACCCATGGCGGAATTTCGAGCGACGCAGTTGGGAATCTCTACGTCAGCACCCAGAGCGACAAGGGCATTCTGGTCTATAACAAGGACGGGAGGCTGTTGAAAACCATTGCCAATGACTACCCCGAAGTCCATTCCTTGCAATTTGCCGTGGAAGCGGGCGAGGAATATTTTTATGCCACGGTACAGAAGGGCACAGCCAAAGAAAACTGGCTATTCCTCAAGATGAAGACCGATGGGACGGTAGTGCAAAAGATCACTGCCCCATCCGAGGCTGGATTTCAAGCTCCGAATGAATGGCGGCTGACCGCCGCCGTACCCGGGCCCGACGGCTCCATCTACATCGCCAATGGATATGGTGACTCGCGAATTTTCAAATTCGACAAGCGCGGCAACTACCAGGCAAGTTTTTCCGGAAAAGGAACGGAAGATGGCAAATGCAACTGCAGCCATGGACTCGCCCTCGATACCCGGTACGACCAGCCGCTACTGTTAGTTTGCGACCGGGAAAACTTTCGCCTGAGCCACTTCGATTTCGATGGCAAATTTGTGCGCAACATCACTCTCCACTTGCGCCGCCCTTGTCAGGTGAGCTTCCATGGAGACTACGCGGTAGTCTCTGAGTTAGCGGGGCGCGTCACGATCCTGGATAGAGATAACGTGCCGGTATCGTTTCTGGGGGACAACCCACAGAAAACCCAATGGGCGAATTACGACCTGACCCCGGAAAACATCGCTCCCTCGGTATTCAGCGCAGCCCATGGATGCTACATCGATGAGGATGCGAATATTTATGTCTCGGATTGGAACAGATTTGGTCGCGTGACAAAATTAGCTCGAGTCACGCGGTAGGGAATTCTCGGTGGTGGGTCGGTTTTTAGTTATTGCTTATGTTAAGGGTCTAGCATGGGCGAACGTCTCACAGTTCGGACTCGTAACCTGAAAGTTGCTGCCCTCTCTATTCTCGCAATAGGTGGATTGTTGGCTTGGCCACGTCTGAGTCCTCTCTTTACAGGAATGTCACATAATAAGGTGGACTTCAGTCGCGACATCCGACCCATTCTGAATCAGAATTGCGTGCACTGTCATGGGGGCGTGCGGCAAAAAAATGGAGTGTCGTTCATATTCCGTGAGGAGGCGTTGGGTGTCGGCAAGTCCGGGCGGCGCACCATCGTACCGGGCAAGCCAGACGCCTCAGAACTAATCGCGCGAGTGACATCCAAGGATCCTGAAGTCCGTATGCCTTATCATGCTCCACCGCTGTTGCCGCAGCAGATCGCTTTGTTCCGCCAATGGATTAAGGAGGGAGCTAAGTGGCAGGATTACTGGGCGTTCGTTCCGCCCAAGCCGCAGCCCTTGCCCGAGGTGAAGCGTGCCGGCTGGGCACGCCAACCCATGGATCAATTTATTCTGGCGCGGCTGGAGAAAGAAGGGTTGGCACCGTCTCCCGAGGCCGAGAAGGCAGCCCTGTTGCGCCGGGTGTCTTTCGACCTCACTGGACTGCCGCCGACACCCGAGGAAGAAACAGAGTATCTGGCTGATTCCTCGCCCAACGCCTACGAAAAACAGGTCGATCGTCTGTTAGCATCGCCGCGTTATGGCGAACGCTGGGCGTCCATGTGGCTGGACTTGGCACGATATGCGGACACAAAAGGTTACGAAAAGGATAACGGCCGCCCAGGGGCGTGGCCTTACCGTGACTGGGTGATTGACGCATTCAATCGCAACCTGGCATACGACAAGTTCGTGATCACTCAATTGGCGGGCGATTTACTTCCCGACGCTACCTTCGAGGATCGGATCGCCACCTCCTTTCATCGGCAGACCCCGAATAACGAAGAAGGGGGAACAGACGATGAGGAATTTCGCATGGTCGCGGTGATGGATCGCGTCGCCACAACCTGGTCCGTTCTAAATGGCGTCACCATAAATTGCGTGCAATGCCACTCCCATCCCTACGATCCGATCCGCCATGCTGAGTATTACAAATCGTTAGCATTCTTTAATACCCAGAACGACGCGGACCTTGACGATGACTCACCGAATCTGGCCGTTCCTAAAGATAAAGCTCGTTATCCTGAGGCGTCGCGAATTCAGCAGGAGATTGCAAAGCTGCTGCGGACGGTCGTAACTTCAGACCGCGAAGTGGAAGACAAAGCGCGATGGAAACCCCTACCGATCCAAACTGCTGCAGCCAACGAGGTCCCGGCATTGGAACAGGTGGTTCCGGAACTCCAGCACCAGCTAACTGAATTGCAAAAGAAAAAGAAACTCTCTCCCAAGGAAAAAGCAGAGCAACTGAAAGATCTGCTCGAATCAATCAAAGGAACCAAGGCAAGACTTGCTCATGCCAAGGTCACCGGTCCGGCAAAGACTTTCCGCATCCATGACGGAGAAGCGCTGGCCGATGCAAATACTCCACCGCAATCTTTCTATGAACTGACAGCGAATGCCGAGCTTCCTGTTCTGACGGCAATCCGCATCGCAGTGCCGCCTTTCGACGCAGAAAAAGCTCGTCACACTCCCGAACCCGGCTTCATCGTTGACAAAGTGCAGGCTGGGTTGATTCAGCCGGCCGGCAAACAAGACAAGATTACTTTCCGCTACTTTGTTCAGGATTCGGAACCAAATCTGGAAGCTGCCGTCTCGCTGGGGAGCGATCCTAAGCAGAAGTTGAAGGTGGACCCAGTCCCGAGCGGGTTCGCTGCCCTGCCCAAGCTTTTCCGCCCGCGCTGGATCGTAGGAGTTCCCACCAAGCCGTTACAATTGGCCCGAGGCAGCCGCATCAAGGTTGACCTCAAACAAATACAGGGCATTGATTCCAAGCCCGCTCTCATTCAACGGGTCAGTCTTGCGGTGAGTGATGACCCGTCCTGGACGTCTTTGGCGCAGGACCCCATACGAAGTCGGAACATCGAGCGTCTCAAAGAGCTTGAGAAGCAATTGGCGAAAATTCACACCGTCCCGCTTCCAGTGATGGCGGAAGAGGCGCCGTACGAGCAAAGGGCTACGTTGGAATTCGACCGCGGTAATTTTCTAACCAAGATAGGTCCAGACCTTGAGCCGGACGTACCTGGAATCTTCCCGAAACTTCCGGCAGGTGCCCCACGCAACCGGCTCACCCTGGCAAAGTGGTTCTTTGCACCCGGACAACCGCTCACCGCACGGGTTGCGGTCAACCGTTACTGGCAGGAGCTTTTTGGGACAGGAATCGTCGAGACGTTGGAGAACTTCGGCAGCGTGGGCGAGGAACCCAGTCACCCAGAACTTCTGGATTGGCTTGCACTCCATTTCCAAAATGACCTCCATTGGGACATGAAGGCGTTGTTGCGCGAGTTGGTGACCAGCGCCACGTATCGGCAGAGCGCGGCGACAACCCCCGCTCTGACGGCGAAAGATCCGCGCAATCGTCTCCTAGCTCATGGCCCGCAGCAACGTCTTACGGCAGAGATGATTCGAGATCAAGCCCTGGTAGCCAGCGGTTTGTTGAGCACCGTTATGGGTGGACCTCCGGTTATGCCTCCCCAACCAGCCGGAGTTTGGAATTCCGTTTATAACTCCTCCAAATGGAAAGACGCGACTGGCCCTAACCGTTATCGCCGGGCGGTCTATACCTACGTCAAGCGCACCAGCGGGTATCCGAGCTTCCTGATGTTTGATGCCTCGGATCGCGACACAAGTCTTCCCCGGCGCATACCGACCAACACGCCGTTGCAAGCACTTGTGACATTGAACGACCCGGTGTATCAGGAAGCCGCCGAAGCGCTGGCGAAACGCGTGATAAAGGAGACCGCCGCAAAAACATCCGGTGCCTCAAGTGCCGATGATATTCTCGATGCCCGGCTTGCCTATGAGACGCGATTGGTCCTGTCTCGCGATCCTACCCCCCGCGAACTGGCGGCGCTGCGCGCGTTCTATAGCAAAGCCCTTGAAATGCCAAAGGAACCGGCTTTGCTAAATGCAAGTATGAAGGCTCAAAAATCACCGAAAAAACAAACTTTAAGCAGAGAACTGGACGCGTTCACAGCGGTGGGTAGTGTCCTGTTTAATCTTGACGCCGCTCTTACCAGGTGATGGTTATGTCAGATTCTGAAATGCGTAATCTGCGCCACGCGAAGAACGATCCTTGCGATGGCGAACGTGCCGGAGAAATGGGTCGGGAGGAAGTTTTCGCGCGGTTGCAAGCACAAACTCGCCGCCACTTTCTGCGCAGCTTCACTGCGGGTGTAGGCACGATGTTCGTTGGTACATTGGCGTCGCGCACCTTGGCAGCGCAATATGTGAATTCAGCGAAGCCCGCCGAACTGAACGTCGATGGATCGGCGCGACTTGATTTCACACGCGATCCTTCCCGTCCGCTCGCGGTATTGCCACCGGAGTTTGCGGCCCGTGCCAAGCGCATCATCTATTTGCACATGGCGGGCGCGCCGAGTCAATTGGAACTTTTTGAGCACAAACCAGAATTAACCAGGCTCGATGGTCAGGATTGCCCCGCTTCATTTTTGGTTGGCAAGCGCTTTGCATTCATAAACGGCGTGCCCAAGCTGCTCGGGGCACAATATCCATTCCACCAGACAGGAGAAAGCGGTCAATGGATGTCAGACCGCTTGCCGCACCTGGAAAAACACGTTGACGACCTTTGCATCATCAGATCCATGCGCACCGATCAGTTCAATCATGCGCCGGCGCAGCTGCTGGTGCAGACCGGCAATGCCCGCCTCGGCTACCCCTCGCTTGGTTCGTGGGTCCTCTACGGGCTGGGTACGGAGAACCAGAATTTGCCCGGCTTCATCGTGCTGCTCTCGGGAGGCAAATCGCCGGATGGCGGCAAACAACTATGGGGGTCTGGTTTCCTGCCCAGTGTTTATCAGGGGGTGCAGTGCCGTTCTCACGGGGAGCCTGTTCTCTACCTGAAAAACCCGCAAGGTGTGAGCCGTTCGCTGCGGAGGAGCGAACTGGATACGATTGACGAAATCAATCAGCAAACCTATGCCACGTTCGGCAACCCTGAAACCATTACGCGAATTTCGCAGTACGAGATGGCGTTCCGTATGCAAATGGAGGCTACGGATGCCATGGACATTCACAAAGAGTCTGCCGCCACACTCGCCAGCTACACCTCAAAACCCGGCGAATCCAGTTTTGCCAACAATTGCCTGGTGGCGCGCCGACTGGCGGAACGGGGGGTGCGCTTCATTCAGCTCTATCACTGGGGATGGGACTCTCACGGGTCCAGTGCAAAAGAGGCGTTGAACATCGGATTCGCCGATCGCTGCCGTGAAGTAGACCAGCCGATTGCGGCGCTTCTGGCCGATCTCAAGCAACGCGGCATGTTGGAAGATACCCTCGTTGTCTGGGGCGGTGAATTCGGACGCACGTCCATGCGGGAAAATCGTGACGGGAAGGTCATGCAGTTTGTCGGCCGCGACCACAATCCAGGAGCGTTTACCATATGGATGGCCGGCGGCGGGATTAAACCAGGCATAAGCTACGGCGAGACCGACGCCATGGGCTATGAGATCGTGAAGGATCCAGTGGACATTCGCGATCTGCACGCGACCATGCTCTACGTGCTGGGCTTTGATTATCACAAGCTCAACTACTCTTTCCAGGGTCTGGAACAAAAGCTCACCAGTGTAAAACCTGCGCGGGTCGTCGCAGAGGTTCTGGCGTGATTACGTCTGCCGGCTATCGTTTTTTCCGCTATCGAGGTTGCCTGCCTTCATGAGATTTTCGTTTCGCCAGATGTCCGTCCGAACTCGCTTTGGTCTTCTCGCGCTTGCGCCAATTTTGTTGCTGGTTGCCCTATTACTCCTTCTTCCGCCCGACGGAGTTGAGCGTGGCGAGTGGGCGCAATTTATCGGGCGCTTTCATCTGTTGGTCATACATTTTCCGATTGCGTTCATTCTCCTGGTTCCTGTGTTGGAACTTGCCGGAAGAAATCGCCGCTTTCCCGATCTTCGGGCCTCCGTCGACTTCATGTTGGCGCTCGCAACCTTTAGCGCCATCCTTGCCGCAACACTGGGATGGTGCCTGGCTCGAAGCGGTAACTATTCAGGCTCGCTGGTTACGCAGCACATGTGGGGTGGAGTGTGTGTCGCGGGCCTCTGCTGGCTGTGCTGGATGTTGCACGGGCGTTTCTCCGGCCAGCGTTTGGATTTCATCTACACTTTCGGGCTTGTTGTTGCTGTTGGTCTCGTATCCTGGACAGGGTATCGCGGCGGCCAGCTCTCGCAGGGCGAAAATCACCTCACCGAACGCATGCCGGCAGGGTTGCGCGAATGGTTAGGAATTTCGCTAGAGGACAAACGCCCCAGTGCGGCCGGCGCCACTTCTTTTTTTAGCGTGCGCGTAGAGCCCATTTTCGCCGGACACTGCAATACCTGCCATGGACGGTCTAAGCAAAGGTCGCGCTTGCGGCTGGACAGCTATGAAGCGCTTATGCGAGGAGGCAAGCACGGCCTAGTCGTCAAGGCCGGAAACGTCCAGGGCAGCGAACTTTTCCATCGCATCACCTTGCCGCCCGGCGACGAAAAAGCTATGCCTGCCGAAGGCAAAAGGCCTCTGTCCGCAGACGAGATAAAGATTCTGCAACTATGGATTGCCGCCGGAGCTTCGCCAACCCTGGCGGCGGACGCAATCAAGGACGCGCCTACGGACGCAACGCCCGTGGTTGCCGACGTGACCTTCGAGGAAATTGATGCCGCAGCCGTCGCAAAACGGCGTGCGCCGCTCTCATCCACAGTTGCAGAATTGCAAAAGCGCTTCCCTGATGTTTTGGAGTACGAATCCCGGGGCTCCGCCAACCTGGTGGTGAACGTCTCGCGCATTGGAGATAAGTTTGGGGACCGGGAATTAGCCGCTCTCAAGCCACTGGCCGAGCAAATTGTCATAGCGGATTTTTCCGGCACAGCCGTTACGGACCGCTCGGCTGCTTCTATCGCCGCCATGAGACATCTTCGCGTGTTGCGTCTCATGCGCACCCAAATCACGGATGCTACGATGCAGGCGCTGGGCGGCCTGGATCAATTGGAATCCTTAAATGTTTTTGGCACGGCTGTTTCTCCCGCCGCTTTGCAGGTCGCAGCTCATTTGCCAAAGTTACGGTACCTCTATGCGGGAGAAACCAAAATTCCCGCCGATGTTCAAGTATCCGAAGCGGTGAGACGCAAACTTTTGTTTTGATATCTCTGCACGAGCTTGCTGTCGAAAAATCGCCATCTCACTAAATTAACGAGTTGTGAGTGAGACCGCCTGTTCTCAACAAGCATCAAAGAGTTGCTGTACACTTCGCTTGAAATGGCTGGAAACGTTGGTGGCAGAGTCGCTGTCGGCATTGTGTGTTGCTGGGGTTTTGCGCTCACTGCGCTGTCCGTTTTCTACGCCGTCGGCCCATGGATTGATCCGACGGAAATTCCTGTCTTTCATTCACGGTTGTTAGACACTGCGCTGTTCGGGATTGCAGGGCTCATCGCTCTGTTTGTGATCGCGAGACTGATTCAGGGCAGACGCCGGGCTTGGTGGACGGCATTCGTAGTGAGCATATTTATACTTGGATTGGGAGCTTTTCTTTTCTATTCCTCTCTACATGCTCGGACTGATTTCGAACGTTCGGAGAGCGGGTTTGGGCTTGGTGTTTCGATGATCCTGATGACACCTACTGCTATGTGCAGCGTTTTACTTGCACTTCCGTGTGTGAGACGCAGATTTACGCCTTCGTAATTGTTGATAAATCTCGATTACACTCAAAACCTCTTTTTGAGGCTGTTCACAGGGTCAATGAGTAATAACGCCTGTTTTCAACAACTACGTTGTATCGGGTAAAGGGCTAGTTCGGTGTGCGGGTAATCTCTCACGTAGCTGTGCGTATTTAGCAATCAAAGGGCTATTCCCTACGATCCACGCAATGTTATGCGCAATGGGAACGAGCATAGCTCTCGTCAGGCGCATGTCGAGGTCAGGGTTAGCCAGCGCACCCTCCACGAGGGTGAAGCACCCCGCATAATCCTCCTGCTGAAGCAAGCCGATCAGGCGGCATTCAAGTTCATAGCACATCTGCTCTTCCCGGCGTTCCATGCTTTGAAATTGTACGCCAACAATCGCGTCGCCGGGATTGTTGATAAATCGCGATCACGCTCATTGACCCTGGGATTCAGGACTCGAATCTCAGACGCTCCGTCAGTCTATCGCGACGTAACCGGGTGGGGTTCTTTTGATCCGTGGCTTGCCTATCGAGCGCAGGCATCGCGACCGCCACGATCATGACGACGTTGAAATGGTCGCACCAAGCCACGATTCTGGGGACGCTATGGGGACGATAGAGCATGAGCTTGGGTACAAATTGATGCAAATAGCAGCACGATAGAAACCGAGCAAATGTTGCGGTTTTCAGGACTTCTGCACGTTCCTATTACTCCGTGCGAAGTACGCCAAAATCTCTCAAAATGCCCTTTCACGGATTGAATGGTTGGCCCGGTGGGTTTCGATTCGGGATTGTCCGCCATGATCAGCTTCGCGACTCTTGCTTGGCTGGTAGTGCCGAATACAAATCTCGGCGCAGGCGAAATCTTCCGCACCGATTTCACTGGGGACGGGACTGTACAAGACCCGCTTCCGGGAACTCACGTCGGAAGTTTTGACCGCGGGATCAATGCGTCGAACATCAATCGCGTGCTCACCAACTACAACAACACGGTTGCCCTCAACTTGACGCCAGCCGGCCAAGTCCTACTCCAGAACGGACTCTTTACCGCCGCTCAATTGGGCGTCGGTGCTTTGTGCTACAACAATCCCAACAACTTGCCAGTCAACTCTCTGTGTGCCATCGCTCCGCCCGAGCCTCTGGCCCCAATCGGTCAAATCAATCTCTCATGGATGCGAGCTCTCGATCTTAAATTGGCGTGGTCCCACACGATTCGAGAGGGGCTTGTCCTGCAACCGAGCGTCGGGTTCTATAACCTTTTCAATTTTGCGAACTTTGATTTGCCGGGAACTGCGCTCAATGGATTGCTGACGGGAGCTGCGGGACAGATCAAGCGGAACTACTTCCATCGTACACAACGTCGATCGCGTTGGCGTCGGAACTGGCGTTTACTCACCAGGCGGGGCGGCACATAGGAATTTAACCGCTGGATCACACGAACGCAGTACCACGAATCTACTGACATCCCGAATGTCTTTAGAGATGACGATGTTTTAACCGCACGAGGTATTCTGTCCGTGCGCTGGGGCACACTGGAGTTGTCAAATTATTCGACTGATTTCCACCGCAGCAACCCGACTCCCGCCAGAAGGTAGAAGAAAGCAGCAATCACGAGCAGCGCCTTCATGCCAAACACCAGCGATGCATTTTCAAGCAGGCCTCCTAACACGGCTCCAAGCATGTTCGCGCCCAGAGCGGTGGCAGGAGAATCGGTCTGCCGGAATTCCGCGGAAAACAGCAGCCCTGCAAAGAACACAGGGACGCTGAAAACGAAGGCGGCGACCGCGCCGACTGCGGCGGCTGGCCCCGGTACTCGCTGGAACGGAAACAAATAGGCGAAGAGAATCCCGAACACTAGCAAAGCAAGTCCCCACGAACGTGGTACTGGTTTTCGCAGTAGCTCGGTAACGTAGTTCGCGGTGAGCAACGCCGCCAAAACCGCGGCGATCACGATGCCGTTCACCTGCCACGTTGTTCCGAAATACAAGGCGAGTCGGCTGACCACTTGTGTTTCGAGCAGGAGAAATCCAACTCCCATGCTGAAGAAAAATAGTGAGGGCACGCGACTGCGCGTGTTTGGAATCCGAAGATAGAAACCGGCAGCTACGATGATGACAAGTATACTGAGTACAAAAAAGACGGCCGGAATTGTACGCTGGTCCTGATACAAATACGGCCAATTGTCTGTCGTGAGCGGGACCGGCGGTGAGTCAAGAAACGTAGAGCGTTTGGCTTCAACAAACTGCCTTAGTGGCAGATCCTTTAGCTCGGATGCTATTTTCCCGGAATTGGAAACGACGAAGCAGCTGGCACTTACGCCGTAGCTGGAGGCCGCGAAAAAAACGATGGGAGCGCTGCCGAAGGTCTTGGTCAGCATCAGTGCCAGGCGCTTTCCGAGCCAGGGGTGATTAACCTGAAATTTCACAAACACCACGCCATCCGGGGCCAGCAGTTTCC
>Ga0070714_100004097_pt1 | contig 10958 bp, 10 predicted proteins | sample LARL83metaG_FD_65450 | JGI IMG/M metagenome (GOLD analysis project Ga0070714, IMG submission 65450) | Corn, switchgrass and miscanthus rhizosphere microbial communities from Kellogg Biological Station, Michigan, USA - LAR L8-3 metaG | ecosystem: Host-associated > Plants > Roots > Rhizosphere ... | reverse complement strand
GGTAATAATCCGTGTCGCGATGGAGCAGCAGCACGGCGGCCTGCGCGGCGATCGTGACGCGGATCTCGTCGGTGAGCTCGAGGCCGCCGCACCCCTCGAAGTTCTTCTCCGCCAGCAGCACCTGCACGTGGCCGCGCAGCTCCCGCTGATCGTCGACCGGGAGCCGATGATACAGCGCGACGTTGCGCTCGATGATCCGCTGCCACGCCTCCGGGAACGGAGCGGCCCGGAGCTCCGCACGGCGCTTCTGCTTGAAGAGACCGAACATGACAGAAGTCTATGATGGCGACGGTACGCGTGCTCCGTATCGACGTCGAATCGACGCCGCCGTGCGTTTCGGGGATCGGACGCATGGAGCTCGTCGCTCACCCCCGTGCTTCGCTTGCGGTGCGAACCGGCGGAGCGTCAATTTCGCGCGAGCACCACACCCATCCGCGGCATCGATTCACTCCGAAGGAGCCACACCGAATGCGCCGAGCCCTTCCCGCTGCCCTCCTCGTGCTCGCGATGGCGCACGTCGCGGGCGCACAGTCCCAGGCCATCCCAGCCGACAGCGCCGCAGATCCGTATCTCTGGCTCGAGAGCCAGACGGGTCCGCGCGCGATGGCGTGGGTGAACGCCGAGAACGCGAAGACGCTCGCGGTGCTGGAGAAGGATCCGCACTTCGCGCCGCTCTACAGCGAAGCGCTGGACGTCGCGCAGGCGAGCGATCGCATCCCGTACGTCGGCTTCATCAACGGCCAGCTGTACAACTTCTGGCAGGACAGCGCGCACGTCCGCGGCCTGTGGCGCCGGACGACGCTCGCGAGCTATCGCTCCACGAAGCCTGTGTGGACGACCGTGCTCGACCTCGACTCGCTGGCGCGCGCGGAGAAGGCGAACTGGGTATGGAAGGGCGCGAACTGCGCGATGCCGGCGGAGCGGCGCTGCATGATCTCGCTCTCCGACGGTGGCGAGGACGCGGTGACCGTGCGCGAGTTCGATCTCGGGGCGCGCAGCTTCGTTCCGGGCGGGTTCACCCTGCCGCACGGGAAGCAGCGGCTCGCCTGGGTGGGTGAGGACACGCTGCTCGTCTCGCGCGAGTGGAATCCGGGCGAGCTCACCGCGTCCGGGTATCCGTTCATCGTGAAGCGGCTCGTGCGCGGCCAGGACGTCTCCAAGGCGGTCGAGATCTTTCGCGGTGACGCGAGCGACGGCGGCTACGGCGTGAGCCCGATCACGTTCGAGGATGGAACGGGGCATCGCCTCACGCTCATCGAGCGCCCGCGCAGCACGTTCGAATCGGAGAAGTACGTCGTCCGTCAGGCGGGCGTGGCTCGCATCGCGATCCCGCTCAAGGCGTCGCCCGAGACGATGGTCGATGGCCAGCTCGTCGTGAAGCTGTCGGAGCCGTGGACCGAGGGAAGCACGAGCATCCCGACGGGATCGCTCGCGTCGTTCGACGCGACGCGTGCGATCGCGGACCCGTCGCATCTCACCCCGGTCGCGGTCTTCGTTCCGGTTGCGCGTGAATCGGTCGGCTCCGTCGCCGCGACGCGCGATCGTCTCGTCGCGAGCATGCTTCAGAACGTGCGCGGACGCGTCTTCCGCTTCACTCGCTCGAAGAATGGCAAGTGGACGCCCGCGCAGCTGTCGTTCCCCGACAATCTCACGATCGGCGTCGCCGACGCCGACGTGCACGGCAGCGACGCGTTCGTGGACGTCGCGGGCTTCCTGACGCCGAGCAGCGTGTGGCTCGCGAACGCGCGCACCGGCGCGACGACCGAGGTGAAGCGGCTCCCGCCCAAGTTCGATGCGTCGCGCGACACGGTGGAGCAGCTCGAGACCGCATCGACGGACGGCGTGAAGGTGCCGTACTTCGTCGTTCATCCGAAGGGGATGAAGCTCGATGGAGCCAATCCGACGATCCTCACCGCGTATGGCGGCTTCGAGGTGTCGGAGACGCCGAACTACTCGCCCACGGTGGGGAAGCTGTGGCTCGAGCACGGCGGCGTGTACGTCCTCGCCAACATCCGCGGCGGCGGCGAGTTCGGTCCCGCGTGGCACGAAGCCGGTCTCAAGACGCATCGCCAGATCATCTACGACGACTTCGCCTCGGTCGCGCGCGACCTCATCGCGCGCAAGATCACGAGCCCGCGCCGACTCGGCATCATGGGCGGCTCCAACGGCGGGCTGCTGATGGGTGTCGAGATGACGCAGCATCCCGACCTGTGGCATGCGGTGGACATCCAGGTCCCGCTGCTCGACATGCTGCGCTACGAGCAGATCGACGCGGGGAGCTCGTGGGTCGGCGAGTACGGGAGCGTGTCGAATCCGGCCGAGCGTGCCTTCCTCGCGTCCATCTCGCCGTACCAGAATCTCAAGGCGGGGGTGCAGTATCCGCTACCGCTCATCTGGACGACGACCAAGGACGATCGCGTCGGCCCGCAGCACGCGCGCAAGTTCGCGGCGAAGATGAGCGCGATGGGATATCCGTATCTGTTCTACGAAGTCACCGAGGGCGGGCACGGCGCCGGCGCGAACCTGCGCGAGCGCGCGCGCACGTCGGCGCTGGAGTACACCTATTTCACGCGGCAGCTGATGGAGTGACGGCGGGCGTTCGCTCGGCCTGCTACGTCGTGACGTACTCGATGACCCGGAATCGGCTGTCGAGTACGGCCACGAGCATGAACTCGCCGGCGCGCTGGATGGGCGTCGCCACGACGAAATAGAGTCCGCCCGCGCGTACGACGCCGGCGAGCGGCGCGACTCCGGACGGCAACGGTCGTCCGGTATACGCTTTCGCGGAACGTGCGCACGTCACCGAGTCCGTAATGGTCTGCAGTGGGAGCGTGTCGCTCCATGGCAGATGATAGACGTTACGCGCCGCGCGATCAGCCACCATGTTCTGCGCGGTGTTCTCGGCGATAGATGCGAGCTGCGCGCTGCATGCACCGGATGATCCCGATGTCGCAGCGCGTTGCCCACCGCGGGCGTTCGCCGCGCCCGGCTGACACGCAACGTGTCGCGCGCTCACCGGGGCCGTGAACGGCGGGCCACCGGTCGCGTCTGAGAGATAGCGCGCGCTTCCGACGAGCGAGTCGCCCGATGGAGTGAGCACGATGTCCCATCCCACCAGCGACGTCGACAGGCGGATGTGCAGCGTGTCGCCCGTCATCCGCCACCTGCTGCTGCGCGCGTACTCCGAGCGCCAGTACGCGCTCGGTATCGCGGGTCGCGCCACCTTTCCGCCCGCGAGCAGCTGCAACGTGTACGCGGCCGAATCCGCGCGCTCGACAGATGCCACCGCCGAGCCACCGAGCGGTCGGTCGAAGCGGTAGCAGCCGACGGGCGCGACCGACTGGGCACGGAGCGACGGCGCGATCGCCAGCACCATGGCGGCGAGGATCGTCGCGAAACGCGAGCGACGGAAAGTCATGACGAACTCCTGATGAAACCTGAAGGACCGAACCAGTGCGCCCCGACTCCAATCGTGCGTCTATGCGAGCCCTCGAGGATGCACCGCTCGATCACCGCGACGCAGTCGCGCACGTCTGCGTTCGAGACGGCGCCACGGATCGCGACGAAGCCATTCTCACAGAACTCGTCGATCGACATACTCATTCCGATCGCTCCACGGTTTGTCAGGCGCGCCCCACTGGCACATGCGCTACGCATCTTGCGATGCAGGCGCCGCTCTTTGCGCGCGTTCACGATCGGTCAGGCGCCCGCCGCTGCCGAGCGCGGTTCGATGGTACGAGACATCCGAACGAAGGGCACCATCACGCCACCGCGCAGCGTCAACACGACACGTTCGACCTCGGCGAATCCGAGCGCGTCGTAGAGCGGCACGCCGGGAAGCGTCGCCATCAGCTCGAAGCTTCGGTACCCGGCAGCGGCAGCGGCACGCGCGCACGTGTCGTAGAGCGCGCGTGCCAGGCCGCGTCGCGTCCATTCCGGGTGGACGAAGAAGGCGCGGATGCGCGCGGCGTCGGATGCGGGATCGAGCATCGGGTCCTCACTTCCCTTCATCTGATCGCCGCCAAACAGCGTTCGGCGTGCGCTCCAACCGCCGGCCGCGATCGGACCGGCGGGGCCATCGACGACGTAATACGTACCGTCGGCGATCAGCTGCGTATCGACGCCGAACACGTCGTCCATCGCGGCGTCAATCTGCGCGGTGGTGTAGTAGTCGGTGCTGAGACCGCGCACCGACGAGTCGATCAACGCATTGAGCGCGGATACGTCGCCTACGGTGGCCGCACGAACGATCACATGGACCTCGCGATAAGTCGTTTCATCTGAAGGCTCGCATGGGACATGTCCAGCGCGTCGCATTCCCAGATGCAGCGCACTCGATCCACGTCGCAGCTGACTGCACTCGCCGATGGGCTCGAATCCCGCTCGATGGTAGAACCCGCTCGCCGACCCTGGCCCGAGCGCGACGCTCCATGCTGCGCCCTCGTGCACTACCTGGCATCAGCGCACCTCGAAGTGCCGCTCGCTCGTGACCACCGCTGCACCCTGCTGGCTCATCTCAAGCTGTAGCAGGTACTTCCCCGGATCGAGCTGCGAAACGTCCAGCACGATGCTGCGGCTCTGGAACGGGACGCCCTTCTCGACGTGCTGAATGGCGGCACTCCCGCCGGGCACTTCGCGCCACCGGATCCCGACCTCGTAGCCGTCGGAAGTGCCGATACCGAGCACGTGAATCGTGCGCATGAAGACGTTGGGACGGTCCTCGCGTGCGACGCGCACCGTGAGATCGAGCGTATCGGTCGAAGCGAAGCCGTAGCCTTCCCAGTACACGCCGACGTGCTTCGGATGCCGGAAGGTCGTGCTCGGGTACATGCGCGCGATCGCCTGCTCCGGCCCGGCTCTGGGTGTCTCGTCGTCACCCGGATCGAACAGCAGCGCGTCCGAGACGGCGCGTGCGCCGTGCAGCGACGTGAGTGGCGGGGCGATGTCGATCGAGTAGCGGCTGCGCGCTGCTGCATGCGCGCTGTCGCCGGGCACCTCGACGCCGATGAGCGCACGCCCCGGCGCGAGTGGCGCATCGACGATGACGTCGGCGCCGCCGCGCAGTGCGAACGACGCGACGGTGCGAACCGCGCCGACCGAGCGCGATTCGAACAGCACGGCCTGCCGGCCCGGCTCGATCGTCCGTCCACGGGCCGCCGAATCGAGCTCGCCCGCCCAGACGAATCTCGTCGAGTCGCCGCGCCGCAGCATCACCGTCTGGCCCATGGGGAGCTCGGTGATCGCGCTCCGATCCCGCGCGTAGTGCTCGCGTGGCCACCAGTCGTCATCGCCGTGCGGTGCGGTGAGCTGCCAGCTGTCGCGCGTCGCCGTGAATGGCGAGTCGAAGGCGGCGGACGACGGCACTGTATGCAAGCGCCCCGTGCGCGTGTACTCCCGGACGACGTACGGCGGCGCGGTCAGAGCATGGACGGTTTCCAGCCATACTCCATGATTTCGATCGACGTCGGGGCCGGCCCAGTAGAACTCCGTCGGCCAGCCGTAGCGCACGAGGCTCTCGATTGCGGCATCACCGCCCAACGCGGGCGTGAAGTGCTGCCGCACGTCGTCGCCGAGCGCCGCGCTGAGCTCGATCATCACGCGCCGGGCGAAGTGCTCGGCGCGGCGCTCGTTCCCCGGCTCGATCCACAGCGGATCCGACAGCCACCAGAACCGCGTCTCGAAGTCGGCGCGGTCGGCGCACGACATGCGCTCGTACTTCTCCCGCATGTCCGGATCGAGCAGTACGCCGATGTCGTTCCACGTACACCGCTCGCTCGGCGGCATGCGACTCGCGGCCACCGCGAACGCGGAATCGGCGCTCGCGACGGCGCCGACGCGATAGAGGATCAACCCCTGCAGCAGGCCGCATTCCACGAGTGCGTAGTCGCACGTGAGCGCGGCACGAGCGGCACCCGCGACGTCGCCGGCGTCGAGCGCGAAGCGCACGCGCTGGCCGGCGAGCTGGATGTCGTGCGGGAGGAGCTGCGCGGCCGAATCGAGCACGTTTCGCAGACGCTGACGCTCGGCGACCATGGGGACGCGGTAGCGCGGCGCGAGACCATAGTCGATGTTCCGGCGCTCGTCAGCGATGTCCGCCTCGTCGGGTGGGAGAAATCGCGGGCACGCGGCCTGCGCCCGCACCGAGTTGGTGATCGCATGCTGCTTCACCCACATGCTGGGTCCAATCCAGTGGCAGTGAACGGCCAGCATGCGCTCGTCGTCCTCGGAAAATCCCTCACCCACCACCGGCGCGGGGTGCTGATACTGCGTGCGCATCCAGTCGCCGGTCCAGTCGTAGAGGAACTGGTGGATGGCGCTGTCGACGCGTGCACGCATCCGTGTCGAATCGGCACGCGAGAGCGGCTGCTGCATTCGCGGCTGTGGCTGCATCAGGGTGAGTTGCATCAGGAGCACCAGCGCATGCATGTCGGTAACATGCCGCTCCGCGATGCCCACGCAAGCATGGCCACTCGCCGGCCGTCTCGCCGCGCGAAATCGAGACAGCCAGTGTTGAAGCCTGCCGTCCGCAACTTCGGACGACTGCGCTAGTCAGAGCGCTCGCCGCATCCGCTGCTGCAACTCCTCCGATCCTGGGCGTAGCGGCACGGGCTCGCCCGTCACTTCGAATCCGAGGCGACGATAGAAGTCGATCGCCGACCCTGGCCCGAGCGCGACACTCAATACGATCTCCGTCGCGCCCGATCTCCTCCCCCACTCGACGGCTGCTTCGACGAGCCGCCGTCCAACGCCGTGCCGGCGGAAGTCGGAATGTACCCAGAATTGGTACAGCATCACCGTCTCGGGATGCTCGGCCGCGATCCGCGCCCACGCGAGCCCCACGGCGCGCCCATCACATTCGGCGACGAGTGGCAGGGCGAGCGGCGACGCGGCGCCGTTCGCGACCCGATCGATCCACTCCCACTCCGGAAACGCCTCCTCACGCGCGAGCGTGCTCCCGAACGCATGCGGCGAATCGCGTAGCGCGGTGAGTCGGAGCTCGCGATACAGCGACCACTCGTCCGCACGGAACGATCGGACGCTGGCGTCCACGCTATGACCGCCCGATCCGTCCGCAGCTCAACAGCACTCGAACACCGTGAAGAAGCGTCGCGCGATCGCGCTCCACACGATCGTCTTGGTCGTCTCGTAGCCGTGGGTGTACGTGAAGCTCAGCGCTCGGCTCCCACGCCACTCGGCGCCGATTCGCCGCACCAGCGCGGTGTCGAACGGGCTGCGCATGATGCCGTCGATGAATGGTCCGTACGCCGCCGGGCCGTCCGGTTCCGCAGGAAGTCCGCGTGCGACGCGCGCCGCGGTCGCCTGCTCGTGGCGCAGCTCGAACGCGACACAATCGAGCGGCATGCCGCAATCGGGCTCGGTCTCCACGTGCCAGTCGGAACGAAGGGTCGTGTCACCTCGAATGGGCTCGAAATTCCCGTCGTCGAAGAACGCATCCATCTTGTGTCGTACGTCTCGTGCGAGCGCCTGGCGATTCTTCACCATCGCCGAGTCGTAGTCGATGAACTCGTCGCTGTTGAGCCAGTGATCGGCGAAGATCACGCGTCCACCGGAGCGAATGCGCAGCTCGAGGTTGAGCGTGTCGGGTTGAGTCCCGAACGCGGTGAGGGTGAGCGTATCCGACCTGCCATCGCCAGTCATGTCGATGACACGCTGCACCCGATGCCATGGCACAGGCGCGCTCTGATGTGCCAGCGCCGGCGAGAACAGCGACATGCAACCGAGCAGCGCCAGCCACCGGCTCGCAGTCGCGATCATCGGATCTCCTGGTCGCTCACCAACCGCAGCACCGCCTCCCGCACCGGCTCGACTTTCAGCCCCTCGATCGTCTCACCATCCCAGAAGACGATCTCCGCCGGATTCCCCCACGGCGCGTACGGATGATGCTCGCGCTTGAGCAGCACGACCGCGCGCTTCCCGAACGCGCTCGCCGCGTGCGAGATACTCGTATCCGGCGTGAACACACGCTCGCTCGTCCCCACCAGCGCCAACGCCTCGCGCAGCTTGGGCGTCGCCGCCGCCTCCGCATTGACCTCGCGCGCCACGCGCTCGACGCTCGACCATTCGGATGGCAGTCCCATCACCACGATCGGCATGCGCGGATGCGCGTCGCGTACCGCACGAAGCACTTCAACGAAGTTCTCGTCGGCCCAGCGTCGCTTCGGCTCCGACGCCGAGAGATTGACGAGGAGCCTCGGCTCCGCCACCGCGCCGACGGTCAGGTTCCCGGGGGAAGCCACACGCGCCGCCGCGCGCTTCCACACCTCGTTCGAGCGCCGCTCTTCGTCGCGCGTGAGGAAGATCTCTGGCTGCCATGTCTCCGCATCCACGTCGATGTCGAACGGGATCGCGAGCGCTTTGGAGCCCTCGACGTAGTGCACCGAGCGATCGTACGGCGCGACGCGCACGTTGTAGACGAGATCGTTGTTCCCGCCGCCCACGCCCACGCGATACGGCGCACCCGCGTGCAGCATCAACAGTGGCGTGCTCGTGAACACCGCCGGGTTGTTGATGCGACCGTCCACGATGACGTCGTACTTCTCGCGCCGGAGCGCGGCGCCGAGCGCGCGATAGCTCTTCCACGACTTGCGGTCGAGCGTGAAGACCTTGTGGATGTGCGGGTTGTGCTCGAGCACCGGGCGCGTCGTCGGATTGGCGACGACGTCGAGCGTCGCGACGCGCGGCGATTCCGACAGCGCGCGGATCATCCCCGTCGCCATGATCATGTCGCCGATCCGCTCGTAGCGGACGAAGAGCACCCTGAGCGGTCGATCGGTCGGGAGCGAAGTCGTACGCGCGCCCGGGAGCATGCGTCCGATGAGACGCATCCACGCGACGCGCCACGCCTTCTCGATGTTGCGGATGTCCATCGTGCGCGGAATCTATACCGCCATCTACTTCGCCTGTCCCGTCACCTGCGCCGCGCTCGTGGCGCTCGCCGCTCCCCCTTCCAGCTTCAGCTCCAGCAGGAGCCGCGCGGCGTTCGGCTCGCTCGTGAAGTAGCACTGCACCCGATCGAGCACCACGGGCTCGGTGATCCGCGTCGACAGCAGCATCGCGAGGCGGTCGCGCGTGAGCGTCCTATAAAGGTTGAGCGTCACGTGCGGCGAGAACGCGAATCGTGGCCGCGCGAAATGGAGCCCGCTCGTCGCGATCCGGTCGTGCAGCGCGCGGATGGGGCCGCGCGGGGCGATGGGGAGGACGACGATCTCGGTCCCGGGGAAGCGCTCGGGACGCCCGAGCTCGAGGACGATGGGCGGCGTCTCGAATGCGACGGGCTCGAGCGCGCCACGGAGCTCGACCGCGGTGGTGCTCGCCGCGATCGGGCCCACGCCCGACGACCCGGCGAGGGTCACGTGCGGGCGGCGCGCGCGGGCGAGCTTGGGGTCGTGCCGCTCGATGAGGCGCTGGATCTCATCGGCCACTGGGCCCGTCAGCTCGCCGAGTATGAAGATCCCGGCGGGAGTCGGCACGTTCGGAAGATACTATCTTGGACGCATGCTCAGCATCGATCTCAGCGGGAAGCGCGCCCTCGTTGCGGGGGTGGCGGACGACGGCGGCTTCGGCTTCGCCATCGCGAAGGCGCTCGCCATGGCCGGCGCCTCGGTCTCGGTGGCCACCTGGCCCCCGGCGCTCAACATCTTCCTGAACCTCCTCGAGCGCGGGAAGATGGACGAGTCGCGCCGGATGCCGGACGGCTCGCTCCTGACCTTCGAGCACATCTACCCGCTCGACGCGACGTTCGACACGTACGCGGACGCGCCGGAAGACGTCCGGACGAGCAAGCGCTACAAGGACGTGGGCGACTTCTCGATCCAGGGGCTGGCCGAGCGGGTCGTGGCGGACCACGGTGAGAAGGGGCTCGACATCGTCGTCCACTCCCTGGCCAACGGCCCCGAGGTGAAGAAGCCGCTGACGGAGACGAGCCGGAACGGCTACCTCGCGGCGGTGAGCGCGAGCGCCTACTCGATGGTGAGCCTCGTCGCCAAGATGGCGCCCATCATGCGCGATGGTGGCTCGTTCCTGTCGCTGACGTACATGGCTTCGGAGCGCGCGATCCCGGGGTACGGTGGCGGGATGTCGTCGGCCAAGGCCGCACTGGAGAGCGACACGCGGGTCCTGGCCTTCGAGATCGGCCGCCAGTACGGGCTCCGGATCAACACGATCTCGGCGGGTCCATACGCCTCACGAGCCGCGAGCGCGATCGGGATCATCGACCGCATGGTCCAGTACTGCGGCCAGAACGCCCCGCTCACGGATCACCTGAAAGCCGAGGAAGTCGGGACGGCGGCCGCGTTCCTCTGCTCTCCCCTCGCGAGCGGCATCACTGGCTCGACCGTGTACGTGGACAAGGGGTACCACGCGATGGGCATGGCGGTCGCAGGGCAACCGTAAAAGCATTTTGACACGGATAACGGCGGATAACTACCGGATAACTGCGGACAAGAGCAACTACAGGAGCTAGGGTGGGCGCGCGGCGCGCCGGAGGTGTCGTCGTCGGGCAACGCACCGGGCTGCAGTTCCCCTATCAGTTGCTGTTGTCGTCCGTAGTTGCAGTCATCCGCTGTTATCCGTAGTTCATCCGCCCTTATCCGTGTCAAAACGCTTTTAAGCTCGCCAGAGTATTCGTAGTCTCCAGCAGTCTTCAAACTGATGATGATCTCAGCGCGCCGCTCCTCCGCGGCGCCTCTCTCCGCGCTGGTGCTCGCGGCGGCTGCGTGCATGCCGGCGCCCACGCTCACGCCCGTCGCCGTGACGCACGACACCGCGTCGGCGGCGGCACAGAGCAATCCCGACCATCCGGCGCCCAAGCCGTACGATCAGGTCATCACCAAGGACGCGAAGACGCGGCGCGGGATGTTCGTCGTGCACCGCGTGGGCGACAAGCTGTACTTCGAGATCCCGCGCGGTGAGCTGAACAGGGACATGCTCCTCGTCGG
>Ga0070714_100004096_pt1 | contig 10960 bp, 8 predicted proteins | sample LARL83metaG_FD_65450 | JGI IMG/M metagenome (GOLD analysis project Ga0070714, IMG submission 65450) | Corn, switchgrass and miscanthus rhizosphere microbial communities from Kellogg Biological Station, Michigan, USA - LAR L8-3 metaG | ecosystem: Host-associated > Plants > Roots > Rhizosphere ... | reverse complement strand
GCCTGCAACACCACCGCCCCCTCACCCGCCGGCAGCCGCGCGCTGACCGCCACCGACCCATCCTCGCCCACATGGACGCTGACCCGCCGCGCCGCCCGGGCCGCCACATCCTGGTCATCGGACGCGCTGCGGTGCGCCGCGGCGAACCGCTCACACTGCGCCGCGGTCATCGGCCCGGTGATCTCCGCCAGCCCCGCCTCCGTCGCGCTGGTCGCGATCCGGGTTATTGCCCGCACCTTCGCATACGACATCCGCCCCGCCGCGAACTGGCCGCAGATCACCGGCAGATCGCCCAGCGCCCGGGCCACCCGGACCTGCTCCCGGGCGGTGCCCGGGGCCACCTGGCACTTCCACGCCAGCCACGCCGCACACGACGGCAGATCCCAGCACGCCCAGCCCCGCCGTTCGTCGAACTCCGCGACCAGCTGCAAGAACCGGCACGTCCCCGCGGCCAGATGCGCGGCCAGCTCACAGATCCGCTCCTCCAGCCGCGCCAGCGGCACCAGCACCGCCTCCGGATCCGGGGCCGGGTCCTGCGGCCGCCAGTCCGGCCCGCCATCCAGGCGCACCGACCGCCCGGAGCCGGCCGGGCCGTCAGCCTGCTGATCATCGGAAACGCTTAACGCATCTATTTCGCTCATGTATTCGATGATATCGGGCAGGTCCGACATTCCGGCATTCCCCGACCACCAGCCGCGGCGCCTCTGGGCAGCGCACGGCAGGTGTACCCGTGGGAGGCCGAGGGCGGAGTGGGCGTCAGCTCGCGAACCAGTCGGCCAGCGGCAGCCGGGCGGAGAGCGCGCTGAAGTCGCCGCTGTCGCGGATCGCGGTGGCCGCGTCCGCCATCGCCTTGGCCGCGACCCAGGTGAGCGACCCGCCGACGCTGACGCGCTGCGCCCCGGCCCCGGCGATGTCCGCGAACGACAGCCCGGGTACCGCGATCACGTTGACCGGCTTGGTGACGGCCTGGCAGACCGCCCGCATGTCGTCGATTGTGCGCAGCCCTGGCGCGTACAGCACGTCGGCCCCGGCCTGCTCGTACGCCTGCAGCCGGCCGATGGTGTCGTCGAGGTCAGGACGACCGTGCAGGTAGTTCTCGGCCCGCGCGGTGAGCGTGAACGGGAAGCCGAGCCCGCGCGCCGCCTCGGCCGCGGCGGCGATCCGCTCGGCCGCCTGGGACCGGCCGTAGATCTGGTCCGTGGCGCGGTCGTAGTCCTCGATGGAGCCGCCCACCGCGCCCGCCGACGCCACCCGCTTGATGGCCGCCGCCGCGTCGGCCGGGTCCGGGCCGTAACCGTTCTCGATGTCGACCGAGACCGGAAGGTCCGTGGCCGCGTCCAGCGCGGCCACATGCTCAGTCACCTCGTCGAGCGTCACGTCGCCGTCCAGCCGGCCGAGCGTGAACGCGAAGCCGGAACTCGTGCTGGCCAGCGCCTTGAACCCGAGCGCCGCGAGGATCCGGGCCGAGCCCGCATCCCACGGGTTCGGGATCACGAATGGTTCACCGGCGTGCAGCGCGGCGAACGCCGCGCCCTTCTGGCTCTGCCTGGATTCCGCCACGCACCCAACCTAACCCGTGCGCCACAGCGATAAGTTTTCCTGGCCCGGAGAGTCCGCACCACAGTGGCCGACCAACACAGGAGGAACCCGTGCCTCAGCTACTGCGAGTCCAGAACTTCACCGTCTCGAGTGACGGGATCGGCGCCGGTGAGGACCAGACCCTTGAGCGGCCGTTCGGCCACGTCGATCCCGGGAGGCTGTTCTCCTGGGCCGGCGCCACCGCGAGCTGGCCCATGCGAACCGACCCCGGGGGCACCCGGGGCCTCGACGACTACTTCACGCGGGACTACCCATACAACATCGGCGCCGAGATCATGGGCCGGAACAAGTTCGGCCCCCAGCGCGGGCCCTGGCCCAACCACGAGTGGCGCGGCTGGTGGGGTGACGAGCCCCCGTTCCGCACCCCGGTGTTCGTCATGACCCACCACAAGCGTCCGTCGTTCACGCTCTCCGACACCACGTTCCACTTCGTCGAGGGCGACCCGGCCACGATCCTCGGGCAGGCCCAGGAGGCGGCGCAGGGCCAGGACATCCGGCTCGGCGGCGGCGTCACCACCATCCGGCAGTTCCTCGACGCCGACCTGGTCGACACCATGCACGTGGTGGTGTCGCCGGTAAAGCTCGGGACCGGGCTACACCTCTGGGAGTCGCCCGATGAGCTGCGTGACCGGTTCCACCTGGAGGTCGTGCCCAGCCCGAGCGGCGTGACGCACCACCTGTTCTGGCGAAAGTGACACCAGGTCCTCAGCCGGCGTGCACGAGATCGACGGCGGCCTTCTCGATCGTCGGCTCGTCCAGCAGCACAGAATGCGCGGCCGGGCCGAGCGGAATGAAGCTGTCCTCGCTGGTCACCCGCGCGATCCGGCCCTGGAACCCAGCGTCGACCAGGGCGGTGACGACTCCCTCGGAGACCCCGCCGCCGCGCCGGGTCTCGTCCACCACCAGCACCCGGCCGGTGGCCCGCGCCTCCCGCAGCACGTCGTCGGCGGGCAGCGGGGCGAGCCAGCGCAGGTCCACCACACGGGCGCCGATGCCCTGGCTGGCCAGCCGGCGGGCCACCCGCAGGCTCATCCGCAGCCCGTTGCCGAACGTGACCATCGTGAGGTCGCCGCCGTCGCCATAGGTCCGGGCCTGGCCGAGCGGCACGTACGCCTCCGGGTACGGCGCCAGCCAGCCGCCGTCACCCTCGTCGTGCAGGTCACGGGTGTGGTACAGCGCGATCGGCTCGAGGAACACGCACACCGAGCCGTCCACCGCGGCCGAAGCCAGGCAGGTGCGCAGCATGGCCGCCGCGTCGTCCGGGCGGGCCGGCGACGCGATCACCAAGCCGGGGATGTCGCGCAGCACCCCGACCGCGTTGTCGTTGTGGAAGTGGCCGCCGAACCCCTTCTGGTAGCCGTAGCCGGCCACCCGCAGCACCAGCGGGTTGCGGAACTGGCCGGCCGAGAAGAACTGCTCGGTGGCGGCCTCGCCCCGCAGCTGGTCCTCGGCGTTGTGCAGATACGCCAGGTACTGGATCTCGGGCACCGGCAGCAGGCCGGCCAGGCCCCCGCCGAGCGCGACACCCAAGATGGACTGCTCGTCGAGCAGCGTGTCGAACACCCGGCTGGCCCCGAACCGCCGCTGCAGGCCCTTGGTCACGCCGTACACGCCGCCCTTGCGCCCGACGTCCTCGCCGAACACGCACATGCCGGGGTAGGTCTCGAGCAGCTCGCCGAGCGCCTGGTTGACCGCCTGGGCCAGGGTCAGGGGGTCGCCCCCGCCGGCGGGCCCGGCGGCCGGGCCGCGCCGGGCCCGCTCCGCCACCTGGTCCGGGTGGCGCGGTGCCAGCGGTGCCATCACCTCGGCCGCGCTGGTCAGCGGCCGGCTGGACATGGCCTGCTCGGCCACGCTGCGGATCCGCTCCCCGGCCGCGCGGTACCTCGCCATGGCCTCGTCCGGGGTGAGCAGCCCGGCGCCGGCCAGCGCGGCCGCGGTGGCCACCAGCGGGTCGCGGTCCAGTTCGGCGGCCACGGCCCCGGGCGCGCGGTACGCCGCCTCCGCGTCGCTGCCCGCGTGGCCCAGGTAGCGGACCATGGACAGGTGCAGGAACGCGGGGCGGCGCCGGGACCGCACCTGCCGGGCCGCGGTCACCGCCGCGTCGTAGGCCGCGACCGGGTCGCAGCCGTCGGCGGCCAGGTAGCTGAGCCCGGGCCGGTCGTGGTACGCGGCCGCCACCCAGCCCTGCGGCGTGGGCACGCTGATCCCGAGCCCGTTGTCCTCGCAGATCAGCAGCAGCGGCACCGGGATGCCCTGGTAGGCGGTGTGGCAGGCGGCGTTGATCGCGCCGACCGCGGTGGAGTGGTTGGCCGACGCGTCGCCGAACGACACCACCGCCACCGCGTCGCGCGGCCACGGGCACGGCACGGCGAGCTTGGCCGCGCGGCCGATGCCCAGCGCGACGCCGAGCGCCCGCGGCAGATGCGAGGCGATGGTCGAGGTCTGCGGGATGATGGCCAGCTCGGCCCGGCCGATGACCTTGTGCCGCCCGCCCGCGATCGGCTCGTCCGCGGACGCGGCCACCCCGAGCAGAACATCGCGCACCGGGTCGATGCCGCTCACCTGGTGCGCGCGGGCGCAGTAGAACCCGCCCGACCGGTAGTGCAGCAGCGCGGGGTCGGTGGGCCGCAGCGCGGCGGCCACCGCGGCGTTGCCCTCGTGCCCGGCCGAGCCGATCGTGTAGAAGCCGCGGCCCTGCTGCTGCATCCACCGGGCCGTGAGGTCCAGCTGCCTGCTCTCGATCTCGGCGTCGAAGATGGCCAGCAGCGTGGTGCCGTCCAGGCGGCTGCCCGGGCGCACCGGCGCGGCCGGATCGGGCCTGCCCTGCCCGCCGGGCAGGCCCCCCAGCGCGTCGATGACACGGCGATCCAGCTCGGCCGCGGTCGTCACGGCTCAGGCCAGCCGGAAGTCGCTGTCCGGCGTGAGCTCGACGACGTCCATCTGCGCCTTCTGCAGCTTGCCGGAGTAGTCCCAGTTCAGCGCCTGCCAGCGGGTGAACTGGTCGAGCACCCACAGACCCGACTGCCGGGAGCCGTTGCCCGACTTGCCGTTCCCGCCGAACGGGAGATGCGCTTCCGCTCCTGAGGTCGAGTTGTTCACACTGAGCATCCCCGCGGAGACTCCCCTGCGATACTTGAACGCTTCTTTCGCGTCGTTGGTGTAGATCGACGAGGAGAGGCCGTATCCGGGCGCGTTGGAGAGCTCGATCGCCTCGTCCATGGTCTGGTACGTGGTCACCCCGACCAGCGGGCCGAACGTCTCCTGGTCGAAGATCTCATCGCCGGGGCGCACCCCGTCCACGATCGTGGGGTGGTAGAAGATGCCCGCCTCCGGGTCGCCCACGAAACCCTCCCGCGGGTTGGCCGCGGTGATCCGGCCGGTCCCGGTCGAGCCGAGCACCGTGTGCCGCGGGCTGACCCAGCCCAGGAACTTCTCGAACCGCTCGGCGAACTTGGCGTCGAGCATCGGCCCGTACAGTACGTCCTGGAACGGGTCGCCGACCTTGGCCGCGGCGGTCGCCGCGGCGAACCGGCTGAGGAACTCGTCGCGGATGGACTCGTGGCAGATCACCGTGCCGAGCGATGTGCACCGCTGCCCGGCGGTGCCGAACCCGGCGAACAGCGCCCCCTCGACCGCGAGGTCGATGTCGGCGTTGGGGGTGACCACCATGGGGTTCTTGCCGCCCAGCTCCAGGCAGGCCGACTGCAGGTGGCGGCCGGTGACCTCGCCGATGCGCGCGCCGACCTCGCTGGAGCCGGTGAAGCCGACCTTGTCGATCAGGCCCGCGTCCAGCGCCTGCTCCAGGCCGGCGAACGTGGCCGGCCCGTCCGCGTGCACCACGTTGAACACCCCGTCGGGGAGCCCGCCGCCCCGGCAGAACAGCTCGTGGAAGGCGGCCGAGGCGGCCGCGGAGTACTCGGCGGGCTTCCACACCACCGTGTTGCCGCACAGCAGCGCGGGCACGATGTACCAGGACGGGACCGCGACGGGGAAGTTCCCCGCGGTGATGACCGCCACCGTGCCGACCGGGTTCCTGAACGTGAACAGCTGCTTGTCGGGCATCTCGCTCGGCACGGTCTGCCCGTACAGGCGCCGGCCCTCGCCGAGGAAGAAGTCGCAGGTGTCGATGATCTCCTGCACCTCGCCGAGTGACTCGGCGTACGGCTTGCCGATCTCGCGGGTGACCAGGGCGGACAGGGCCTCCTTGTTGTCCTCGATCAGCCTGCCGATATGCGCGATCGCCCGGCCGCGCACCGGCGCGGGCACGTCCGCCCAGGCCTGCTGGGCCGCCCGCGCGGCCTGGGCGGCCGCGGCGAACTGGGACGCGTCGCCCAGCGCGACCTCGGCGACCACCTCGTCGAGGTGCGCCGGGTTGGTGGACCGGACCCGGCCGGCCGGGGTGTCGGCCGCCGGGCGGCCGCCGATGACAGAGGTAACGGTGCGGGTGGGCATCTGAGGCTTCCTTTACGTACTTGCTGGTGGAGGTCGTGTCACTGCAGGCCGGCGAGGACCCGGTCGAGCGCGGCCAGCCCGGTCTCGAGCTCCCGCTCGGTGATGTCGAGCGGCGGGCGGAACCGGACCGTGCGTTCTCCGCATGGCAGCACGATGACATGCTCCTCCAGCAGCCGCCGCACCACGGTGTCGCGGAGCGCCTCGGTCGGGACGTCCAGCGCGCACATAAGCCCGCGGCCGCGGACGTTCGACATCACCGGCTGCCGCTCGCCGAGCGCCTTGAGCTCCCCGAGGAACCAGCTGCCGACCTTGGCCGCGTTGTCGATCAGCCCTTCGCGCTCGATGATCTCGAGGAGGCGGCGGGAGCGGACCATGTCGGCCAGGCCGCCGCCCCAGGTGGAGTTGATCCGGCCGGACAGCGCGAACACGTTGTCCGGCACCTCGTCCACGCGCCGCCCGGCCATGATGCCACCGAGCTGGACCTTCTTGGCGAACGCCACGACGTCGGGCTCGAGCCCGAGCTGCTGGTAGACCCAGGCCGTGCCGGTCAGCCCGACCCCGGTCTGCACCTCGTCGAGCACGAACAGCGCGTCGTGCTCATGGCACAGCGCCTGCATCGCGCGCAGGAACTCCGGCCGCAGGTGGTTGTCGCCGCCCTCACCCTGGATCGGCTCGGCCAGGAAACAGGCGATGTCGTGCGGGCTGGCCTCGAACGCCGCCCGGGCCTGGGCCAGCGCCCGCGCCTCGGCCTGCTCGGTCTCGGCCAGGTGCTTCTCCAGCGGGAACCTGACCGCGGGCACGTCGATCCTGGGCCAGCCGAACTTCGGGAACCTGGCCGTCTTGCCCGGCTCGGTGTTGGTCACCGACAGCGTGTACCCGGACCGGCCGTGGAAGGCCCGGGTCAGGTGCAGCACCTGGGTGCCCAGTTCGGGCGAGCGGCCCGCCGCCTCGTTGCGCCTGCTCTTCCAGTCGAACGCGGTCTTCAGCGCGTTCTCGACCGCGAGCGCGCCGCCCTCGACGAAGAACAGGTGCGGCAGGGCCGGGTCGCCGAGCACCCGGGTGAACGTCTCCACGAACTGCGCGTAGTGCGTGGTGTACATGTCCGGGTTGGCCGGCTTGTTCGACGCCGCCTCGGCCAGCACGGCCAGGAACTCCGGGTCGTCGGCCAGCCCGCGCGGGTTGGACCCGAGCGGCGAGGAGGCGAAGAACGTATAGAGGTCGAGGTACTCCTCGCCGGTGATGGCGTCGACGATCCAGCAGCCGTGACTGGCCTTGGTGTCGTAGACAATCTTGAAGCCGTCGGCGAGCACGTGCTGGCTGAGCACCTCACGCACGCGCGCCGGCTGCATTGCGGCTGCACCGATGGTCGATGTCACCGGAAGTCCTCCTGTCACCACGGCCACTCAACGGATAATCTCCAGCATAAGGGCCATCAGGCCATACATCATTCATGTAGTCGCGGATGTACTCGGCGTGACGGCGCCCGCGGCACCATAGGGGGTCCTCCCCCGCGCGAGCTGACCTGCAACCGGCGCATCGGCCGGCGCCGGGCTATTGACACCAGCCCGGTGACTCGCGAAAAATGGTCTAAAGATCAGTCCGCTATACCACTTTCCCGCAGCGGGACGGCTGCCCGCCAGGCCTGCCGGATGGCCCAAGCGGGGGCCAGGCCTGCCGGGCAGCCAGGTCAGCGATCGGCCAGACCCGCGTGGAGGGGCCGGGATGAACGCTTACCGAGCGGACGAGCCCCTCTGGGCGGCGGTCGACGCCGCGATCACGGACGGCGCCGAGACCGCGTTCTCGTTCCTGGAGCGGCTGGTCGCCGCGCCCAGCGTGGTCGGCCACGAGCAGGAAGCCCAGGACATCGTCGCGGCCGAGCTGGCCAGGCTCGGGTTCGAGGTGAGCCGGCTGGACGTGCCGGAGCAGACGGCCGCGGCCGCTCCCGGCGGCGTGGCCCAGGCGCCCTACGCGGGACGCGGCAACGTGCTCGGCCGGATCAACCCCGGCCGCTCCCCGTCGCTGCTGCTGAACGGGCACGTCGACGTCGTCCCCGCCGAGGCGGAGCTCTGGACGTCCGACCCGTACACGCCGGTGCGGGCGGACGGGTGGCTGACCGGCCGCGGCGCCGGCGACATGAAGGGCGGGTTCGCGATGGGCCTGCTCGCCGTGGCCGCCCTGCGCGAGGTCAGGCCGGCCGCGCTGGCCGGGGAGCTGTCGTTCCTGTCGGTGATCGAGGAGGAGTGCACCGGCAACGGCACGCTGGCGGCCGGGAACGCCGGGGTGCTCGGCGACGCCGTGGTGGTGCTCGAGCCCACCGATCTCAGCCTGCTGCTCGGCGGCGTGGGCGTGCTGTGGATCGAGATCGAGATCGCCGGGGTTCCGGCCCACGCCGAGTCGGCCGACCGGGCGGTGAACCCGGTGCACTCCGTCCCGGCGATCCTGCGCGCGCTGGCCGAGTTCGAAAACGAGATCAACGCCATCGGCGACCCCGTGTTTGGCCAGGTGGCCCGGCCCTACAACGTGAACGTGGGCACGGTCACCGCGGGCGACTGGGCGTCCAGCGTGCCGGGCCGGGCCCGGCTCCGGGTGCGGGTCGGGTTCCCCCGGCACTGGACCCCGGATGAGGCCTTCGACCGGGCCCGCGCCGCGGTGCTCAAGACCGACGACCCGTGGCTGGCCGAGCACCCGCCCACGGTCCAGCCGGTGGGGTTCCGCGCCGAGGGTTACCTGCTCGACGACGATCACCCGCTGGCCAGCGCGATGGCCCGGGCGCACGAGGCGGCGCACGGCACGGCACCGCCGCGCGGCGTGCTGGGCGCCACCACCGACGCCCGCTTCTACCTGAACCAGTTCGCCCGGCCCGCGCTGTGCTACGGCCCGGCCTCGCGCCACATCCACGCGATCGACGAAGGGGTCGAGCTGGCCAGCATCGTGGCCGGGGCCCGGACCCTGGCCCGGTTCATCCCCGCCTTCTTCGCCACGGAAGCACAGTCATGACCGAGGACCCCGTCGAAGCCGTCAGCGAAAGGTTCGGCGCGCTGCTGGCCCCGGTGCCGATGCGGACCGCGGGTGAGCGCATCGCCGAGCGGATCGTCACCGCGATCGCGCTGGGCGAGTTCGTGCCCGGGCAGCGGCTGCCCACCGAGCGGGAGCTGGCCGCCATGCTCGAGGTCAGCCGGACCAGCGTGCGGGAGGCCCTGCAGCGGCTGCAGGCGTCCGGGTACGTGACGACCAGGCGGGGCCGGGGCGGCGGGACGTTCGTCAAGACCGACCGGGGACCCGACTCCGACGAGATGATCCGCCGGACCCTGGAGCCGGCCTGGTCCGAGCTCACCGGGATCCTCGACTTCCGCTCGCTGGTCGAGCAGCTGATCGCGCGGACCGCCGCCCAGCGCCGGGACGACACCGACATCGCCGCGATCCGCCGCGCGGTCGACGACTACGCCCGGGCGGCCGACCGGGAGGAGTCCCGGCTGGCCGACCACACGCTGCACCAGGCGATCGCGCAGGCCACGCACAACGCGCGCCTGGTCGACCTCAGCGCCAGGATCCGCCGCGAGGTCAGCCTCGGCTTCGACGCCGAGCCGTACACCGCCGAGGTCAGGCACCGGGCCCTGCACCAGCACCCGGAGCTGGCCGAGGCGGTCATCGCGGGTGACCAGGCCCGGGCGGCCGACTGCGCCGCGGCCCACTTCTCGCTCACCGAGGACATGCTCACCGAGCTCTACGCCCGAATCAGCCTTCGAACCGCAGGGGAGTCCGATGCCCGTAGCCAAGGTCAATGACATCGAGCTGAACTACAAGCTGGAAGGCGACGGCGAGGAAACGATCGTCCTGATCAACGGCCTGGCCGACGACCTGGAGACCTGGGTGCTCCAGATGGACGACTTCCTGGCCGCCGGCTACCGCGTGCTGCGGTTCGACAACCGGGGCATCGGCGCGAGCTCCAAGCCCGCCGGGCCTTACTCCAGCCGGATGCTCGCCGACGACGCCAAGGCACTGGTCGATCACCTGGGCGTGACCGACTTCCACCTGATGGGTGTGTCGATGGGCGGGATGATCGCCCAGGAATATGCGATCGAGTACCCCGGGGATTTGCGTACCGCCACTTTCGGCTGCACCTATGCTGCGCCGGGCCCATTCTGCTCACGGATGTTTGCGATGTGGGGGGATATGGCCCCGGTGCTCGGCGTGCCGTTCGTCATGCGCGACGTCACGCTGTGGGCCTTCACCGTGCCGTTCTTCGAGCAGCGCGGCGATGACCTGGCCGAGTTCGAGACCGCGATGCGCTACATGGACCAGCCCGTCCACGCGTACCTGGCCCAGCTCGCCGTCATCCAGCAGCACGACACCACCGGCCGCCTCGGCCAGATCTCCGTGCCCTCGCTGGTGCTGGCCGGGGAGGAGGACATCCTCATCCCGGTCTCGCTGTCGCGGCGCATCCACGAGGCCGTCCCCGGCTCGGAGTGGGCCACGACCAAGGGCGGCCACGCCTGTGTCTGGGAGCACCCGGCCGAGTTCAACCGGACCTACCTCGACTTCGTCAGACAGCACGGGAAGGGCTAGTCATGGCCACCACATCCTCCGAATCGCTGGAACGCGGCCAGCTGGGCCTGTTCGGCGTGATCATGCCGGGCCTGGCCCAGATCGCGCCCGCGTTCAACCTGTTCTTCACCACCGGGGTGATGGTCGCGCTGGCCGGGGCCTCGGCGCCGTTAGTCTTCCTGATCTCGATGGTGGGCATGCTGGCCACCGCCAGCAGCCTGGCCCAGTTCGCAGGCGTGTACCCGAGCGCCGGGTCGTTCATCACCTACATCACGCGGTCGATCGGGACCAAGGTCGCGGTGGCGGTCGGCGTGATCACGCTGCTGGGGTACATCATCGCGTTCGGCGGCATCTACATCTTCGT
>Ga0070714_100004094_pt1 | contig 10961 bp, 8 predicted proteins | sample LARL83metaG_FD_65450 | JGI IMG/M metagenome (GOLD analysis project Ga0070714, IMG submission 65450) | Corn, switchgrass and miscanthus rhizosphere microbial communities from Kellogg Biological Station, Michigan, USA - LAR L8-3 metaG | ecosystem: Host-associated > Plants > Roots > Rhizosphere ... | reverse complement strand
CGCTACACCGAGCAGGTCGAGCCCTGGCACCTGGCCCGGGCCGAGCGAGACGGCGACGCCGCCGCGGGGGAGCGGCTCGACGAGGCGCTGGCCCTGCTGGCCGGCACCTGCGCGGACCTGGGCCGGCTGCTGGAACCGTTCCTCCCTGACCTCGCCGCCCGCATCCGCGCGGCCTGCGACGGGTCCTCGGGCCGGCTGCCGCCGGCCGAGCCGGTGTTCCCCCGCATAGGCTGATCATCGCGACCCAACGGGCGAGACGAGCGAGGTGCGATGGGGCGGGTCATCTGGGTGCCGACCGAGCAGCTGGTCAGCACGCTGGCCGGGCTGCCCGGGGCCACCGTGGACCTGGTGGTGCCCGACGGCGGCCAGCTGCCGGAGAGCGCGGCGGAGGCGGAGTTCTACGTCCCGCCGTTCTTCCCCGACCCGGCCGCGGTGGCCACGCTCGCGCACCTGCCCAGGCTCAGGGTGGTGCAGACACTGACCGCCGGGGTGGACCGGCTGCTCGGCCAGGTACCCTCCGGCGCGGTGCTGTGCAACGCGCGGGGGGTGCACGACGCCAGCACCGCGGAGTGGGTGGTGGCGGCGATGCTGGCCGCGGTCCGCGAGTTCCCTTACTTCGCGGGCGAGCAGGCGGCCGCCCGCTGGAGCTACCGGTTCACCGGCACCCTGGCCGGGCAGACCGTGCTGATCGTGGGCTACGGCTCCATCGGCGCCGCGGTCGAGCGGCGGCTGAGCGGGTTCGACGTGGAGGTGCTGCGGGTAGCCAGGACCGCGCGCAGCGGGGTGAGCCCGGTGAGCGAGCTGCCCGGGCTGCTGCCGGCCAGCGATGTCGTGGTCGTGCTGGCCCCGGTCACCGCCGGCACCATCGGAATGGTGGACGCCGCGTTCCTGAGCCGGATGAAGGACGGCGCGCTGCTGGTCAACGCGGCCCGCGGCTCGCTGGTGGTCACCGACGCCCTCTGCGCGGAGCTGAGCAGCGGCCGGCTGCGTGCCGTGATGGACGTCACCGACCCGGAGCCGCTCGGCCCCGAGCACCCGCTCTGGGGCCTGCCGAACGCGTTCATCACCCCGCATGTCGCCGCTTCCACGCCGATTTCGCTGCAGACCGCCGCCGAGTTCGTGCGTGAGCAGGCCCGACGCTTCCTGGCCGGGGAGCCGCTCGCCAATGTGATCACAGGAGAGTACTGAAGTGATCACAGGTCACTCCTGAAGTTGTCTCCCGCTCTACGCACTTCCTCAATCGACTCGTGACCTTGCCCACGTACAGTGAATGCACATCGCTGATTGCGAGACCGCGTCCAGTACGCCGGCGATCCCCGCAACGCCTGGCGGTACGGGAAGTACGTACTGGTGATCACGAGCCGCAGCGTCGCTCCTCGTGACGGGATGCGCGCCCGGCCGGTCCTGAAGGCCGGCCAGGTTCCGTGTGTTGGCTCCCGGACGCGGGCGAATAGGAGGCTCTGGTGCGGTCGGACGGATCCGGCGGCGCGCGATGAGCCTGGCCATCGTGGGTGGAGTGGCCGGGGCTCTGGTCGCGGTCGCGGCGGCGGCAAGCCTGTGGCGCGCGTCGTCGCGGCTTGACGCATCCGTCAGGAACGCCTACCGGTGGCTCGCCGGCGCCGCGCTGCTCTGGGGCGCCGGTTTCGTCGGCCAGGAGGCGATGGCGACCTCGGGCACGGGCACCTCGCTGAGCTTCGCCGACCTGCTCTCCCTGCTGGCCCTGCCCGCGCTGGGCGCTGGCCTGGTCGGCCTGGCCCGGGCGCGCGGCGAGCCGGGCACCGACGGCCGCCGGGCGGGCCGGGCCCAGGCCCGCGGGGCGCTGGCCCGGCTGGCCGACGCCTGCCTGCTGTCCACCGCCCTGTTCGTCATCGGCTGGGTGACGGTGTTCGGGGCCGAGTACCGCAGGACCGGCGAGTCGGCCGGGGTCTTTGCCCTGCAGGCGATTCACCCGATCGCCGACCTGGTCGCGCTCGGGGTGCTGCTGCCGGTCGCGGTGCGCGCCCGGCGGGCCGGGCTCGCCCCCTACCTGGCCCTGCTGCTGGTCGCCGTGGGCGAGTCGCTCGCGGTCGGCGCCAGGATCAGCGGTCTGCGCCCGGGCCCGTGGTCGCAGATCATCCAGCTGCTCGGGTTCTGCCTGCTGGGCGCCGCGCCGCTGGTGGCGGCGGGCCGTGCGCGGCCGGCGCGGCTGTCCCGCGGGCCGGGCTGGCCGGACGGGCTGGGGGCCGCGACCCTGCTGGCCGCGTCCGCGGCCGCGATCGCCGCGGCGATCGCGATCGGCTGGGCCCTGAACGGTGGCTCCGAGGTCGAGCCCGCCGTGGTGATCTGCGGCGGGGTGGCCGCGCTGGCGCTGGTCGCCCGCGTCGCCGACCTGCTCCGGCGGGAGCGCGCGGCCGCGGCGATCTCGCGCGCGTCCGAGCGGAGGTTCCGGGAGCTGGCCGACCGTACCAGCGACGTGGTTCTCATCTGCGACCGCGACGGGGTCATCAGGTACGCCAGCCCCGCGGTCGACGAGTACGGCTATTCGCCCGGTGAGCTCGAGGGCCGGTCGCTGTCCGAGCTCGTGCACCCGGAGGACCGGGTGGCCGGGGTCAGGGTCACCCGCGCGGCCAGCGGCGGCGGCCCGCAGCCGGGGCGGTTCCCCTGCCGGGTCAGGTCGGCCGACGGCACGTGGCGTCACGTGGAATCGACGGTATCCAGGTACCGGGACCCGGACGGCGCCGATCAGCTGCTCATCACCGCGCGGGACGTCAGCGACCAGGTCGCGCTGCGCAGGCAGCTCACGTACCTGACCTTCCACGACGGGCTCACCGGCCTGCCCAACCGGGCCTATGTCGAGGACCGGGCCAAGGACGCCATCGACCGGGCCGCCGAGCCCGGCCAGCCGGAGACCCAGGCCGGGGCGATCTTCATCGACCTGGACGGCTTCACCGGCGTGAACGACTCCGTCGGGCACGGCGCGGGCGACCTGCTGCTCGCCCAGGCCGCCCGGCGGCTGCGGGCGGCCGTGCCGCCGCAGGACACCGTGGCCCGCTGGGGCGGTGACGAGTTCGCCGTGCTGGTCGAGAGCGCGGCGAGCGCTCCGGAGATCGTGGACATCGCAGAGCGGCTCGCCGGGGTGATCACCGCCGAGCCGTTCCACGTGGCCAACCGGGACATCTCGCTGACGGCCAGCATCGGCGTGGCCCTGGCCGGCGGGGGCGCACCCGGGCACCTGCTGCGCAACGCGGACGTGGCCATGTCACGGGCCAAGGAGTCCGGCGGCGGGCGGGTCGAGGTGTTCGCCGCGCACATGCACGCCAACGTCATGCGCAGGCTCGAGATGGCCAGCGACCTGCGGGCCGCGATCACCGCGGGCAAGCTGGAGCTCGACTACCAGCCCGTGGTGGAGCTCACGACATCCCAGGTCATCGGCGTCGAGGCGCTGGTCCGCTGGACGCGGGACTCCGAGCCCGTCCCGCGCGGCGAGTTCCTCGGGGTGGCCGAGGACTCCGGGCTGATCGTGCCGCTGGGCGAGCAGGTGCTGCGCGAGGCCTGCACCCAGGTGGCCGCGTGGCGCAAGGCCGGCTGGACGGTTGGGGTGTCGGTGAACTTCTCGCTGCGGCAGGTCACCGCGGCCGGGTTCGCCGCGTCGGTGCTGACCGCGCTCGAGGACAGCGGCCTGCCGCCGGGTGCGCTGACCCTGGAGGTCGCCGAGCGGGTCCTGATCGAGGGAGCCGCGCCGATGGTCGACGGCCTGGCCGAGCTGCGCCGCCACGGCGTGCGGCTGGCCATCGACGACTTCGGCACCGGGTACGCCTCCCTCGCCTACCTCAGGCAGCTCGCGGTGGACGTCATCAAGATCGACCCCTCCTTCGTGGCCGGCCTGGGCGAGGACGCCGCCCTGGCCATGCTCACCCGGACGATCATCCAGGTGGGGCACGACCTCGGCATCGAGGTGGTCGCGGAGGGGATCGAGCGGCCCGAGCACCTCGAGCTGCTGCGCGGCATGGGCTGCGGCCTGGGCCAGGGCTACCTGATCGCCCGGCCGATGCCCGCCCGCGGCATCGAGGCCCTGGTCGGCAGCGGCTGGCCAGGCGGCGAAGCCGCGGACGAGCAGCCCGGCGGTGACGACGATGACGACGCGGCCGTGGTGGCGGCGGTCGAGGTCGCGGCGGGCCCCCAACCCGAGTTCGTGCCCGATCCGGGCCCGGCCTCCGACCCGGGCCTGGACCCCGGCGAGGCCCCCGCCCCCGCCGCCGCCCCCGCCAAGTAACCTGAGCCTCCCCGCGACCGCTTTCATGAACTTGTGCCCGCCGTAAGGGTGGCGGCGGCAGGGGAGAGCGCACGGTAAAGTTTTGGCTGCGGGCGGTGGCCAGGGGCGCCGGGCCCGGCACGCGGTTTCGGCGCCAGCCCACGCCCGGCGTCGGCCCAGTCGATTTGTGAATGTCTTCACAAGCATCCTTAAAACATTGAACCCACGACCGCTGCTATCCGAAGGACTAATGTGTCCACGCCTATCGTCCTCATCGCCGAAGAGCTGTCGCCCGCCGGGATTGCCCAGCTGGAATCCGGTTTCGAACTCCGCTACGCGGACGGCTCCGACCGGTCGCAGCTGCTTCCCGCGCTGGCCGACGCCGACGCCGTGATCGTCCGCAGCGCGACCACCATCGACGCCGAGGCGCTGGAGCACGCGCCCCGGCTGCGGGTCATCGCCCGGGCCGGCGTCGGCCTGGACAACGTCGACGTCGAGGCGGCGACCCGGGCCGGGGTCATGGTGGTCAACGCCCCCACGTCCAACATCGTGAGTGCCGCGGAGCACGCGGTCGCGCTGCTGCTCGCGGCCGCGCGGAACGTGCCCCAGGCCATGGCCTCGCTGCGGGGCGGGCAGTGGAAGCGGTCCGCGTTCACCGGCGTCGAGCTGCAGGACAAGGTCGTGGGCATCCTGGGCCTGGGCAAGATCGGCGTTCTGGTCGCGCAGCGGCTCGCGGCCTTCGGCATGACCGTGATCGCCTACGACCCGTACGTGGCCGCGGCGCGCGCGGCCCAGCTCGGCGTCCGCCTGGTCGGCCTGGACGAGCTGCTCGCCGAGGCCGACTTCATCAGCGTGCACCTGCCCAAGACCGCCGAGACCACCGGGCTGCTCTCGGACCGGCAGCTGGCCCAGGTCAAGCCCGGGGTAAGGATCATCAACGCGGCCCGCGGCGGCATCGTGGACGAGGCCGCGCTGGCCCGGGCGCTCGCCGACGGGCGGGTCGCCGGGGCGGCGCTCGACGTGTACGCCACCGAGCCGTGCACCGACAGCCCGCTGTTCGGCCTGCCCAACGTGGTAGTCACCCCGCACCTGGGTGCGAGCACCCACGAGGCGCAGGAGAAGGCCGGCACCCAGGTGGCCAGGTCGGTCCGGCTCGCCCTGGCGGGGGAGTTCGTGCCGGACGCGGTGAACGTCCAGGGTGGCGTCGTCGACGAGATGATCAGGCCGGGGCTGCCGCTGGCCGAGAAGCTGGGCCGGATCTTCACCGGGATCGCGGGCGGCATCGCGGCCCGGATCGACGTCGAGGTGCGCGGGGAGATCGCGGGCCTGGACGTCAGCGTGCTGCAGCTCGCCGCGCTCAAGGGCGTGTTCAGCGACATCGTCGAGGACGCGGTCACCTACGTCAACGCGCCGCTGCTGGCCGCGGACCGCGGGGTCGAGGTGAGCCTGGTCACCGACAAGCAGAGCCCGGACTGGCGCAACCTGATCACCCTGCGCGGCGCGCTGCCCGACGGCCAGGTCGTCTCGGTCGGCGGGACGCTGACCGGCCAGCGCCAGGTGGAGAAGCTGGTCGAGGTCAACGGGTTCGACATGGAGATCTCGCCCGCCGAGCACATGGTGTTCTTCACCTACTCCGACCGGCCGGGCATCGTCGGCATCGTGGGCCAGATCCTGGGCGGCGAGCAGATCAACATCGCGGGCATGCAGGTGTGCCGGGACTCCAGGGGCGGGCACGCGCTGATCGTGCTGACCGTTGACTCGGCCCTGCCGCCCGCGGTCCTGGACCAGATCACCACCTCGATCGGGGCGGTGTACGGCCGGGCGGTCGACCTCGACGGGCGCTGAGGCCCGTTGACGGCCCGCACCATCCGGGTCGCCGTGATCGGCGGCGACGGCATCGGCCCCGAGGTGGTGGCCGAGGCCGTCAAGGTGCTCACGGCCGCGGCCACCCAGACCGCGGTCGAGACCACCGACTACGACCTGGGCTCGCGGCGGTGGCTCCGCACCGGGGAGACCCTGCCCGCCGCCGCGCTCAGCGAGATCTCGGGGCACGACGCGATCCTGTTCGGGGCGGTCGGCGACCCGGCCGTGCCCGCCGGGGTCCTGGAACGCGGCCTGGTGCTGACGCTGCGGTTCGAGCTCGGCCAGGACGTCAGCCTGCGGCCGGTACGGCTCTACCCCGGGGTGGCCTCACCCCTGTCCGGCGTGCGCGCCGAGTCGGTGGACATGCTCGTGGTGGCCACCCAGGAGAGCATCAGCACCGCGCTCGGTGTCCAGCGGGCGACCAGGTACGCGCTGCAGCGCGCCGCGGCCCGGCCGCGCCAGAAGCTGACCCTGGTGCACAAGCCGAACGTGCTCACCTGCGCCGGCGACCTGTGGCAGCGCACCGTGGACGAGCTGGCCAAGGAGTTCGCCGAGGTCGCGGTCGACGACTGCCACATGGACGCCGCGTCGATGTACTTCGTCACCCACCCGGAGCGATTCGACGTGATCGTCACCGGCAACATGTTCGGCGACATCCTCACCGCGCTCGGCGCCGCGGTCGCAGGCGGCATCGGGCTGGCGGCGAGCGCGAGTGTGAACCCGGAGCGTAATAGCCCGAGCATGTTCGAGCCGGTGCACGGCAGCGCCCCCGACCTGGCCGGCCAGCAGAAGGCGGACCCGACCGCCGCGATCCTGGCCGCGGCCATGCTCTGCGAGCACCTGGGGCTCGGCGCCGAGGCAGCGCGCATCGAGCAGGCCGTCGCCGAGGACCTGCTGGACCGCCAGGGAGCCTGGGCGGCCCGGTCCACGCTGGAGATCGGCGACGACATCGCGGAGCGCGTAGCAGGCTAAGCTGCGAATGCACCCTGGCGAGACACCGGGCAACGAGGCCCGGTGAGAAAGGACCCGTGATGACTGTCAGCAGCAGTGGTGAAATCGTCTTTGCGCTCAACCCGGCCAGCCAGCCGGTACCGGCCGCGGAGCGGGAACGCCTGCTGGCAGAACCGGGGTTCGGCCAGATCTTCACCGACCACATGGTCACGGCCCGCTGGTCGGCCGACCGCGGCTGGCACGACGCCAGGCTCGAGGCCTACGGCCCGCTCACGCTGGACCCCTCCGCGCAGGTGTTCCACTACGGGCAGGAGATCTTCGAGGGCCTCAAGGCCTACCGGCAGGCCAGCGGCCCGATCGTGGCGTTCCGCCCGCAGGCCAACGCGGCCAGGTTCAACCGGTCCGCGGTCCGGATGGCCATGCCGGAGTTCCCCGAGGCGGCGTTCGTCCGGGCGATCGAGCTGCTGGTGACCCAGGACCGGGACTGGGTGCCCACCCAGGAGGGGCACAGCCTGTACCTGCGGCCGTTCATGATCTCGACGCACGCCGGGCTCGGCATCAGCAAGCCGTCGCCGAGCTTCCTGTACGCGCTGATCGCCGCCCCGGCCGGGAACTACTTCGGCAGCACCGCCCGGCCGGTCTCGGTGTGGCTGGAGCGCCAGTACACCCGGGCCGCGCCCGGCGGCATCGGCGAGGCCAAGACCGGCGGCAACTACGCCGCGGGGTTCGTCGGCCAGATCCAGGCCCTCGACCACGGCTGCGACCAGGTGGTCTGGCTGGACGCCGTGGAACACCGCTGGGTCGAGGAAATGGGCGGGATGAACCTGGTCTTCGTCTACGGCTCAGGGCCGGACGCGCGGATCATGACGCCGGAGCTGACGGGGACCCTGCTGCCGGGCATCACCAGGGACGCGCTGCTCACGCTCGCTCCCGACCTCGGCATCCCGGCTTCCGAGGGCCGGATCTCGATCGAGGAGTGGCGCGACGGCTGCGCGTCCGGCGAGATCACCGAGGTGTTCGCGTGCGGCACGGCCGCGGTGGTTACCCCGGTCGGCACGGTCCGCGGCCCGGACGGCAGCTTCACGGTCGGCGACGGTTCCCCGGGGCCGGTCACCATGCGGCTGCGGGACGAGCTGATCGGGGTCCAGTTCGGCCACCGGCCCGACCCGCACGGCTGGATCCACAAGATCATCTAGTCCTGGTGCGGGCGGGGCGGGTTTGCCCGCGCCCGGTAGGGTCCGGTACATCGGACCCCTCACTGCCCACGGCGCGGCCGGCCCCCTCGGCGCCCCGCACGCTCCCGCCCGGATCCGGCGGGCCCGCGTCGGCGTGGCGGTGCTGTTCGCGGCCCTGGGCATCCTGAACGGCGTCTGGGCGGCCCGGATTCCTGCGGTCAAGGCGGGCCTGGGGCTCAGCGACGGGGCGCTGGGCCTGGCGCTGATTGCGGCCCCGGTGGGGCTGGTTCTGGCTACCCTGGCCGCCGGCCGGATCGTGGACCGGTTCGGCAGCTCGCGCCCCGCCCGGGTGGCGGGCGCGCTGGTCGTGGTGGCCCCGGTGGGCATGGGCCTGGCCAGGAACCAGGCCGAGCTGATGGCCGCCCTGCTCGCCTACGGCGCGGTGGGGGGCACGCTCGACGTCGCGATGAACGCTCAGGCCGTGCGTGTCGAGCGCGGGTACGGGCGTCCGCTGATGAACTCGTTCCACGGCCTGTTCAGCTTCGGGGTCCTGGGCGGTGCCCTGATCGGCGGGCTGTCCGCCGGGGCCGGGATCGCCCCGGCACCCACATTCGCGGCCGACGGCCTGGCGCTGCTGGTGACCGTGCTGATCGCGGGCCGGACCCTGCTGCCCGGGCCGGAGGTACCGGATGCGCCCGAGATGCCGCCCGGCGACGGCCGTGGCCCGGTTCCCGCGGCGGGCGGGCCCGCGAGCCGGCGGCCCGCGGGCGGCGGGTCCCTGCGGCGGTGGTTCGGCGGGGTCACCGCCCGGGTGGCGATCCTGGGTGCGCTGTCCTTCTGCAGCCTGCTCGGCGAGGGCGCGGTGGAGAACTGGAGCGCCGTCTACTTCAGGTACAGCCTGGGCGTCACCGCGGGGCTCGCCGCGGCGGGGCTGGCCGCGTTCTCGATCACGATGGCCTGCGGCCGCCTGTTCGGCGACCGGGTGGCGGCCAGGATCGGGCCGGTGCGGCTGATGCGGGGCTGCGGCTTCCTGGCCGCGGCCGGGCTGGGCGCCGGGCTGCTGAGCCGCAACCCGGCCGGGGCGGTGGCGGGCTTCGCGCTGTTCGGCGCCGGCCTGTCCTGCACGTTCCCGCAGCTGGTTTCGGCGGCCGGCCACGCCGACCCGTCTCGGCCGGGCAGCATGATCGCGCGCGTGGCGGGCTCGGGCTATGCCGGGGGCATGACCGGGCCGGTCGTGATCGGGGCCGCCGCCAGCCTGACCAGCCTGCCGCTGGCGCTCGGCATCCCGGTACTGCTGGCCGGGATCATCGGGGTGTCCGCGCGGGCGGTGAGCCCGATCGGCCGGCCGCGAGGGGCTTAGCCATTGCGGGAGAGGCTCAGCCGGTGCGGCGGGCCTTAGCCGTGGCGGGCGGGCCTTAGTCCTTGCGGGCTGGCCTTAGCCTTTGCGGGCTGGCCTTAGCCTTTGCGGGCCGGGCGCAGCTCGGCCACCGCACGGACCAGCAGGTCCAGGCCGAATTCGAAATCGGCGTCAATGTCGCGGTTCATCAGCTCCGCCGACATGCTCGTCACCATGGGAAACTCGGCCGGGTTCAGGAAGATCGGGCGGTCGGCGGACAGAATGGCGGGGTCCTGGTTCAGCGGCCGCTGCGGCTCGAGGCCGGGGGACACACCCACCTCTCGGACCAGCGTGCCGACCACGAACGCCACGAACGTGCGCACCACCCGGACCGCGTCCCCGGGGGGGAAGCCCGCCTGGCTGAGCGTCGCCAGCGCGACCTCTATGGGCCGCAGCGAGCCCGCGGAGTCGACCGGGCGGCTCACCACGACCATCGTGCACCGCGGGTAGGTGCGGCCGACCTCCCGGAACGCGCGGGCCTGGGCGCGGACCTGCTCCTCCCAGCTGGCCCCGGGCCCGGTGCTGAAGTCGATGCCGGAGAGGATCCGTTCTGCCACGCCGTCGAGTACCGCCGCCCGGCCGGGCACGTAGTTATACAGCGACATGACCCCGGTTCCGAGCTCGCTGGCAATGCGGCGCATCGAGAACGCGCCGGCGCCTTCGCGCTCGATCAGCTGCACCGCGGCGTTGATAATCCGCTCATAGGTCAGCTGCATGGGCCCAACGTACACCGCGTGAGGCCGGCGGGATGACCCGGAGTCGCCTGGTAAGCCCGGCCCGGACTTTGCCGCAGGATGGCTAGCGGATGGTCTTAGGGCGAGCCGCCGCAGGAAACCGATATCGAGTGGCTTTGTATTTGACCGGCAATACCACGGCCCTTCGGCAATCCGTTTCAGGCCGCATTAGCTGACAAGGTCTTCGGGGGACACCATTACCATTTCCCGCGGCTGCTTCCGCGCAGAACGCATGGCCAAAGGCGGGCGCGACGTCCGCCTGGCCTGGGCCAGAAATCCCGGCGGTTACACCGAGATGCTGCAGGCGCCCGGCTTCGAGTCGCTGCGCGGGTCCGCGGGCGCCGGCGCCCGCGCCGGAGGGCGGTAGCCATGGCCACCCGCAAGCTCACGCTCTGCTGTCTTTATCCGGGGATCCTCAGCGCCTGCGGTGACCGCGGCAACCTGGCCGCGATCGTGCGCCGCGCCGGCTGGCGCGGCATCCGCACCGAGGTGCGGGAGCTGCGGCACGGCGACCCGGTGCGCCCGGACGAGGCGGACATCATCCTCATCGGCGACGGCGAGGACATGCACCGGCGGCTGATCGCGCAGGATCTCGCCGACGTCAAGGGCCC
>Ga0070714_100004093_pt1 | contig 10964 bp, 10 predicted proteins | sample LARL83metaG_FD_65450 | JGI IMG/M metagenome (GOLD analysis project Ga0070714, IMG submission 65450) | Corn, switchgrass and miscanthus rhizosphere microbial communities from Kellogg Biological Station, Michigan, USA - LAR L8-3 metaG | ecosystem: Host-associated > Plants > Roots > Rhizosphere ... | reverse complement strand
GACATCCTGTAGCGCGATTGGCGGACGCACTGCCTCCGCCGCCGCCGGCCATCGTCATCACGGGCAAGGCGCTGCCCGAAGCTCGCGCCGAACGCGTCTATGCGGTCGAGCATATCGACGCTCGCCAGATCGAACAGGCGCCAAGCCATGCGCTCGACCAGGTGCTGAAGGACGTTCCCGGAGTCCAGCTGTTCCGCCGTTCCGATGCGCGCAGCGGGCATCCGACCAGCCAGGGAATCACCTTGCGCGCGCTCGGCGGCAATGCCTCGAGCCGGGCCCTGCTGGTGCTCGACGGCGTGCCTCAGTCCGATCCGTTCGGCGGCTGGGTCAACTGGCCCGCATACGATCCCGGGAGCCTTTCCGGCATCCGCGTGGTACGCGGCGGCGGCAGCGTCGCCAATGGTCCCGGAGCGCTCGCCGGAACCATCGAAATGACCAGCCGCGACGACGCCGGCACTGCGGGGGAACTCGACTGGGGGAGCAGGAGGTCGGTCGAGGCTCGCGCGCGTGAGGGCATCGACGCCGGCGGTGGCGTGCTCAGCGTGTCGGACCGGTTCGAGCACGGCGAGGGCTTCGTACCGATTACCCCGGAGACGCGGGGGCCAGCCGACAAGCGCGCGCCCTACACTGAATGGAGCAGCCGGGCGCGGTGGGTCGCTCCGCTGGCCGGCTCGACCGAGCTGCAGGCCAACCTGTCCGCGTTCCATGACTGGCGGGAGCGCGGAACCGAGTTCAGCCAGGACCGAACCGATGGCACCGACGCGTCGCTGCGGCTGGTCGGACGCGGCGACTGGCAGTGGAGCGCCGTCGGTTACTACCAGTGGCGCGATCTGTTGAGCAGCACGGCCAGTCTCGATCCGGCGCGGATCACCGCGACCCGAGTGCTGCTCCAGGACAAGGTGCCCTCCCATGGGATCGGCGGGAGCGCCGAGGTGCGGCCGCCGATGCCGCCTGGAATCGAGCTTCGGCTTGGCGCCGACACTCGGGAGACGAGCGGCGAAACGCGCGAATTCGCCAACTACGTCGCGGGGAACCCGACACGACGCAGGCATGCGGGCGGCGAAACGTGGACGGCGGGCTCATTCGCCGAAGGATCGGCCGAGATCGGGGAGGGGATCGTTAGCGCAGGCGTGCGGATCGATCACTGGCAGGTCACCGGCGGCCACTTGATCGAGCAGACCATCGCCAGCGGCGTCACAACTCGCGACGAGCAGGATCCGAAGCGGAGCGGCTGGCTGCCGACGGCGCGGGGCGGCCTGCTCGCGCCGATCGGCGGCGGGTTTAGCGTCCGTGCGGCTGCCTATCTGGGCTGGCGCATGCCGACGCTCAACGAGCTGTTCCGCCCGTTCCGCGCGGGGCTCGACGCGACGGCCGCCAATTCCGCGCTCGACCCGGAGCGGCTGACTGGTATGGAAGCGGGGCTGGATTACCGCACCGGCCGGGTACGGCTGTCGCTGACCGGCTTCGTCAATCGGCTCAGCGATGCGGTCGCCAACGTGACGCTCGGTGAGGGGCCGGGCACCTTTCCGCAAGTTGGCGTAGTCGGCGCGGGCGGTGCGTTTCGCCAGCGCCAGAATGTCGATGCGGTAAGAGTGAGGGGCGTGGAGGCGTCGGCCGAGTGGATGAGTGGCCCCTGGGAGATGCGCGCGTCCGGCAGCTTGAGCCATGCCCGGATGGACACCAGCGGCGAGGCGGTTGCGCTCAACGGACTCCGACCCGCGCAAACGCCGCGCTTCGCGGGAACGCTGTCGGGAAGCTGGGAGCAGGGCGGCAAGTCGGCCGAACTGGTCCTTCGCCGCGTCAGCGACCAGTTCGAGGACGACCTCAACACTCGCATCCTGAAGGGGGCAACCACCCTCGATGCCTCTGCCGCCTGGCCGCTGTCACGCCGGGTTCAACTTACTGCTCGCGTGGAGAACCTGACCGACGCGCTGGTGATGGCCGCCTACAACGGCGATGGATCGATCGAACGGGCGACGCCGCGGACGCTATGGATTGGCCTTAGGCTGTTCTGATCCATTTCGCTTATACTTCAAAGAGTTCACGACCTCATTCATCGGCGGTCGAGTTTGGTTAGTCCATCGTCCGTGTTCCCAGTAAGGAGTTGTTTGATGAAGAAGGTTGTCATTGCGGTCGCCGTCCTTGCCGCCAGTAGCGCGACGGCCGCCGTTCCCAAGCATTTTGCCGGAGCGGAATTGCTTCCGATGGCAAAGGTAACGCTGACCCAAGCTCGGGCGACGGCCGTTCGCGCTCATCCCGGTATGATCACCGATCAGGAGCTCGAAAAGGAAGGTGGTGGGACCGGCCTCCGCTATTCGTTCGATATCAGGAACAACGGCAAGACGTTCGAAGTCGGAGTGGATGCGCGGACAGGTAAGGTGCTGGAAAACAAGACTGAAGGTCCCAATCCCGACTAAGTCGACCGAGCGTATTGCGAGGTGCGAGGATTCGCCCCTCGCCTGATGCTTGAAGCGCCGGAACCAATGCGGCAATCCGGCGCTTCAATTCCTCATTATAATCCCGGAGACCTGAGTGACGGAGCGCGAGCACGCCTGCGAGGCGTTGAGCAAGGTACCAGCCGTCACGCTCGGCTTTTGGATTGTCAAAATACTCGCGACCACGCTTGGCGAGACCGGCGGCGACTCCGTCACCATGAGTTGGCTCGGCGAAACCACAGCCCACCCGGTATCCAATGGTTATTTGATCGGAACCGCGATCTTCGGCGTCGCGCTGGTCGCCCTTATTTGGGCACAGGTTCGCGCACGTCGGTTCAATCCGTGGCTCTATTGGGCAACGATCGTCGCTTCGACGACGTGCGGCACGACGCTCGCCGATTTCGCCGACCGGTCGCTCGGAATTGGCTATCCAGGCGGCTCACTGCTTCTCTTCGCTTGTGTGATCTTGTCGCTGCTCGCCTGGTACCGGACGCTCGGCACCGTCGACGTGAATACGATCATCACGCCGAAGGCGGAGGTGTTCTACTGGCTGACGATCACCTTTTCGCAGACGCTCGGCACTGCGCTTGGCGACTGGGCGGCCGACGGCGTGAACGACGGCGGCTGGGGTCTTGGTTATTCCGGCGGGGCGCTGGTGTTCGGCGCCGGCCTCGCACTCCTCGCGATCCTTTATTTCACCACCAGGACCAGTCGAGTGGTGCTCTTCTGGGCGGCGTTCATTCTGACGCGCCCACTCGGCGCGACGGTTGGCGACTTCCTCGATAAACCGGTCGCCAAAGGCGGACTGGAGCTCAATCGGCCGATCGCCTCGCTGGTCATGGCCGCGGTCATCGTCGCGCTGATCTTTCTCCTGCCCCAGCGTCCCGGGACGCACCCCGGCGAACGCGGAGCGCGGGCCTGAGCCACGCGGTGCTGAAGCGAGCATTCCTCGCTGCGTCGGTGGCCCTGTGCGCCGCGCCGGCGATAGCGGGTCCGCCGTATGAAACGGACGATCCGGAGCCGACCGAGTTCGGTCATTGGGAAATCTACAATTTCGTCGATGTCGAGGGGCGCGCTGGACAGGTCGACGGGGCGGCTGGCGTCGATCTGAATTACGGAGCGGCGAAAGGACTCCAACTTACGGCCACCCTTCCGATCGCCTTCGCCCGTCAGCCCGGCACCGGATGGCGCGCCGGGCGAGGCGAACTTGAGCTCGGCGCGAAGTACCGCTTCATCGACGACGAGAAGGATGGTTGGCAGGCAGCGGTCTTTCCGAGGGTCATCCTGCCGACGGCCGCCCACGACCTTGGCGGAACTCGGGCGCGCCTGTTGTTGCCAGTTTGGGTTCAGAAGGATGCCGGCAAGACCTCGGTCTTCGGTGGCGGTGGCTACGAAATCCATCCGGGAACCGGCAACCGCGGCTTTTGGCAGGCTGGCATCGCCGTCACTCACGATTTCAGCGACGAGCTGTCGCTCGGGACAGAGGTCGCCTGGCAGTCGCCCGATACCCGGGGCGGCGACAGCAGCGTCGGCGTCAACGTCGGGATGATCCGCAAACTCGGCGGTCCCTTCGCCCTGCTACTTGCCGCCGGCCCGAGCTTCGCTGGCGGCAAAGCCGCTTACCATGGCTACGCCGCCCTCTCGCTCAACTTCTGACGCCCGCTACTTGCCGCGGGTGTAGAGGAAGGCGGTGATGTCGCGCGCGTCGGTTTCGCCGACGCGGAGGTCGGGCATCGCGGTTCCGGGTGAGACGTGTTGCGGGTCGCGGATCCAATGCTCCATGTTCGAGGGGTTGTTGGCGAGGTGCCCGCCGATGATTTCGCGAAGCGCGACTCCGTCCAGCGGTGGGCCGACCATTCCGGTGGCGTCGCGTACATTCTTCAGCGCATGGCAGCTGCCGCAGCCGTACTGGATGAACATTGCCTCGCCTCGAGCGGGATCGCCGCCTACTTCGGTTGCAGCGTGCTCCCACACCCGCTGGCGCTGCTCGACATATTTGTAGACGATGCCGACGAGCGCGACTGCGAAGATCAGCGCCGCGAGGATGCCGAAGAATGCCTTAGTGGACAGGAAGCGCCGCATGGCCTCCCTCCGATGCTTTGAGCCATTTGTAGAACATCAGGATCGCGGCGATGCCGTGGACGAGCCCGCCGGGAATCCACATGATCAGCCCGGCCAGCCGCTGGTCGTCGACGGCATCGAGGCCGATGCCGGTCATGCCCATCGCCGCGTAATCGGCGTACCAAGGGCTCGAAGACAGGCTCATCAGTGCGCCGAGTGCACCGCCGATCAACGAAGTCGCGAACAGGCATGCAGCCGACACTCCGTAGCCGGTCCGGCGTTCGCGCGGATGGAGCATCGCCCACCAGAACAGCAGCGAACTGAGGAAGAAGCACGCGTGCTGCGTAATGTGCCAGCCGAAGCTGTCGAGCGCTCGATCGAACAGCGGCGGAGCATGCCACCCCCACATAACAGCGCCCTGGATCAGCGTTGCGGTGACCGGATCGGTGAGCCGGCGCCAGAGGCTCTGAAGCGGCGATTTCCAGCTTTCGCCGAGGCTCTGCCTGAGCGGCCGCGGCAGACCCCAGGCGAGCACACCACCCGCGCCTGAGGCCGCGAGGAGCAGGGTCGCGACCAGCATGATGAGCTCATGCTCGATCATGTGCATGGTGAAGCTGCGCTCGCCTGCCTCGTGCAGCGGCGAGGTGAGGGAGAGGGTGAGCACGGCCCAACCGGAAAGGAACAGCGCGGGCCGGACCGGGGTAGATGCGCGTTGCGAAAGCCTTCGCCAGCCAACCAGATAAATCAGCATCGCAAGCGCCAGCGGGAGGGTCAGCAGCGGGTCGAGCGTCCAACCGAGCGGCCCTTGGTGAGCGCCGTGGGCAAGCGCGGGGCTCGCGACGAACGGTGCGGCGAGGGCGAGAAGCCTCAGGCCCAGCATCGGGGGATAACCATCGCGGCGATGAAGGGCAGGATCACGCCGATCGAAAACAGCACGTCGGCGAGGAGGCCCACGGTGGCGACGAGGCGCCGGGCGGGGCCTTCACCTTCCGCGGCATAGACGCGCCAGGAGCCGAGCGCGCCGAGACCGATCACCGCGAGCCCGACAATCATCGCGATTGTCACCATCAGCGGCGAGCCAATGCGGCAGTCCTGGAATGTCGAGTCCCCGCCGAGCTGGTGAGTCAGGAAATAGCCGATCGTGCCGAGCGCCAGCCCGGCCCACGGCATGAAGCCGTCGCGGATTCGCTCGCTCGTCTTCACAGCCGCGGCACCCAGTAGATGAGCAGGTAGACCGGAATCCACAGCAGCCAGACGTAGCGCCAGTACATGCTGTTCTCGTCGGTATCGACCAGCCGCCGACCCTCCCAGCCGAGGTCGGTCATCATCAGCGCCCACAGCACTACCGTATCGCCCCAGTCGGTAAGGATATGCGTCGTGTGCAGGACCAGGATGGCCCAGATGATCGAGCTGTAGGCATCGTCGGTCCAGCGACAGTTCAAATTGTTGAACTCGAACCCGCGGATAATCAGCAGCACCACTCCGACGCCGATGATCACCGGCATCAGCCGGCGGATGGTCGGCACGTCGCGCTGTCGCGCGGCCTTCTTGACCATGCTGTTCGGGATTTCGCTCAACAGGATGACGATCGTAAACAGCGTGCCCCACAGCAGGTTGGGCGCCTGCCGGCCTTCGGGTGGCCAGCCCTGCTCGTGCCCCATCAGGTAGAAATAAGCGGCGAACGCCAGGCCGAAGAAGGCGCCTTCGATGATCATGAAGCCGATAATGCCCCACCAGGTGAGGCTGCTCGGGCCGAACTTGGTGGTCGGCAGCTCGGCGACGGAATCGGTGAAGCGCGGCGCCGGGATCATGAGATGACCGGCTCCGGATGCCGCTTCATCTCCTTGGGCCAGAACCAGGCGGCGATGGCGATTGCGCATGGGACGACCCCGAACGCGAGCGCCCACGGCGAGAAAATCGACGCTACGAACACGATGCCGACAGCAACCGACGCAATGAAGGGCCACAAGCTCGCCTCGGGGATCGGTTCGCGGAGGTCCGGCACCGCCGCCACGACGGTGGTAAGCAACGTCTCCTTCTCGTCCACGCGCAAACCGGTGACGACCGGCATTTCGCCGTCGACGTCCCACAGCGGTGTGTTGCTCTCCACCACCGGGATGTGCGCGAAATTATAGGGTGGCGGGGGCGAGGTGGTCGCCCACTCCAGCGTCGCCGCGCCCCACGGATTGGGCGGGGCGATCATGCCGCGATAGAGCGAGACGATGCCGTTGACGACGAAGATCACCACCGCGAGCGCAACGATGAAAGCGCCAATCGTCGAGAGAAGGTTCGGCAGCTCGAGTCCAAGTCCGGCCGGATAGGTGTAGACCCGCCGCGGCATGCCGAGCAGACCCGAGAAATGCATTGGGAAGAAGGCCAGCTGGAAGCCGAGGAACACCATCCAGAAGCTGATCTTGCCGAGCGTTTCGCTCATCATCCGGCCGGTGATCTTGGGGTACCAGTAGGTCAGGATTCCGAGCAGCGGAAATACCGCTCCGCCGATCAGCACATAGTGGAAATGGGCGACGATGAAGTAGGTGTCGTGGAGTTCGAGGTCGAGCGGAACCGCGGCAATGATCACGCCGGTCAATCCGCCGATCACGAAGGTGATGATGAACGCCACTACATAGAGCATCGGCACCTGGAATCGCGGCCGGCCGTCCCATATCGTCGCCAGCCAGCAGAAGATTTGCAGCCCGGTCGGGATGGCGACCGTCATGCTCGCCGAGGTGTAGAAACTGTAGCCGACGCGGGGCAGCCCGGTCGCGAACATGTGGTGTACCCACAGGCCGAAAGCGAGGATTCCGGTGGAGATCAGCGCGAGCACCACCACCGCGTGCGCGAACACCGGCCGCCGGCAGAAGGTCTCCGTGATCACGCTGACGAACCCGGTCGCCGGGATGAAGATGATGTATACCTCCGGGTGACCGAAGAACCAGAACAGGTGCTGCCACAGCAATGCATCGCCATGTTCCGCCGCATTGTAGAAATTGGTGCCGACCAGCCGGTCCGAGATCAGCATGCTCGAGCACAGCGCCACCGCTGGCATGGCAAAGACGATCATCACCGCCTGCACGAGCATCGCCCAGGCGAACAGCGGCATCCGGGCTAGCGTCATCCCCGGCGCACGCGCTTTGAGGATCGTGCAGATCAACACCACGGCGGCCGCCAGGGCGGAGACTTCGGTGAAGGTGATCATCTGCGCCCAGACGTCGGCGCGTTTGCCGGGTGAGAATTCCGGGCCTGACAAAGGCGTGTAGGCGAACCAGCCGACGTCCGGGCCGATGTTGAGCAGGAACGCTACCCACAGCATCACCCCGCCGAACAGATACATGAAGTAGCTGAAGGCATTGAGCCGCGGGAAGGTGGTTGAGCGCGTCCCGACCATCAGCGGAATGATGTAAACAGCGACGCCTTCCATCACCGGCACGGCGAACAGGAACATCATTGTCGAGCCATGCATCGTGAACAGCTCGTTGTAGCGCTGCGGGCTGATCAGCGCGCTGTCCGGCCGCGCCAGCTGCACGCGCATGGCAAGCGCAAGCACGCCTCCAAGCGCGAGGAAGATCAATGCCGTGATGATGTAGCGGCGGCCGATCTCCTTATGGTCGACCGTAGCCAGCCAGCCGATGATGCCAGGAGTCCGCCGCCAAGTCCGGTCGAGGCGAGCCTCGAGCTCCGCACCCCTTAGGTCGGGCCCGTCACGAGCAATGGTCCCCCGTTCCCTGGCGAGCCGCTCGTCCTGCGCGCGAATGCGTTGCGGGATGCTGTCGGGAGGCGTCATTTGAGCGTCTCCAGATAAGCAACGACTGCGTGCAGCTGGTCGGGCTCGAGGCCGATGGTCGGCATGTGATTGCCGGGCTTCAGCGACTGCGGGTCGGCGACCCAGCCATAAAGATTGCCCTCACTCATCGGCATCGCGCCTGCCGCGATGCTGCGCCGGCTCGCGAGATGAGTGAGATCGGGTCCGACCGTGCCGTTCGCCGGCGTGCCTGCGATCGCATGGCACGAACTGCACTGGCGGGTTGTCACGAAGTTGTAGCCCGCCTGCGTCAGCGGGCTAGTCGGCGCGGGCGCCGACTCTAGCTGGTGGTGCCACCATTTGAGGAAGTCGGCATAGCTGTCGACGTTCACGATCAGCGCCATCTTGGCGTGGTCCGCACCGCAGAACTCGGCGCACTGGCCGCGGTAGATCCCGATCTTGCGCGGTACGAGCGTAATGTCGTTGTCTCGTCCGGGGATCAGGTCCTGCTTGCCCGCCAGGCTCGGCACCCAGAAGCTGTGGATGACGTCGTCCGACTTCAGATAGATGTGCACGGGGACGTCGACCGGCAGGTGAAGCTCGTTGGCGGTCCGAACCATCTTCGACGCGTCGGCGCTGTTGTAGGTGATGTCCCACCACCATTGCTTCCCGGTGACGTTGACCGACAGCTTCTCGTTGGCGGCGGCGTTGGCCATCGACCGATCGCCGAAGAAGCTGGCGATCGCGAGTGCCATCAGCCCTGTCCCTACCAGCGCCGTCCAGCCGATCAGCCCCGTGCGCATCGCCGGGTTGGACTGATGGTGGCGGCCTTCCTCGACGACATCCGCCGGCCCCGTCCGGCTGCGGCGCACGATCGCCGCGATGAGGAAGCCGATCACGAGCGCGTACATGATCGCGCAGACGATCAGAAAGATGACGAACAGAATGTTGAAGTCGTGGACCTCGGTCGAAGCGTCGCTGAAGATGCTTTGGTAAGTCTGGTAATCGCACCCCGCGAGCAGGAGGGGGAGCGACAGGACTGCCCCACGGCGCCCCATCATCATTGCTCGGCAGTGTCCGAAGAATGCGCGGGCTCACGCGGGGTGAGCGAGCCGGGCGTGGTATTGCTCATCTCCTCCGTTCGGCTGGAGACGGCATCCTTGCTCGGCTGACCGGACAGGGAACGGACGTAGGCGGCGAGCTTCCAGATCTGATCCTCGGTCAGCTTGTTGCGCCATGCCGGCATCCCGTTGGGGCGCCCCTCGGCGATGCTGGCGGCGATCTGGTCGATGCGGCCGCCGTAGCGCCACTCGTCGTCCATGAGCGGAGGACCCATGCCGCCGCCGCCGTGGAAATGGCAGCCAACACAGTTCATCTGCGTGTAGAGGTACTGGCCTTCGGAAAGTGCCGGCGCGTTGTTGTCGTAAAGCTTGGCCCGGGGATCGAGCGGCGAGGGCTGCGAACCGCCCGGCCAGATCGTGTCGGGGCTCTGCCCCGCGGGCACCGTCTCCCCGATCGGCTTGGAACGGCTGTGGCGCTCTTCGCGATCGCACGCGGCGAGCGTCAGCGCGGCGAGCCCGAGGAAAAGCAGGCTAGCGCGGCAGGGTGAAGACATAGAGCATGCCTCCCGCCGTGGTCTTCATTGGCAGATCCTTGACGGCGTTGGTGAAGCCGAGCGCGCCGGTGGGATCGCGGGTGTCGAGCTTGGCGGAAACCACGGCTCCGGCCCAGCCGCCGACGCCGGCCACGAAGGCGATGTACTGGCGTCCGTCGGGACCGCGATAGCTGATCGGTTGGCCGATGATCCCGCTGCCCGCCTTGAACCGCCACAGCTGCTTGCCGGTGCGCGCGTCGACGGCTTTGAACCAGCCGTCCATCGTTCCGTAGAAGACGACTCCGCCTGCCGTGACCAAGGCGGGGCTCCACACCGGCAGGTCCTCGGGGATTTCCCAAACCTTCTTCTGGTGGATCGGGTCCCAGGCGGTGAAGGCGCCACGATTGCCGCCAGGGCCGGCGTACATCTTCACGTCGGCGCCGACGTACGGCGTTCCGGAAATGTAGTTCGCCTCCATCGCGCCGAAGTCCATGCACAGGTTGTTGTGCGGGATGTAGACGAGGCCGGTGACCCGGCTGAAGGCCGACGGGTTCCAGTCCTTGAGGCCGGGTGCCGCCGGACAGATGTCGCGCACCACCCGGCCAACCTTGGGGTCCTTGTCGTGGTTGGGGCTGATCATCCCCGTCTTGAGGTCGACGCCTTTGTAGGCATTGACGTAGCCGAACGGCGCTGCCGACAGCACCTGGCCGGTGCGGCGGTCCTGGACGTAGAAGAAGCCCGCCCGCGCCGGGCGGAACAGGACCGGGCGCCGGCCGCCCTGCCACGGAATGTCGGCGAGGATTATCTCGTTGATGTCGTCATGGTCGAACAGGTCGTGCGGCGTCGTCTGATAATACCAGACCGCCTCGCCGGTGTTCACGTCGCGGGCGAAGACTCCGGTGGTCCACTTGTTGGCGCCCGGGCGCTGGTCGGGGTTCCACGGACCGGGGTTGCCGACGCCGTAATAGATGAGCTTGGTCTCGGGATCGTAGCTCAGCCAGCCCCAGACCGTGCCGCCGCCGATTTTCCATGCGTCGGGCGGCCAGCTCTTCACGCCCAAGTCCTTGCCCTGGTCCATCGCATAGAAGGGATGGAAGCGGGAGCCGATCAGCACGTCCTTGTCCGGGCCGGT
>Ga0070714_100004092_pt1 | contig 10966 bp, 3 predicted proteins | sample LARL83metaG_FD_65450 | JGI IMG/M metagenome (GOLD analysis project Ga0070714, IMG submission 65450) | Corn, switchgrass and miscanthus rhizosphere microbial communities from Kellogg Biological Station, Michigan, USA - LAR L8-3 metaG | ecosystem: Host-associated > Plants > Roots > Rhizosphere ... | reverse complement strand
CACGTCAACACCGGCTTCGCGCTGGAAGACATCATCCGCGACGAGTATCCGCAGTTCGTCGAGTATCTCCCCGACCTGCAGAAGCTCTACGCCGACTACACCCTGCGGAAGCAGGAGCGCAATCTCGTCGACTACGACGACCTGCTCCTGCTGTGGGCGCTCCTGCTCGAGGCGTCCGAGGATCTCGCGTCGCAGGTGGCGGCGCTGTACGACCACATTCTCGTCGACGAGTACCAGGACACCAACGCGCTCCAGGCACGCATCCTTCGCGGCATGGCGCGCACGCACGCCAACGTCACCGTGGTCGGCGACGACGCGCAGAGCATCTACTCGTTCCGCGGCGCCACCATCCGCAACATCCTCGACTTCCCCGTGCAGTTCCCGGGGACGCGCGTGGTGACGCTGGAGCAGAACTACCGCTCGACGCCGGAGGTCCTCGGCACCAGCAACACGCTCATCTCGCGCAGCGGCGAGCGCTTCAGCAAGACGCTCTGGACCGAGCGCGCGAGTGGCGACAAACCGCTCCTCGTCACCGCGAAGGACGAGCCTCAGCAGACGCGCTACGTCGTCGACCGCATCCTCGAGCTGCACGAGGAAGGGATCGCGCTGCGCAACATCGCCGTCCTGTTCCGCGCCGGCTACATGTCGGCCGATCTCGAGATCGAGCTCGCGAATCGCAAGATCCCGTTCGAGAAGTGGGGCGGGCTCAAATTTCTCGAGGCCGCGCACGTGAAGGACGTGCTCGCGTTCCTGCGGGTCCTCGAGAATCCGCGCGACGAGGTGAGCTGGTATCGGCTGCTTCTCCTGCTCCCCGGGATCGGCGACGCGACCGCGCGCGCGGCGATGGACGCGATGGCGAGCGCGGCGTGGGATTCCGCGGCATTCGGCCGCTATGCCCTCCCGCCCCGCGCTCGCGCGGCGCACGGCGCGCTGGTCCAGCTCCTCGACGCACTGCGCGGGGGCGAGACGGTGGACGAGGCACGCGTCGCGCGCGAGATCGCGCGCGTGCGCATGCTGTACGACAGCATCCTGCGCGAGCGGTACGATCGCCCGGAGCCGCGTCTGGCCGATCTCGATCAGCTGCAGACGATCGCCGCCGGCTATCCGGACCGCGCGACCTTCCTCTCGACGCTCGCGCTCGAGCCGCCGAGCGGAACGCAGGACTTCGCCGGCGCCTCGGCGCACGACGAGGACGACTATCTCGTCCTCAGCACGGTGCACTCGGCCAAGGGAAAGGAGTGGGACGCCGTCTTCGTCATCTCGGCCGTCGACGGGCTCTTTCCGTCGAGTCGCGCGCTCGGGAGCGACGACGAGGCGGAGGAGGAGCGGCGCCTCATGTACGTCGCGATGACGCGTGCGCGGAATCACCTCAGCATCGTGCATCCACTCAGCGCGTACGGGAGCCGGCGCGGTGCCGACTACTCGCTGACGCAGCTCTCGCGTTTCGTCGATCCCGGCGTGCGAGCGACGATGCAGCACGTCGCGCTCGGCGCCGATGACCGTCCGGCAGTCGAGGCGCCCGCGCCTGCGGTGACGACGCCGATCGTCGATCTCCGCGCGCTGCTGCGCGGTCGCTTCGGCGTCTGATCCTCATCACGACGGTGTAGAAAACGAGAAGGGGCACCCGAGGGTGCCCCTTCTCTCCATCCGTGCTGCCGTCAGGCATCAGGCCGAACGCATCACGCGTTGCGGTCGATGCACCCCTTGAAGTTCGGGTTCGTCTTCTCGGCGTCCGGCACCGCAAAGTTGGTCTGCGACCCGTACGTGCCGCCGCCCGGATATGCACCACTCGGGAAGGCCTGATCCTGCGGGTACCCGTACTGGCGCACCAGCCGGCGCAGGTCGTCCATGCGGACGCCACGGCCAAACTGCCAGAAGCCCTTCTCGCGGAAGAGGAGCTGCTGGGCCGATGCGGCATCCGCCGGGATGGTCGTGATCGGCGACATCGCGGGGACCGTGAAGACACCGATCGTACGCGGAGCGCTGCGGAGATTGTTCAGCGTCGCCACCATGCCGGCATAATCACCGGCCTGGAGCTGCGCCTCCGCCTCGATGAGGCGCGCGTCGATCCCCGAGACCACGGGGAGCGGATCGTCACGCCCGGAGAGGCGCGTGGTCCAGTTGAACGTCACGCTGGACAGCTGCCCCGGCGTCCCCGGCTTGACCGTCGGATCCACCGGAACGCGCGGATCGTTGATGCCGAGGAAGTTGATCAGCACCGGTGCGGTGGCCTGGGTCGTGTCGCCGAGCGTGTAGCGCTTGACGCTGGGGCCCATGACCCACCACTGGTTGTCCACCGTGGTGTTGGAGAAGTTCACGTTGAACTGGAAGTTCGTCGGCACGGAGCCGACGAGCGCGGCGGCCTGGGCGAACTGCCCCTGGTCCACCAACGCGCGAGCCTTGGCGACGGTGGCCGCGTTGGCGACCGCGACGCTGGCCGCGTCCGTCGCGCCCTGCACGTACGAGAGCGCGGTGTCCATCCGCGCGGCCGCCTGCTGGAACACCTGCTGATCGGTGAGCGGCTGCGTGTACTGCGGCACGCCGGCGACCGTCTGCCCCAGCGGGATGCCGTTGCAGAACTCCTGACCCAGCGTGAGCTCCAGGAAGCCGATGTCGAAGAACATCTCTCCGATCTTCGCCTTCGCCGTCGGCTCGTACTTGATCAGCGCGTTCGCGGCGTCACGCGCGTAGCCGCGGCCCTGCTGCAGGCCGCCGTAGTCCGCGGTGATGAGGGCATCGTTGTCCTGCAGCTGGCGATGGTCGGCATCGACACGCTGCGAGAACGTGTCCGAGTTGCGGAACTCGTCGGTGAAGAGCCCCGCAGAGTTCCACGCGGCCTCCTGGTTGGAGCCGGAGTTCGTCGGACTGCCATCGAGCGCGATCGCGAAGCGGCCGACGGCACCCACGTACAACCCCTCGGCGCCCGTGGCGCTCGTGATGTCGCTCGGTGAGATGACGTTCGGCTGCTGCGGTGCGAGCAGCTCGTCCTTCAGGTGATTGCACCCGGTGGTGAGCACCGCGAGCGCGAATGCTCCCACCGCGCCCCGGCTCATCCGAGTAGAAAATGTCCTGGTCTGCATGAGTCGGGTCTAGTAGTGGAGGTTGACGCGCGCGATGTAGTACGTGCGTGGCGCGGTCGTCGAGAAGTCCGTCTGCACGTCGCCGACGCCGTAGTTGGCTTCCGGATCGACGCCGGTGTACTTGGTCCAGGTGTGCAGGTTGCGTCCGGCGAACAGGATGCTCGCGTCGGCAGCACGGATCGAGCGCGCGAGCGCCTGCGGGAGCATGACGTTCACCGACAGCTCGCGGAAGCGCCAGAACTGGCCGTTGTCATAGTAGCCAGCCGCCGTCTTGTACCCGTTGGTCTGATCGCCGTACGCATACGCGACGTAGCGCGCCTGCGCGAAGAGCGACGTTCCCTTCAGGTTCTCGTCGGCGCACGTCTTGGTGTTCAGGCAGTAGAACGACGTGCTCTGGTTGTACAGGATGTAGCCGCCGCGGTAGTCGAACAGCGCCTGGATGTGGACCTTGCGGTCGAACAGGTCGAAGCCGTTCTGCACCGAGATGAGGTCGCGCGGCGACGAGTAGCCGAGGTACTGGTACGTCGGCGACACCGCCACCTCGTCCGGCGTGATGATGCCGTCGCCGTTGGCGTCCTTGTACGTGAACGGGCGCGCGAAGTAGCCGTTGACCGGGAGGCCGAGGGAGTCGCGCGTCGCGCCGGTACCGATCGTCGGGTTCGGCTTGCCGCTCGCATCGAAGCCGAGCGAGACGATCTTGTTGTTGTTGTGCGAGCCACCGACGTCGAGGTCCCACGCGAACGGCTTGGTGTCGACGAGGTGCATGTTGACCTGCAGCTCGATGCCGCTGTTGGCGACGGAGCCGAGGTTGCGCGTGACGCTGAGGACGCCCGGCTGCACCGGCGGTGCGGCCGACGCGGCGATCGGCTGGTTGATCAGCGCGTCGCGCGTCTTCTTGTTGTAGTACGTGAACTCGACGCCGAGGCGGTTCGAGAAGAACTGCGAGTCGAACCCGCCCTCGAACTCGGTCGAGCGCTCCGGCTTCAGCTCGGGGTTGCCGAGCGCGTAGCCGATGAGGCCCGGCGTGTCGGTGCCGGTCGCGCTGCCCGCGGTGTTGATCGCGATGTTCGTCGTGTTCGCGGCATACTGCACGAGCGCCGTCGTGGCACCCGGCTGCACGCCCGAGGCGCCGTACGCCGCGCGGAGGCGGAACTCGCTCATCCAGTCCGGACGATGGAAGAACGACTCGTCCGAGAGGAGCCACGAGAGCGACGCCTTCGGGTAGTACACGCGCTGGAAGTTCGTACCGAACGCGCTGTTCTGGTCGGTGCGGACCGCGGCGGTGAGGAAGAGGCGGTCACGCAGCGCGAGCTCTTCCTGCGCGAACAGGCCGAGCGTCTTGTTCACCGTCTGGAGCTGCGTGGTGGCGCTCTGGATCGCCGACTGGTTCACGTTCTGGCCACCCGGCGGGAGATTCTGACCGCTCGCGCGGACGAAGTCTTCCTCGAGGTTGTTGTAGTCCGTGCCCAGCGTGGTCTTGAGCTGCGCCCACGACTTCGCGTGCCACGTCGCCGTCGCGTTCAGCTTCGACGAGAAGTTGCGATCGTTGGTCTGCTGGTCGTAGACGAATCCCTGACGCAGCGTCGAGGAGTTCGGCGGGCACCAGTTGTACTCGCAGAGACGGAAGTCGTTGCGATCGGCGAGGTCGAGACCGACGTTGCCGATGACCTGCAGCCATCCCCACGGACGCCAGTTGGCGTCGCTGCTTCCGATGAAGCGCTGCGTCCCGACCTTCGGCACGTACTGGAAGATCTGCGCGGGGCTGACGACGCCGTAGCCGTTCAGGTTCTCCCCGATGCGGCCGATCGGATTGTAGCGCAGCCCCGACGACGACGGCAGCGACGCCGTGTTGTAGTTGAAGCCGGGGTTGTTGTACGCGCTGTAGTAGATCGAGTAGATGTTGTTGTCGACCTGCGGCAGGCGCTGGTTGGTGTTGCTGTAGCCGGCGTTCGCGTTCAGGTCGAAATGCTCGTTCGGCGAGGCGCTCAGGTTGGCGCGGAAGTTCTCGCTCTGGTACGCCTCGGGATTCTTCCACTCGCCGCGAATCGCGACCCCGGCCGTGTCGAGCGAGCGCATCGCGAAGTCCGGCATCTGGAACGGGCCGGTCTCGTTCTGCACGTCGCCGCTCACGAAGTAGCGGATGTTCCCCGCGCCACCGCTCACGTTGCCGCCGATCTCCTTGCGATTGCCGAGCACGAGCGGCGTGGTCGACGGATCACGCAGCGCGTTGAACGAGGTCAGCGAGTCGGCGACGCACTTCTGCTGGCTGATCGTGACGAGCGTGCAGCGGAGCAGCGAGTTCGTCTTGGGATCGTGTCCCCACGTCGCGTACTGCGTCGGATAGTTGTTGCGGTCGTCCACCACGCCCGTCTCACCGTACCAGGTCCACTTCGGCGGACCCGCGGTACCGTGCCGCGTCGTGATGACGATGACGCCGTTCGCGGCGTCCGTCCCGTACAGCGTCGCGGCCGACGGTCCCTTCACGATCTCGATGTTCTGGATCTCGTTCGGATCGAGCTGCGCGAGGTAGCTGACGCGCGTGCCGGTGTAGCCGACGCTGACGTTCCCCGAGTTCATGCGCACGCCGTCGATGACGTAGATCGGGTCGTTGTTCAGCGACAGCGAGTTGAGGCCGCGGATCTTGATGACCGGCGTGGAGCCGGTCATGCTCCCCTGCAGCACCTGTACGCCCGGCGCCTTGCCGACGAGAAGGTCGGAGACCTGCGTCACGGGCTGCGTCTCGGCCTTCTGCGGCACGTCGGACACCTGCGTCACCGCGTTGCCGATCTCGACCTTGCGCTGCGATCCCGTCGCCGTCGTGACGACTTCCTGCAGCTGCAGCGCCGCCTGTGCGAGCGTGAAGTCCACGTTCACCGTCTGCCCCGCCGCGACCGTCACCGGCTTGCTCACCGAGTGGAAGCCGACGCGCAGCGCGCGCAGCGTCACCGTTCCGGCGGGGACGTTGCGGATGATGTACTGCCCGCTCGCGTCGGTACGTGCACCGAGCTGCGTGCCGGACACCTGCACGGCGACGGCGACGATCGGCACCTTCGCGGTGCTGTCGGTCACGCGTCCCGTGATCGTTCCCTGCGCCAGCAGCGTGGCCGGCGCGAGCAGTGCGGCCAGTGCGAGGCCGCGGGTGATGAGATTCCGGCTACCGCGCATGGCAACCCCCTGCGGTCGAACCGGATCCCTGGGAGTGCGCCGTGGCGGCGCACGTGGGCGGATCGGCGCGACGCCCCGCCCTCACGACGGTGCGTGGCTCGAGAAGTGGACTGGTGTTCATGATCTCTTGCGACTCCTAGCTACGGTGGGGGTTTGCTAGGCGGGCGTGACCAGAGGCGCGATGCGCCGCTGACCTGCACCTGAGGGGTCACGAGGACCCACTCAGCAATGCGGCCGGTCCCCCTCCGATTCCGGGCGGAAATCAGAGGGGTAGCGGACCCGCTTAGAGAGAACGCGTCGATTCTACATCGAATTCGCACGCCGTCAATACAAACTCCTAACATCTGACACGTATGGGACGCGAAGTGTCAGATCGCCGTGTGCGAGGTGGGTCCGAAGGGTACGGAAACGGTCACTCGCGGCCGGCGGCGCGGACGGCGGCGGCGGGGTCCTTGGGGTGGGCGCGCGCGATCGCGATGATGTCGCGGATCGTCGCGCGGAGATCGTACCGATCGCGTGCCCACAGCGCATCGAAATCGGTCAGTCCGGTGGCGTACACGCGCCGCGCGAGCACCGCCGCGTTGTCCAGCTTCACCCGGGCGGCGTACCAGCGCGGGTACGTCCGGAGCTGCGGCCCCACGCTGTCGACGAGCTGCCGCCGGGCATCGGCGTAGATCTGCTTTCGGGCGGCGAGGCGCGCGAGGCTGTCGGTGGGATGCGCCTTGAACGCGGAGTCGAGCCGGTGCGTCAGCGCCGCCCAGAAGGCGCCGATCCGCTTGTCGTCCTCCCAGCGCTCGTCCTCCCGCCGCGCCGCGATCGTGTCGCCACGGGAGCGGAAGAACTGCGCGGCGCCCCGCGCCCCCACGAAGCTCGCGAACGACTCGTTGAAGGCCACCTCCCCCGGCGCGTAGAAGGTGTTGTGCGTCAGCTCGTGGATCACCGTGTTCGCCAGATCGAGCGAGTCGGCGCGCAGCGTGGTGTTGAGCAGCGGGTCGTTGAAGAAGCCGAGCGTGCTGAAGGCGTCCGAGGGGCGGAGATAGACGTCGAAGCCCTTCGCGTCCAAGTCGCGCGCCGCGTTCCGGGCCGCACCGAAGTCGAAGTACCCCTTGTACGGCACCCGCCCCACGATGGGGAACCACCACGTGTACGGCACCAGCCGATCCGGATACGCCGCCGAGAGCACCAGGACCAGCGTGTCGTGGTCCACGTGCGAGTAGGTGGTGAACGAGTCGCCGGTCCTGAGGTCGAGCGAGTCGTGCGCGAAGCGCCGCGCCCCCTCCACCACCTCCAGCTTCTTCCGCGTCACGGAATCGGTGCGCGGATCGGCGATGATCGCGTCGATCGGCCGCCGCCGGCTCAGGATGCGCGCCTCCTCCCACGCCCCGCGCGTGAGATAGCAAGCGGTCGGCGACAGCAGAACGAGCGTTCCGACCGCGACGAGCACGACCACGAGCGCGGCGCGCTTCCAGCCCCCTTCTAGGGGGGTCACCCGACGCATATTCTTACTGGGTGTCCTTTGTTCACCTGCACTGCCACTCCGAGTATTCCCTCCTCGACGGCGCCAACCGCATCGACGGCCTGATCCGGCGCGCCCAGGAGTTCGAGCAGCCGGCGCTCGCGATCACCGACCACGGGAACATGCACGCCGCCTGGGAATTCCAGGAGAAGGCGAAGAAGGCGGGGATCAAGCCCATTCTGGGGATGGAGGCGTACGTCGCCCCGGGCGACCGTCGGGTGCGTCAGCGCATCGATGGCCCGCGCTCCAAGGCGTACTACCATCTCGTCCTCCTGGCCCAGAACGCCACGGGGTACAAGAATCTAGTCAAGCTCACCTCGCTCGGATTCACCGAGGGCTTCTACTCCAAGCCCCGCGTCGACCGCGAGCTGCTGCAGCGGTACAGCGAAGGGCTCATCGTCTCCTCGGCGTGCATGGCGGGCGAGGTCGCGGGACATCTCCTCGACGACAACTGGGACGCCGCGCGCGACGCCGCCGCGTGGTACGCCGACGTCTTCAAGGACCGGTACTACCTCGAGGTCCAGGCGCACGACAGCGAGGGGCAGTCGAAGCTGAACGAGCGCGTGTTCAGGCTCGCCGACGAGCTGAACCTCCCCGTCATCGCGACGAACGACGCGCACTTCCTCAAGGCCGAGGATCACGCGTCGCACGACGTGCTGCTGTGCATCGGGCTCGGGAAGGAGCTGAACGAGCCCAATCGCATGCACTACGACGCCGGCCTCTATTTCAAGAGCGCCGACGAGATGCGCGCGCGCTTCAAGGACCGGCCGGACGTGCTCGAGAACACGCTCCGCATCGCCGACGAGGCGGGGGTCGAGTTCAAGAAGAAGTATCACGTCCCCTCGTTCCCGCTCCCAGAAGGCGTGGCGACCGAGAACGAGCTCCTCGTCAAGCTCACGCACGACGGCGCCCGCGCGCGCTACGGCGATCCGCTCCCGCAGGACGTGCAGGAGCGCATGCAGTACGAGCTCGACGTCATCACGAAGACGGGATACGCGGGCTACTTCCTCATCACCGCCGACTTCATCAAGGCGGCGCGCGATCGCGGGATCCCGGTCGGTCCCGGTCGCGGCTCGGCCGCCGGCTCGCTCGTCGCGTACGCGCTCGGCATCACCAACGTCTGCCCGCTCAAGTTCGATCTCCTCTTCGAGCGCTTCCTGAACCCGGAGCGCGTCTCGATGCCCGACATCGACGTCGACTTCTGCTTCGAGCGGCGCGGCGAGGTGATCGAGTACGTGCGCCAGAAGTACGGGCGCGACTCGGTCGGGCAGATCATCACCTTCGGAACGCTCAAGTCGCGCGCGGCGATCAAGGACGTCGGGCGCGCGCTCGGCTTCACGCCGGGCGAGACCGACGCGCTCGCGAAGCTCGTTCCGAATCAGCCGAACTACTCGCTCACGGTCGCGGAAGCCGTCGAGCAGATCCCCGACGTCAAGAAGCTGTACGAGAACGAGCCGCGCTACACCGAGCTGCTCGACTACGCGATCGCGCTCGAAGGGCTGTCGCGCCACGCGGGCGTGCACGCGGCCGGCGTCGTCATCGCGCCGGGCCCGATCGACGAGTACGTCCCGGTCTGCACGCAGTCGTCCAAGGGCGCCGGCGGTCAGGGCGAGGAGCCGATCGTCGTCACGCAGTACGACATGACGGCGCTCGAGAAGGCGGGGATGCTCAAGATGGACTTCCTCGGCCTCACGACGCTCACGATCATCACCGACGCGATCGCGTCGATCCGTGCGCGCGGCAAGGACGTCCCCGACCTCGACGACATCCCGCTCGACGACGAGGAGACGTACCAGATGCTCCGCCTCGGCAAGACGGCGGGCGTCTTCCAGTTCGAGTCGCCGCTCGCGACGGATCTCGTGCGCTCGATGCGCGCCGACCGCTTCGGCGATCTCGTCGCGTCCAACGCGCTGATGCGTCCCGGCCCGCTCGACGCCGGAATGCACAAGGTGTACATCCGGCGCAAGCGCGGCGAGGAGCCGGTCACGTACCCACTCCCGGAGCTCGAGGAGTTCCTGTCGGAGACGTACGGCGTCATCACCTATCAGGAGCAGGTGATGCGTATCGCGCAGAAGCTCGCGGGGATCTCGCTCGCCGAAGCCGACGTGCTGCGCAAGGCGGTGGGCAAGAAGGACGCGGAGCTCATCAAGAAGGAGCTCGGCAAGTTCGTCGAGAAGTCGATCGCCCGCGGCTACGATCGCAAGATCATCGAGGAGCTCGCGGGACAGATCGAGACGTTCGGGCGCTACGGCTTCAACAAGTCGCACTCGGTCGCGTACTCGGTCATCTCGTACCAGACCGCGTGGCTCAAGCGGCACTTCCCCGCCGAGTTCATGGCGGCGCTCCTGTCGTCGCAGATCGGCGACACGGACAGCGTCGTCAAGTACATCAACGAGGCGCGCGAGCTCGGAATCGAGGTGCTCCCGCCGGACGTGAACGAGTCCGGCTACAAGTTCACCGTCGTCGGCGACAAGCGCATCCGCTTCGGGCTCGGCGCCGTGCGCAACGTCGGCCGCAGCGCGATCGATTCGATTCTCGCGGCGCGTGCCGAGGGCCCGTTCACGTCGCTCTTCGATCTGTGCAACCGCGTCGACCTGCGCGTGTGCAACAAGCGCGTCTTCGAAGCGCTCATCCACGCCGGCGCGCTCGACTCGCTCGAGGGACATCGCGCGCAGCTCGCGGCGGCACTCGATACGGCGATTCGCGAGGCGTCGCTGCGGCAGCAGGAAGCGTCCACCGGGCAGGTGTCGATCTTCGGTGACCTGCTCGGCGGCGGAAGCGCCTCCGACAAGCCGACGCACGCGCCGTCGCTTCCCAACGTCGCGCCGTGGTCGGAGAGCGAGCGGCTCGCCAACGAGAAGGCGATTCTCGGGTTCTATACGTCGGGCCATCCGCTCGAGCCGTATCGCACCGAATGCGAGCTCTTCTCCACGCACGACATCAGCGACCTGGGCCGCTGGACGCCCGAGCCGATGGCGCTCTGCTGCGTCATCACGGCGGTGAAGCGGCAGACGAGCAAACGGAGCGGCGCGGAGTTCGCGCGGCTCACCATCGAGGACTTCTCGGGATCGGCGGAAGTGCTCGTCTTCCCCGAGGCGTGGAGCGTCATCAACGACCAGGTGCGCGCGGACATCCCGGTGCTCATCAAGGGCGGCTATTCCCGCCGCGACGAGCAGGCGGAGAACCCGACGTTCATCGTCGAGGG
>Ga0070714_100004091_pt1 | contig 10967 bp, 9 predicted proteins | sample LARL83metaG_FD_65450 | JGI IMG/M metagenome (GOLD analysis project Ga0070714, IMG submission 65450) | Corn, switchgrass and miscanthus rhizosphere microbial communities from Kellogg Biological Station, Michigan, USA - LAR L8-3 metaG | ecosystem: Host-associated > Plants > Roots > Rhizosphere ... | reverse complement strand
CCAGGTGTTGTGGGTGGCGAACGCGGCGGCGAACAGCGGTGCCAGCGTCGACACCGAGCCGTCCATCAGGCCCGCCAGACCGGGCTGCACGACCTGCAGCAGGAACAGCCGGCGCTCGGCAACGTGCTCCTTCGCCCGCACCTCCGGCGGAAGGTACTGTTCCTCGAGCCGCTCGGCGTTGGCTTCGTGCTTGCGCTCCTCGGCGGCAAGATCGCCGAGCAACTGGCGGATGGCGGTGTCGGTCGAGCGCCGCGCGGCACGGCCGTAGAAGCGTTTGCTCTCGGCCTCCATCAGCTCGGCCTGCTCGCGCACCTTGTCGAGCCCGAGCGGACGGGAGAGCCAGACCGGCTTGCGCTGGATGAAGCCCTTCACGTCCTGCGCCCGGATCAGCGGGATGCGGTCGCCGAACCTCCGGTGGTAGAGGTCGAGCAAGCGGTGCCGGTGCCCGGTCTCCTCGTCGGCCATGGCGCGGAACATCTGCGCCGTGTCGGGGTAGGTTTCGCTCAAGCCCTCGGCGAACTCGTCGTAGATGCGCGCGTCCTGCTCCTCGAGCGAGATCGCCAGCGCCAGAAGCTGCTGTTCGGTGAGATCGGAGAAGTCGATCATGGTGCCCCCCGCAAACATCCCGTCCGCCGAAAGGGTAGCCCGCCCAGGGGCCCCGTCGAGGCGAATTCCTGGGGTTTCGGCCCTTTTGTGGCCCTTCCCAAGGGGCTAACGGCCGTGTTAAAACCCCCGCCTTGTCCGCCGGGGCCTGCCTGCGCGGCTAAAGGGTCATGAGAGCCGCTTTCGAAGGAAGGGTTGCAGCTTGGAAGTCCAGGTTAAAGACAACAACGTCGATCAGGCGCTGCGCGCGCTCAAGAAGAAGATGCAGCGCGAAGGCGTCTATCGCGAGATGAAGATGCGCCGCAACTACGAGAAGCCGTCGGAGCGCCGCGCCCGCGAACGCGCCGAGGCCGTGCGCCGTTACCGCAAGCTCCTGCGCAAGCGCATGGACCGCGAAGGCTACTAGCGCCCCGCGTTCAGCCGAATCGAAAAAGCCGCCCCCGTTTGGGGCGGCTTTTTTGTTGGCCGACGCGCTATCCGACCGCGCCGCTAGGCGAGGGCTTTGACGATCTCCTCGCACATCTTCTTGGCGTCGCCGAACAGCATCATGGTGTTGTCGCGGTAGAACAGCGTGTTGTCGACGCCGGCATAGCCCGCCGCCATGGAGCGTTTGACGAACAGCACCGTCTTGGCCTTGTCGACGTCCAAGATCGGCATGCCGTAGATCGGGCTCGAGGGATCGTCGCGCGCCGACGGGTTGGTGACGTCGTTGGCGCCGATCACAAAGGCGACGTCGGCGGACTGGAACTCGGAGTTGATCTCCTCGAGCTCGAACACCTCGTCGTAGGGCACGTTGGCCTCGGCCAGCAGCACGTTCATGTGCCCCGGCATGCGGCCCGCCACCGGATGGATCGCGTACTTCACCTCGACGCCCTGCTCCTTGAGCTTGTCGGCCATCTCGCGGAGCGCGTGCTGGGCCTGCGCCACCGCCATGCCGTAGCCCGGCACGACGATCACCTTGCCGGCGTTCTTCATGATGAACGCCGCGTCCTCGGCGCTCCCCGCCTTGACCGGCCGCTGCTCGGCCTTGGCGCCGCCGGCGGCCGCGGTGTCGCCGCCGAAGCCGCCGAGGATGACGTTGAAGAACGAGCGGTTCATCCCCCGGCACATGATGTAGGAGAGGATGGCACCCGACGAGCCGACCAGCGCGCCGGTGATGATCAGCGCGTTGTTCTCCAGCGTGAAGCCGATGCCGGCCGCCGCCCATCCCGAGTAGCTGTTCAGCATCGACACGACCACCGGCATGTCGGCGCCGCCGATCGGGATGATGATCAGGAAGCCGATCAGGAACGCGAGCGCAGCCATCGCCCAGAAGTATTCGGTGGCGGGGTGCATCGCGAAGGCGACGATCAGCCCGACGATGACGAGGCCGAGGATCAGGTTGAGGATGTGCTGGCCCCTGAACACCACCGGGTTGCCGCTGACCAGCCCCTGGAGCTTCAGGAACGCGACGATCGAGCCCGAGAAGGTGATGGCGCCGATGACGACGCCGAGCGACATCTCGATCCGGCTCGAGAGCTTCAAGACGCCCAGCGCATCGACGATGCCGTAGGCCGCCGGGTTGTAGAACGCGGCTGACGCCACCATCACCGCCGCCAGGCCGACCAGGGAATGGAAGGCGGCGACGAGCTGCGGCATGGCCGTCATCTTGATGCGGAGCGCCACCGTGGTGCCGACGGCGCCGCCGACCGCGAACGCGCCCAGCATCTCGCCGTAGGACATCACGCCGGGGCCGAGGATGGTCGTGACCACGGCGATCGCCATGCCGACGACGCCGTAGGCGTTGCCGGTGCGCGCCGTCACCGGGCTGGAAAGCCCGCGCAGCGCCATGATGAACAGGATCGAGCTGACGAGATACGCGAGCGCCGCGCCGTTGGCCGAGATGGTCATTCCCCCGCCCCTACTTCTTTACCGGAGTTTTCTTTTTGTACATGGCCAGCATGCGCTGGGTGACGACGAAGCCGCCGAAGATGTTGACGGCGGCGAGCGCGATGGCGACCAGGCCGAATATCTTCGAAGCCGCGAATCCGGCCGGTCCCGCCGCGATCAGCGCGCCGACGACGATGACCGAGGAGATCGCGTTGGTGACGCTCATCAACGGCGTGTGCAGCGCCGGCGTCACGCTCCAGACCACGTAGTAGCCGACGAACACGGCGAGGACGAAGATCGCCAGACGAAAGACGAACGGATCGACCGCTTCGACGCCCATGGTCACGCTCCCTGCTTCAACTGCGGATGGACGATGGCGCCGCCCTGCGTCACCAGCGTGCCGGCGACGATCTCGTCCGCGGTGTCGATCTTGAGCGCCGCGCCGCCCTTCTCGACGAGCGGCGCGAGGAAATTGAGAAGGTTCTTGGCGTAAAGTGCGCTGGCGTCGACGGCGATCCGCGACGGCAGATTGGCGTAGCCGAGAATCCGGACGCCGTTCGCCGTGGTGACGATCCGGTCGGGCTGCGACAGCGGGCAGTTGCCGCCCTGCTCGACCGCGAGGTCGACGATCACCGATCCGGGCCTCATCGTCGCCACCATCTCCTCGGAGACCAGCACCGGCGCCTTGCGGCCGGGGATCAGCGCCGTTGTTATGACGATGTCCTGCTTGGCGATGGTCTCGGCGATCAGCGCCGCCTGCTTCTTCTTGTAGGCGTCCGACATCTCGCGGGCGTAGCCGCCCGAAGTCTCGGCCGCCTTGGTCTCCTCGTCCTCGACCATGACGAACTTGGCGCCGAGGCTCTGCACCTGCTCCTTGGTGGCGGGGCGCACGTCGGTCGCCGAGACGACGGCGCCGAGGCGCCGCGCCGTCGCGATCGCCTGCAACCCGGCGACGCCGACCCCCATGACGAACACGCGCGCGGGCGCCACGGTGCCGGCCGCGGTCATCATCATCGGAAAGGCACGCCCGTACTCCTCCGCGGCTTCCAGCACCGCACGGTAGCCGGCGAGATTGGCCTGCGACGAGAGCACATCCATCGACTGGGCGCGCGAGATGCGCGGCACCAGCTCCATGGCGAACGCGGTGATGCCGGCGCTCGCGTAGGCCGCAACCTCGTCGCGGCCGGTCAGCGCCGACAGGTTCGCGATCAGCACGGCGCCGCGCTTCATCAGCGGAATCTCGTCGGCGAGCGGCCGCTGCACCTTGAAGACGATGTCGGCATCGGCGAGTGCGGCGCGCGCATCCGCCACGATCGCCGCACCCGCGGCCTGAAACGCCGCATCGGGAATCGCCGCGGCCGTGCCGGCGCCGGTCTCGACGACGACATCGAGGCCCAGTTGCTTCAGTTTCCTGACGGTGTCGGGGGTCGCCGCGACGCGGGCCTCGCCCGGCCGTCGCTCTTTCGGAATCGCAAGTTTCATAGGGGAGGAATCCCGGAAACGCTTTGTTGTTGTTGGCCTTCCACTCGGCGGGTCAGAATGGCGACCCCGCCCCCAAAGGGCAAGTCAGAATTGCCCGGAACCGGTCCCGCCGGGACACAGGATGGCTCCATGACTCCGTCGCGCTTCCTGCCGATCTTCGCGGCGCTGTTCGCTCTCGCGACCGCCGCCCATGCGGCCGAGCGCGTCGAGAGAATCGCGACCCGGTCCGGAGTCACGCAGGGCCTCTTCATCGTCGACGCGACCGGCACGCCGTGGGCGACCGCGATCCTCTATGTCGGCGGCAACGGCAAGATGGCGCTCGACGCAAGCGGCCCGACCGATCTCAAGGGGAATTTCCTGCTGCGGGTCAGCGATCGGTTGAGCAAGGCCGGCATCGCCCTCATCTATCCCGATACGCCATCGGATCAGCGCAACGGCTTCGGCAACTCCCGCACCGATGCGAATCACGCGGAGGACGGACAAGCCGTCGTTGCCTGGGCACGACAGCACAGCGCCGCGCCGATCTTCATCGTCGGCACAAGCCGCGGCACGATCTCGGCGGTCAACGTCGCCGCCGGCATCGAGCCGGGCGCGATCGCCGGAGTCGTGCTGACGTCGTCCCTCATGCGTCCGTCGCGGACCGCCAACGCCATCGACGACGACCAGCTCGCGCGTGTCGCCGTCCCGATGCTGGTGGTGCATCACAGGAACGACGGCTGCGGGGTAACGAAGCCCGGCGACGTGCCGCAGCTCATGGACGGCCTCAAGGCCGCGCCGCGCAAGGAGCTGGCATGGATCAGCGGCGGGCTGCCGGCGAAGTCGGGGCCGTGCGACGGCAAATCGGCCCACGGCTACTTCGGCGCCGAGGCCGAAGCGACCAAGGCGATTATCGACTGGATGAAGGCGACGGTGGCTGCGCGGTGACGTTCTAGCCATCGAAGCGGGACTTCCTTTTCGTCATCCCCGCGCTTGTCGCGGGGATCCACGTGTTTTTTGAAACGACAACAGAACGTGGATCCTCGGAACAAGTCCACGGCTGTCCGGTTGAGACTCGTTCTTCTTTCGTCATGGCCCGCGAAGGCGGGCCATCCACGAGTTTCTGTTGTTTTTAGCGGGCGAAAGAAAAAAACGCGTGGATGGTCGGCCTTCGCCGACCATGACGTCGGAATTGAAATTGGCGTCCAGCGCATTTCCGATGGCCTCGGAGTCCATGCAGCTCCGGCCCGAATCGCGCCGTGCGAAAAGCTGAACCGGACAGCCGTGGAGCAAGTCCGGGCATGACGAAAGAGAACAAAATCGAAGAAGGGCCTACCCGATCGTCTCCAGCTCGTCGATGAAGCCCTCGACGACCTTGAGGCCGCGGTTCCAGAAATCGGGGTCCGACGCGTCGAGGCCGAACGGCGCCAGCAGTTCCCTGTGCCGCAGGGTGCCGCCCGCCGACAGCATGGCGCGGTAGCGCTCCTGGAACGACGGCGCGCCCTTCTCCGATTTGCGCCATTCCTCGTAGGCGGCATACAGCGAATTCACCAGGCAATCGCCGAACGCATACGCATAGACGTAGAACGGCGAGTGGATGAAATGCGGGATGTAGGCCCAGAAGTAGCGGTAATCGCCGTCGAGCCTGATGGCGGGGCCGAGGCTCTCGCGCTGCACCTCGAGCCAGAATTCCGAGATCGCATCGACGGCAATCTCGCCGTCGCGGCGCGCGACATGGACACGGCTTTCGAACTCGTAGAACGCGATCTGACGGACGACGGTGTTGAGCATGTCCTCGACCTTCCCGGCGAGAAGCACGCGACGGCGCTTGGGATCCTTTTCCGCGGCCAGCAAGGCCTGAAACGTCAGCATCTCGCCGAACACCGAGGCCGTTTCGGCCAGGGTGAGCGGCGTGTCCGATTGCAGGTAGCCCTGGTGTCCCGAGAGCACCTGATGAACGCCGTGGCCGAGCTCGTGGGCGAGCGTCATCACGTCGCGCGTCTTGCCCTGGTAGTTCATCAGAATGTAGGGATGCGCCGATGGAACGGCGGGATGCGAAAACGCGCCTGAATCCTTGCCCGGCCGCGCTTCGGCATCGATCCAGCGCCCGTCGAAGAAACGCCTGCCGACGTCGGCCATGTCGGGCGAGAAGGCGCGGTAGGCGCCAAGCACCGTCGCCTCGGCCTCATTCCACGGAATGGTGCGCTCCCTGGCCTCGGGCAGCGGCGCGTTGCGGTCCCAATAGGGAAGCTGCTTCACCCCGAACCACTTCGCCTTGAGCGCGTAATAGCGATGCGAGAGCTTCGGATACGCCGCCTTCACCGCCGACACCAGGGCGTCCACCACCTCGTCCTCGACGTAGTTGCCGAGGTTGCGCGACGACTGCGGCCGCTCGAAATGCCGCCAGCGGTCCTCGATCTCCTTGTCCTTGGCGACGGTGTTGGTGATGAGCGCAAAGGTCGGGGCGTTGGCCTTCAGCACCGAGCCGAATCCCAGCGCCGCGTCCTTGCGGGTCTTTGGATCGCGGTCGGACAGGCGATGCAGGATATCGGATTCGGTCAACATCTTGCCGCGGAACGGGAACCTGAGCCGCGCCAGCGTTTCGTCGAACAGGCGATTCCAGGCGCCGCGACCGGTCACCGACTTGTCGTGAAGAATCCGCTCCAAATCCTCCGAGAGCTGATGCGGCCGGAACACGCGCACATCGCGAAGCCACGCCGCGTATTGCGCGAGCTCCGGCGCCTGCAGCTTGTCGCCGATCGCCTCGTCGGGAAGATTGTTGATCTCCAGGGTGAAGAAGATCAGATGCGAGTCGATATCGTTGATCTTCTCATGCGTCGTCTGAAAAAAACGTCCGACCTCGGGATCGGTGACGTGCGCCGCATGCAGAAGGCCGGCGTAGGTCCCGACCTTCGAGAGAGCCTCCGCAATGGCTTCGTAGCGCGCGATGGCGCGCCCCAGGTCCGCGCCGTCGAGCCCGGCGAGCTTGCCCTTGCAGTCGGCTTCGAAAGCGGTCGCGTCGCGCTCCGAACGGGCAAGGTCCTGCGTCAGCGCCGGATCGTCCGGGCCCGCATAGAGATGGGAGAGATCCCACGTCGGCGCCGTTATCCGCGCCCCCCGCGACGGCTGCAAGGCCGCCCGCTTTTTCGGTGCCGCCTTTTTCCGAGCGGTCTTTTTGAACTTCGGAACGGCACGGGACGGGCGGCGCGGAGTTTTCGGCATCGATGACCTCGTCGGGGGCGGAGCGATTGGATATAAACGCTCTCTGGATATAAGGGGCCGCCGCAGCTTTGCAAAGCGTGGCCCCGGCGACACCGGAGGCAGCTTGATCGCAAGCGCGGAAACGGCGGACAAAACGATCCCATCGAACGCGGCCGGATTGACCACGGACGAGGTCCTCGCCCTGCCGTCGCTGCCGGCGCAACTGTTCGCCGTCGCCGCGCGGAAGGACGATGCGCCGTTCCTGTGGTCCAAGCGCGACGGCGCCTGGACCAGCCGCTCCTGGCGCGCGGTCGCCGACGACGTCGCCGCGCTTGCGCGCGGCCTGCTCGCGTTGGGGCTTTCGCCCGGCGAGCGCGTGGTGCTCGTTGCCGAGAACCGGCCCGAGTGGCCGATCGCCGATTACGCCATCATGTCGGCCGGACTCGTGACGGTGCCCGCCTACGTCACCAACACCGTCGACGATCACCGCTACATATTCTCGAATGTCGGCGCGCGCGCCGTCATCGTCTCGACGGCAGCACTTGCCAAGCGCGTGCTGCCGGCGGTGGCGGCGAGTGGCACCGTTGCCCACGTCATCCTGATGGAGGCGCTGGAACGCGCGCCCACGCTCGCCGCCGAAATGCTGATGTGGACGGAGGTCCTCGAGCGCGGCCGCGAGCGCCTCGACATCGCCGTGCCGGCGGCGCTGGCGCGCAACGATCGCGCCTGCATCATTCACACCTCCGGCACCGGCGGCGCACCGAAGGGCGTGACGCTGTCGCACGGCGCGATCCTCTCCAACGTCTTCGGCGCGGCGAAGCTCCTCGAATCGCTCGGCCTCGGCGACGAGGTGTTCCTGTCGTTCCTGCCGCTGTCGCACTCCTACGAGCACACGGCGGGACAGGCGTTCCCGATCGCCATCGGCGCCGAGATCCATTACGCCGAAGGCGTCGAGGCGCTGGCGGGCAATCTCCTCGAAGCGCGCCCCACCATCATGACCGCCGTGCCGCGCCTCTACGAGACGATGCAGGGCCGCATCCGGCGTCAGGTCGAGCGCGACGGCGGCCTCAAGAAGACGCTGTTCGACATGGCCGTGCGCCTTGGCGCAAAGCGCTATCGGGGCACGCTCGCGTGGTGGGAACCGCCGCTCGACTGGATCGTCGACAGGCTCGTGCGCAACAAGGTGCGGGCGCGGTTCGGCGGCCGCCTGAAGGCGATGGTGTCCGGCGGCGCGCCCTTGAACCCCGACGTCGGGCTGTTCTTCACCGCCCTCGGCGTCACCATCCTGCAAGGCTACGGCCAGACCGAATCGGCGCCGGTGGTGAGCTGCAACGTGCCCGGACGGGTGAAGCTCGATACCGTGGGACCGCCGCTCAAGGGGGTCGAGGTCAGGATCGCCGACGACGGCGAAGTTCTCGTCCGCGGCGAGCTGGTGATGGAGGGCTACTGGAACGATCCGGCGAACACGGCGACCGTGATCCGGGACGGCTGGCTGCACACCGGCGACATCGGCGAGTTCGACGCCGACGGCTATCTCAGGATCACCGACCGCAAGAAGGACATCATCGTCAACTCCGGCGGCGACAACATCTCGCCGGCGCGGATCGAGGGATTGCTGACGCTCAGGCCCGAGATCGCCCAGGCGATGGTGTTCGGCGACCGGCACCCCTATCTCGTCGCCGTGATCGTCCCCGATGAGGCGGCGGCATCGGAGTGGGCCAAGGCCAACGGCACGACGGCCGATCCCGCCGCGCTCGCGGCCGATCCTGCCTTTCGCGCATTCCTCACCCATGCCGTCGAGGCGGTGAACGCGGATCTGTCGGTGGTCGAGCGGGTGCGGCGCTTCATCGTCGCCGAGGAGCCGTTCTCCCTCGGCAACGGCGAGATGACGCCGACGATGAAGGTCAAGCGCTACGCCGTCAAAGCGCGCTACGGCGAGCGGCTCGACGCGCTCTATCGCGGGTAGCCTTGCGACCGCCGCCGAGGGAACGAGGCGCGATCGCTATTTGCAGTCGATCGCGCCCGCGGAATCGCCGTTGCCGAGATAGCGCACGTCGCAGACGAGACCCGCCTTCAACGCCTTGCGATCGGCCTTCTTGCCGCCGACGGTGATTGCGGTTTCGCCGCCGGCATCGGCGCGCACGGTCTTGCCCTGGTCCTTGAAGACGATGTGCCCCTTCTCGACGGCATCGAGCGTCGTCGCCTTGACGTCGATCCAGTTGAGCTTGGCGTCGGACACGAGCAGCGGATCGCCGTCGGCGGCGCGGTTGCCGCGCTCGACCACATCCTTCGGCATCTTGAACAGCTTGACGATGAACGCCTGCACGTCCTCGCCGCTGATCGGGTTGACCGGGATGCGCTGCTTCTTGGCATCGGCCAGATACTGCTTGTCGTTCATCATGTCCCAGAACGCCTTGCGCAACACCGGCACCTTGTCGGGCGCGGTGCCGGGGGCGGCGACGAACGGACGGCCGAAATACTGGCGCGAGACGAGAAATTCGAGCGTCTCGTGGTCCTGCGGGGTCTTGGCGTAGTCCATCACCCACGGGACGCCCGGAAGATCGTCCGTCGGCGAGGCGTTGACCTGGACGATGACCTTGATGTCGCCGCTCTTCACCTGATCCCAGTGCGAGCCCAGGATGCTGTCGGAGCCGACGCCGCACAGGCCGTTGACTTCGCCGCGCTCCATGGCGAGGAACACCGACGTCGTCGACGGATAGCCTTTGACGATCTTGAATTTCGTGCCGGTCAGGGCGTTGAGCGAGTTGGGCACAAGCACGGTCGACGAGCGCGATCCCTGGCCGCCGACGAGGGACTCGGTCTTCCGCGCGTCCTCCATGCTGAGCACCGGGCTCGTGTGCCACATCACGCAGGTGCTGGTCAGGCTCGACACGCTGCCGAGCCAGACGAACTTGTCGGGCTCGTACTGGACGGCGGTGTTGCCCATCATCGGCTCGAGCACGACCGTGTTCTGGACGATGCCGATCTCGGAACCGTCCTTCTCGGCCTTCGCATACACGTAATTGGCGAGCCGCATGCCGGAGGCACCCGGCATGTTCTTGACGACGACATTGGGGTTGCCCGGCAGGAAACGGCCGATCTGCCGCGCGACGAGACGGCCGTAGGTGTCGTAGCCGCCGCCCGGGTCGGAGCCGACGTAGATGGTAAGCCCCTTCGCCTTGTAGAAATCCGCGATCGGATCGGCCGCCGCAGCGGCGGACAGGCCCAGCACGACGCATGCGGTCGCAGCGAAGATGGTGCGCATGGCGATTCTCCCTATGGGCTTCCCTGTTGTCCCGACGTCAGCGGCAGGCGATCTCGCGCGCCGCATCGCCGCTGCCGAGGTGGACGATGTCGCAGGTCATCCCGGCTTTCAATGCCGATGCTTTGGCCGACGCGCCGCCGATCGTCACCTTGGCGTCCGCGGTGACGACGTCGAGCGTCCTGCCGGCGTCGCTGAACGACACGATCCGGCCGCTCTTTTCGACCCGGTCGAGTGTCGCCGCTTTGGCGGTCTGCCAGTCGAGCTTGGCCTGGGCGACGGTTCCGGCCTTGGGCTCCGCCGCCTTGTTGGCGAGCTCCTTGATCCGCTCCGGAGTCTTGAACAGCTTGGCGATGTAGTCCTGAACCACGCTGCCGGATACGGGCGACAGCGGCAGGCGGACGCGCTCGGCATCGGCGATCAACTGCGGATCCGTCATCGTGGCATCGAAGGCGGCGCGCAATGCGGCGACGCGCGCGGCCGGGGTTCCCGGCGGCGCCGCGAACGGGCGGCTGAAGTATTGCCGCCCGATCAGGAACTCCATGGTGTCGCGCGCTTCGGGCGAAACCGCGAA
>Ga0070714_100004090_pt1 | contig 10970 bp, 18 predicted proteins | sample LARL83metaG_FD_65450 | JGI IMG/M metagenome (GOLD analysis project Ga0070714, IMG submission 65450) | Corn, switchgrass and miscanthus rhizosphere microbial communities from Kellogg Biological Station, Michigan, USA - LAR L8-3 metaG | ecosystem: Host-associated > Plants > Roots > Rhizosphere ... | reverse complement strand
CGGGGGTACCGGGATGTCCGGGAGGGTGGGATCGGTGCTCACGGGGCCGACTCCAGGATCTTGGCCGCGCTGTCGATGGCAGCGGCCCGGTGGATCTTGTTCAGCCCCTCCAACTCCTTGTCGGCCGTGATGTGCGCTACGGCCTCGCTCGTCAGGCCTTTGGCATAGTCGCGGAGCTCCTGTGCGCACTTTCGACGTTCATCGGCGCGAATGGCCTGTTCGGTGCTCATTGTTTTGTCCTCTCGGGATTCCGGGCCCCTCGCCCCCGGCGGGGTACGGGGACGAGGGGCGGCCGGGGGGGCTACTTGCCGGCGTCCGCGGTAACGGCCTCGGCGGCAGGCACCTCGTCGGTCATCGGGTCCGGGTCGGGTCCGGCGTCGTCAGCGAGGAACCGGTACTTCCTGAGCACCGCCGCGATAGCTTCCTTGGCACGCGGCGTGAACGCGCCCGGCGTCAGGCGCATCCAGTCAGTGTTTGGTAGCACCCGGCCCAGCGCGGCGACAGCCTTGCCCGCGTCGTCGCGGGAGTACCAGCCGGACGCGACCCGGTAGCCGGAACCGGTCACGATGCCCCACTCCTCGCCGAAGAACCCGTTCCCGGTCACCCGCAGGAACAGGCCGGGAACCTCGGTGACGAACGCGACCTGCCAGCGCAGGCCCGCGCCGGGCTCGTCGCCGTCGTGGCAGACGGACAGGATCGGCACCGCGCCCTGGCCGTCCGGGTCGAGAGTGACCCGCAGCAGGCAGAAGATCGCCGTGCCCATGATGGCGTTCTTCTGCTGCTCGTCCAGCTCGTCGTACGGCTTGCGGAACATGCCGTGCGCCAGCGGGTCGTGCAGGGGTTCGATCGGCAGGAGCCGGTCTTCGGTCGCCAGCGGCGAGTGGCGCCACGGCTTGTAGCCGTGCTCCGGCGCGGCGTCCTCGTCGCGGACCTCCTGCGCCTCCAGCCAGTTGCTGTGACCCTCGGACATCTCGTGGTAGAGCTCGGCCGGGACGAGGTAGGCGAGCGGCTCGCCCTTCTCGTCGGCCAGCCAGCGCTCGACCAGGCGGCCGGAGGTCTCGCCTTCGCCGCTCAGGAACGCGTCCAGCGCCTCGTGCGCGCTACTGGCGGGGAACATGATCTGGGTCATCGGTTCGTCTCCTCGTCGCTGATGGTTTCCGGGGCTACTTGCTGCAAAGGGTCGCGGCCTTGCCGCGGTAAAAGCCGGCATGGCACACCGGCATCTGCGGGGCACCCGTCACCTCGATGCCGCCCTTGCCGCCGTTCAGGCTCACGTTCCACTTCGCGTTCCCGTTGACCTGCATCACGTCGCCCTCCCAGTACACGAGGTACTCCTGGCCCGCGTTGTTTACGCACATCACGTACGTCCCCGACGAGGAGGTAGGCGAGTAGACGCCGTTCGGGTCCATGTTCCCGATCACCACCGAACCCGCGGTCGAGTGCGGGTCCGGCTGGATCTGGCTCGGGTTGGTCAGCTGCGCCGTGTTCGGCACCGCGCCGCCATGCGACGGGCACTCGAAGAACGGGGCAGGCTGTCCCATCTGGAAGAAGAACGTCGTGGTGTTGATGCCGAGCACCTGGGACGCCTCGGCGTAGTTCAGGTTCGCCCGGTACTCGCTGGTGCCGGTCGCCTGGTAGGGCGGCTGGACCTGCTGGTAGTGGGTCTGAATCTGGTTCGACTGGACGGCCTCGCTGGAAGCGCCGGAGTCCTGGGTCTGCGTGCACGCGGCGACGGAGACGATCCCCGCCGCGGCGAGGACAGCGGCGGCGAGGGTCTTCCTGCCTGGCAGTTTCATGATCTACTCTCTTTTCGTGTCGGGATTGCCTGGCTGCGGGCGGTTACTTCGCGTACTGGCTACCTGGGGCGACCGCCCCGGCCAGGCAGTTCTGCGCCACCCAGTCCTTGTCGCCGGGCGGCATGACGGTGATCTTCGCGGCGTAGCTGCACGCCTCCTGCGCGTCGGCGTTCGCCTGCGCCTTGTCCGCGGCGGACGGGATCGCCCCGATCGCCCGCTGCATCGTGTCGATGTCGGCCTGCTGTGCGCCGTAGCTGCCCTGGTAGACCTGGTTCTGCCGGTCCACGTTGTGCTGCGCGAACCACCACCCGGCTTGCCAGCAGATCAGGGTGGCGATGAGGCCGAGAGCGATCACGGCGACCGTCATGACGAGGGCCGGGCCGAACCACCTCCCGGTCTCGCGGTACACGTCCTTCGGGTTCACGTCGTACACGTCGCTCCGTTCGTCGTAGGGGTGGGGGCGGGCCGGGTTCATGCCGCGCTCCTGCGGCCGGGGTCACGCTTGTACGGCCCGCGGTGCGTCACGACGGTCCCGCACGGGACCGCGCCGACTACTTCCTTTGCCAGGTGGCGCCGGTACCACGGGCAGGTGGCGGAGTGGATGACCCGGGCGCGGATCATCGTGCCCGCGGTGATGCGGACCTCGGCCGGGCAGTCCGGGCACTTCAGCGAGCAGGCGGTGCACTCCGCCGAGGGGTTCAGGTCCAGCGCGCACTGAAGCCGGGACTGGATGACGGGCGTGCCGCAGCCGGGGCACGGAAGCTGCTCCGGGCCGTAGCAGGCGGTGGTGTGCGGCGGGTGGGCGGTCATGCTGCTTCCGTCCTCGACACCGGCCAGCCGGCCGACCGGGCATCCCACGAGCAGGTCCACTCCCGGCCGCACGGGCACCGATAGGACGCCACCAGGGAGCCGGTCCCGGTCTCCTGAACATCGTGAGGCAGGACAGCGGGATAGTCGCCGGGGAAGTGGCCGTCGCAGGCGTCGGCGAGGTTGCTGGGCGCGCTCATGCCGCGCTCCCGATGGCCGCCGATGGGGTCCAGGGCTTGCACATGTCAGCGCACCGCGCGTAGTGACCCTGGAAGGCCATGGTGATCGTGGCCTGCGGGCCCTGCCGGTTCTTCGCCACGATCAGGTCGATCTCGCCGGCCCGCGGTGACTCCCGGTCGTAGGCGTCTTCCCGGTACAGCAGGATCACGATGGACGAGTCCTGTTCGACGCTGCCGGACTCGCGCAGGTCGGCCATCAGCGGCCGGTGGTCCGAGCGCATCTCCGGACCGCGGTTGAGCTGGCTCCCGACGATCACGGGCACGTCGAATTCCTTGGCCAGCAGCTTGATACCACGCGAGATCTCGGAGACTTCCTGCTGCCGCGATTCGGTCTTGCTGCCCGAGGTCATCAACTGGAGATAGTCGACGACGACCAGCCCGGCAGGTGTTCCCGCGCGGCGCATGGACCGCAGCTCCGACCGGATTCCCTGAACGGACATGTACGGGTCGGTGTTGATCATAAGCTGCGGGCAGTCGCTGATCCTGTTGTGAGCCTTGGCGATGCGGCCCCAGTCGCCGTCGTCCAGCTTCCCGGCGCGGATGGAATGCAGGCTGATACCGCCCTCCGCCGCGATAACCCGCTCGACGCATTCCTGCTCAGACATCTCCAGGCTGGCCACCAGGGTAGGAAGCCTGAGCTTCAGCGCGGCGTGCGCGGCCATGTTGAGCATGACGACCGATTTGCCTACCGCCGGACGGGCGCCGATGGTCACGACCTCGCCGGGCCGGAACCCGAGGATCAGGTCGTCCAGGTCCCGCCAGCCGGTCGTAACGCCGCGGGTGACATCCGGGCCCTCCTCGATCCGGTCGACGGCCGGGGTTACCAGGTCGGCAACGCTGCGCGCTCGCGGCGCGGAGTCACGGCCCACGGCCTCGTCCAGCGCCCGGTATGCCGCTTCGATCCGCTGCTGCATCTCGTCGGTGTCAGCGTCTGCCGCATAGCCGAACTGGGCGATGCGGGTCCCGGCTTCAATCAGGCTCCGCAGGGTGGCGTACTTGGCGACGATGCGGGCGTAGTAGCCGGCGTTCGCCGCTGTCGGCACGGCGGCGATCAGGGTGTGCAGGTAGACCGCGCCGCCGGTCCTGGCGATCTGGCCGGTCGCCTGGAGGTAGTCGGCGACGGTTACCGCGTCGACCGGCTGGCCGCGGCCCTGGAGGTCAAGGATGGCCTCGTGGATGATCTGGTGCGCGGGCCGGTAGTGGTCGTCCGGCTGGATGATCTCGGCTACGTCGGCGAGGGCGTCCGCGGATAGCAGCATCCCGCCCAGCGCGCACTGCTCGGCTACCACGTCGTGTGGCGGGACCTGCTCGAAGTCGCCGCTCATGCTGACGCGCCCGGCTTCCTGCGGTCGGCGCCGGTCATCGCGACCACCTCGCACATCTCGGCGAGACGGGAAGCGGAACGATCCCCGATCTGAGTGGCCAGCCCCTTCGGCGGCAGGTTGCTGGTCACGATCAGCGGCAGGCACTGGGCGTAGCGGTGATCAATGACCGAGTAGACGCGCTCCTGCGTCCACTCGGACGGCTTCTCCGCGCCGATGTCGTCGATGACGAGCAGCGCGGCCTTCTGGCAGTCGCGGATGGTCAGCACCGCGGCATCGCCGGGCCGCAGGTCGTCGAGCAGGTCGGTCAGCCGGGCGAAGACCACGTTCGGCGCGATCCGGCTGGACGGGCCGCCCCAGTCAATCGACCCTGGCTCCTCGCCGTGCGGGCGCGTGCCTGTGGCCTGGCACCAGGCGGCCAGGGCCATCCACGCGGCGTGGGTCTTGCCGGTGCCGACCTGGCCGGTGATGTACAAGCCTTCCGCGCGCCTGCCCCGGGCGGCCCAGCCGGCGACGGCTGCCGGGATGCTGACCGGGGCGCGGAACCTCGGCGGCGTGAACCGCAGGATGGCCGCGGCGAGCTTTTCCTTCTCGCAGTACGGGCAGTCTCCCGAGAGGTGGAACTCGCCGAGGTCGTTGCGGCGGACCACGACGACCCCCTGGCTCGGGCCCTTGCACTCTGCCGAGACGGCATCCGGGTAGAACTCCGAGATGTCGCCGTGGGCGTTACCAGCCACTGTGGTACTCCTCGTCGCTGTAGTTGGTCTGCTTGACGACACCAGGCTTGGCCGGCGTGCTGCGCTGCTGCTGCTGTGCCGCGAGCCGGAGCCGGTCGTATTGCTTGCGGAGTGTCGGCATCGACATGACGTTGCGCATCCAGAACTCGTCGTCCTGGCACCAGTCGATGGCCGTGCGGATCTGCTCCTCGGTGCGCCCGTCGCGGTCGATCATCAGCCGGGCAGCGACGCGCCAGTCCTGGGTGATACTCGGCCGCTTGGAGCCGTTGCCCTCAATGCGGTCAGCGAGATGGATGCAGAGCCGTTCGACGTCCTCGCGGGGCGAGGGGTTTTGATCTTTACCTGTCTCTGACTCTGTCTCTGTATATGGGTTAGGCTGGCTTTTGTTTTGCTTAGCAACTTGGTTCCGGTTTGCTTTACGGGTGGTCTGACCTGGGGGCCTGCCACCCTTGCGCCCAGCCTCGGCGCGCACCTGGGATAGCCGTTCGACGTCCTCGCGGGTGCCGTTGCGCTTCACGTAGGCAAGCACTTGCCAACCCGGTGCTTCGTCTTTGCTTTCCTCTTTGATAAGCCCAACGGAAGCAAGTTGCTTAGCAAGTTGGTTTCCGTGTTCCGGGTCCAGCGGGTAGACCATCAATCCGACCTGCTCAGCGGACACGAACCCGTCCGTGAGCATCTCCTTGCAGTGGCAGACCATCTGGACGAACAGGTCCCTCGCGAGGCCGGCGTCAGGTGCGCCGAAGCGGGCCAGCGCGCGGACTTTCGGGTCGTTCGCGAAGTTGACCGTGAGCTTGATGTAGATCTCCCCGACGCCCATAAGCCACCTCGCCGCGGACTCGTGCCAGCGGGGGCAGCCTGATCTCGCCCGTGCGCCCCTAGCGGCTCGTCTCTGGCGGCTGCGCGATGGGAGCGCGAACAGACGGGCACCTGGTGCCGCCTTTCTGTGCGGAGTGATGTTCAAGGGGTCACTGCTTCCTGCCGGACTGGATGTCCGGGCCTAACTATGCCATGTCAGTTTGGCCAAAACAACTTGGCCAAGAATTTAGGTTGGGATGCTACGATGCTGTTGGCCAACGTGATGTGGCATCATGACGACGTGACAACGGAGGAGGCCATGACCGAGCTGCGCGCCGCGCTCGCCGAGACCGCGCCCGACGCGGCAGAGAAGCGAGACCTGCGCCTCTCTGCCGCGTTCTACGAGGTCTGGATCGCCAACCGGGACCGCTACGGCTGGCAGCGTGATCTTGTCAAGGAGACCGGCCTGAGCCGCGAGGCCATCCGGAGCCGCATCGAGGACGAGCGGATCCGCCGCGGTGAGATTGAGCCGACGGCCCGCTATCTCAAGGCTCAGGAGGCGCTGGCTCGCAAGAAGGCCCGCGCGCAGTCCTGACCCCCGCGCACGCCTGAGCCGCCGGAGGACTCCCCCGGCGGCTTCCGCGGTGCATAGCGTCAACGGCTCACCCGGCCTTCCCCGTCGCCGCCAGGGCGGCCAGCTGGCCCGAGCAGGTGACGCAGGCCTCGTCCTCAGGCGCCCCGTCCGGCCACCGGCGGAACTCGTACGCGCCCTGGATCACGGTCAGCCCGGCCCGCGACGGATGCGGGTCCCAGGCGATCCGGCCCTCGTCCCCGGCTACCGCGTGCCGGCCGGTGTGCCGCGGGCTCTCCCCGACGACGATGCACCGGCCGTCAGGCAGGCCCCGGCCGATGGGCACCCAGCGCCAGTCCAGCTGCCGCCCGCGGAGCCACAGCCGGGCCGCCGCGTCCCACCACGTGAACGCGCCGAAGTGGGGAACGGCGCCGAGCTCCAGGCCGAGAGCGGACGCTACAGCGGCCTGGAGGCAGTTCCCGTAGACCCCGGTCGCCTCGGCGCCGGGGCTGTACAGGATCGTCTGGGTGACCTGGCCCAGCGGGGGGAAGTCCATCAGGCTGCCCCCGCCTCATCACGGGCCCCGGCCAGCTTCCGCAGCGTGGCCAGCACCCGGTCCGGTCCTTGCGCCTCCCATGCGCGGGCCACCTTCGACTGGGAGACGGGCACCGCGGAGGCTAGGTCCATGGCCGTGTTCCACCTGCCGTCGAGCCACGCCGAGGCGGGGATCTCCCACGGGCGGCTCACGCGGCCTCCCACGTGAACAGCTGGCCGTCCGGGAGCGGCTCGCGCTGGTCCAGCCACGAGGCGACGGCGGCGTAGTCCCCCGGGCTGCCCGGGTACCGCTCGCCGCGGCGTGCCATCGCCGCCTGGTGGACCCGGCGCATCGCTGCGATGACGGGCCGGTGGTCCGGGTTGCCTCCGTCCGCTATTGCCGTGCGCCCATCAGGGAGGTGGCAGACGACGTGGTGGCCCGGGCCGAGCTCGGCGAGGTTCACGACGCACACTCCGGCGCCTCGCCCGTGATCGCTTCGACCAGAGCGCTGATGATCACTTCGGCTACTGGGGGTGTTACAGCGTTACCGTATTGTCTAACTTTCTCCCGCTTGCTGCCGAGGACCTGATAGGTGGCGGCGAATGCCATGGCGGCGCCGATCTCGCCGGGCTCCAGCATCCGGAACAGCACGTCCTCGACGCTCACCGCGCTGCTGGCGAGCGCCCACCGGTCCGTTGCGGTGATGGCGCCTACCGGCTCGGCGGCGGTCCTGGCGACGCCCGTGCCGTAGTAGGGCATCAGCAGGTGGGCCAGGTGCTCCCAGGTGATCAGCGACTGGTGGCCGGCTGCGGTGAGTGTCCGGAGCGGCTCGCTGACGGGAGTGGACATCTGGCCCTGGTCGCCGCGTGCCGTGTTGTTCCGCATGATCATGGCCAGTTCCGGCGGCGTGACGAGCCCGTGGTGGGCACCCATCGTCATGACCGTCGACAGCGGATCGGAGATCGGCCGGGCGTCCTGGCCGCCGCGCAGCTCGGCGATGAACGGCGGGACCGCGAGCCCGAGGTGATTCCCGCTCGCGGTGACAGCGGGCAGCTCCCCCATGATGTCGGCGGTCCGGACGTCGCCGTCGCCGCCGCGGTGCACGGTGATAAACGGCGGGGTGACGAGCCCGTGGTTACCGCCGTCAGCGACCACCGTCGCGAGCGGCTCGGAGCCGGCCAGGATCGACCGGTCCCGTCCGGAACGCAGCGGGACCAGGAACGGCGGCACGGCCAGGCCGTCGTTCTCCCGCGCGGTCCGGGCTGGCATCGGCTCGAGGACCGACGTCGCGCCGTCCCGCCACGTTCCCCCGGCCGGGACCATCATCGGCGGCCGGGCCAGGGCCTGCGTCTGCGTGGCCGTCTGGGTCGCGAGCGGTTTATCAGCTGGGTACGTCCGGCTTCCGGGCTGCCGGTCCGATCCGCCGGTCTGCATCGTGATCGGCCGGGCGTACCGCCTCAGCCCTGCCTCGATCCGCGCGATGGTCTTCGGCTTCAGCGGCACCGCCCGGTCCCCGATCCGGGTCCCGGCGAGCGTCCAGTCGATCGCCGCCGCCGCGGGCATCGCCGCGGGCTCCACGACCTGGCTGCACGAGACGCGAGGACACCGGTAGACGTACTGCTGGCGGTAGCGTCCCATGTCGTTGCCGGGCCGCTTCCACCACTGCACCGCGGCCACGGTCTCCTCGCACGCCGCGCACCACGCCAGCGGCCGCAGCCACCGGTCCCAGTCCGGGTCCCGGCCGAGCGATACCGACCAGTAGGCGAGGTACAGCCGGTCCCTGGACTGCGGCGCGTACGGCGTCACCTTCGGCCGGGCGTGCATCGAGTTGATCGCGATCAGCTTGGTCCGGTAGCCGAGATTGGCGATCGACGCGACCCACTCGCGCCAGTTGATCCAGGCCCGGACGTCGGTGACGTTCTCGACCACCCCGGCGAGCACCGGCCGCCCTCGGAGCTTCATTGCCTCGAGGTAGCGGGGCACGTCCCACATCAGCGCGCGGGACCGGTCGGTGGCCTCGTCGGGCAGCGTCTCGCCGAACAGGTCGGGCTGCTTGTCGTAGTCGCGGCACTTACCGCGCGCCTGGCTCCACGTCGGGCACTCCGGGCTAGCCCAGAACAGTTCGCCGAAGGGAAACTTCGCCACGTCGGCGTCGTGCAGGTCGCCTTTGAAGTGCTCGGTCCCGGGGAAGTTGAGCGCGTGCGATTCGATCGCCTTGGCCCAGTGGTTCGCGGCAAGGCGCACGGTGACGCCGGGGACGGACGCGCCGCCTTGGCTGCTGCCGCCCGCGCCGCAGAAGAAGTCGATCAGGGTCAGGCTCATGCTGTGCCTCCGCGCGTCTCAGGCGGCAGCTTCCGCACCATCCCGGGTCCTGGCTGCCTCGCTGCCCCCCGCACCCTCCCGGCGCGCTGGCGGTGGCTGTGGCCGCTCTGGGCCTTCCTGATGGCATCGCGGGCCTCCTGGCCGCGCAGGCCGCGCGGGGGTTCCAGTTCGCATTCCTCTGCCACCTGGGCCCGAATGGCGTCCCTGGTGCGCTCCCAGGAAGTGGACCGGTCCGGGACGGCTGGAGCTCCGTCAGCTACCGCCCCGGCCGGGGTCTCAGCCCGGGCCCGGACCGCGGGCTGCCCGATGCCGGGCGGGCTGCCTGCGGTGTCCGGGCCCGGGGTCCCCGCCGCGCTGCGAACGGCTGGCGGCGGGGACGATGGGTCCAGCCCGGCCCCTGGGAGTTGGGGAGCCGGGACCGGGCTGGACGTCTTGGCCGGCACCCTGCCGGGCTGCAGGGTGCCGGCGGGATCCGCGTCGGGGGCCGCGGATCCTCCCGCAGCCGGACCCACGGGGGCCAGGTCAACGGCTGCGAGCTCTTGGGGGGTGAACTGCGGAGGCTCGCTGTAATACTCGTCCTCGCGGTGCGCCTGGTCCTCGCAGCGCTTGCACAGCGGCAGCGAGGCGGCGCGGTCGATCTCGTCCTGGCTGCCGGTGCCGTGCCACTCGGTGAACCACTCGGGCAGGACGGGGCACAGGACGGAGCCGTTGCGGATCGTCTGCACCGGGGACATCAGGTGGGCACGGGTGCCGGTCCGGGTGTAGACGCGGGTGCACTGCTCGGCGTAGGGCTTGCGGCCGGTCATGACATGGCCGCCAGTATCGCGATCTCCTGCGGGGACGGACGGGGCACGCGGCGCTGCACGATCCGCACGATCGTCGCCGAGCGGCACGCCATAGCCTTGCCGTCCTGCGGCAGGTAGTCCGGGTCGGGCACGAGCGGCCCGTCAGGGGTGACCTCGTACAGGTCGCCGCCCCGTTGCTTCCCGCCGTACGCGGGTGCGAGCGAGGCCCACAGCCGGGCGTCGGCGGGGTCCTGGCTCAGGTACACCAGGTCCGGGTCGTGGACCTTCGCGATCTGCTCGCGCATGCTGTCCGGGGCGTCGATCACCTTGTCGGCGACGCCGATCGCGCCCGTGACCGATGGCGGGAGGATCTGCTGTCCGCGCTTGAGGCCGGGGAAGCCGCCGTGGTACCAGCGCGTGCCGCTGTCAGCCAGCGCGGCCGTCATGATGACGCCCTCCGCTGCCGCACCTGCTGCCGGCAGTACTTCGCCATGCCGTGGCAGAACGGGCACACGAGCACGTGCAGCCACTTCGGCCGGGCCGGGGCCAGGGATTCCTGGATGCGGTAGGACCACATTCCGAGCCAGGCGGTCACGATTTCTCCCCTCGCTGCTGACGGGCGTGCCATGCCTCCAGGCCCGCGACCCTGATCGCGGCCTCGCCGGGATCCACGGGCAGAGCCCCGGCCAGTCCCCCCATCAGGGCGTCATCGGCCGCGCGGCGGGCTCTCCCTTCCCGGTGAGCCCGGATGAGCAGAGCAGCGGAACGGGACGGTCCGAGGTCCCCGGCACCGGGGATGCGGGGGTCCAGCTGGGCATTGACGGCCGGGCCGGCGACGACCAGGAGGGCAGCGACGTACTTGGTCACTGGGCACCTCCGGCTGCCGGGGCTGTCTCGTCCGGCTGCGGCTGCTCCTGCTTTGGCGGGCTGACGACGCGGAGCTGACGGGAGATGTCCCGCATGGTTGCCCGTCCCGCGCCGATGAGGGCGAGGACGATGGCGGCGAGGGTGAGGATGGACAGGCCTGCGATGGCCGCGAGCCAGGTCACGTCGTCTCCTTC
>Ga0070714_100004089_pt1 | contig 10971 bp, 9 predicted proteins | sample LARL83metaG_FD_65450 | JGI IMG/M metagenome (GOLD analysis project Ga0070714, IMG submission 65450) | Corn, switchgrass and miscanthus rhizosphere microbial communities from Kellogg Biological Station, Michigan, USA - LAR L8-3 metaG | ecosystem: Host-associated > Plants > Roots > Rhizosphere ... | reverse complement strand
CCTGCAACGGCAGGTGACCGGGAAGTCCGAGCAGATCGCGCCGCGCACGGTCGGCGTGGTGTGCGGTGCGGCGATCACCGAACTGGCCGACGGGCTACGGACCGCGCTGACCTCGCCGCCCGCGACCCGGACGCCCGATGCGGAGACGCAACTGGCGTTGGCGCAGCGCGCGATGGAGGAACTGCGGCGGCACACCACCCGCTGCCAGACCGTGCTCTCCGACCAGATGGCCGACCTGATGTCCGACGTCGAGCACGACCTGCGGGAGCGGACGCGGAAGGTGCTGCGCGAGGTGGACCGGGCGTTCGACGACGCCGATCCGCGGCTGGTGTGGGACTCCTTCGAGGACTGGATGCGGGACGCGTTGACCGAATCGGCCGAGACGAACCTGGGTTGGCTGGTGCAGCGGTGCCAGTGGGTCGCGGACCGTGTGATCGCGAGCTTCCCGCACGACGCGGCCGACGCGCCGGCGGACGCGCTGCTGTCGGACATGGCGGATCCGGCCGACCACGTCGGCGACCTGGACGACCCGCGGCTGGACGCGTTCGGCGCCGGCCAGAAGATCTTCACCGGGCTGCGCGGCTCTTACGGCGGTGTGCTGATGTTCGGCCTGATCACGAGCCTGGCCGGGCTGCCGCTGATCAACCCGATCTCGCTGGGCGCCGGCGCTGCCTTCGGTGGCAAGTCCATCAAGGACGAGAGCGACGCGCGGCTGAAGCGGCGGCAGGGTGCCGCGAAGGCGACCGCACAACGACACATCGACGACTTCTTCCTGGCCTGTGGCAAGGAGTCCAAGGACCTCACCAGACAGGTGCACCGGATCCTGCGTGACCACATCACCGAACGCGCCGAGGAACTGGGCGAGCGGATCGCCGAGGGCAGCCGGGTGGCCCGGCAGACGGCGATCGCGGCGCAGGCCGAGCGGGAACAGCACCGGCAGCGCGTGACGGCGCAGATGCGGCAGCTCGTCGAGTTGCACCGGCGTGCCGTGACCATGGCCGGCCAGCGGCTCGCGGGTCCGGCGCCGGCCGGGCTGGAACTGTCCGCATGACCCTGGCCGACACCGCGTGGCACCTGATCGGTTCGGCCGGTGAGCTGTACCGGGACAGCCCCCGGGCGACGAACTGGCTGGCCGCGTGCGGGGCACGACTGTCCGAACCGGTGCGGATCGCGGTCGCGGGACCGGCCGGCGCCGGCAAGTCGTCCGTGGTGAACGCGCTGGCCGGTGAGCTGATCGCGCCGATCGAGGTGGCCGACGGGGCCGGCGTGTTCGCGTGGTACCGCGATGCCGGCGAGCCGGCGGCCGCGGTGTTTCCGCCGGGCGGGGCGGCGCAGGCCGTTCCGGTGTCCCGGCGGGACCGGAGACTCGAGATCGACCTGCGCCAGTGGCCGGCCGAACTGGTGTCCCGCGTTCTCGTCGACTGGCCGGCGCGCGGGCTGCGGGACCAGGTGTTGATCGACACGCCGGGCGGTGTGACCGCGGAGTGGCTGGCCGGACAGTGCGACGCCGTCGTCTACGTGACACCGGAACCCGGTGACGCGGACATGACCCTGCTGCGCTCGATGTCCACTGTGGATGATGGTCCGCCGGTGATACTCGCCATGGCGCGCGCGGACGAGCTCGGCGCCGGCCGGATCGACGCGTTGACGTCGGCCAAGCAGATCGCGCGGCGGCGACGGTCCGATCCGGCTGTGCACGCGGTGTGCCACAACGTGATCGCGGTGGCCGGGCTGCTCGCGGCGACCGCGCGGACGTTGCGCGACGAGGAGTTCACGGCGTTGTCGACGCTGAGCCGGACACCGCGCGCCGACCTGGACGGCGTGCTGCTGTCGGCGGACCGGTTCGTCAACGCGGACGAGCTGCGGGTGCCGATGAGCCGCCCGGCCCGGGTGGAACTGCTGGACCGGTTCGGCGTGTTCGGCATCCGGTTGGCGAGCACGCTCGTGCGGCGCGGCGCCAACACGCATGCCGCGCTGGCCGCGCAACTGGTGCAGCGCAGCGGGATCAGCGAGCTGCGCGAGTCGGTCGCGCGGTACTTCCTGGCGCGCGCCGACGTGTTGCGGGGCCGGTCGGCGCTGGCCGGGCTCGGCACCGTGCTGCGGGCCGAACCGCGGCCGGCGGCCGGCGGGCTGGCCGAGTCGGCCGAGCGGGCGCTCGCGAGCACGCACGACTTCGCCGAACTGCGGCTGCTCTCGGCGTTGGAGAGCGGACGGTTGAACCTGCCGGGCGGCCTGGCCGAGTCGGCCGAACGACTCGCCGGCGGGGTGGGTGTCTCGGTGGCGGAACGGTTGGGGATGGACGGCACGGAGTCGGCCGACGACGTGCGTGCCGTGGTCACCGACCGGTTGGCGCAGTGGCGGGCGCAGGCGGAGAGCCAACTGCTGTCCGAGCGGCAGCGTGCCGCGGCCCGGGTCGTGGTGCGCAGTTGTGAAGGGATGATCGCCGACCTGACGCCCGCCTACCGCTGAGAAGATCAGTCGTCCCGGCTGAAGCGGATGATCGCGATCGCCAGAACCGTGACGCCGATCGCGAACACGATGGCGGCATCGAGCCACGTCGGGACCGTCCAACTGCCCCACATGATCCCCGGGTCGAGGATCTGCCGGGCGGCCGGGCTGATGGTCAGCGACGCGAACACCACGTGCCGGATCGGCGCGATCGCGTACGTCAACGGGTCGAACCGGTTGAGGACGGCCAGCCACGCCGGCAGGTGCGACACCGGGAACAGCGCGCCGGACGTGAAGTACAGCGGCAGCACCAGCATCTGGTTGATCGCCATGAAGCTCTGGATCTGCTTGATGCGCACGGCGATCATCAGGCCCAGCGACGTCAACGTGAACGCCAGCAACAGTTGCAGCGCGATCACGCCGATGATCATCGCGGGCGAGTACGGCACGCCGACCAGCCCCGCGACCGCGACGACGAGCACGCCCTGCAACACCGCCACGGTAGAACCGCCGAGGCATTTCCCGATCACGATCGAGCCGCGCCACACCGGTGCCACCAGCATTTCGCGCAGGAAGCCGAACTCGCGGTCCCACACGATCGACGCCGCCGAGAAGATCGACGTGAACAGCAGCGACATCGCCACGATGCCGGGAAACATGAACGTCCGGATGTCCACGCCGCCGGTGCTGCGCGATGTCAGCGCCTGGAAACCGGTGCCCAGCACGAACAGGAAGATGAACGGCTGCACCAACATGATGACCATCCGCATCCGGTCCTCCGCGAACCGGATCAGGTCCCGCTGCCACACGATCTTGATCGCGCGCAGCTCACCGGCCAGGCTCCTGGCCGGTACGCGCACCGCCGCGACGGGCGCCGTTACCACCGAGCTCATCGTCATCGCCCCCGCATCCGCATGGCCATCGGGTGCCGGCCCAGCTTGTCCGCGCTCGTCGCCTCGGCCTCGCGGATCGTGGTGCCGGTGTAGGACATGAAGACGTCGTCCAGCGACGGCCGGGACACGCTGACCGACAGGATCGGCACGTCGAGCTCGGCGAACAGGCGCGGCACGAACCGCTCGCCGTTGGGCACGGACAGCAGCACGCCGCCCTCGTTGACCTTCGCCGGCAGGTCGAACCGCTCCTGGATCTCGGCGATGGCGCGGTCGTTGTCCGGCGTGTCGATGCGGATCCGGTCGGTGCCGACGCTGGCCTTGAGGGCCGACGGCGTGTCCAGCGCGATGATGTCGCCGTGGTCCATGATCGCGATCCGGTCGCAGTACTCGGCCTCGTCCATGTAATGGGTCGTGACGAAGATCGTGATGTCCTCGGCGGCCTGGAGTTCCCGGACGTAGGACCAGATCGAGCCGCGGGTCTGCGGGTCCAGGCCGATCGTCGGCTCGTCCAGGAACAGCACGCGCGGCGAGTGCAGCAGCCCGCGGGCGATCTCCAGCCGGCGTTTCATGCCGCCGGAGTAGGTCGCGACCTTGCTGGACCGGCGGTCCCACAGGCCGACCATCTCCAGGACCTGGCGCAGCCGGTCGTCCACGGCCGCGCGCGGCACCGCGTACAGCTCGGCGTGCAACCGAAGGTTGCGTTCGGCCGTCATGTAGTCGTCGAGGGTGGTGGACTGGAAGACGAGGCCGATGTTGCGGCGCACGGCGTCCCGTTCGGTGACGACGTCGTGGCCGGCGACCCTGGCCTCGCCCGCGGTCGGACGTAACAGCGTGCAGAGCATGTTGATGGTCGTGGACTTGCCGGCGCCGTTCGGCCCGAGGAAGCCGAAGATCTCGTTGCGGTACACCGTGAGGTCGATGCCGCGCACGGCGGCGACCTGACCGAAGTTCCGGACCAGGCCGCGCGCCTCGATCGCGGGCTCACTGGATTTCATACACCGAGTGTAAACTTCGTCTCGGTTACGTCAAGCGGTTATGCTGTGGGCGTGACCGGCCTGCGCGAACGCAAGAAGCTCCAGACGCGGCAACACATCGCCGACGTCGCGGCGCGCCTGTTCGCCGAGCACGGCTACGAGGACGTCACGGTGGACCAGGTCGCGACGGCGGCCAACGTGGCCAAGAAGACCGTGTTCAACTACTTCCCGACCAAGGAGGACCTGGTCTTCGACCGGGCCCAGCAACGGGAGGTCGACATCGTCGCGCTGGTCCGCGGCCGCCCGGCCGGCACGTCCGTGCTCGCCGCGTTCCGCACCCAGTGCGCGGGCATGCTGGCGTGGATCGCCGCGCAGGAGCCCGGTTTCCAGCTCGGCACGGCCGTCGAACTGGCCCGCACCAGCCAGGCGCTGCGGCGCAAGGCGTTGGAGATCCAGGAGAACCAGGCCAGGGTGCTGGCCGCCGAACTCGCGGCCGAGACCGGCCAACCGGAGTCCGATCCGCTGGCCCTGACCGTGGCCTGGACGCTGCTGGCCGGCAACCGGTCGGTGTTCCGCGAGGTACACCGGCATCTGGCCGACGGCGTGTCCCCGGCCGAGGCGGCACGTCGGGCGCGGCCGGCCGCGGATCGCGTGTTCGACCAGCTCGAACACGGACTCGGCGACTATCCGCCTAGGCGGCCGGGACGACCTGCTCGTCCGGGGGCGGCGTGACGCTGGCCAGGCGGGCGCGGTGGGCGCGCTTGAGCAGGACCGTGGTGGTGATGCCGATCACGGTGGCGATGGCCAGCGAGACGATCAGGCCGGCGAGTGGCTGGCCGGTCAGCTCACCGCCGAAATAGCCGATGAAGGCGACGTACGTCGACCACAGGCCCGAGCCGACGATCGACGCCGGCGTGAACCGGGACAGGCGCCAGCGGAGGGTTCCGGTGAGGACCGCGCCGACCGTGCCACCGGCCGGCAGCCAGCGGCCGACCACCAGGATCGGGGCGCCCCATCGCGTGATGTGCCGGGACAGCCAGTCGGTCGCCGCCAGCATCGACGGCCGGCCGAGCCGGGCCAGTGCCCGCGCGCCCGCCACCCGCCCGAACGCGTAGAGCAGATGGTCGGAGATCGAACACGCGACGGTCGCGACCAGGATCACGACGGGCAGCGGGACCGCGCCGGTCGCGGCCAACACCCCCATGCCGACCAGCACCGGCTCGGTCGGCACCAGGGGGACGAGGGCGGCCACGAACAAGGTCGTCATGGCCGTCAGTGCGGTGCTCACAATCCCCACAACGTAGAGCATCCACCCAACGATCCCGCTGTCGCCGAACCCTCAGCAAACTGCCAGCGAACATCATTTCGTGGAGCCGGCCAGCACACCCTGTACGAAGAAGCGCTGGAAGGCGAAGAACACCGCGAGCGGGACCACCATGGACACGAACGAGCCGGTCGCCAGGATGTCCACGTTCGTCCCGAACGCCCGCAGTTGGGACTGCAGGGCCACCGTGATCGGCTGCGACGACGCGTCCGCGAACACGAGCGCCACCAGCAGGTCGTTCCACACCCACAGGAACTGGAAGATGGCCAGCGACGCGAGCGCCGGCAGGCCGATCGGCAGCACGACCTTGCGGAACACGCGCCACTCCCGGGCACCGTCCATCCGGGCCGCCTCGAGCAGGTCGGCCGGGATGCCGGCGAAGAAGTTGCGCAGCAGGAACACCGCGAACGGCAGTCCGAACGCGACATGGAACAGCACGACGCCCAGCAGCGAACCGAAGATGCCCAGGTCGCCGTAGAGCTGCGCGATCGGGATCAGCGCCACCTGGATCGGCACCACCAGCAGGCCGACGATGATCACCATCACCCAGTCCTGCCCGGGGAACTTGAGCCACGCCAACGCGTACGCGGCCAGCGCGCCGATGCCGATGACCAACGCCGTCGCTGGCACCGAGATGAACACCGTGTTGACGAAAGATTGCATCACGGTGGAGTTGGCCAGCAGGTCCTGGTAGTTCTTCGCGGTGATCTCGGCCGGGACGGTGAAGATCTTCCACCAGCCGGTGGTGGCGTTGTCCGCCTCGCCCCGCAGCGACGACGCGAACAGGCCGAAGATCGGCACCAGCCACAGCAACGCGACCAGGATCAGGACCAACCGGACGAAACCCGAGCCGAGGAAGGAGACCACGCGGGTCAGCGGGCCACGGCGGGGCGTGCCCGCCACCCCGGTCACCAGGAAGTCGCCCCGCAACGTCGTCATCAGCGCTCCCGCCGGAACCGTCGGATGTTGAACAGCATCGCCGGCATGACGACCAGGAACAGCAGCACGCTGATGGCGCTGCCCTGACCGAGGTTGCCGCCGCTGCCGGAGCCGAACGCGACCTGCCACATCTGGAACGCCAGCACGTTCGCGTCCGCCTGCGTCGACCCGGGCGGGATGACGAGCACCAGGTCGAAGATCTTCAGCACGTTGATGATCAGCGTCACGAGGACCACGAGCAGCACCGGACCGAGCAGCGGCACGGTGACCCGCCGGAACACCTGCCACTCGGTCGCGCCGTCCACCCGCGCGGCCTCCAGCGCGTCCCGCGGGATCGCGGCCAGGCCGGCGGCGATGAACGTCATCGCGAAACCGGTCGTGATCCACACCCACGCCGAGATGATCACCGGTGTGATCAGCGTCGGGCCCAGCCAGGTCAGGCCGCGGAACGGCGGCGCGAAGTCGCCGGCCGGCAGGCGGATCCGGTAGTCGGACGCGGCGAGGTCGGGGAAGGCGAACGTGCCGTCGTCACCCGTGGTCACGGTCGCCACCACGGTGCCGTCCCGGATCGCCTGCACGGTGATCCCGGGCAAGCCCTTCTTGCCGTGGTCCAACTGGCCGACCTTGCTGCCCAGCGCGATGTCCAGCCAGACGACGCCGGAGAGCTGGTTCGCGGTCGCCTGCACCGGTGTGGCCGGCACCGCCTGCGAGGGCAGCTTGTCCGGTGTCATGCCGACCATCGGCAGTTGCACGACACTGCCCGGCGCGAACACGGCCGTCGTTGTGTAACCGTCCGATGTGGACGTCATGTCGTCGAGCGGGCGCGGCGACACGCCGGGGTACGGCGACGACGGGACGAACGTGTCGTGCACGCTGACCGCGACCGCGTTCGCCAGGCCGAGGCCGGGATCCTGCTGGTAGACGAGCCGGAAGATGATGCCGGACGCGAACAGCGAGATCGCCATCGGCATGAACAGCACCATCCGGAACGCCACCGCCCACCGGATGCGCTCGGTGAGCACGGCGAAGATCAGGCCGAGGCCGGTGACGAACGCGGGCGCGACCAGAACCCAGATCAGGTTGTTGCGCAACGCGATCCGCGTGTTCGGGTCGGTGAACACGGCCTTGTAGTTGGAGATGCCGACGAACGATCCGCCGCCCGCGTCGAACAGGCTGCGGACGACCGAGTACACCACCGGGTATCCGATGTAGACGGCCAGCAGCAGCACCGCAGGGCCCAGATACAGCGCGACCAGCCACTTCGAGCTGCCGGACTGCCGGTCCGAGCGCCTGCGGTGCTTCCACCCCCCAGTGGCCGCCCCCTCCCCAGACGGGCGGCCACCTTCCTTCGCAACAACCGTGGTCACGGTTTCACCCTCACCGTCACGTCTTCCTTCTCAGGAGCTCGTGTAGTCCTTGACCGCGTCGGCCTCGAGCTTCTGCTCGGCGCCGGTGATGTCGGTCGGGTTGGCCAGGAAGTCCTCGAGGTCCTTCCACTCGCCGGAGCCCTTGGTGGCGCCGAACGACGGCGGGGCCTGGTCGGACATGTCGAACACGATGTCGTTGCCGGCCGACTGCAGTTGCTGCTCCATCGTCTTCTGGATGTCGTTCGGGTACGACGACAGCGGCACGGACTTGTCGGGCGAGAGGAATCCGCCGGTCTTCGCGAACACCTCACCGGCCGCCGGCGTGGCCAGGAACTTCATCAGCTCCATCGTCGCCTTGTCGTCGGTGAACGCCACGGCCGCGTCACCACCGGTCTCCACGCCCGCCTTTGTCGAGCCGATCTGCGGGAACGGGAAGATCTTGGCGTCCGTGCCGACCTGCGCCTTCGTGCTGGACTGGATCGACGTGGCCACGAAGTCGCCCTCGTAGACCATCGCGGCCTTCGGGGTGTCCTCGAACGCGTTCACCACCGACGTGGGGAAGTCGGTCTGCAGCGCCCCCTGGCGGCCACCGGCCAGGTAGCGGTCCTGGAAGTACTGCTGGAGCATCTGCAGCGCCTTGGTCACCGTGGGGTCGGTCCACGGGATCTGGTGCGCGCCCAGCTTGTTGTAGTTGTCCACACCGGCCGTCTGCAGGTAGATCTGCTCGAACCAGTCGGTGAGGACCCAGCCGTCACCGGCGCCGATCGACATCGGCGTGACACCGGCGTCGGCCAGTTGCCCGGACAGCGTGACGAAGTCGTTCCACGTTTTGGGCGGCTGCGCGCCGAGCGAGTCGAACGCCTTCGTGTTGTACCAGACGACCGACTTGTCCGACGCGTCGAACCAGACGCCGTAGACCTTGCCGTTCACCGTGCCGAACTTGCTCCACGCGGGCGACTGGTACTGGTTGACCGTCGACAACACGTCGGCCGGGAGCGGCTTGAGCGCGCCCTCCTTGGCGAACTGGGCGATCGAGCCCGGCTGGGCCAGGAACGCGATGTTCGGCGGGTTCTTGCCGGCGATCTTGGTCTGCAGCACGGTCGGCAACTGGTCGCCGGCCGACGTGAACTGCACCGTCGCGCCGGTCTGCTTCTCGAACACGGCCAGAACCTGTTCGAAGTCCTTCTGCTCGTCACCGGACCACACGCCGGCGACCTGGATGGTCTGCCCCTTCAGGTCCTGGGTGGGCGCCGATGAGGACCCGCCGGACGACGAACTCGAGCCGCCGCAGCCGGCCACACCCATCGCGAACGCGCTGAGAGCGGCCGCGATACCCAATCCTTTCCGGTTCATCCCTGTTACTCCTCAGTTGTGCCAGATCGATGACCCACTGGCGGGGTCGAAGAAGTGCAGCCGTGCGGTGTCCACCCGGACTGCCACCGGCTGTCCCTCGAAGACCCGGGTACGTGGGCTGAAGCGGCCGACGAGCGTCGTCGTGCCGGCGCCCTCGGTGCCGGCCTGGGCGATCATGCTGCCGTCGTCGGCGAGTTCTCTTATGTCCTCGGCTTGCGCCGGTCGTGCCTCGACGGGGAAATGCACCAATACGTCCGATCCCATCGCCTCGACCAGGTCGGCGACCGACTTCAGCACGAATCCGTCGGCCTCCCCGGCGATCTCGCCGTCCTCCATGTCCTCCGGCCGGATACCCACGATCACCTCGCGGCCGGCGTATTCCTTCAGGCCCGGCCGATCGTGCACCACGGAATCGGCCAGTTTGAGGCGCTGTTTGTCCAGTACCGTCCAGTAGTGGCCGTCATCGTCCATTTCCAGCGTGCCGGTGATGACGTTCATGCCCGGCGAGCCGATGAATCCGGCGACGAACAGGTTCACCGGCCGGTCGTACAGTTCCTGCGGCGGGCCGACCTGTTGCAGCACGCCGCGTTTCATCACGGCGACGCGATCGCCCAGGGTCATCGCCTCGGTCTGGTCGTGCGTGACGTACACCGTCGTCACGCCGAGATCGCGTTGTATTCTGGCGATCTGCGCGCGCATCTGCACCCGCAGTTTCGCGTCCAGATTGGACAGTGGCTCGTCCATCAGGAATGCCTGCGGCTCACGCACGATGGCCCGGCCCATCGCGACCCGTTGTCGCTGGCCACCGGACAGGTTCTTCGGCTTGCGCTCGAGGTATTCGGAAAGCTCGAGTACCTTGGCGACCTCGGTGACCCGTCGCTCGATCTCGGCCTTGGGCAGCTTGCGCAGGGTCAGGCCGAAGGCGATGTTGTCGAACACGTTCAAATGCGGATACAACGCGTACGACTGGAACACCATGGCCACGTCACGGTCCCGGGACGGCACGCGGTTGACCACCCGGCCGCCGATCTGGACCGTTCCCTCACTGATCTCCTCCAGCCCCGCGATGATGCGCAGCGCCGTGGTCTTTCCGCAACCGGACGGGCCGACGAGAACGAGAAACTCGCCGTCCTGTATCTCCAGATTGAGGTCGTCGACGGCCCGGGTGCCGTCGGCATAGACCTTGCCCAATCCGTTCAATACTATTGCGGACACCCGTACTCCCTTACCCAGCTGCGTCGCGTGGTGGATGAATGTTAGGTGGCGTAGCCAAAAGAGAACCTTAAAAGCCGGATGCGGTTCCCGTGTCACGCGAATGGCGGACGGGGCGCCAGCAGGCCCGGTGGACCACCACGTACCAGCGCATACTGCGGTTCCCCGGCCCTCCGCCGTTCTCTACGGTGACACCCATGTACGAGATCCTGCTCGTCGAGGACGACCCCTCGGTCCAGGCCGCGCTGGTCCACGCGCTGACCGACCGCGGCTTCGCGGTCGAGCCGCTCGGCACGGCCGTGGAGGCCCTCCGATCGGTCACCGAGCGGGAACCGGACATCGTGATCCTCGACCTGGGCCTGCCGGATCTGGACGGTGGCGCGGCGCTGCGGATGCTGCGTGGCGTGACGAACGTACCGGTCATCATCGCGACCGCGCGCGATGACGAGCGCAGTGTCGTC
>Ga0070714_100004087_pt1 | contig 10971 bp, 7 predicted proteins | sample LARL83metaG_FD_65450 | JGI IMG/M metagenome (GOLD analysis project Ga0070714, IMG submission 65450) | Corn, switchgrass and miscanthus rhizosphere microbial communities from Kellogg Biological Station, Michigan, USA - LAR L8-3 metaG | ecosystem: Host-associated > Plants > Roots > Rhizosphere ... | reverse complement strand
TACGCCGCCAAGAGCCAGCGGGGGGGTAGGCGAGCCCCTGTCCAACTGGGACATGGAGCGCTTCTGGTTCGTCTGACCGGCTTCGGCGACTCGGTACACCTCCTCGCCGCAATCGGCCCCGCCCGCGTCACCCGGCCAGCCAGCCCGGGCCCGCCTCCGCAGCGGAGGCCGGGCGTGCTTCGTGGACCTTCCCAGTTTCGCCGCACGGTGAGACCATGATCATGCCCGACTTGCCCGGCCAATACCTCGCACCGGTACTACGGTGAGCGGTACCGGTACGAATACGGATGTGACGTGCGATCGTGGAGAAACTGGTCATGACCCCGACGCTTTACGCTAATGTCACCTTCGGAATGGTGCACGGGGGTGACGTTTTGGCTGCTAGAACGGATGATGAGAGGGAACATGATGGCTAGCTCGGACGCCCGGCCCAGCCGCCGGCAGTTCATCCGGGGAGCTGCCGGGGTAGCCTCCGGCGCGATGGCGGGCAGCTTGCTCGCCGCCTGTGGTGGTTCGTCGCCCACGTCGACAAGCACGAAGGCAGCGGCCCCAGCGCTGAATCGCGATCCGGAAACGCTGATCGTGGCGATGGACGCGTTCACGCCAGACTTTGACCCAGCCTCGTACTTCCTGCTGTCGGCCATCGTGCCCGACTTCGGGATTTACGACTCACTGATGCGCATGGACGGAAGCAGCGCCACAGCCACGAAGAACTGGCTGGCCAAGGACGTAAAGACGAATGCCGACAAGAGCACGTGGACATTTACGCTGCAGCCGAACGTCAAATACAGTGACGGGACGCCCTTCGACGGCAACGCGCTCAAGGCGGCCTACACGCGCACGATTACCGCGAACCTCGGTGCCGGCTCGACCCTCTCGAACTACATCAGCGACCCCGGGAAGCAGATCGTGGTGAAGGACCCGGGCACGGTCGTGATGGATCTCGGTACCTCAGTGCCCCGGTTCGACCTGCTGCTCGCCTCGCAGTACGGCACCGGCATCGTGAACCCGAACGTGAAGAGCCAGGGGAGCGATCAGGGTCACAACTACCTCCAGTCGCATTCCGCCGGGACCGGCGCCTACATGGTCCAGAGCGTGTCGCCAGGCGATCAGATCGTCATGGTGGAAAACCCGCACTACTGGGGTGGCTGGAGCGGAAAGCATTTCAAGAAGATCATCATCCGCCAGGTCCCGCAGAACGCGAGCCGCCGGCAGGGAATGGAGTCGGGCGACTTCGATATCGCGTTCCCCTCCACCCCGCAAGACACCCAGGCCCTCAGGAGCACACCCGGGATCGTGGTCGGGAACCAGAAGGTGCTGGGGATGGACTACGTGATCCTCGGCCAGTACGGCCCGCTCGCCAACCCAAAGGCGCGGCAGGCGGTGAACATGCTGTTCCCGATCGACCAGTACGTGTCCTCGGTGATGAAGGGGACCATCGACAAGCCGCGCAGCGTGCTGCCGGACCTGATGGTGTACGCCGCCCCCGGGACCTACACGCCGGCCGTGAACGTGGCGAAGGCGAAGTCCTTGCTGCAGCAGGCGGGGGTGGCGCCGGGCACCCAGCTCACGTACGAGTTCTACACCGGCCAGGGCGACCAGGCGGGGCTGCTGCTGCAGAGCCAGCTGCAGCTGGTCGGGCTGAAGGTGAAGATCGTCGAGAAGGCCTACCCGGCGTTCGTCGACGACATCTCCACGCCAAAACCCGAATCGCAGCGGCCGGACATGGCGTACTGGTTCTGGTGGCCGGAGTACAACAACCCGTCGGACTTCGCCTTCCCCATCCTCTCGAAGGACGCGACGCCGACCCAGCACCTGTTCAACGGGGGGTACTACGAGAACACCTCGGTGAACAACGCGATCAACAAGGGGTTTTCCGATCCGAGTAACACCGGGCTGCTGAAGAATCTGTGGCAGCAGGCGCAGACGGTCATGGGGAAGGAAGATCCGCCGTGGCTCCCGCTCGGGCAGATCATCGACACGAGCTACCTGCGGACCGACCTGAAGGGCTACGTGCCGAACCCCGTCTACGTGCAGTCGTATGACTTCTACGCCCTGTCGCGCGCCTAGCCGCACCAGGGCGGAGCGCGGTACCGGAGAGACCGACCCTTGGGCACGTTTATTGCGAGGCGCCTCGCGTTCATGGTGTTCGTGCTGTGGGGCGTCACGTTTGTGACGTTCTTCCTCTCCCGAGTCGTGCCGGGCGACCCGGCACGACTCCTGGCCGGCCCGCAGGCAAGTCCGAAAGAGGTGGCTCACATCGGCCACCTCTACGGCCTGGACCAGCCGCTCGTGGTCCAGTACGGGCGGTACATGCGCGATCTCGCCCACGGCAACCTTGGGTACTCGTTCCTCACCCGGCGGCCCGTGCGCACCGACATCGCGACGTTCCTGCCCGCGACGATCGAACTCGCCGGCTACGCGCTTTTGCTCGGGTTCGTGCTCGCGCTCATCACCGCGACAGCGGCTGCGTACCGGCGCGGCACGCGGACGGACGTGGCCGGGCGGCTCACGGCGATCGCCGGGCTCTCCATTCCGGCGTTCTGGCTGGCGCTGCTGCTGCAGTTGGTGTTCCACACCCAGCTCCATTGGTTCCCGCTGGGCGGTCGCCTCGACCCCGGGGCGACGCCACCGCCGCACATCACCGGCCTGCTGACCGTGGACAGCCTCCTCACCGGTCATATCGGCGACTTCACCGACGCGGTCTCGCACCTCGTGCTTCCGGTCATTGCCCTGGCGGCCGGGGTGTACGGGCTCATGGTCCGCATCGTGCGGACCAGCGTGATCGACTCGCTCGGCGAGGAATACGTGCGGACCGCCGAGGCCAAGGGGCTGAGCCGATGGCGCGTGCTACGCCGGCACGTGCTGCGCAACGCGATGCTCCCGGCCGTGACCGTCCTCGGGCTGGAGTTCGGCCTGCTGGCCGCCGGCGTCTTTGTGGTCGAGTCGATATTTCAGTGGCCCGGGCTAGGCAACTACGCCTTCCAGGCCATCCAGGCCTCCGACTACAACGCGACGCTCGGAGCTACGCTCGTGATCGCCATCCTGTACGTGGTGATCAACCTGATCGTGGATATCGCCTACCTGTATCTCGACCCCAGAATCCGGTACGCATGATCGATCAGGCTGCTGCGGTCGGGCGGGGCCGCCCGGCAAGACCCGCCAAGGGAAGGCTGCGGAGGGCGGCCCAAACCGTGGAGGCGTTCATATCCGAGTCGCGGCTGAACGCCCTTGGGGTCGCGATCGTCGCGCTGGTCTTGCTGGTCGCGCTGTTCGGCCCGCTCATCGCACCGCAGAACCCAAACCAGATCAACCTGATCGCCATCCTGCAGCACCCCTCCGTTCATCACTGGTTCGGTACCGATGATGTGGGGCGGGACCTGTTTAGCCGGGTGATCGTCGGCTGCCGCATCTCGATCGAGGCGGCGATCATTATCCTGTCGCTGTCGGTCACGTTTGGTACGGCCCTCGGCATCTTGTCGGGCCTGGCCGGCGGCCTCGCCGACGAGTGCATCATGAGGGTCACCGACCTGTTCCTGGCCTTCCCCGGATTCATCCTGGCCGCGGCGATCGCCGCCACGCTTGGCCCGAGCCTGTCGCACACGGTGCTGGCCCTGGCGGTGGTCTTCTGGCCCTGGTACACCCGCCTGATTCGCGGGCAGGTGCTCTCGCTACGAGAGCGCGAATTCATCCTGGCCTCGCGGCTGGCCGGTGGAGGGACGATGTGGATCGCGAGTCGGCACCTGATCCGCAACGTGATGCCCATCCTCACCGTTCAGCTGTCGCTGGACGTCGGCTACGCGATCCTGGCCACGTCGTCGCTGAGCTTCCTCGGCCTGGGGGCGCAGCCGCCGTCGCCCGAATGGGGCGCGATCATCACCGCGGGCAGCAGCTACATCCAGACCGCGTGGTGGTGGATCACGTTTCCCGGGATCGCGCTGGCCGTGACCATTCTGGGTTTCAACCTGCTCGGTGACGGTCTCAGGGACTGGATCGACCCGCGTCTTCGTGGCAGCCTCGGCGGAGTGCCGGAGTGATCAGCGTCGTGCCGGAGGCGCGCCAATTGAACACTGTGCCGGAGGCGAGCCAGTGAGCGCAGACGATGCCGCGCAGGCGGCAACGGGCGATTCGCTGCTTCGCGTGCGCGACCTGGTGGTGCGCTTCGACAGCGGCCGGAAGGTCGTGCTCGCCGTGAACGGCGTGAGCCTGGATCTCGAGGCCGGCGGCGCACTTGGCCTCGTCGGGGAATCCGGTTCGGGCAAGAGCGTGACGAGCCTGGCCATCCTGCGCCTCCTGCCGCGTTCCACGGCGAGGATCGCTGGCGGCGAAGTCTGGTTTGGCGGCCGCAACCTGATCCAGCTCAGCGACCGCGAGATGCGGAGCCTCCGGGGCAAGGAGATCTCGCTCGTCCCCCAGGACCCGATGAGCGGGCTGAACCCAGTGATCACGATCGGCGAGCAGGTCGTCGAGACGATCCGGGCCCACGAGGGTGTCCGCCGGGGCGAGGCGCGACGTCGTGCCGCAGACCTGCTGGGCACCGTCGGCATCCCCCGGCCCCGCGATCAGCTGGATCGCTACCCGCACCAGTTCAGCGGCGGGATGCGCCAGCGTGTGCTGATCGCCATCGCGCTGGCCCTCCGGCCGACACTCCTGATCGCCGACGAGCCGACCACCGCCCTCGACGTCACCGTGCAAGCCCAGGTGCTCGAGCTGCTCCACGAGCTCACCGCCCAGCACGGCACAGCTATCCTGCTGATCAGTCACGACCTCGGGATTATGGCTCGCATGACGCGGCGGATTACGGTGATGTACGCAGGGTACGTGGTCGAGTCTGCGCCGACCGCCGAGATCTTTGCCCGGCCGAGCCACCCCTACACGGCCGGGCTCCTCCGCTCCATCCCGCGCGTGGCCGACATGGGGCGGCAGCTCACCCCCATCGCAGGCGCGCCACCCGAGTTCGACCGGCTTCCTCGGGGCTGCCCGTTCGCGCCTCGATGTGCCTGGGCGCTCGATGTCTGCTGGCAGGAGATGCCGGCGCTCATACCCATGGAAGCGGCCGAAGTCGCCGGCGGATCGCCGTCCGGCGACCACCTGCTCGCGTGTCACAACCCGGTTGCGGCCGACGAGGTCGAGACGGGAAAACCCCTCCGCCCCGGGTTCCGCCCGGCCCCGCCACCCGAGGATGAGCTCGTCGCTCAGGAGACCGCGTGACGTCGCCCCCCACGCCCGCGAGCGAGCCCGCACTTCTCGAGGTGCGCGACCTCCGCGTGCACTTTCCGATCACGCGCGGCACGGTGATCCGCCGCACGGTCGGAAACGTGCACGCGGTGGACGGGCTCACCCTCGAGCTGGCGACGGCCGAGACATTGGGGCTGGTCGGCGAGTCCGGCTGTGGCAAGACCACGCTCGGGCGCGCCATCGTGGGACTCATCCCCCCGACCTCAGGGGCGATCCTCTTTCGCGGGCAGCCGCTGGGTGCGAAGCGGACCAGCTCGGACGGCGCGGAGCGATCCCACCTCCAGATGGTCTTCCAGGACCCGACCGGCTCACTCGACCCAAGGTGGCGGGTGGGCACGAGCATCGCCGAGCCGCTGCGCCTGAACCACATCGGAACCCGGACCGAGCGCACCGAGCGCGTCAGCGAGCTGCTCGAGCTGGTCGGGCTGTCGCCCGGACACGCCTCGCGTTACCCGCACGAGCTGTCCGGCGGGCAGCGGCAGCGAGTGGGGCTGGCGCGCGCGCTCGCGCTGAATCCCGCGGTGATCGTCGCCGACGAGGCGGTGAGCGCGCTCGACGTCTCGATCCGGGCTCAGATCATCAACCTGCTGCAGCAGCTCCAGGACCAGCTGAAACTCTCGTACCTCTTCATTGCACACGACCTCGCGGTCGTCCGGCACCTGAGCGATCGCGTCGCCGTCATGTACCTGGGGCAGATCGTGGAGCAGGCCGGGGCAGCCGACCTCTACACCGATGCCAGGCACCCCTACACCGTGTCACTGCTGTCGGCCGTGCCCGTGCCCGACCCGGTGGCCGAGGCCAAGCGGGAGCGCATCGTGCTTCCCGGCGATCCGCCCAACCCCGCGTCGCCGCCGCCGGGATGCCGGTTCCACACCCGATGCTGGCTCAGGACCCGCCTGGGCAACCCGGAGCGGTGCGCGGTGGAGGAACCCGTCGCCCAGCACGTTTCCGCCGGGCACACGGCGGCCTGTCACTATGTCCACGAAGTGCCGGGGCAAACCGGGCTGTCCCCGGTCGGGCCAGCGGCAGAACCGGCCTCGTGACCACGCGGCGCCGCGGGCCAGGGGGCGGCAGCTAACCTCTGGCCATCCTGCTCACACTGAGCGGGTTGCTGATCAACCCGGAGGTGTACATGAGGTCGGCGACCCGCTGAATCTGACCGATGCCCAGCGATGTCGGAAATGAGCCGAACGTGACCAGGTCGGCGTCTTGTGAGCTCATTCCGGTGAAGTGCGGCAGAACAGTCTGCAGCGGGCCGCGGTTCGCCGCGTCAGCCTGCGCCGATGTCAGCGCAGCCCGGAATTGCTGAAGCTGCGCACTGTGGGCTTGAGAAAAGGCAGCGAGGCTGAAGTACCCCGACAATGGGAGATTGGCGGTGATACCGCTACAGGAATCCATAACTTCGATGGCGCCCAGCTGGGACTCCGCTTGGATGATGTAGGGCTCGGTGGCCAGGATCGCGCTCACCTGCCCGCTGCGCAGTTCCCTGATCATGTCCTGCATCGGCGTGGGCTTCCACGTCACCCCGGTCGGGGTGACGCCGTCGCTGCCCAGTACCGACTCCGTGGCCAGCGTCTCCAGGCTGTAAGGAACGGTGTCGGTGGCGTACGAGCCGTTGAGTGATGGGATCAGCTGCGGCTCGGGGGTGGCGACCACCTTGTTATCCAGTGCTTGCGGGGTGGTGATCCCCGAACCGGGGAGGGCGAGGACCTCCATCGTGTTCGACGCAGCGTCGTAGCCGTCGGCGATCAGGTGCAGAGATGCCTTGCCTACGGCATCTTCGTAGAAGAAGTCGGCGTAGTCGCCGACCGCTATGTCCACGCTGCCGCTCTTGAGGGCCTGGAACTCGGGTTGCAGCGAGGTGTAGTTCTTGACCACGACGTCCAGGCCATGATCACGGAACAGCCCGTCTTGGATGCCGATCCGGAGCGGGGCGCTGTCGATTCCCGGCATGATGCCCACGGTCAGCTGCCCGCCTCCCGCGCCCGAGCCGCCGAACACACTGCATCCGGATACCGCCAAGACGGCGGCCGAGATGACGGCCAGCGCGAGACGCGAGGCCGACTCCCTGGCGCTGACCTGGACAAGCCGCATATGGCTCGCTCCCTCTAGCGCGGAAGGCGCAGAATCGAACGTTCAGGTACGCAACAGTCAGCATGAGACAATACCGTGGCGAGGCCCCGTTAGACGTTCTCTTGTGGGGCAAGACCAATCTTTCCTGTCCATACACGTATGGCTGTGCGTTAGCCCGTAACAGGTTAAAGTTGGCCATCGGTGACCCATGACGCAGTCCGGATAATGGTCTGCCGTGGGGAAGTCGTCGGGTCGGGAAGGAGTGGGCCGTGTCCGACCTGCTGCGGAGCCTGCATGCCGCGGGACTCCTGCCGGTTCCAGGATGAAGAGTCCGGCCGCCGGGCTGTCCAGGACCAGGAACAGCCGCGGCGCTACCCGTACGCCGGTCCATGGAGCATCCGTGGGTGACCAGCTGCCTGACGACAGCGAGCAGCCCCAGGGGAGCCCTCCTGCTGAGCACTTCGAGCCTGCCGACAACGGCCGCCATCGGGCCGATGGCGCGACCTATCCCCGGTGGGGGCCGCCGCCATCACTTCGCGCGCTGAAGAACTGGCGCGTACGGTCGCGCCTGCTCCTGCTGGTCGCGATCCCGACCGTCACCGCGGTCGCCCTGGGCGGAGTCCGCATTGTCTCCTCGGTGCGCAGCGGCCTGGCCGACCAGCGGGTGGTGCAGCTAGCCGACCTCAGCGGTGAGATCACCGGCCTGGTGCAGGCACTGCAGAATGAGCGCCAGGACACGGTCACGTTCATCACGCTGGGCGGTAACGGCGGCCGGGCCGCGTTGGTGTCGAAGTCCGCGCTGGGCGCGAATGCCCGGCTGGCGTTGCAGGTGCTCAACAACGGGGACTACGCCACCTCCTCCCGGCTGGCCCGTCAGGTAAGGAGCCAGCTCGGCGTGGTCGGTGCCGGGTACTCCGAGCTGGCTCAGCAGGATGCCAGCGCCGCGGCAGCCGCGATCGACGGGCTCGTCGCGCTGCGGACCGAGGCGACTCGCTCTCAGCTGCCTGCCCCGATCGTGATCCAGGAGTACACCGACAAGATCAACACCCTGCTGGCCCTGGACGACCAGGCCGCGGTGGGCAGTAGCGACTCGACGCTGGTCGGTGAGGTCCGCGTGCTCGGCCTGATTTCCGCCATGAAGGAAGAGGCGTCGGAGCAGCAGGCGCTCATCACCGGCGCGCAATCGAGCAACCTGATCGGGGTGAGCAGCACCGGGTTCAATCCCAACGTGCAGGCCACGATCACGGACGCCGAGGCGGAGCTGCAAAGCAACGAGGCACAATTCAACGCCGCCGCCACGGCCAGCCAGCGCCAGCTGCTCACCGGCACGCTGTCGGCACCGACCGTGGCCGGGGCGCAAGCCCAGGTCCAGCAGGCCATCTCGCTGGCCTCGAGCGCATCGTCGGCCGCCGACCCGGCGATCGGGAACGCCGTCTCGTCGCTTGACACCGTGACCGACGGCATGCGCTCGGTGGAGACGCGGCTGGTGCAGTCCGTTGTTTCCAGGAGCACATCGCTGCGCGACGGCGCCGTCACCTCAGTGATCATCGGCGCCGTGGCCGTGCTCCTTGTCCTGGCGCTGGCGCTGATCTTCACGATCATCGTCGGCAGGTCCATGGTCGGCCCGCTGCGCCGACTGCGGACCGGGGCCCTCGACGTGGCCGGGGTACGGCTGCCCGAGACGGTGCGCCTGATGAGCGAGACCGACGGTGAGGGCGTCTCGCTGGACGTCGAGCCGATCGACGTGGATTCGTCCGACGAGATCGGCGAGGTCGCGCGGGCCTTCGACCAGGTACACCAGGAGGCGATCCGGCTGGCCGCCAACGAGGCGGCGCTGCGCGGCAACATCAACGCGATGTTCGTGAACCTGTCCCGCCGCAGCCAGTCCCTGGTGGAACGGCAGATCCGGCTCATCGACGGGCTGGAGCAGGGCGAGCAGGACTCCGAGCGGCTGGCGAGCCTGTTCCAGATGGACCACCTGGCCACCCGGTTGCGCCGCAACTCCGAAAACCTGCTGGTGCTCGCCGGCCAGGACCTGTCCCGGCGGTGGAACCGGCCGGTCGCGCTGGTGGACGTGCTCCGGGCCGCCATCTCCGAGATCGAGCGGTATGAGCGCGTGACGCTGAATGCCCAGCCGGGCATCGCCGTGCGCACCGCCGCGGTCAGCGACGTGGTGCACCTGACCGCGGAGCTGGTCGAGAACGCCACCTCGTTCTCGGCCGCCAACACCGAGGTCACCGTCGCAGGCCACCTGCTCAGCAGCGGCGGTGTCCTGCTGGAGATCACCGACCACGGCGTCGGCATGGGCACCGAGGAGATGGCGCACGCCAACTGGCGGCTGGATAACCCGCCGGTGGTGGATGTCGCGGTGTCGCGGCGCATGGGCCTGTTCGTGGTGGCACGGCTGGCGGCCAGGCACGGGATCAGGGTCAGGCTCCGCCCCGAGCCGGCTGGCGGGCTGGTGGCCCTGGTCTGGCTGCCCGACGAGACCATCACGCGCGAGAGCCCAGGCAGTCCTCCCGGGATGCCGCGGCGGCGTCCCGCGGAAAACGGTGCGGCGGACGGCCCGGCCCTGGCCGGCGCCAGGGACGGCGGCGGTCGCGCCACCGTGGAACACGAGGTCAACGCCGCGAGGGCGCCGAGATTCGCGCCGCTGCGCGCGGACGGGAACCGCGCCCCAGAATTGCCGCGGCGGCGGCGGGCATCCGGAGCGGTCGCGCCGCCCGGGGACGCTTCGGCGGCACCGACGGGTCCGCTGCCTGCCTTCCGGAGCGGCCGTCTGGCTGCCTCCGAGCCCGAGGGCGGGGTCGCTGCCCCGCTCCCGAGCGGCGAGCTGGTCTCCGGCGACGGCGATTGGCGTTCAGGCACAGACTCACCTGCCGCTGGGATCAACGGCCCTGCTGCCGGAATCAGCGGTCTGGCCGGCGGCCAGACGGATACTCCTCCCGCTGGGTTCGGGAGTTTCGTCGGCGGGCAGGTGGACTCTCCTCCTGCTGGGATCGGCAGCCGCTCCGACAGCCAGGCGGATCAGTCCTTTGACACCTCACACGAGGACAGCGCGTCGCAGGTATGGGGCGTGAGCCGGTCACCCAGCGGGGTGATCGTCCCGCCCGCCGAGAGCCCGATCGACCGGAGCCGGCTGCCTATCTTCGAGGCGGTGGAGTCGGACTGGTTCCGCCGCGGTCGCAGGACACTGACCGGGACCGACCCTGGGACGGCGGCCGGCGGCTGGGCCTCGCCCTCCGACGATGGCTGGCGAGCTGCCGAGGTGGTCCATGCCCCAGCCTCGGGCGGCACGACACCGGCCGGACTCCCGAAGCGGGTACCGAAGGCAAATCTAGTTCCGGGAGCTGCCCCCACCGCAGGCGCCGACAGATCGGTCCCGACAGTGATGTCGGCCAGGTCGGCGGCGGCGACACGAGACCGGTTCGCCCGTTACCAGCGCGGTGTGAGGCGTGGTCGTGCTGCCGCCGGCGGGATCGGGTCTGATAGCGGAGGGGACGAAACCCAGGATGAAGCGTGACACTGGTATTGGTCTCGCGGAGGGAGCGGTCGTGAGTCCGCTGGTGCGTCCGGCTCAGGATCTGAATTGGCTGATTACGAATTTTGTTGAGCGGGTGGCGTCGGTCGCGCATGCGATCGTGGTGTCGTCGGATGGGT
>Ga0070714_100004083_pt1 | contig 10974 bp, 10 predicted proteins | sample LARL83metaG_FD_65450 | JGI IMG/M metagenome (GOLD analysis project Ga0070714, IMG submission 65450) | Corn, switchgrass and miscanthus rhizosphere microbial communities from Kellogg Biological Station, Michigan, USA - LAR L8-3 metaG | ecosystem: Host-associated > Plants > Roots > Rhizosphere ... | reverse complement strand
CTTCAACATCGCCGCGCCCATCACGCATAGCGTGTCACTCAAGCTGGGCGTGCAGAATCGGTATGACACGCATCCACAGTCGAGCGTGCGCAAGTCCGACACGACCGTGCAGAGCGGCTTCGGCGTCGAGTTCTGAGTCTCCCCATCCCGAGTCCACTCGCATGCGCCGCTTCGCTCCGCTCGCTCTCGCCCTCGTCGTCACACCGCTCGCAGCACACGCACAGCGGGGCCCGCGCGCGCGTGCGAGCGTAGCCGCCGTCCGCGTGCGCCGCGCGCCTGTTGCGGCCGCGCGCGACGTTCCCGTCGCAACCACGAGCGCCGCCGCCGTTCCGGTCGTCGTCGCGTTCGACGACGTCGCGGATGATTCGGTGCGCGCCATCATCACGCGCGATCTCGCCAACGGCGACGTGATCGTCCCGCTCGCCGCGGGAGCGCCGGACTCGAGCGCGGCACGCGTGCAGATCGTCGGGCACGAGGATTCGCTCACGGTCGCGATCGGTGATGCACGCACCGGTGTCGCGCGCGCACGTCGAACCTTCCGTCTACCCGTCGTGCCGGCGTCGCGCGCCGCGTTCATCGCGGACTCGCTCCAGCGCGCGCTCGCCTCGCGCGCCGCCTCCCGTGACTCGACCCTCTCGCGACTCGGTGAGCGCGCCGATTCGCTCCGTAAGTTGCTCGCGCGCAAGCCGAAGCGCTCGTGGCACTTCTGGGGACGGCACGACGCGAACGCCCCCGATCCCGAGCGCGTGGCGCGCGACTCGCTGCTTCGCGTGACGCTCCGCCTCGACACGCTCGTGCGCGCGAACGCCCGCGCCGACGTCGCCGCCACCGACTCCGCACGCCGCGAGCTGATCGCCGAGGATGCACGACGTCGTGACTCCGTGCGCGCGGCGCGCCGCTGGGAGACGCACGGTGTCGCCGATGCCATCCAGCGACTCGTCACCGGCGAGCCGGGCATCGCACAGAGCCGCATCGCCTACGTCGACGGCGACGACATCCGCATCGTCGACGCCGACGGCGCGAACGATCACGTCGTCGTGCACGGACGGAAGGCGCTCTCTCCGGCCTGGCGTCACGACGGCCGCGCGCTCGCGTACAGCGATTTCACCGACGCGGGGACGCAGATCGCCTGGGTCGATCTCGTCACTGGTGCATGGCGGCTCGTCGGCGCCACCAAGCGAGGGCTCAACATCACGCCCGCGTTCTCTCCCGACGACCACTGGCTCGCGTTCGCGACCGCCAGCGCCGGGGGCGGGACGGGCATCGTCCTCGTTCCCGCGAGAGCCGACGGCACGTTCGGCGAGCTGCGCCACGTCACCCCGCCACGTCCGCTCGACTACACGTCGCCCGTCTTCAGCCCCGACGGCGAGCGCATCGCGTACGCGTCGGCGCGCCCCAAGCGCCCCGAGATCTATTCCGCGCGGCTGGATGGCTCCGACGAGCGCATCGAGGCGCCCGTGACCGACAAGACGAAGCCGTATCGCACCAGCCCAGACTGGAGTCCCGATGGCGGCGCCATCGCCTTCGAGCAGCAGAACGGCCGGTTCCAGGTCTGGACGATCGCGCGCGGATCGCACTCGCCCCGTCGGCTCACCACGACTGGTGAGAACGAGGATCCGACCTGGGCGCCAGACTCGCGCCACCTGGCCATCACCACCACCTATGCAGGGGTGCGCGGCATCTGGATTCTCGATACGGTGACCGGCCACCGCCGCCAGCTCACCACCGGTACCGATGGCCGTCTCGCCGCCTGGTCTCCCATGCTCCCGACCGCTCGCTGACGATCGGGACGATACGATTCGTCTGGAAAGAAGCGTTACACCTGCAATGGATCGTCTGGTGCCAATAAATACGTAAGTCGCTGGTATATAAAGACTTATGGTCTGGCCCGCGCATTGCTTTGCAGCCTCGCGAAGGATTCACCCCGCTGCACCAACTTCCGAGAGCCAAGCACATGCGCCACAAGCTTCCTGTCCGTACCATTCTCGCTGCACTCGCGCTGAGCGTCACCGCGGCTGCCTGCGCCTCCGACAAGATCACGGCGCCGGCCGCTCCCGCGTCCGGCTCGCTGCTCGGACTCGTCGGCGGTGTCGTGGGCGGGGTGGTCAACACCGTCAACGCCATCCTCCTGCCTGCCGTGCACCGCGGCAATGCGCTCGCCTCCGACGTCTCGGTCTCGCAGACCATCGGCTCCGCGGGTGGCACCATCTCCATCCCGAAAGCCGGGATGACGATCACCTTCGCGCCGGGTGCGCTCAGCGCGCCCACCACGATCACCGCGACGGCGAACGCGGGCGGCTACTACGCCTACACGTTCCAGCCGCACGGCATCCAGTTCAACGCGCCGGTCGTGATCACCCAGGACATGCGTTACGCGCAGACGACGGGCCTCCTTGGCGGCCTGCTCAGCGTCCAGGGCGGCTACATGGCCGACGGTATCTCCGACCTGAACCAGTCGACCGGCACCGTGAACGTCGCCGAGCAGCTCCCGGCGGTCACCTCGTACCAGACCGACGCGAGCGGCACCGTCTACCCGGTGACGACGTACACGGTCAAGCACTTCTCTGGCTACATCCTCACTGGCGGACGCCAGTAATGTTCGGGCGCTTCGAGGGTATGCCGAGCGCGGTGGAGAGCGGGCGCGTCCCGCTCTCCACGCGAGCCGCGCAGTTCGTCGAGCGCGCCAAGAACGCCCAGCGTCGCGGCGATGCCGATGCGGCGCTCGCACACTACGACGACGCGCTGTCGCTGCTCGAGGATGACGGCGACTGCGCGCTCGCGGCGGACGTCCTCCGCTGGAAGGGCGCGGTGCTGCGCGAGCGAGGCGAGACGACCGTCGCGCATCGCTTCTTCAGCCGCAGTTTCGCGATGGCCGAGCGTCTGGACTACGTCAGTGGCCAGGCGCACGCGCTCAACTGCCTCGGCACCATCGCGCATCGTCGTGGTGAGCTGAAGGCGGCGATGCAGATGTACAAGCAGGCCGCGCATCACGCCGAAGCGTGCGCCGACCGCCGCCTGCTCGGCATGATCGAGATGAATCGCGGCGTCATCAGCGGGTTGCTCGGCGAGTGGGACGAGGCGGTCGTCTGGTTCCGGCTCAGCCTCAAGACCTTCGAGGGCATTGGCGACGCCGAGGCCGCGAGCTGGGTCCTCAACAATCTCGGTGAGCAGTACGCCGAGCGCGGACGCCTCGCGCAGGCGGGCGAGTGCTTCCAGCGCGCGCTCGCGATCGCGTACGAGCGCGAGGACATCGTCGTCGAGGCGACGGTCGAGCTCAATCTCGCCGAGGTGCGCATTCGTGAAGGTGAGCTCGTGCAGGCCACGCGGTCCGTGGCGCGCGCGCTCAAGATCGCCGAGCTCCGGCACGATCGCCTCCGCATGGCGGAAGCGCTCCGACTGCAGGCACGCATCGCGCGCGAGCGCGGCGATCTGGATCAGGCGATGGAAAGTCTGCGTGAGGCGCGCTTCCAGGCCCGCGAGGGTGAGGACGCGCTGCTCCACAACGAGCTGCTCTGCGAGCTCGGCGAAGTCTGCCGCGAGCGTGGCGACAGCGACCGTACCCGGCAGGTTCTCAGCGAGGCGCTGGCCGGCTTCCAGGAGATCGGGGCGGTGAATCAGGCACGGATCGTGGCAGGGCAGCTGGAAGCGCTCTAGGGCGCCGCATGAAGCCCCTTCCCCGCGGGGGTGAACGGATCGTTACACCATCGAACCGAGGTGCCGACACTAATGAACGTGTCGCACCTCGGTTTCGTTCATGAGCTCATCCGCCGCTGAGCCCATCGCCCCCGGGCTGACCTGGACCCCCGGGGGCCGCGCCGTGCGCGAGAGCCCATCCACCGCCCCCATGAGCGAAGCGTCATGGGGCGACGGGATGGTCGTCGGGCAGAGCACGCCCTTCCGCGCCGCCGTGGCCCTCGCCACGCGTATTGGCGCGAGCCGCGCGCAGACGGTGCTCGTCTGCGGCGAGACGGGGACCGGGAAGGAGCTCTTCGCGCGCGGAATTCACGCCTGCTCCGTGGCCGCGAACGAGCCCTTCGTCGCCATCAACTGCGCGGCGATTCCGGAGACGCTGCTCGAGAGCGAGTTGTTCGGCCACGAGCGCGGCGCGTTCACCGACGCGCGCACGCTCAAGCGCGGGCTGCTCGAGGTGGCGGGGCGCGGCTCCGTCTTCCTCGACGAGATCGGCGAGCTCCCGCTCAAGCTGCAGCCCAAGCTCCTGCGCGTGCTGGAGCAGCGCACGTTCCGTCGCGTCGGCGGCTCGAGCGAGCTCCCGATCAACGCGCGCATCATCGCGGGGACCAACGTCGCACTCGCGGAGGCCGTGGACAGCGGCACCTTCCGCGAGGATCTCTTCTATCGCCTGAGCGTCGCCCGTGTCGATCTCCCGCCGCTGCGTGAGCGTCCGGGCGACATCGACGTTCTCGTGCGGCACTTCCTGGTCGAGATGGCGCGCGACGGCGATGGCGTCCCCGCCACACTCTCCGCCGACGCGCTCGACGCGCTCCGCGCGCACAGCTGGCCGGGCAACGTGCGCGAGCTCAAGAACGTCATCGAGCGCGCGGTCATCGTGGCCGGTGGTCACATCATCCAGCGTCAGCATCTTCTCTTCCAGCGCCGCCGCTCCGTGCGGCCGGGCAGCGACATGGAGAACGGCGGCGCCATGGGTGAGCTGCCGTCGCGCGCGTCCGACGCTGCAGGTGCCGCGAGCGGCGGCATCATCCGCATTCCGCCCGGTGGTCGTTCGCTCGCCGACATCGAGAGCGAGGTCATCCAGCTCACGCTGTCGCTCGCCGGCGGCAACCTGAGCGCGACCGCGCGCATCCTGGGCATCTCGCGGCCCACGCTCGCGCGCAAGCTGCGCCAGGCGGGGCTCACTCGCCGCAGCATTCTCTCCGCGAGCTGACGTCATGACCGCCGCCACGATCACCGGACCGCGCCTCGGACCAGACGCCTACGAGGCGTTCGACGCGACCGTGGCGGAAGCGCGCTCGGCGGAGCGGTGCGGGCGGTGGGTCGACGCGCGCGAGCACTATCAGCGGCTCCTCGACGGCACGCTTGCCGACGCCAAGGGGAAGTCTGCGGTCCTGCGCTGGATCGGGCGCACGCACCTGGAAGAGGGCCATCCCGACGAGGCGCTGCCGATCTTCGAGCGCGCGCTCGGCGCCGCGGAGACGGCCGGGGACGTGGGCGGCGAGGCGCACGCGCTGAACTGGATCGCGATCGCCGAGCAGAGCATCGGCAACCTGGATCGGTCGGAGGATCTGTACGCGCGCGCGCGCATCCGCGCCGTTCGCGCCGGCGACGATCTGCTCGTCGCCATGATCGATCAGAACCTCGGCACCGTCGCGAACATCCGCGGCTCACTCGATCTCGCGCTCGACTCGTACGAGTCCAGCCTGCGTCGCTACCGTGCGCTCGGCCTCACGCATTACGAGGCGCACGTCCTCAACAACATGGGGATGCTGTACACCGACCTCGGCGACTTCGCGAACGCCGAGAGTGCCTACGAGCAGGCGTACGACGCGTGCCGCGATGGCGGCGACGACGCGTACGCGCGGCGCATCCAAGTGAACCAGGCGGAGCTCTGGATCGCGAAGCGCGAGCTGGAGCGCGCGCGCGAGCGCTGCGAGCACCTCCTCACCGAGATCGAGCAGCAGCCGGCCGCGCCATGGCGCGGGGAGGTGTTCAAGCACCTCGGTGTCGTCTGCCGCGAGAGCCAGGAGCTGGAACGCGCCGATGCGTTCTTCGCGCGCGCGGCGAGCGTCGCCGCGGAGACGAGCGATCTCCTGCTGGCCGCGGAGACGGCGCGCGAGCAGGCCGAGTTGTACTGGGCACAGTCGCGTAACGCCGACACGCTGCAGGCGCTCAATCGCGCGCACGCATGGTTCACGCGTCTGCGCGCCGAGCGCGATCTCGCCGCCATCCAGCGCCGCAACAGCCGACTCGAGGAGCGCTTCCTCGACGTCGTGCGGAAGTGGGGCGAGTCGATCGAAAGCAAGGACTGCTACACGCAGGGTCACTGCGTGCGCGTGGCGGATCTCGCGTGCATCCTGGCGCAGCGCATCGGCTTCGACGAGCGGACGCTGTTCTGGTTCCGCATCGGCGCGCTGCTGCACGACGTGGGGAAGCTGATCGTCCCGGAAGAGGTGCTGAACAAGCCAGGGCGTCTGGACGACTACGAGTGGCGCATCATGCGGTTGCATCCCGAGGCCGGCGTCGAGCTCCTCGCGGACATCGAGTTCCCGTGGGACGTGCGCCCCATGGTGCGCAGCCACCACGAGAAGTGGGACGGCACCGGCTACCCCGACGGTCTCGCCGGCGAGGCGATCCCGCTCTCGGCGCGCATCCTCACGATCGCGGATGTTTACGATGCGCTCACCACGACGCGGTCGTACCGTGCGGGCTTCACGCACGAGAAGACGGTGCGCATCATGACCGAGGACGCGGAGAAGGGGCACTTCGACCCCAACATCTTCCCGCTCTTCCTCGAGTGGGCGGCGACGCAGCAGCCGCCGAGCGAGTAGGCCGAAGCTCGATCGTCGGCGTGGCCGCCCTGTGCCCGGCCACGACCTCCGGTGTAGAATGAAGGGTCATGGCAGGCGTGCCCGCCCGGGCGTGCCGCCGTGATCTCTTCTCGAACCATCGGAGTGATCCGGATGCTCTCTGCACGACATGGAGTCCTGCTCCTGGGGGTCGCGCTCACCGGCGCGACCGTCGCGAGCGCGCAGCAACCGCAGCTTCCCAAGCCGCCGGCCCAGACCGAGGCGACGCGGCGCGGTGCCGCGGATACGTCCATCTTCGCCGCACTCGACGTCACGCCGCAGCCCAACGAGTTCCGCTCGGCGTCGGGGCGCCCCGGTCCCAAGTACTGGCAGCAGCGCGCCGATTACGATCTCGAGGCGACGCTCGACACGGCGGCCAAGGTGCTGCACGGGCGCATGACGATGCGCTACACCAACAACTCGCCCGACACGCTGCACTTCATCTGGGTGCAGACGGAGCAGAACGCCTTCCGGCCCGGCTCCATCAACACGCTCGTCTTCGCGCCCGGGAGCCGCTTCGGCTCGCGCAGCTTCGCGGGGGGCGACGTCATCGAGTCGTTCACCGAGACGGTGGGCGGAAAGGCCGTCGCGCTCAAGCTGCGCGACAACGAGACGGTGACGAAGGTCGATCTCGCGCAGCCGCTCGCGCCGGGGAAGACGGCGACGCTGCAGGCGGCATGGCACTTCGCGATCCCCGAGCACGGCGCCGACCGTATGGGGCGCGACGGGTCGCTCTACGAGATCGCGCAGTGGTATCCGCGCGTCAACGTGTACGACGACGTGCGCGGCTGGAACACGGAGCCGTACCTGGGACAGGGTGAGTTCTACCTCGAGTACGGCAACTTCAATCTCTCCGTCACGGTGCCGTCCGGCTACATCGTCGCCGCGACGGGAACGCTCCAGAACCCGCAGCAGGTGCTCACGGCCGCGGAGCGCGAGCGTCTCGCGCGCGCGGCCAAGTCGCCGACGCCGGTCGCGATCGTGACCGCCGCCGACCTGCAGAGCGGCGCCGCGCGTCCGCACGGGACGGCGGGAATGGAGACGTGGAAGTTCCGCGCCGAGAACGTGCGCGACGTGGCGTGGGGCGCCGCTCCCAACTTCCAGTGGGACGCGTCGAGCTGGAATGGCGTTCTGGCGCAGGCGTACTATCGCCCGTCGGCCGCGTTCAACTGGAACGATGCGGCCGATCAGGCGCGCATGTCGATCCAGGAATACTCGGAGCGCTGGTATCCGTATCCCTGGCCGCAGATCACCGTGGTCGAGGGGCCGATCTCGGGGATGGAGTACCCGATGCTCGCGATGGAGAACGTGAGCAAGGACAAGCCGGACCTCTACAACGTCATCACGCACGAGATCGGGCACGACTGGTTCCCGATGATCGTGGGGTCGAACGAGCGCGTGCACTTCTGGCAGGATGAAGGGTTCAACACCTTCATCAACACCTTCAGCGAGGCGCGCCGGTATCCGCAGAACGGCAACCAACTGCAGCGTTCGGCCGAGCAGCGCGCGGAGACGGAGCAGACGCAGGTGTACAACGTCGACGTTCCGATCGAGACGCCGGCGGACCGCATCGACCCGCGCAAGCTCGGCTTCACCGAGTACGACAAGACCGCGGTCGGGCTGCAGCTCCTGCGGCAGGAGATCCTCGGTCCGGAGGCCTTCGACGACGCCTTCCGCACGTACATCCGGCGCTGGGCGTACAAGCACCCGACGCCTGCGGATTTCTATCGCACGATGGAGAACGTCGCGGGGCGGCGGCTCGACTGGTTCTGGCGCGAGTGGTTCATCGAGGATGCGCACTTCGACCAGGCGATCGACACGGTCGCGGTCGCGACGGACGGCAACACGCAGAAGGTCACCGTCGTGTATGGCAATCGTGCACGCGGCGTCCTTCCGATCCGGGCGCGCTTCACCTTCAGCGACGGTACGACGCAGGAAGTCGACTACCCCGCCGAAGTGTGGAGCACGAACACGTCGCACTACCTGCGCGAGTACGAGTTCACGGGGAAGAAGCTCGTGCGCATCGACCTCGATCCGGACCACCGGCTCGTGGACGTGGATCGCAGCAACAACAGCTGGACCGCACCGAAGTAAGGATCAAGGGCGATGAATTCTCCGGTCGAGCTGGGCTTCGATCACCGATTCATCGCGGGTGAGCGCGCGCGTGGTGCGGCGCCGCTCACCCTCCTCCTGCTGCACGGCACCGGCGGCGACGGCGATTCGCTCCTGCAGTTGGGCGATACCGTCGCTCCCGGTGCGACGCTCCTCAGCCCGACGGGGAAGGTGCTGGAGAACGGCGCGCGCCGATTCTTCCGGCGCTTCGCCGAGGGCGTGTTCGATCAGGAAGATCTCGCGCTCCGCACGCAGGAGCTCGCGACGTTCGTGCGCGGCGCGATCGACGCGTACAGGCTCGATCCGCGCTGGCTCGTCGCGCTCGGTTACTCCAACGGCGCGATCACTGCGGCGTCACTCCTGCTCGCGAACACCGGGGTGCTCGCCGGGGCGGTGCTCCTCCGCCCGATGGACCCCTTCGCGCCCACGGTGCGGCCACAGCTCGCCGAGGTGCCGGTGCTCGAGTGCATCGGGACGCACGATCGGATCGCCACGCCGCCGCGGGGCGATGCGCTGGCGACGCTGCTCATGGATGCCGGCGCCGACGTGCACGTGCATCGCGAGCCCGCCGGGCACGAGCTGACCATGGGCGACGTGCGCGTCGCGCGCGAGTGGCTGACCTCGCACTTCGGTCCCGACGTGCCGGTGGCCTGACGGCGCTGCTCTCCGGCGGCGAGCAGCGCGCCTAGCTGCGCAACTAGCCGCGCAACTAGCCGCGCGCCGCGGCGAGTCCTGCGCGAATGCGCGCGATTCGCTCCTGCCACCACTCGAAATCGTGGTATTCGCTCGCGCGCGACGCGGCTTCGATGTCGTCGAGGGCAGTGTTCGCGGCGGCGAGCTCCGAGCTCGCGCCGGCCGCGCCCGAGGGGAGCGCGAGTGGCGATGCATCGAGCGCGTGCACCGTGTAATCCGCTTCCTCGGGTGGCGCAGGCAGGAGGCGCGCGCCTTCGGGCCCCTGCGCGACCGGCACGGGCATCACGATCGGGATGTTCAACAGCGGGTCGGCGAGGAGCGCGGCGGGGGACGTCAGCACTTGATGTGACCTCCGAGACTGAGGGCGAGAACGACGCCGGCGAGGAGCTGGAGCGCGATCAACGCGAAGAGCGTCGCGTAGACCATGCCATCGTTACGCACGCTCGCCGGGAACGTGCGCCGGTACAACAGCCAGCCGGCGACGACGGTGAAGCTCTCGAGCACGAGGTCGGCGACCGGGCGCGAATATAGATAGAGCCCGATGATCGGCCCCCCGCTCCACGTCGGCTTGAGACCGGTGAAGTAATCGAGGAGATAATGCGAGAGGACGACGCCGGCGACGAGAAGCGCGCCGGTGAGATCGCGCGCGAGGAGCCACGTCAGTACGCCGAAGGCCACGGCGCCGATGGTCACCGCGACGAGACCGTGCGTGTACAGTCCGTACGGACCGCGATCGATGCTCGCCATGCACATCCCTGCGTCGAGCCAGTCGGGGAGCTGCGACGCGATGAGAACGAGCCAGAGCGGGATGGTGCGTCGAAACGAGTACGCGCCGAGCGCGAAGCCGAGGTGGCCAGCGTACATCGCGCTACGGCCGTACGCCCGGGGCGCGCTCCGATGCGCGCTCGCCCGTGCGCTCGCCCGTGCGCTCGCCCGTGCGCTCGCCCGTGCGCTCGCCCGTGCGCTCGCCCGTGCGTGCGGTCGCGAGCGCGCGAGCGCGGAAGACGAGCGTCGCGACGACCGGAATGACGAGCGCTATGGCGAGCTTGAATCCCAGAACGAAGTGCAGTGGCATCGGGCCGGACGGAGGAACGACGGAGTCCGGCCGAAAGCTAGCGGGCGAGGCCGCTCAACGCGGAGAGGTCGTCGGGAGCGCGTGCGGGCGCGTGACGTGCTCCCCGACCTCGTCTGGCGGGAGTGGCCGTGCGAAGAGGAAGCCCTGGCCCATCTCGCAGCCGAGCTCGTGCAGCGTCGTGCGCTGCGCCGATCGCTCGATTCCTTCCGCCACCGTCGAGAGTCCCAGCGTCCAGCCGAGCCCGATGATGGTGCGCGTGAGCGCGGCGCCGGCGGGCGTGCGCTCCATCCCCTCGACGAACTCCTTGTCGATCTTGATGATGTCGATGGGGAACTGCTGCAGGTAGCTGAGCGACGAGTAGCCGGTGCCGAAATCGTCGATCGCGAGGTGCACGCCGAGCGCCTTGAGCTCCTGAAGCCGCTGCAGCATCGCCTCCGTGCGATGCATGATGACGGTCTCGGTGATCTCGAGGACGAGACGCGCGGGCGGCAATCCCGAATCGGCGAGTGCCTGCGCGACGTCGCTCACGAACATCGGATCCTGGAGCTGGCG
>Ga0070714_100004082_pt1 | contig 10976 bp, 9 predicted proteins | sample LARL83metaG_FD_65450 | JGI IMG/M metagenome (GOLD analysis project Ga0070714, IMG submission 65450) | Corn, switchgrass and miscanthus rhizosphere microbial communities from Kellogg Biological Station, Michigan, USA - LAR L8-3 metaG | ecosystem: Host-associated > Plants > Roots > Rhizosphere ... | reverse complement strand
TTTCTCGGCAGCATCGTGAAGCGCGTCGCCGACCGCAGCTTCAACCGGCTGACCATCGACGGCGACACCTCCACCAACGACACATTCCTGCTGCTCGCCAACGGCGCAGCGGGCAACGCGCCGGTGCGGCCCGGGACGCCGGAGGCCGAAGCTCTCGAGCGCGCCCTGCAGGCGGTGGCGCGCGAGCTGTCGCGGGCGATCGCCATGGACGGCGAGGGTGCCACGCGGCTTATCACCGTCCACGTCGCCGGCGCCACCGACGAGGCGCAGGCTGCGCTCGCCGCCCGCACCGTCGCGCGCAGCCCGCTCGTGAAATCGGCCATCCACGGCGGCGACCCCAACTGGGGCCGCATCGTCAGCGCGCTCGGCTACTCGGGCGCGGAGCTGGCGCTGGACCGCCTGCGGGTCACGATCGGCGACCTCGAGGTCTTCGCCCAGGGCACCGGCGTGCCGGCCGACCTCGAGGCCGTCCGCAGGACCTTCGAGCAGCCAGAGATCGAGATCAGGGCCGAGCTGGGCCTGGGCGAGGGCGAGGCGGAGGCCTGGGGCTGTGACCTGAGTGAGGAGTACGTGCAGATCAACGCGGAGTACACGACATGACTGAAGCGACTCTGAATCCCGCCGCCCGGGCCAACGTGCTGGTCGAAGCGCTGCCGTACATCCGGCGCTTCTACGGCCAGACCATCGTCATCAAGCTCGGCGGCAACGCGATCACCGAGCGGAAGGACGAGACCCTCCTCGACATCGTGCTGCTCCGCTACGTCGGCATGCAGCCGGTGCTGGTGCACGGCGGAGGGCCGGAGATCACGGCGATGTCGGAGCGGCTCGGCCTGCGCAGCGAGTTCAAGGACGGGCTGCGGGTGACGGACGAGTCGACCATCGAGGTCGTGAAGATGGTGCTGACCGGCAAGATCAACCCGGACCTCGTCGCCACCATCAACCGGCTGGGAGGCCAGGCGGTCGGGATGAGCGGCGAGGACGGGCCGAGCATCATCGCCGAGCCGCAGGACCCGGCCCTCGGCTTCGTCGGCAAGGTGGAGCAGGTCAACCCGGAGCCGATCCAGGCGCTGGTCGGGCGCGGCTACATCCCCGTGATCGCGTCGATCGGCCTTGGCTACGACGGCCACTCCTACAACATCAACGCGGACACGGTCGCCGCGGAGGTCGCGGTCGCATTGGGCGCCGCCAAGCTGATCCTGCTGACCGATGTGCCCGGCGTGCTCGGCGCCGACGGCCAGGTGATCAGCGAGCTGAAGCGCGACGCCGCCCGCCGGCTGGTGGCCGACGGCGCCGTCAGCGGCGGCATGATCCCCAAGCTGGAGGCCTGCCTGCGGGCGCTCGACGCCGTGCCCCTGGCGCATGTGATCGACGGCCGCACGCCGCACTCGCTGCTGCTGGAGCTGTTCAGCGACGCCGGGATCGGGACGATGGTGCAGCCATGAGCGAAGCGATCGCCGACCTCGAGCACCGCTACCTCATGGGCACGTTCAAGCGCCTGCCGGTCACCTTCGTGCGCGGCGAAGGCGTCCATGTCTGGGACTCCGACGGCAAGGAGTACCTCGACCTGGTGGCCGGCATCGCGGTGAACCTGCTCGGCCACGCGCATCCGGCGGTCGCCGGGGCCGTCGCCGAGCAGGCGCGCAAGCTCGTGCACACCTCGAACCTCTACTTCACCGAGCCGCAGGTGCTGCTCGCGCAGCGGCTGGTCGAGCTCAGCTTCCCTGCCCGCGTCTTCTTCTGCAACTCCGGCGCGGAGGCCAACGAGTGCGCGATCAAGATCGCCCGCAAGTGGGGCAAGCTCAACCGGGGCGGGGCCTTCGAGATCATCACCACCGGCGGTGCCTTCCACGGCCGCACGCTGGCGACGGTCACCGCGACCGGCAACGCGAAGTACTCGGCGCCGTTCGAGCCGCTGCCGCCGGGGTTCGTGCAGGTACCGTTCGACGACGCCGAGGCAGTCCACGCGGCCACGACAGAGAAGACGGTCGCGGTCCTGGTGGAGCCCGTCCAGGGCGAGAGCGGCGTCCACGTCCCCTCGCCGACCTACCTGCTCGAGCTGCGGCGCTGGTGCGACGAGCAGAACCTGCTGCTGATCCTCGACGAGGTGCAGACCGGGCTCGGCCGCACGGGCCGCTGGTTCGGACACCAGCACGCCGATGCGATCCCCGACGTGATGACGCTCGCCAAGGGGCTGGGCGGCGGCGTACCCATCGGCGCCTGCCTGGCCGCTCCGCGGGCCGACGTGCTCGAACCGGGCGACCACGGCAGCACGTTCGGGGGCAATCCCCTCGCCTGCGCGGCGGCGCTGGCGGTGCTGCAGGTGATCGAGGAGGAAGGGCTGGTCGGCCACGCCGCGGAGCTGGAGCTGCCCCTTCGCGAGGAGCTCGAGTCGCTGCCCGGCGTCGCCGAGGTGCGCGGCGTCGGCCTGATGCAGGCCGTCCAGTTCGAGCAGCCGGTGGCCAAGGACTTCCAGAGCCGCTGCCTCGAGCAGGGCCTGGTCGTCAACGCGGTCGACGAGCACTCGGTCCGTTTCGTGCCGCCGCTGATCCTCTCCCTGGACGACATCGCCGAGGCGGGCGAGAAGATGAGACAAGCGCTCCTCCCCGCCATGCGGGGAGGTGTCGCGCGGAGCGCGACGGAGGGGACGTGACCGAGACCAAGCAGCACCGCCACGAGGCGATCCTCGAGCTGATCAGCTCGCGCCCTGTGCATACGCAGCAGGAGCTGGCGGAGGCCCTGGGCACGACACAGGCCACGGTCAGCCGCGACATCCAGGAGCTTGGCCTCGTGCGCACGCCGGCCGGCTACCGCGCCGGCAACGGCGCCTTCGTGGAGCACGTCCTCTCGGTCGAGGTGGTGGGCATGCTGGCCGTGGTGAAGACCTATCCCGGCGCGGCGGCCATCGTCGCGCGCGAGATCGACGACGCCCGGCTGCCGGGCATCGTCGGCACGATCGCCGGAGACGACACACTGTTCGCCGTGATCCAGGGCCCCGGCGAAGGCAGCCTGCGGAAGGCGCTCCATGTCTGAGACGAAGCGACTCGTCCTCGCCTACTCGGGCGGGCTGGACACCTCGGTCTGCATCCGCTGGCTCAAGGACCAGGGCTGGGACGTGGTCGCGCTGACCATCGACCTCGGCGAGAAGAAGGACCTCGACTCCATCCAGCAGCGGGCGCTCCGCGTGGGCGCGTCCACCGCCTACGTCGTCGACGGCCGGGTGCCATTTCTGCAGAACTTCGTCTGGCCCTCGCTCCAGGCGGGCGCCGTCTACGAGAACTCCTACCCGCTCGCCACGGCCCTCGGCCGCCCCCTGATCGCGGCGCTGCTGGTGGAGGTGGCGCGGCGGGAAGGCGCCCAGGCCATCTCTCACGGTTCGACCGGCAAGGGCAACGACCAGGTGCGTTTCGACGTGACGACGGCCGCGATCGCGCCGGAGCTGCAGGTGGTGGCGCCGGTGCGCGAGTGGGGGATGAACCGGGACGATGAGATCGAGTACGCGCGCAAGCACGGCATCGAGGTGCCGGCGACCGTGGAGTCGCCCTACTCGACCGACGAGAACCTCTGGGGCCGCTCCATCGAGGCCGGCATCCTCGAGGATCCCTGGGCCGAGCCACCGGGCGACGTCTGGGAGTGGACCACCGACCCGCGCGACTGCCCCGACGAGCCGCTCTACCTCGAGTTGGGCTTCCGCGAAGGCCTGCCGATCTCGCTGGACGGACGGCCCGTCGACGCTCTCGAGCTGGTGACGACGCTCAACCAGCTGGGCGGCGAGCACGGCGTCGGACGCATCGACCACGTCGAGAACCGCCTGATCGGGATCAAGTCGCGCGAGATCTACGAGGCGCCGGCGGCCGTGATCCTGCTCGCCGCGCACCAGGCGCTGGAGGACATGACGCTCACCAAGGAGGTCGCGCGCTTCAAGGAGACCGTGGCCGGTCAGTGGGCGCAGATGGTCTACGACGGCCTCTGGTTCAGCCCGCTGCGCGACGCGCTCTACGCCTTCGTCGCCCACACGCAGCGCCATGTGGGCGGCGAGGTGAGGCTGAAGCTGTTCAAGGGCAACCTCAGCGTCGTCGGCCGCAAGTCGCCCGAACAGCTGTACCGCCTGGAGCTCGCCACCTACGGCGCCGGCGACGAGTTCGACCAGTCCGCGGCGGCCGGCTTCATCAAGGTGTGGGGCATGGGCCTGCGGACGGCGGCGCAGATCCAGGGCCGGCTGGCCGGGGCCGACCTCAGCAAACTGCTGGACGCCGGCATGTCCAAACGCTTGGAGGGCTAGGCGCCGGCGTGGCGGGAAAGCTCTGGGGCGGCCGCTTCAGCGGTTCGCTTCTCCCCGAGCTGGAGCGCTTCAGCGGCTCGCTGGAGCAGGACCTCGAGCTGTTCGAGTACGACATCGCCGGCTCCATCGCGCACGCCCGGGGCCTGGAGGCCGCCGGCCTGCTGACCGCTGCGCAGCTGGATGCGATCGAGAAAGGCCTGAAGCAGGTGCACCAGGAGCTGCGGGAAGGGGACTTCGAGTTCGCGGAGAGCGATGAGGACATCCACACGGCCGTCGAACGCCGGCTCACCGAGATCGCCCCGGACGCCGGCGGGCGGCTGCACGCGGGCCGCTCTCGCAACGACCAGGTGGCGACCGACCTGCGCCTGTACTGCCGGGCCGCCTGCTCGGCGCTGGCGCAGCGGCTGGCCGCGCTGGTCTCGTCACTGGCCGAGCAGGGCCGGCAATATGCCGCCGCGCCGATGCCGGGCTACACCCACCTGCAGCGCGCCCAACCGGTGACGGCGGGCCATCACCTCCTGGCGCACGCCGAGGCGCTCGTGCGTGACGCCGACCGCGTCCGCCACGCCTACGCCGCCGCGGACCTGCTGCCGCTCGGCGCCGGCGCCCTTGCCGGGTCGACCCTACCGCTGCGGCGCGACGTGGTCCAGAAGGCGCTCGGTTTCGGCGACATCGCCCAGAACTCCATGGACGCCGTCGCGGACCGCGACTTCGCGCTCGATCTCATCCACGCCTGCGCCGTGATCGGCCTTCACCTCTCGCGCCTGGGCGAAGACCTGGTCCTCTGGGCGAGCTCGGAGTTCGGCTTCCTGAAGCTGGGCGACGAGGTCTCGACCGGCTCCAGCCTGATGCCGCAGAAGCGGAACCCCGACATCGCCGAGCTGATGCGCGGCCGCTCCGGCCGTCCGCTCGCCGCCTACGTGGGGCTGGCAACCGTGCTCAAGGGCCTGCCGCTGACCTACGACCGCGACCTGCAGGAGGACAAGCCGCACCTATTCCAGGCCGTCGACTCGACCCTGGAGACGCTCGAGGCCGCCGCCCTGCTGGTGCAGCACCTCGAGCTCGACGAGAAGCGGATGCGCGCGGCGGCCAAGGACCCGGACCTGCTGGCGACCGACACCGCGGAGCAGCTGGTGGCCGAGGGCAAGGCCTTCCGCGAGGCGCACCAGGAGGTGGGCCGGCAGGTCGCGGCGGGAGAGCACAAGCCTGCGACCACCGCGACGGCCTCCCTGAAAGCGCGGTCCCTTCCCGGCGGCCCGGCGCCATCCGCGGTGCGGAACCGCGCCCGGAAGCTGTCGAGCACCGCGGACCGGCTGCTGGCCTGGGCCCGCTCCCACCCGCCGTCGCTTCCGCTGTAGCCTGGCCCCGGCCATGTTGCTAGCCATCGACGTCGGCAACACCAACGTCCACATCGGGCTCTATGACGGCGACACGCTGGCCGCCGACTGGCGCCTCAGCTCCCGCACCGATCGCACGGCCGACGAGGTCGGCTCTGAGATCGTGCAGCTGCTGCAGCTCCGCGACTTCAAGCGCAGCGATGTCACCGCTGCCGTCATCGGCAGCGTGGTGCCGAGCCTCAATCCTGCGCTGATCGAGGCCGCCCACCGCTACCTCGGCGTGGACCCCGTGATGGTCGCGCCGGGCACGAAGACCGGCGTCCGCATCCTCTACCAAGATGTCAACCAGGTCGGCGCGGACCGCGTCTGCAACGCCCTGGCCGCGTTCACCAAGTACGGCGGCCCGGCGGTGATCATCGACTTCGGGACAGCGGTCACCTATGACGCCATCTCCAAGGAGGGCGACTACTTGGGCGGCGCCATTGCGCCTGGCGTGGAGATCTCCCTCAACGCGTTGGTCTCTCACACGGCGCTGCTGCGCCGCGTCGAGCTGGTGCCGCCGGACACCGTCATCGGCCGCAACACGCCGGCAGCCATCCAGTCCGGGCTGATGTGGGGCTTCGTCGCGCAGGTCGAGGGGATGGTCAGGCGGATGGTGGACGAGCTTGGCGGTCAAGCTCACGTCATCGCGACCGGGGGCCAGGCGGCTCTGGTCTCAGAGCTGACAGCGGGTGTTATCGAAGCTGTTGACCCGCTTTTGACGCTCGAGGGGCTCCGTTTGATCCACGAGCAGAATTCAGGCCGTACCTAGCGCTCTTAACCGGACTACAATCTGCCGACTCATGGAGACGAAGCGTGTCTTCCTGACTCGGGAGGGCCTGCGCAAGGCGGAGGAGGAGCTTTCGCAGCTGGTCAGCGGGCGGCGGCCGGAGGTCGCCGAGCGCATCCGCATGGCGCGCGGCTTCGGCGAGCTCGCGGAGAACGCCGAGTACATCGAGGCCAAGAACGAGCAGGCGCTGGTCGAGGGCCGCATCGCGACTCTGGAGGACCTGCTCAACCATGCCGTCCTGATCGAGGACGAGGAGCGCGCCAAGGGCGTCGTCGACCTCGGCGCCCACGTGGTGGTGGTCACCGAGGATGGGGAGGAGGCCTACGACATCGTCGGCGCCACCGAGGCGGACCCGATGCGCGGCCTGATCTCCAACGAGTCGCCGCTGGGGCGGGCGCTGGTCGGCCACAAGGCGGGCGAGACGGTCGAGTGGGAAGCGCCCGCCGGCCGCAACACAGTCACGATCAAGAAGGTCCGTTAGACCCCGTACTCTTTTCCGATCGAACCGGACGACGAACTGCCGCCCGTTCTCGCCGATCGCCGCCGCAAGCTGGAGCGGATTCGCGCGACCGGCGGCGAGCCCTACGCCCGCGAATACGCGCGCACGCACACGGCCGCGCAGGCGCGGGAATCGGAAGGACAGGAGGTCGCCGTCGCGGGCCGGCTGATGGTCAAGCGCGAGCTCGGCGGCCTGACCTTCGCCGACCTGGTGGACAGTTCCGGCCGCATCCAGCTGCAGGCACGTGAGGACGTCGTCGGCGGCGACCGCCTGGCTCAGTTCAACGACCTCGACACCGGCGATTTCGTGGGCGCCGCCGGGCCGGTCTTCCGCACCAAGCGCGGCGAGCTGACGGTGGAGGTTCGCGATTTCACCCTGCTCACCAAGTCGCTGCGACCGCTGCCCGAGAAGTTTCACGGCCTGCAGGACGTCGAGGCGCGTTACCGCCAGCGCTACCTCGATCTGATCGCCAATCCGCTGGTGCGCGAGATCTTCACCGCGCGAACGCGGGTCCTCGCCTCACTGCGGCGAAGCCTCGACGAGCGTGGGTTCCTGGAGGTGGAGACGCCGGTGCTGCAGCCGATCCCCGGCGGCGGCCATGCGAAGCCGTTCGTGACGCACTACAACGTGCTGCACCGCGACGTCTACCTCCGGATCGCGCTCGAGCTCTACCTCAAGCGGCTCGTGATCGGCGGCCTGGAGCGTGTCTACGAGCTCGGCAAATGCTTTCGGAACGAGGGCGTCTCGCCGCGCCACAACCCGGAGTTCACCATGCTGGAGGTCTACCAGGCCTTCTCGACCTACGAGGAGGTCATGGCGCTGACCGAGGACCTTGTCTCGGCGGCAGCCCGCGCCGCCGGCGGCGGCACCGAGCTGACCTACCAGGGCAGGGCGCTGGATCTCACGCCGCCGTTCCGCCGCGAGCGGATGGCCGACCTGGTGCTCGAGGCGACCGGTCGCGAGCTCGCCGGTGTCGAGCTCTTCGAGGCCTACGAGGAGCACGTCGAGCCCAGCCTCTGGCAGCCGACCTTCGTGATCGACTACCCGGTCGAGGTCTCGCCTCTGGCCCGCAAGCGGGCCGACGATCCCCGCTTCACCGAGCGCTTCGAGCTGGTCATCGCCGGGCGCGAGCACGCCAACGCTTTCACCGAGCTCACCGACCCCATCGACCAGCGCGAACGCTTCGAGGAGCAGCAGCGGCGGAAGCTGGAGGGCGATGACGAGGCGATGCCCTTCGACGAGGACTTCCTGGTGGCGCTGGAGTACGGGCTGCCGCCGACCGGCGGGCTCGGCATCGGCGTCGACCGGCTGGTGATGCTGCTGACCGACCAGCCGTCGATCCGCGAGGTGATCCTCTTCCCCCAGATGCGCGACTGATGCTCCCCCTGGATCTCATCCGCCGCGACCCGGACTCGGTGCGGCGCGCCGCGGAGCTGAAGGGCGAGCCTGCGCCCGTCGACGAGATCCTCGACCTCGACCGGCGCTGGCGGGAGGCGACGACCGCCGCCGAATCCGCCCGCGCCCAGCAGAAGCAGCTTTCGAAACGGTTCGCGGAGACGCGCGACCAGGCCGACCTGGAGAACGCAAAGCAGGTCGGCGAAGAGGCCAAGCGCGAGCAGGCGGTGGCGGAGGAGCTCCGAGCCCGGCTCGACGAGCTCCTGCTCGAGGTGCCCAACCTGTTCGACGAGAGCGTCCCGGTGGGGGAGGACGAGGCCGACAACGTCGTCCTCCGCGAGTGGGGCGCCAAGCCGTCCTTCGACTTCGCGCCGCGCCCACACTACGAGCTGGGGGTCGGCTTCGACTTCGAGCGCGCCGCGAAGGTCTCGGGGTCGCGCTTCACCTTCCTCGTCGGGCCGGCCGCGAGGCTCGAGCGCGCCCTGGCGCAGTTCATGCTCGACGTCCACACGGGTGAGCACGGCTACACCGAGGTGGCGCCGCCGTACCTGGTGAACAGCGCGACCATGACCGGCACCGCGAACCTGCCCAAGTTCGCCGGCGACTCTTTTCGAATCGAGGGCCGGGACCTCTGGCTGGTGCCGACCGCCGAGGTGCCGGTGACGAACCTGCACCGCGACGAGATCCTCGAGCCGGCCGACCTGCCGCGCCGGTACGTGGCGTTCTCGCCCTGCTTCCGCTCTGAGGCGGGCGCCGCGGGCAAGGACACGCGGGGCTACATCCGGCAGCACCAGTTCCACAAGGTGGAGCTGGTCAAGCTGTGTACACCCGAGACTTCTATGCAGGAGTTCGAGGCGCTGACCGCCGACGCGGAGTCGATCCTGCAGCGGCTCGGCCTGCATTACCGAGTGCTCTCGATGTGCACCGGCGACATGGGCTTCGCCCAGTACAAGAAGTACGACCTCGAGGCGTGGGCGCCGGGTCTCGGGCGCTTCGTCGAAGTATCGTCGTGCTCGCTCTTCAACGACTTCCAGGCCCGGCGGGCGAACCTTCGCTACCGGCCCGCGGCGGGCGAGCCCCCGCGCTTCCTGCACACGATCAACGGCAGCGGGCTGGCGACCATCCGCGTCGTCGACGCGGTGCTCGAGACGTACCAGCAGTCCGACGGTACCGTCACCGTGCCGGAGGTGCTCCGCTCGTACATGGGCGGGGCCGAGGTGATCGGCTCGCCGGCTGGGTAGACTCGCCAAGCGCCGGAGGGATGGCCGAGTCCGGTTGATGGCGCCTGTCTTGAAAACAGGTAACGCGAGAGCGTTCGGGGGTTCGAATCCCTCTCCCTCCGCCAGCGTGCTTGCTGGGCCGCCAAGCTAAAGGGAAGGCTGGGCTAACCGCTTATTTCGCACCCGATCTATGCGATAACCTGATATGTTCGGTGTAACGTGCGGGACGAAAATGACCGCGCGGCCGCGGAGGGTCGAACGGACGGAAAGGGAAAGCGCCGGCGGTCGGTGGAGGAGATCCGAGCCGACCTGGACGCGATCGCGATGGAGTACGAGCGAATTCACGGGCGTCCCCTCCTCGACGGTGGACGCGACCGGCGGGTGAACGAGGAACGCAGGCGCCGGCCGGCCTGAGCAGCGCCGCCGCTAACCCGTAGCCAGGCGTGGTACCGCCGACTATCCTGATACCGCCTCTATAGGTAAACCACGCGGGAGGGAATTCAGTGGCTACCACGATGAAGGCGGCGCCACCCGCCGCCACCGTCGATGCAGGCGTGCTGCTCGCCGTGCTCGAGGGCTTCAAACGGGGGGACTTCTCCACCCGGATGCCCTACGACTGGACGGGCGTAGCCGGCAAAGTCGCCGACACGCTGAACGAGATCATCGCGGCCAACGAGCGCATGAGCGAGGAGCTCCAGCGCGTCGGCCGCGTCGTCGGTAAGGAAGGGCGCATTTCGGCGCGCGCCTCCGCCGGCAACCTCGGCGGCGGCTGGGCCGCCTCGGTCGACTCCGTCAACGAGCTGATCGAAGACCTGGTCCGGCCGACCAGCGAGATCACGCGCGTCATCAGTGCCGTCGCCGGCGGTGACCTCTCCCGCACCGTCCCGATGGAGATCGATGGGCGCCCGCTGCAGGGGCAGTTCCTCCGCACCGCGAAAACGGTGAACACGATGGTCGAGCAGCTGAACGGGTTCGCCGGCGAGGTGACGCGCGTTGCCCGCGAGGTCGGCACCGAAGGCAAGCTGGGCGGCCAGGCTCAGGTCAAGGGCGTGGGTGGCGTCTGGAAGGACCTGACCGAGAGCGTCAACGGCATGGCCGGCAACCTCACCGCACAGGTCCGCAACATCGCCGAGGTCACGACCGCAGTGGCGAACGGCGACCTCTCGAAGAAGATCACGGTCGACGTCCGCGGCGAGATCCTCGAGCTCAAAAACACGATCAACACGATGGTCGACCAGCTGAACGCGTTCGCCGGTGAGGTGACGCGTGTCGCTCGCGAGGTCGGCACCGAAGGCAAGCTGGGCGGTCAAGCCCAGGTGAAGGGTGTTGGCGGCGTGTGGGCCGACCTCACCGACAACGTCAACCTGATGGCCGGCAACCTCACCGCCCAGGTGAGAAACATCGCCGACGTGACGAC
>Ga0070714_100004080_pt1 | contig 10977 bp, 9 predicted proteins | sample LARL83metaG_FD_65450 | JGI IMG/M metagenome (GOLD analysis project Ga0070714, IMG submission 65450) | Corn, switchgrass and miscanthus rhizosphere microbial communities from Kellogg Biological Station, Michigan, USA - LAR L8-3 metaG | ecosystem: Host-associated > Plants > Roots > Rhizosphere ... | reverse complement strand
ACAGCAGCGCGTCACGGAAGTCCTTGCGGGTCACCGTGCGGGTGAGCTGACCGTCGCTGACGGTCCAGCCGGGGGTCGCCGCGAGTTCGGAGGCTACCTGCTCAGAAGTAAGAGTCGCCATGCCAACGACCGTACCCGGCACCGCTAGGATCAGGCAGGTGACCTCCACCGTAAGGGACACACCGCTGCGCGCCGTGCACGAGCGGCTCGGCGCCACCATGACGGAGTTCGCCGGCTGGCTCATGCCGCTGCGCTACCGGAGCGAGACCGCTGAGCACACCGCGGTCAGGACCGGTGCCGCGCTGTTCGACCTGAGCCACATGGGCGAGATCGCGGTGACCGGGCCGGGCGCGGGCGCCGCGCTCGACTACGCGGTCTGCGGCTGGCCGTCGGCGCTCGCCGTCGGCCGCGCCAGGTACACGATGCTGTGCGCGCCCGACGGCGGCATCCTCGATGACCTGATCGTCTACCGGCAGGCGGACGAGCGCTTCCTCGTCGTGGCTAACGCGTCCAACACCGCCGTGGTCCTCGCCGAGCTCACCGCCAGGTGCTCCGGCGCCGCGCTGGTCACCGACGAGTCCGCGGCCACCGGGCTGGTCTCGATCCAGGGTCCGAACGGGTGCGAGGTGCTCTCCTCAGTCACCGACATCCCGCTGGCGGCGATGAAGTACTACGCGGGCGCGTACGGCACGGTGGCGGGACGCGAGGCGTGGGTGGCCAGGACCGGGTACACCGGCGAGGACGGCTTCGAGATCTTCTGCGCGCCGGCCGACTGCGAGCCGCTGTGGGACGCGCTGTCCGCCGCGGCGCCCGGCGGCGTGCCGCCGGCCGGGCTCGCGGCCCGCGATACGCTCCGGCTCGAGGCCGGCATGCCGCTGTACGGCAACGAGCTGGGCACGGACGTCACGCCGTATGAGGCGGGGCTCGGTCGCGTAGTGCGGCTCGACAAGCCGGGCGACTTCGTCGGCCGGGACGCGCTGGCCGCGCGGGCGGAGGCCGGCCCGCGGCGGAAGCTCATCGGCCTGCTCTCCGGGTCGCGGCGGGTGCCGCGGCACGGCTTTGCCGTGCTGTCAGGCCCCGCGTTGTCCAGCGCCGCGGCAACCGGGGTCGTCACCAGCGGCGCCCCGTCACCGACGCTTGGCAGGCCGATAGCGATGGCATATGTCGAACCGGACGCGAAGGGGCCGTTCGGCATCGACATCAGGGGCACGACGGAGCCGGCCGAGGTGACCGCGCTGCCGTTTTACGACAGGAGAAAATGACGATGAGCGTTCCCGCGGAACTGCTGTACACCCAGGAGCACGAGTGGGTCGCGATCGACGGCGGCAGCGCCACGATCGGGATCACCGACTACGCGACCCAGGCGCTTGGCGATGTCGTGTACGTGTCGCTGCCCGAGGTCGGGGCCACCGTGACGGCTGGCGAGCCGTGCGGCGAGGTGGAGTCGACCAAGTCGGTGAGCGACTTGTACTCCCCGGTGGACGGCGAGGTCACCGAGGTCAACGAGGAACTCAATGACGACCCGGGGCTGATCAACGCGGAGCCCTACGGGCTCGGCTGGATGTTCCGGGTCCAGATCGCCGACGGGCAGGCGCCCGCGGCCGGACTGCTCTCACCCGCCGAGTACGACGCCCTCACCAAGAGCGCCGGCTTACTTGCGCAGCTTGCGCCAGACCATGTAGCAGGTGACGCTGACGACCGCCAGGGCGACGGCGCCGCCGATGAGCGGGTCGACCTGGCTGATGCGCTCCTTGGCCTGGTCCAGGGTGCGCCGCGCGACGTTGCGCGGCGCGACCCGGTCAGCGATCTCGTCGATCGTCCGGGCCAGGTCGGCGCGGGTGCGCTCGATCTCATCGACCAGCGCGTTGGGCGGGAGGTCGTCCGGCGCTCCGCCGCTCGCCTCGATGTCGGTCTGGGCCATGTTCGTACTGTACTAGCCCGGAGGGTGGCGTCCCGTCCGGGCTAGCACTGTGTCTCGCCGACTACCAGCAGTTGATTCTTTGTCACTGCGCTGTAGTCACATTCCTCTATTCAACGGGCCTGGGGACCGGAAAACATTTCGTTGACAACGCTGGGCGGTTGGGCCGCGGCAAGATTGATTTGCCCAGTTAGCGGCAAACCTCCACGTTTCGCCGGGCCGATCATTACCCTCATCCACAGAGACCCCTTCCATCCTGGCCACGCGGCTCGTCCACCCCGAAGGACGAAGGCAGGACGAAACGGGCTCAGTGATGAGGGAGAACCATGCGGCTCATTAACAAACTCCTATATTGCCTGGCGGCAGGCATTCCTGTGGTAGCGCTTGCGGCCTGTTCCAGCGGCGGCTCAAGCGTCGGGGCGGCGTCCGGGCCGGCACCCGAACAGTCCACCATCGTGATCGACATGGTGCCCACGGCCGATGCGGCCGGCATCTACGTCGCGCAGGACAACGGGTACTTCGCCAGGCAGGGGCTGACCGTCAAGATCATGGCGATCCACGGCGGCGAGTACGGCATGGGCGACCTGCAGACCGGCAAGGCGCAGCTGATCGAGGGCAACTACGTCTCGTTCATCCTCGCCCAGATCGCGGGCACGTTCGCGGCGCCCAACCCGAACAACCCCGCGGAGACCTCCCCGGCCAGGCCGATTGACATGCGGCTCATCGGCAACACGTCGCAGATGCAGGCCGGGAACCAGGCGCTCTACGTCCTGTCGAGTTCGCCCTACAAGACCGTGCCAGACCTGGTGAAGCATCACGTGAAGGTGGGCGTCAACTCGCTGCACAACATCGGCTCGGTGCTGCTCGGCTCGCTGCTCGCCTCTGGCGGCTACAAGGTGGGCGCCCTGGAGCAGTCGCCGCAGGTCCTGCCGCTCATGCCGCAGCTGCTCGCCCAGCACAAGATCTCAGCCGCCTGGCTGCCCGAGCCGTTCGGCACCGAGGCACAGCAGCAGTACGGTGCGGTGCCGATCGCCGACTTCGACCAGGGCTCGCTGCAGGGCTTCCCGATCGGCACGATCGCCGGGAGCAACACCTGGGTCCAGACGCACCCGAACACGATCGCGGCGTTCCTGCGCGCCTACAACGAGGGCCAGCAGGTCGCGGACACGAACCGCGCCGAGGTGGAGACGGCGCTAGTGAAGAACGGCGTCGCGCCGAACGCGGAGATCGCTGCCACCATGACGCTTGACACCTACCCGCTCGTCATGGACGTCCCGGTGATGCAGCGGGTGGCCGACGCGATGTACCAGTTCGGCCTCATCAGCAAGCCGTACAGGATCGACAAGATGATCCAGCAGGAACCGGGCATGATCAACGGCTAGGACGCGCAGGCCTGTTGCGACCGCGCGGCAGCGCCCGGTTCCGTCACGGAACCGGGCGCTGCCGCGTTATACGGCCATTTCCTTCTACATCAAGATTTATGCGATAGATAATCTAGTTAGCCATATTACGCACAATACGAACATTGCTCGCAAAGAATTAAGCGCGCTGAATGCTGGGCGCAATTGCATTAAGGTCGGTCACCTAGGGCACGAGGGGGCTGACAATGATGATCGGAAGACTGCTTTCCCGGGCCGGCGCCGTTGCGGGCATCGTGATCGCAGCAGCGCTGGCCGGCTGTTCGTCCTCCGGCGTGACCCCGGCCGCGACGGCCAGGCCGCTTGAAGAGCGCGTGATTACCATCGACGCCGTGCCCGCGGCCGAAGAGGGCGGCCTTTACGTCGCCCAGGCACAGGGCTTTTTCGCGCAATTCGGCCTGACCGTCAAGATCAATAGCATTACCGGCGCCGAGAGCGGCATCCCGGACCTCCAGTCGGGACGCGCGCAACTGGTCGCGGGCGATTACGTGCCGTTCATCATGGCGCAGATGGCAGGGTCGTTCGACCGCAAGCCGGTCAGCATGCGGATCATCGCGGCCGGCGCGGAGATCCAGCCGGGCAGCGAGGCGCTCTACGTGATGCCCCGCTCCCGGTTCCAGACCCTGGCCGAGCTGGCCAGGGCGCACGCGAGGATCGGGCTCGACGCGGGGGACGACGCCGGCGGCGTGATGGTCGGCGCGCTCCTCGCCCAGGCGGGGTACCGGCTAGGCGACATCAGGCAGGTCGTGCCCGCGGCGGGCATCACCGCGCTGTCCGGCATGCTGTCGTCCGGGCTGGTCGACGCGGCCTGGCTGCCGCAGCCGATCGGCGAGGCCGCCGAGCAGCGGTACGGTGCGCTGCCCGTCGCCGACTTCGACCAGGGCTCGCTGCAAGACTTCCCGTTCAGCGGCTACGTGGGGAGCACACCGTGGGTGGTCGCGCACCCCGACACGGTGGCCGCCTTCGCGCGGGCGCTGAGCGAGGGCCAGCAACTCGCCGACACCGACCGGTCAGCGGTGGAGAGCGCGATGGAGCAGTACACGCACGTCCCGCCGGTCATCGCCGACACGATGGCCATCGACAGCTACCCGCTCGAGATTGACGTGCCCCAACTGCAGCGGGTCGCCGACTCCATGTACGAGTTCGGCCTGACACCGGGCGCGACGGCGCCGTACCGTGTCGCCGGCATGATCCAGCCAGAGCCGGGGCTCGCGGGCGGCTAGCCGCGTTTGCGTGGAAGGGCGCAGCAGGCCCGAATTTTTCGTAAACCTCCTACTCAGAATTAGATGCTGGTTTATCCTTCCTGGGCACGGGTGATCTGTGGCTAGCTCAGTGAGGTGTTTCAGTGACCGGCAGGCGTATGTGGGGGCGCACGGCGGCGTGCGCGGCGGCGCTGACCGCGGCGGCCGGGCTCGCGGCGGGCTGCTCCTCGGCGGGCAGCACAAGCAGCGCGGTCTCCGCTACCTCGCCGGGAAGCTCGCTGCCCACCAGCTTCGGGGCGCCGGAGAAGACCACGCTGAACGTCGCCGTGGTGCCCGCCATGGACTCCGCCGGGTTCTTCATCGCCCTGCATGACGGGCTGTTCGCCAAGGAGGGGCTGACGATCAACTACTCCCCCGCGATCAGCTCCGAGACCGCGGTAGCGCAGCAGCTTAAGGGACAGCTCGACATCACTGGCGGTAACTACGTCTCGTACGTCAACGAGGCGGCGGTCAACCACGCGCCGATCGAGGTCATCGCCGAGGGCTCGATCATGCAGCAGGGCGCGCAGACGATCTTCACCATGCCGAGCTCCAAGATCACCACCCTGGGACAGCTGAAGGGCCACCTGGTCGGCGTCAACGCGCCGGGCAACATCGACTACCTGCTTGGCGTCTCGGTGCTCCAGGAGAACGGCATCAACCCCGGTAGCGTCGAGTTCCCCAACGCCACCATGAAGGACTTCGCCGCGACCGGCGGGGCCATCCCGTTCCCGCAGATGGCCGGCGACCTCGCGGCCGGCAAGGTCGCCGCCGCCATCATGCCCGAGCCGTTCGCCAGCATTGCCGAGCAGGAGTACGGAGCGGTGCCGCTCGCCGACCTGAACCAGGGCGCCACCTCGGAATTCCCGATCGAGGGCTACGTGGTCACCAAGCAGTGGGCGCAGCAGAACCCGAACACGCTCAAGCGGTTCCTCGCCGCGCTTGAGATTGGCCAGAAGATTTCCGACACCAACCGCGGCGCCGTGGAGCAGGCCTTCGAATCGATCAAGAGTCCGCAGACCGGCCAGGTCTCGCCGGGCATCGCGGCCGTGATGGCGCTCGACAACTACCCGATCGGCGTGGACGCGACCCGGATCCAGCGTGTCGCGGACGTCATGTACCAGTTCCGCGCGCTCAAGACGCGGTTCAACGTGTCGAGCATGCTGCTGCCGTCGTCGTTCTTCAACTTCGCGCAGTTCTCCTCGTCGAACTCCTGACAAGCGGCTAGCTGGGACCCGCGAACCCGAGCGGGTACAGTGCGTGAGGTGTGGCGACTTCACGCACGCGCCTCGTCAGGCGCCTCCCGGTGAGCGGCGTGTGCTGAGCGTGCCGCCGGACCGTGGCCGATGACCGGGCAACTTCAGTTCGGCCTCATCGTTCTCGTGATCGGCCTGGCCGGGACGGCGGCCGTGCTGTCCAACCGGCTCAGCGCCAGGCTCCGGGTGCCCGCGCCCGCGTTCTTCCTCGTCGCGGCGACCATCGTGGCGCAACTCTGGCCGGCCGCCGCGGCGCTGCCGGTGACGACCGTGGCGCGGGTGGTGACGGTGGCGCTCGCGGTCATCCTGTTCGACGGCGGGATGCACATCGGCAAGCGACGGTTCCGCACCGCGTCGGCGGCCATCATCTGGACCGGGACCGCGGGCACGCTGGTCACCGCGGCGGGCACCGCGGTGGCCGCACGGTACGTGGCCGGCATGAGCTGGCACCTGGCCCTGCTCGTCGGCACCGCGGTGGCGGCGACCGACCCGGCGGTGGTGTTCTCCGTGTTCGGCCGGCGAGAGATCGCGGGACGCACCGGGGTGCTGCTCGAGGGAGAGTCGGGTGCCAACGACCCGGTGGGCATCGCGCTGCTGACGGCGTTGCTCGCGGCCCACGGCAGTGCGGCGAGCGTGGCGTGGCACGTGGTGGCCGAGTTCCTGCTGCAGATGACGGTCGGTGTGGCCGTAGGGGTGGCAGGCGGGCTTGCGCTGCTTGAGTTCATGCGCCGGGTGCCGCTGCCGAGCGAAGGGCTCTACGCACCCAGGGTGCTCGCGGGCATCCTGGTCATCTTCGGCGCCGCCACCGTCGCCCGCGGGTCGGGCTTCCTCGCGGTCCTCGTGGCTGGCATCATCATCGGCGACGAGTCCGCCCCCTACAAGCGGGAGATCGCCCGTTTCCACTCCTCGCTGGCGGCGCAAGCGGAGATCGTCGCCTTCGTCATGCTCGGGCTGACCGTGCGGCTATCCGAGCTGGCGACCGGATCCGCCTGGGCGTACGGTCTCGCCCTCGCCGTCCTGCTGGCGTTCGTGATCCGTCCCGTCCTCGGCGGCCTGGTGTCGCTGCCGGTCAGCCTGACCGTGCAGGAACGAGTGTTCTTCCTGTGGACCGGTCTCAAGGGCGCGGTCCCGATCCTGCTCGGCATGGCGATCGTGGAGTCCGGCACCGCCGACGCCACGTTCGCCTACCACGTCATCTTCGTCATCGTCGGGTTCTCCGTCACGGTGCAGGGCGGCCTGGTACCAGCGCTTGCCCATCGCCTGCGCATCCCACTGCGCAGCATCGAGCCGGAACCGTGGTCGCTCGGCGTCCGGTTCAGCGAGGAGCCGGAGGGCCTGCACCGCTACCACGTCGCCCTGGGCTCCGCCGCCGACGGCGGCACGGTGAGTGACCTCCCGTGCGGCGAGAACGCCTGGATCAGCCTGGTCATCCGGGCGGGCGTGCTGCTGAGCGTCACCAACGACCTCACCCTCCGCGCCGGCGACGACGTGCTGATCCTCGCCGACCCCGACGAGGCCCCCGCCCTCGAGCGCTGCTTCACCGCCCCAAAGGACGCCCGCCCAGGACCAGGCTCACCCCCTGAGCAGCCCGCCTGAGCAGCCCGTCTCGGCAGGCCCTCGCCCGGAGCCCGGGCTCACCCCGAAAGACGCCCGCCCGCACTCGGCCTACCACCGCAGAACGCCCGTCCGGGTTCGCGCGTCCGATACGATGGCGCTTTCTGCCGTCGGGCGCGGACCCGGGCATCGGGGGTCGTCCCCGGGCGACTACCGTGCGGGCGGGGGGATTCGAACCCCCACAGTGTTTCCACCAACAGGACCTAAACCTGCCGCGTCTGCCATTTCGCCACGCCCGCCAGCGACCCGGCGGGCCTGCCTGCCGGGGTCGGGAGGCCTGCCTGCGCCGGGGGCGGATGCGGCGCCGCGCCGCATCCGCTGCGAATACTACTTCCTTTAGATCCCCAGGTCCTTACGTAGCCGGTCGACGTGGCCGGTGGCCTTGACCGCGTAGAGGGCCTTCTCGATCTTGCCGTCGGCGCCGATGACGAACGTGGAGCGGATCACGCCCATGATCGTCTTGCCGTAGTTCATCTTCTCGCCGTACGCGCCGTAGGCAGTCAGCACGGCCCGGTCCGGGTCGGAAAGCAGCGGGAAGGCGAGGTCCTCCTTCTCGCGGAACTTCGCCAGCTTGGCGGGCGGGTCCGGGGAGATGCCGAGCACCGTGACGCCCGCATCGGTCAGCTCGGGCAGGGCCGCGGTGAAGTCGCACGCCTCTTTGGTGCAGCCGGGAGTCATCGCCGCCGGGTAGAAGTAGACGATCACCCGCTGGCCGCGCAGCTTCGCCAGCGACACCGGGTTGCCGTCGGCGTCGGGCAGCGTGAAATCTGGCGCCTCATCACCGGGCGCGAGCCGCATTTCCGTCACTGTCCCCTCCATGCACGGGTGGGCTGCCAAGACATCAAACGCTATCGCATGACGGTCCTGCGCCCGGATTTGCCACACCCGGCACCCTCCAAATGAGCGAACTGCCCGGTTTCGGTGGCCGTCTCCGGCTGCGCCGCGATCTCTGGCACCGGCAGCGGCGGGTCGCCCGCGCCGTCACCCCGCCCCTTCCCGTTCATCGCGGGCGGGGCGGAGTGACTGGTTGTTCAGGGCCGCCCGGCCAGCTCGGGCGGTAGCAGCTCCGGCGGAGCCGTCTGGAAGGTGACCGGGCGGAGCCAGCGGTCGATGGCGGTGCCGCCGACCGACGTCGTCGGCGTGGTGGTGGCCGGGTACGGGCCGCCGTGGGTCATCGCGGGCGCGACGGCGACGCCGGTGGGCCAGCCGCCGTAGATGACGCGGCCGGCGAAGCGGGACAGCCGGGCGAGCCAGCCGGCGGCGCCGGGCTCGGCGGCCTCCGCGTGCAGGGTGGCGGTGAGGTTGCCGCCAAGGCTGGACAGGACCGCCTCCGCGTCGGCCGCATCGCGGTACCTGACAAGCACCGTGACCGGGCCGAAGCACTCCTCGAGGAGGTCGCCGCCGAGGTCGGACGCGTCCACCTCGAGCAGGCCGGCCCGGACAGCCTGCGGCGCGTCACTGGTCGGCGCGGCGGCGGCCGCCGCCAGGGTACGGACGCCAGGGGCGGCGGCCCGGGCGGCGAACCCGGCGAGGAAGTGCTCACGCATCCGGGCGTCGAGCAGCGCGCCAGCGGTCACGACCGCGGCGGTTGCCGAGACCGCCGCGGTCAGCGCGTCGCCGGCCGGACCCGTGGGCACGAGCACCAGCCCGGGCTTGGTGCAGAACTGCCCCTGGCCGAGGGTGTACGAGGCGACAAGGCCGTCCGCGATCTCCTGCGCCCGGGCGGCGGCGGCCTGCTCGGTGACGAGCACCGGGTTCAGGCTGCCGAGCTCGCCGTAGAACGGGATGGGCTGCGGGCGGGCCACGGCGAGGTCGAACAGCGCACGCCCGCCGGGGATCGAACCGGTGAAGCCGACGGCGCTGATCAGCGGGTGCCGCACCAGGTCGGGGCCGGCCTGGTAGCCGTGCACCAGCGTGAGCACGTCCGCCGGCAGTCCCACCTGCCCGGCGGCGTCCCTGATGGCGGCCGCGGCGAGCTCGCTGGTCTCCGGGTGGTCGGGATGCGCCTTGACCACGACGGGGCAGCCGGCCGCGAGCGCGCTCGCGGTGTCGCCGCCGGGAACGCTGAACGCGAACGGGAAGTTGGAGGCGGCGAAGACGGCGACCGGGCCAAGCGGGACCTTCCACCGCCGCAGCTCGGGGCGCGGCGGGACGGCGGCCGGATCCGGCGCGTCAATGAGCACGCCGAGGAAAGCACCGTCGTCGACGATGTCCGCGAAGAACCGGAACTGGTACGCGACGCGGGCGAGCTCCCCGGTGAGCCGCGGTACGCCGAGCGCGGTCTCCGCGTCGGCCGCGGCGATCAGTTCCGCGGCGCGCGACTCGACCGCGGCGGCCGCGGCGCGCAGCAGCGCCGCCCGCCGTGGCCGGCCCGCGAGCGCGTCCAGGGTGGCGTGGGCGGCCCGGACGGCGGCATCCACCGCCGCGCTGTCCGCCGCCACGGCCACCTGGCCGCGGGCCTCCCCGGTACGGGCGTCGCGGCTCACCACGGGTTCCATGCTCATACCTCCACGATGTACTTCGCGATGGCGCGGAAGGCGCGGCCCCGGTGGCTGATCGCGTCCTTGTCCGGCGGCGACAGCTCCGCGGTCGTCGTCTCCATGCCGTCGGGCACGAAGATCGGGTCGTAGCCGAAGCCGTTCGCGCCCCGCGGCGCCCGGGTGAGGCGGCCGGCGAGCACCCCCGTGGCCGTCCATTCCCTGGTGCCGCCGGGCAGCGCGAGCGCGGCGACGCAGACGAATGCGGCACCCCGGTTTCCGATGTCGCTGAGCTGGCCGAGTACCAGTTCCAGGTTGGCGCGGTCGTCGCCGTGCCTGCCCGCCCAGCGGGCCGACAGGATGCCCGGCATGCCGTTCAGCGCGTCCACGGTCAGGCCCGAGTCGTCGGAGACGGCGGGCAGCCCGGTGTGCGCCGCGATCGCGCGGGCCTTGAGCAGCGCGTTGTCCGCGAACGTGGCGCCGGTCTCCGGCACGTCGGGCGCGCCGGGGAACTCATCGAGGCCGGCCAGCTGGCCGGCGAAGCCCGCGTCGGCGAGGATGCGGTTGAGCTCGGCCACCTTGTGCGCGTTCCGCGTGGCCAGGACGACGCGCGCCGGACCGGGACTAACCCCCATTGAGGGCGGCCGTCTGCAAGCGGGTCAGCTCGGCGCAGCCGGCCACGCCCAGGTCGAGCAGGCTGTTCAGCAGGGCGCGGGAGAACGGCTGCCCCTCGGCGGTGCCCTGGACCTCGATGAAGTCCCCGGTGCCGGTGCAGACGACGTTCATGTCGGTCTCGGCCGCCGAGTCCTCCTCATAGCACAGGTCGAGCCGCGGCTCGCCGTTGACGATGCCGACGGAGACGGCGGCGACGGAGGCGACGAGCGGGTTCCCCTTGAGCTTGCCGCGGCCGCGCAGCCAGCCGATCGCGTCCGCGAGCGCCAGGTACCCGCCGGTCACCGCGGCGGTCCTGGTGCCGCCGTCCGCCTGCAGCACGTCGCAGTCGATGACGATGGTGTTCTCGCCGAGTGCCTTGTAGTCCACGCAGCCGCGCAG
>Ga0070714_100004079_pt1 | contig 10977 bp, 8 predicted proteins | sample LARL83metaG_FD_65450 | JGI IMG/M metagenome (GOLD analysis project Ga0070714, IMG submission 65450) | Corn, switchgrass and miscanthus rhizosphere microbial communities from Kellogg Biological Station, Michigan, USA - LAR L8-3 metaG | ecosystem: Host-associated > Plants > Roots > Rhizosphere ... | reverse complement strand
CCCCGGCGCGGGCATCTTCCTGCCCCTCTACCACCTGCCCTACGGCTGGCTGCTGCGCGAGCCGGGACGCTTCCTCATGGTCGCCGGGCTCACCTACGGGCTGCTCATCGGCGTCGTCGCCGACCGCGCCGTCGCCGCCGCGGCGCCGCGCCTGGCCGCCGCCCGCCGCCGGGCCTGGGCCTGGCCGGGCCGGCTGCGCCGCGCCGCGGTGCTCGCCGTCGCCGCCGCGGTGATCACCGGGCCCGCCTACCCGCTGGTCACCGGTGCGGTGGTCAGCGACCAGCGTCCCGACCTGCCCCCGTCGCACGTGCAGGTGCCCGCGTACTGGCCACAGATGGCCGCAACCATCGACGCCCTGCCCGACCCCGGCGCGGTGCTGGTGCTGCCCGCCGACGACTTCTACCAGATGCCCTACACCTGGGGGTACTACGGCAGCGACTCGTTCATCGAGCAGCTCATCCACCACCACCTGATCAACCCCGCGGGGCAGGGCTACGGCAAGGTGTCGGAGACCCTGCTCTCCAGCGTCGACGACGCCGAGCAGGCGCTGGTCGACAACGCCTGGACCGAGGCGCGGCGTGTCCTCGAAGGCATGGAGTCGCCGTACGTGCTGGTGCGCGGCGACGTCGATCCCAACTATCCGAAGCGCGACATCACCCCGCCGTCGCGCATCGACGCGGCGCTGGCCCGCGACCCCGACGCGACCCTGGTCGCGGGGCGCGGTCCGTTGCATCTCTACCGCGTCGACACCCTGCGCGCCCCCGACATGCAGGCGACCGCGCACGTCGTCACCGTCGACTCGGCGACGCCCGACCTCGGCGCGCTGGCCCTCTTCCCCGACGGCACCCACCTGGTCGCCGCGCCGGCCATGGACGGCGCCACCGCCGTCTCGCAGCTCCCGCCGCTGTCGCAGTGGACCATCCAGGGCGACACCCTGGTCGCCCGTGCCGACACGCCGCCCGGGCGCGGCGTGTCGGTGGCGGTGATGGGCGGCCCGGAGCAGCGCGTCGCCGCGGTCGCCGCAGCCGACGCCGCCCAGCTCCTTCCCGGCCTCACCGTCACCGACGGCGGCGCCGGCGGAGCGGTGACCGCGACGCTCCAGCTCGGCCCCAACCGCATCGGCGACGGCACCTTCACCCAGGGCCCGTGGGGACAGGTGGGCGACTGCTACGCGGTGCTCGGCGGCGTCGCCGCAGGATTGCACGCCGACGCAGTCGACGGCGCCCCCGGCGGCGGCCGCGCGCTGCGCCTCTCGGCGGGAGGGGACAGCGCCTGCGCCATGCAGGACGCGGGCCAGGGCAGCGGCCCGCTGCTGGTCGCCTTCGACGTGCGCCACGTCGCCGGCGCGGCGCCGCGCGTCTGCCTGTGGGAGTTCGAGGCGAAGAAGTGCTCGCCGCTCCCCGACGTGCCGCTCAGCGACTCCTGGACGCACTACCAGGCGGTGACCACGCCGCAGGCCGGCGACCACCTCGCCCTCTACCTCTACGCCGACGGACCCTTCAACGGCCCGCAGAGCGTCGACGAGTACGCGGGCGTGTCGGTGCACCCCATCGCCTCGGCGCGCACCGTCGACGTCATCGCCGCGGCGCCGCCGGCGAGCACTCCGGACGACGTCGTCTTCGTCCACCAGCAGGGCTTCGGCCCCTGGTGGACGGCGCCCGCCGCCTACCGCCACGCCGCCGTCGACGGGCTCTACGACGGCTGGCTGGCGCCCGCGTCGGCACCGGCGCCGGCGGTGACCTACAAGCCCGCCGGCGCCTTCCAGGTCGCCGGGCTGATCTCGCTGCTCGCGCTGGCGCTCAGCGCCGGTGTCGCCGGTGGCGCGGTGCTGGGGCGGTATCGCAGCAGGAGAAGGAGGCAGCGCGGATGAACCACTCGCTCTCGGTCACCGTGGTGGTGCCGACGCGCAACTCGGCGCGCACCCTGGCGCGCTGCCTCGAGTCGCTGCGCGCGCAGACGCATCCCTGCACGGTGGTGGTCGTCGACAACTTCTCCGCCGACGCCACGCGCGCCATCGCCATGCGCCACGCCGACGCGGTGATCGTCGCCGGCCCGGAGCGCTCGCGGCAGCGCAACGTCGGCGCCGCCGCGTATCGCGCCGACGTGGTGGGCTTCGTCGACTCCGACATGGTGCTGTCGCCGCGCGTCGTCGCCGAGGCGGTGGCGGCGGTCGCCGCCGGGCACGGCGCGGTGATCGTCCCCGAGCGCAGCGTCGGCGACGGCTTCTGGGCGCAGGTGCGCGCCTACGAGCGCGCCTTCTACGCGGGCAGCGACGGCGTCGAGGCGCCGCGCTTCTTCGCCCACGCCGCGTTCGAGGCCGCCGGCGGCTTCGACGAGACCCTCGACGCCGGGGAGGACTGGGACCTCGGCCGCCGCGTCGCGCGCATCGCCACCTGCGCGCGCATCGACGCCGGCATCGACCACGACGAGGGCCGCGTCCGCTACCTCGAGGCATGCCGCAAGAAGGGCGGCTACGCCGAGGGCATCGCCCGCTTCGCCGCCAAGCACCGCGGCGCGGCGTGGAGCAGCCTGCTCGACCGTCCCTACCTGCGCCGCCCCTGGCGGCTCCTCGCCGACCCCCGGCTGGGCGCCGGGCTGGTCGCGCTCAAGACCGGCGAGGCCACCGCGGTGGCGGTGCGTCTCGCCTCCATGCGCCTGCACGGCGCCACCACGAGAGGGAGGCACGATGCCGCAGCCTGACGCCGGCCGTTCCTGCGTTCTGGTCATTCCCGCCTACAACGAGCAGAACGCCATCGTCTACGCGCTCGACGCGGTGCTCGCCGATCCGCTGCCACCGGGTTTCACCTGGCGCGAGTGGGTGGTCATCGACGACGGCAGCTCCGACGCCACCGTCGCCGTGGTGGAGCAGTGGGCGGCGCGGCATCCCGCGGTGCCGCTGCGGGTGCGCAGCGACGGCAGTCGCGTCGGCAAGACGGCGCGCCTGGAGCAGATGCACCGCGAGCTGGTCGAGGCGGCCCGTCCCGGCGAGATCTCGGTGGGCCTCGACGCCGACTCCATCCCCGACCGCGGCGCCGTGGCCCGCCTGGTGGCGCCCTTCGCCGCCGACCCCGGGCTGGCCATGACCAGCGGCCTCGACCTGCCCGGCCGCAGCGGGTGGGGCGCGCGCGCGTCGGTGTTCCAGCGCCACGTCACCGCGCGGCTGGCCCGCTCCTGCGGCGTGCACGTGCCCCGCGCGGTGGGGCGCATGTACGCGTACCGCGTCGCCGCTCTCGCCGGCTTCCACTGGCGCGACGGCTCGATGGGCGACGACGTGCAGATGGCGGCGTACGTCCACCACAACGGCCTGCGCTTCCGCTCGGTGTGGGAGTCGGTGGTGCGCATGGCCCCGGCGGCGTCGTGGCGCGACTTCTACCGGCAGACCTACCGCGCCCGCGTCGCCCGCCGCGTCCTCGGCGAGCTCGGCGTGGTCGCCCCCGAGGCGTTGCAGCGGCGGCGGCTGCGCGCCTTCTGCCGCACCGCGATCAGCGACCCGCTCGGCGCCGGCGCCTACGTGGCGGCGCGGCTGGTCGCCGTCGCCATGCACCGGCTGCGCCCGGCCACCTTCCGCGCCACCTGGGAGATCTCTCCCTCAACCAAGCGACCCGTCAGCGCATGAGCGCCATCCAAGGAGCCGATCCCATGAGCACCGCAGTCGCGGCCTCGTCCACCGCCCACGTCGACCGCCGGCAGGGCGCCGGCGCACTGCTGCGCGGCTACGTCGGGCAGTTGCGCAACTGGCCCACCGTCGGGCTGCTCGTCGCCGTCACCCACGCCTCGCCGCTGCCGCCGCGCCGCGGCATGCTCTTCCACCCGCTGCGGGCCATGCCCATCACCCTGCGCAGCCGCGACGGCCTGCGCATCGGCTGCCGGCTCGACGAGGCCTCGCCGTTCGTCGAGATCTTCGTACGCTCCGAGTACGAGATCCCCGGCTTCGACTGGAGCGCGGTGCGCACCGTCGTCGACGTCGGCGCCAACGTCGGCATGGCCACCATGTGGATCGCCCGGCGCGCACCGCTGGCCCGCTTCGTCGCCGTCGAGCCGGCGCCGGCCACGGCCGCGCGGCTTCGTGCCAACCTCGTCCGCAACGGGCTGGACGAGCGGGTCGACGTGGTCGTCGCCGGCGTCGCCGCCGAGGCGGGTCGGGGCAGCATGGTCTTCGAGTCGGGATTCAGCTCCCACGCATTCGTCTCGCACACCGCGGACGGCGACATCGAGCTGACCACCCTCGACGCCGTCCTCGACCGCACCGGCGAGCCGGTGATCGACCTGCTCAAGATCGACTGCGAGGGCGGCGAGTACGAGATCCTGCGCGGCCCGGTGCTGCAGCGCATCCGGGCCATCGCCGGCGAGTACCACGTCTCCGCCGACCACCATCCCACCGAGCTGGCGGCGACGCTGGGCGAGGCCGGGTTCGAGGTGTGGATGGAGCCGGTGGTGCGCAACCACGGCCGCTTCCACGCCCTGCGGCGGCCGGCGTAATGCTCGCCGTCGCCGCCGTCCTGGGTGCCGCCGCGCTGGCGGGGACGGCCGGCTTCGCCGTGGTCGCCTGGCGGCTGTGGCTCGCCTACTTCGGCGCGGCGCGGCACCGCTGCCGCTACCAGCGCAGCCCGGTCCGCGTGCCCCACGCGGCGGGGACGCTGGTCACCGCCGACGGCGTCGAGCTGCCCTACCGCTGGATCGCCGGGCGATTGCCCTGCGTGCTGGTGGTGGCCGGCGGCTACCGGCGCTGCATCGAGGAGGGCTTCGCCCTGGCCGCCGACCTGGCCGCGGCGGGGCCGTCGGTGCTCACCTTCGAGTTCCGCGGCGTCGCCGAAGGGACCCACCGGCTGCTCTCCGGAGCGGCCCGCGAGGCTGCCGACCTGCGCGCGGCGGTCGCCCTGGCGCGCGAGCTCGCCGGCGACGTGCCCCTCGGCGTCGTCGGCCTCTGCCTGGGCGCCTCGATGGCCCTGGAGGTCGCCGCCGAGGACCCCGGCATCGCCGCCCTGTGGGTCGACGGCCCGTTCGTCTCGCCGCTGTCGGTGCTGGCCTGGGCGGTGCGCACCCGCACCCGCCTGCCCGGCCGCCCCTTCGCCGCGGCGGTGGGCGCGGCCGCCCGGCTGGCCCGCGGCGTGTCGCTACGGCGCGTCCGCCTCGACCGCGCCGCCGCCCGCATCGGCGACATCCCGGTGCGCACCGTGGTCACCGACGAGGACCTGGCCATGCCCCGCCAGCGCGGCCTTCGCCGCGGCATCGGCGCCGGCCCCCGGGAGGAGGTGCTCTACATCCCCGGGGCACGCCACGCCGGGGCCTACTTCGCCGCCCCGCAGGCCTACGCCGGCGAGGTGATCCGCTTCTTCGACGCCGCGCTGGCGCCGCGCGTGGCCGTCGCCGCCGGCTGAGCCGCCGTGGGGGCGGCCGTACAATCGCCCGGATGATCAGCACCGAGGCCGCCACCGCCGCGCTCGACCGGGCGCTCCGCCGTGGAGGGGACTTCGCCGACGTCTTCGTCGAGCAGCGGCACGCCGCGTCCGTGGCCATGGAGGACAGCCGGGTCGAGCGCGTCCAGGCCGGCACCGAGCAGGGCGCCGGCATCCGCGTCGTCTCCGGGCTGACCACGGCCTTCGCCTACACCGACGACATCAGCGAGCCCGGCCTGCTCCGCGCCGCCGAGGCCGCCGCCGCCGCCGTCCGCGGGGGCGGGGAGGGCAGCCGGGTGGTCGACCTGCGCGAGCGCCCGGTGGGGGAGCAGCGGGTGGCGCTGCCGCCCGACGGGGTCGACACGGCCCGCAAGGTGGAGCTGCTCCGCCGCGCCGACGAGGTCGCCCGCGCCACCGGCGGCGACATCCGCCAGGTCAGCACCATGTTCGCCCAGGGCATCCAGAGCATCCTGGTGGCCAACAGCGACGGCAGCCTGGCCCGCGACCGGCGCACCCGGGTGCGCATGCTGGTCCAGGCCGTCGCCGCCCGCGGCAACGAGGTGCAGAGCGGCATGGAGGCGCCCGGCGGCGCCGCCGGCTTCGAGTTCTTCGAGTCCGGCGAGGCGGTCGAGCTGGCCGCCCGCGAGGCCGCCGAGCGCGCCGCCCTGCTCCTCGACGCCGACCCCGCCCCGGCCGGTCCCATGCCGGTGGTGCTGGGCAACGGTTTCGGCGGCGTCCTCTTCCACGAGGCCAGCGGCCATGGCCTGGAGGCCGACGCCATCGCTAAGCGCGCCTCGGTGTTCGCCGGCCACGTCGGCGAGATGGTCGCCTCGCCGCTGGTCACCGCCGTCGACGACGGCACCGTCGACACCGGCTGGGGCACCCTGCGCATTGACGACGAGGGCACGCCGACGCGGCGCAACGTGCTCATCGAGGAGGGCGTGCTCACCGGCTACATGTTCGACCGCCTGCGCGCCCGCCAGGACGGCCGCGACTCGACGGGCAACGGCCGCCGCCAGTCCTACCAGCACATCCCCATGCCGCGCATGACCAACACCTTCATCCTGCCCGGCCTGTCCACGGTCGAGGAGCTGATCGCGGCGACGCCGTACGGCCTCTACGCCAAGAAGCTGGGCAGCGGCCAGGTCAACCCGGTCACCGGCGACTTCGTCTTCGCCGTCACCGAGGGCTACCTCATCGAGAAGGGCCGCATCACCCGCCCGGTGCGCAACGCGACGATCATCGGCAACGGCCCCGCCGCGCTGAAGCGCGTCGACATGGTCGCCGACGACCTGGAGATCTCGCCCGGCACCTGTGGCAAGGAGGGCCAGTCGGTGCCGGTCAGCGTCGGCCAGCCCCACCTGCGCATCGCCGAGCTCACCGTGGGCGGCACCAAGCTGGCCGGTGGGGTGCAGATGTGAGCGGTGGCGAGCAGTTCGGCGGGCTCGCGGACCGCATCCTCGGCGGTGCATTGCACGGCGGCGCAAACGAGGCGGAGGCCTTCTTCGCCCACGGCCGGGAGCTGACCGTCAAGGCCTTCGAGGGCGAGGTCGAGGCGCTGACCAGCGCCGAGTCGCAGGGCGTCGGCGTGCGCGTCTTCCGCGACTCGCGAATGGGCTTCGCCTACACCTCCGACCTCACCGCCAGCGGACTGCAGCGCGTCGTCGCCGAAGCCCTCGACGCCTGCCGCTACAACGAGCCCGACGAGCACAACGGCCTGCCCGAGCTGGTCTCGCTGGACGACATGCCCGAGCTGGTCGCCGCCGACTTCGAGGCGCGCAGCGTCGAGGAGCGCGTCGCCATGGCGCTGGAGCTGGAGCGGCTCACGGTGTCGCAGCACCCGGCGGTGAAGCGCGCCTCGGTGGCCGCCTACAGCGACGAGCGCGGCCGGGTCGAGCTCTACAACACGCGCGGGCTGCGCGGCGCCTACGAGGCCACCGTCGCCTACGCCTACGTCGAGGCCATCGCCGAGCAGGGCGAGGAGATGCAGTCGGGGTTCTCCTACACCTACGGGCGCTCGGCTCCTGCGCTCGACCTTCACGCGTGTGCCGCCGAAGCCGCGGATCGCGGCGCCCGCCTGCTCGGCGCCTCGCAGGTGCCCTCGCGCACCGTGCCGGTGCTCTTCGAGCCCTGGGCGGCGGCGGAACTGCTGGGCACGCTGGCCTCGTCGATCAGCGCCGAGGCGGTGCAGAAGGGACGCTCGCTGCTGGCCGGCCGCCTGGGCGAGACGATTGCGTCGCCGTGCATCACCGTGGTCGACGACGGGCGTCGTGCCGACGGCATGGCCTCGCGCCCCTGGGACGGCGAGGGCGTGTCGACGCAGCGCACCGTGATCATCGACGGCGGCGTGCTGCGCTCCTACCTGCACAACACCTACACCGCGCGGCGCGACGGCTCGGCGCGGTCCACCGGCAACGCCTCGCGCGGCTCGCACAAGTCGACGCCGGAGCTGGCGCCGTCCAACCTCGTCCTCGTGCCCGGCGAGGAGTCGGGAGAGGCGCTGCTGCAGCGCATGGGCGACGGCGTGCTCATCAGCGACGTCCACGGCCTGCATACTGTGAACCCCGTGACCGGCGAGTTCTCCCTGGGCATCAACGGGTTCCTCGTCGCCGGCGGGCAGCGCGGCGCGCCGGTGCGCGAGATGACCGTGGCCGGCACCATCCTGGGACTGCTGCAGGCGGTCGAGGCGGTGGGCTCGGACCTGCGCTTCATGGTCGGCGGCGGCTTCGTCGGCGCACCCTCGCTGCTGGTGCGCGAGATGACGCTCTCGGGCGCATGACCGTCACCGCCGAGCCCGTCGTCCGGCGCACCACCTCGGCGCTGGCATCGGCGCTGGTGCGGCTGGCCCGCCCCCGGCAGTGGGTCAAGAACATCCTGCTCTTCGCCGCGCCCGGGGCGGCGGGCGTGCTCGGGCAGCGCACCGCGCTGGTCCACACCGTGGTCTCCTTCGCGCTGTTCTGCGTCGCCTCCAGCGGCACCTACTTCATCAACGACGCCATCGACTACGAGGCCGACCGGCTGCACCCCACCAAGCGGATGCGTCCCATCGCCGCGGGGATCGTGCCGCCGGCGCTGGCCAAGGGCGCGGGCATCGTGCTCCTCGCCGTGGCCCTGTCGCTGTCGGCGCTGCTGCTCTCGGTGCAGTTCATGGGCGTGGTTGCGGGCTACGTGTTCATCACCCTCGCCTACAGCGTCTGGCTGAAGCACGAGCCGGTCATCGACCTGGCCTGCGTCGCCTCGGGGTTCATCATCCGCGCCGTCGCCGGCGGCATCGCGGCGGGGGTGCTGGTGTCCAACTGGTTCGTCATCGTGGTCAGCTTCGGCGCGCTGTTCATGGTGGCCGGCAAGCGCCACGCCGAGCAGCTCGACATGGGCGACGAGGCGTCGTCGCACCGGCCGACGCTGGAGGCGTACTCGCTCTCCTACCTGCGCTACGTGCGCACGGTGTCGTCGGCGCTGGCCATCGCCGCCTACTGCCTGTGGGCGTTCGAGCGCGAGGCCTCGTTCCGGGGCATCCCCTGGTACGAGTTCTCCATCATCCCGGTGGTCATGGGCATCCTCCGCTACGCGCTGGTGCTGGAGACGGGGGCGGGCAGCGCGCCCGAGGAGATCGTCCTCGGCGACCGCACCCTGCAGGCGCTGGGCGTGGCCTGGGCGGTGCTCTTCGGCCTCGGCGTGTACGGGCGGTGAGCGTCGAGCTGCTCACCGGCTGGGGGCGGACGGCGCCGACGGCGGCGTCGGTGCTGCATCCCGCCGACGCCGCGTCGGTGGACGCGCTCTTCGCCTCGCCGCCGTCGCGCGGCGTCATCGCCCGCGGGCTGGGGCGCTCCTACGGCGACGCCGCCCAGAACGCCGGCGGAGTTGTGGTCGAACCTGACCTGATGTCGTCGCTCCGCTCCGTCGACGTGGAGCGCGGCGTCTGCACCGTGGGCGCGGGCATGAGCCTCGACCGGCTGATGCGCCTGCTGGTGCCGCTCGGCTTCTTCCCCATGGTCACCCCGGGCACGCGCCACGTCAGCGTGGGCGGCGCCATCGCCGCCGACATCCACGGCAAGAACCACCACCGCGACGGGTCGTTCTGCAGCCATGTGCTCTCCTTCACCATGCGCACGCCCGCAGGCATGGTGCGGGTGACCCCGGACGGCGGCGACGCCGACCTCTTCTGGGCCACCGCGGGCGGCATGGGGCTGACCGGCGTCGTCGTCGAGGCGACGCTGCGCCTGCACCGCGTCGAGACCTCGCGCATCGCCATGGACACCGACCGCGCCGCCGACCTCGACGAGGCCATGGCCCTGATGGACTCCGGCGACCACCGCTACCAGTACTCGGTGGCCTGGATCGACTGCCTGGCCCGGGGCGCGCGGCTGGGTCGCTCGGTGCTCACCCGCGGCGACTTCGCGGCGGTGGCGGACCTGCCGCGGCGCATGCAGGCCGATCCACTGCGCTTCCACCCCGTGGTGCGCCTGGCGGCGCCGCCGTGGGTGCCCGACGGGCTGCTCCGCCCGCTGACGGTGCGCGCCTTCAACGAGATGTGGTTCCGCAAGGCGCCGCGGCGGGCGCGCGGGCAGATCGTGCCGCTGGGCTCGTTCTTCCATCCCCTCGACGGCGTGCGCGGCTGGAATCGCATGTACGGCTCGCGCGGCTTCGTGCAGTACCAGTTCGTCGTCCCCTTCGGGCGCGAGGACGCGCTGCGCCGCTCGCTGGAGATGCTCAGCGACGCGGGGACGGCGTCGTTCCTCGCCGTGCTCAAGCGCTTCGGCCCCGGCGACGACGGCCCGCTGTCCTTCCCGGCGCCGGGCTGGACGCTCGCCCTCGACATCCCCGTCGGCGACGCGGGGTTGCCGGCGCTGCTCGACCGGCTCGACGTGCTCGTCGCCGAGGCCGGCGGCCGCGTCTACCTGGCCAAGGACTCGCGGCTGCGCCCCGAGCTGCTGCCGGTGATGTACCCGCGGCTCGACGAGTGGCGCGCGGTGCAGAGCCGCGTCGACCCCGGCGGCGTGATGCAGTCCGACCTTGGACGGCGGCTCGGACTCTGCGCGCCCGCGGCCACCATCTCCGCCGCTCCGTCTCTGCGCACTGCGAGGACCGCATGAAGGACGCTTTCGGCTCGGTGCAATCGGTGCTGGTGCTCGGCGGCACCTCGGAGATCGCCCTGGCCACGGTGCGCCGCCTGGCCGAGCGCCGCCTGCGCACCGTGGTGCTGGCGGGCCGCGACACGGCGCGGCTCTCCTCCGCGTCGGCCGACCTGCAGCGCGCCGGCGTGCAGCATGTCGAGGTGGCCGGGTTCGACGCGCTCGACGTCGCCTCGCACGGCCAGCTCGTCGAGGAGCTGTGGTCGCAGCACGGCGACTTCGACCTGGTGCTGCTCGCCTTCGGCGTGCTCGGCGACCAGGAGCGCGACGAGCGCGACGCGGCGTCGGCGCTGCAGGTGATCGACGTCAACTTCCGCGCCGCGGTGTCGGTGGGCATCCCCACTGCGCAGCGGCTGCGCGCGCAGGGGCACGGCACCATCGTCGTGCTGTCCTCGGTCGCGGGGGAGCGGGCGCGCCGCGCCAACTTCGTGTACGGCGCGTCGAAGGCG
>Ga0070714_100004078_pt1 | contig 10977 bp, 8 predicted proteins | sample LARL83metaG_FD_65450 | JGI IMG/M metagenome (GOLD analysis project Ga0070714, IMG submission 65450) | Corn, switchgrass and miscanthus rhizosphere microbial communities from Kellogg Biological Station, Michigan, USA - LAR L8-3 metaG | ecosystem: Host-associated > Plants > Roots > Rhizosphere ... | reverse complement strand
ATGAAAAGCCCTTACGAGTTCAAACAATATGGTCAATCCGGCAAGTGGGTTTCGGAGTTGTTTCCAAACATGGCTGGAATTGTCGACGAACTGGCCTTCATTCATTCGGCTCAAGGCCGGTCGGTGGATCACACGCTGTCGCACTACGAATGGAACACCGGCTCGATCATGGCAGGTTACCCCAGCATGGGTTCTTGGGTGACGTATGGGCTGGGTAGCGAGAACCAGAGTCTTCCAGCGTTCGTCGTGATTCAGGATCCGCGGGGAGGCCCCTTCACCGGCTCCTCGCAGTGGAGTGCGGGATTTTTACCCGCCGCCTATCAAGGCACGATGTTTCGGGCAGTCGGCGACCCTATACTGGACCTGCATCCTCCATCCGGTTCGCTGACCCTGGATCAACAGCGTTCGGAGCTGGACCAACTGGCTCGCATCAATCAGAACTACGTCGAGAAACATCCCGGCATCAGCGAGCTGACGGCCCGCATCAGTTCTTATGAACTGGCTTTTCGGATGCAGGGGTGCGCACCTGAAGCGGTCAACATCGACTCAGAGAGTGAAGAGACCAAGCGCCTGTATGGGCTCGACAATAAAGTGAGCGAACCGTTCGGAAGGCAGTGCTTGATGGCCAGGCGGCTGATCGAGCGCGGAGTGCGCGCAGTGCAGCTCTGGAACGGCGCCGTGGTCAACCAGAACGTCGACACTTGGGACGCCCACAATAACATTGTGGACAACCACGGCCGCCATGCGCCGGAAGTGGACAAACCCATCGCCGGTCTGATCACCGATTTGAAGCGGCGCGGGCTGCTGGATGAAACACTCGTGGTCTGGCACTCGGAGTTCGGCCGAATGCCTCTCTCACAAAAGGGCGTGGGGCGCGACCACAATCCGGGAGCCTTGACGGTGTGGATGGCGGGCGCCGGAATCAAAGGCGGCCAATCGATTGGGGCGACCGATGAGTTTGGGTGGAAGGCGACCGAGCAGATCGTTAGTTCGCACGACTTTCACGCGACGATTCTACACCTGCTAGGAGTCGACCACAAACGGCTCACTTATTTTTATAACGGCCGCAATATGCGACTAACTGACGTCGCCGGAGAGCTGATCCCGCAGATCGTCGGCTAGGATCAGCCCCCGTGACTCGTGTTAGAAGATCAACTTCAGCGCAAATTGGTACTGCCTCGGGTTGAGCGCTAAATTCGATCCTGTGATTTGTCCGAACCCGCCCGCGCCCAGAACCGGCGTGGCGCCTGGCGCACCAGTACCAACACCAGGCAGAGTCGCGCTCCACTTGGTGATGGTAATATTTGGCTGGCCGAAGTTCTCCGTGTTGGTAATGTTGTAGACTTCCGCCCGGAATTGCAGCTTCATCCTCTCACGGAGTTCGAAATCCTTGAACAGCGAGAAATCCGCGGCCCTCTGGGCGGGACCATACAACTGGGCACGCGCTTCGTTACCAACAGTACCGACCTGCTGTGGGGTAAACGCATTGATGTTGATCCAGTTGGTGTAGTTCTGGCCCGACGGGGCATAGGATGCACCAGCTATCACATTGGGGCGGTCCACAGTTACGAGATTGCTGACATTGGATGGAACAGGAGCCACACCATCCAGAACCGTGAAGGGCACTCCCGACTGATAGAAGGCCAGCAAGTTGGCCTGCCATCCACCGATGGCGAGCTTGGTCAGGCGGCTCCCCATTTTTCCGAAGGGAAGCTCGTAGTTCATACGGAATGAAATACGGTGCTTGATGCCAATATCGGAGTTGCCCCAATCGTAGCTCCGGTTATTGGGAAGAATCGCACCAACGGTCGCTGCACCTGTGGTGCCACCGTCGGAAATATTGGTGAGATTTCGGGCGAAAGTGTAATTGACGTTCGCGGTGAGGCCCTTGGCGTAGCGGCGCTCAAAGGTAAACTGCGCGGCGTTGTATTCGGATGCGCCGGTGGCCGTATAGTAATTGATGGAAGCCAGGTTCGGCATGACGCCGGAAAAGACCCGTGGGAGATAGTTTCCCAGGCCGTTGGGGCTGGGTGGGGGAACGTTAATGTTGGGTGCGTATTGCAGGTGCCGGGCTACCTGGCCCACATAGCCGACACTCACAACGTTCGCGCCAAATTGCTTCTGCACCGTGGTGTTCCATTGCATGATGTAGGCCTGCGGATAATCCACCGCGTGAGCGCCTACCGTGCCCGGGAGTTGGTTGTTGAGCGCCGGAATGGTAACGGGAGGGGCGCCTTGTGAAAGTCTACCAGTGCCGGCCGGACAAGCAGACGCGCCAGTTCCGGTTTGCGGGAAGCAATCGAGATTGAGCGGAATGAACGGCGGATTGTAGAGGTTCATCGAGCCGGATGCATAGTCCTGCGCGAAGCGGCTCATGCCAAAACCGCCGCGTACAACCAAACCCTTCTGCGGAGTCACGGCAAAGCCAAACCGGGGCTCAAAGTTGGTCCAATAAGACTTCACTCCGGCTGTAGCACCCACGATGAAGGGATTGCAATTGGCGGGTGTACAGGCTGCGGCCAGCACGGGATCGAAGTTGGAACGCTCTCCCTGGGCGGCGGTGATGGGGCTGAAATGATCCCAGCGCAATCCCAAATTGAGGGTAAGCCAGGATTTCGCATGCCAGTCATCCTGCACGTAGATACTTGGCTCCCAGAAGCGGAAGTACTGACGCTTCGGATTGACCTGTCTTTGAATCTCATCGGGTTTGCCTTGCAGGAAGTTCTGGAGATCGACCAATTCACTTTGGGTGAACCGGAAGTATCCCAATCCGAACGTATTTTGATAATAGTTGACTTGCCGCCGGATAATGCCAGCTCCGAACTTGATGTTGTGGGTGCCTCTGGTCCAGGCTAACGATCCCTGTTCCTGAAACACATTATTGACGTCGAAGATTGGAACGAAACGGTCGTCTCCGATCGTAAAGCTGCTGCCTACGCCGCGCATAGGCACGATGTCAATGGTTGCCAATCCTGAAATCTGGTCGCTCACGTCGGTGTTCGGCATACCGAACTTCTGGCTCGCGTTGGTACCTTGATTCGTAGCGGACGTGTAAAGCCAGAGGCGGGTGTATGCAGCCTTCAATTCCATGACCATGGTCGGGCTGAAAACGTGGATGTAGTTGGCCATGTAACCCTGTGAATCAGCTTCCGAAGGTCCCGGGAAGATTCCGCCACCCGCACTGACCTTCACTCCGTCCACGGTAGTATCCGGGAAGAGCGCGGGTTGCGAGTTGAAAGTCGGGTTGTAAGAGAATCGCGCGAAAAGGCTATCTTTATCGCCGAAGCGATGATCGACTCGGGCGTCGTAGGTCGTACTGTTGTAGAGCTTGTTGACGTTGGCATTATAGTTAGCCCCGAGGAAGCCGGCCGGGCCGGCATTCGGAGCCGGGAACAATTTCCAATATTTCAGCGCCACAGGATCGAGCTGAGAGGCCGGAATGTTGATGCCACCTGGCTGGTCGGTGAAGTTTCCCGGGTTTTGCTCTTCAAACAGGGTCGGCGTGAATATCTGACCGGTGGGCACGCCCTGACGGATTTTCAAGGCCTCGAAATCGCCAAAGAAGAACGTCTTGTCCTTCCGAATGGGGCCACCTAGGGAACCGCCATATTGGTTCTGACGGTACTTGGGGCGAGGAACACCGCTCAGGTTCGAAAAGAAGTCGTTGGCATTGAGCTTGTCATTGCGCAAATATTCGTAAGCGCCACCGTGGAATTCATTGCTCCCGGATTTCGTGAGCAAATTGACCACGGCGCCGCCCGCCCGGCCCACTTCCGCCGGGTAGCTGTTGGTCTCGACCTTTACTTCCTGGATCATGTCAATCGACGGCCGAATCAGGATGGTGAATTGCTCGCGTTCGTTGTTGTCCATCCCGTCGATCATCTGGTTGTTGAATACTTCGTTCTGACCGTTGGCAATGACATTGGCGGTCTGCCGTCGCTCGTCGGGGCGCGTTCCGCTCAAAATCGAATTGGACGGTCCGGCCGCGACACCCACCGTGCTTTGGACCAGGGTGACGTAGTTGCGGCCGTTCAACGGCAGGTCCTGGACCGACTGTGCTGCCAGGACGGTGGATAGAGTTGCCGAGTCGCTCTGCAAAGCCGGACTTTGGGCTTGTACTTCCACGACCTGACTCACATCGCCAACTTGCAATACCACGTTAGCGCGTGCGCGATCGCCCGCCGAGACTGTCAAGTTTACCGTGGCCTTCTTGAAACTGGGCATTTCGACTGTAACCGTATACTGCCCGGATGGAAGAAGGTTGAATACAAAGTCACCGGCCGCATTCGTTGTCGTCTGCTTGACGTCGTTGGTAGCCAGGTTCTGTACTGTGACTTTTGCATTGACTACGACGGCCCCACCCGCGTCACTGACGGTGCCAAGAATGTCGGCTGTATTTTCTTGAGCCGAAACACTATAGACCATCAAAAATACCGCTATGCACGCCAGCAAGGCGGCTCTCAAACGTTCTCTCATTTTTTCCCCTTTCAAAGCTTACTGTTTACCCCGAATATGCGCGGCCCGACAATCCCTGCATGTGTCGCGACTCTGTTTGAAAAATGTATGTGTTCAGCGAAGAATGCGTCGGCGAGATGGGTTGGATGCCGAAAGAGTGGGCACAGTTCAACTGAGGGACCGGGACACACAACGGTTCGCCCGTGAACTGCACATCCCTTCATGGTGCCTCCCTATACAGCCGACGTGGTGACTTTAGGAGCGAAATTTCTAACCTATCTCTACACTGACGGTTTCTCGATATTATACACGCATCCGCCAAACAGAAATAGTATTTTCTTGCGCGAACCTGTCTCGGCCCTATCTGCTTTGTACCTGCAAACGAGACTCCATGCCGTCAACCGAGGGCCATGAAAGCACAAGTCTTCTCGCACCGAGTAAATGAAGTACCGATACGGCTGAATACAACTGCGCTAACCTTCTGCAAAGGCTCCGGAGTTCCGCAACAGTACCGTAAAGTGGTTGCAATCCAAAGGTTTTCGGCGTAGCTTCGATCGATCTGAAATACGTTATCTCATAGATGGCGGAGTGAGAAACTATGAATCTTTCTAGGAGAGATTTTGGAAGAGTAACGATAACGGGACTGACCTTTTCGGCGCTTGCCACCGCGAAGGTGAATTCCACGGTCGGCGGCGTCAAGCTTGGGGCAATCAGTTATTGTTTCCGTGGGCTTCCCCGAACGCCCGGCACGGATTACATCGACACTGTCGTTAAGGCATGTCTCGATTGTGGTGTAGGGTATGTGGAGTTGACTTCACCAATGGTCGAACCACCAACCACGCTCCCTGGAGGCGGGCGGGTTCCGCCGGATACTCCCGAGAATAGGAAAGCCCGCGAGGAAGCGCGCAAATGGCGGCTCACGACTCCGATGGACCGCTTCAAAGAGATCCGAAAAAAGTTCGATGATGCCGGCATCAGCCTGATTGGCTATGTGATGACCTTCGCCGAAGATTTCAGAGATGAAGAAATCGAGGCCGTCTTCCGGCAATCACACGCGCTCGGAGTCGGAATTATCGGCACGAATCAGACCACGGTTGGGATGGGTCCCAAGCTGGTTCCCTACGCCGAAAAACATAAGATGGACCTCGCGTTTCATAACCACGCCAAGGCCGACGATCCAAACGAGGTCGCGTCGCCGCAGAGTTACGAGAAGCTATTCGGCATGTCGAAGCACTTTAAAGCTAACCTCGACGTCGGTCATTTCGTGGCGGGCAACCAGGACCCTATCGCCTTCATTGAGCAGCATCATGATCGGATCACGCACCTTCACCTGAAGGATCGCAAGCGAAACGATGGCCCGAACATGCCATGGGGCGAAGGGGAGACGCCTTTGAAACAGGTCTTGACGCTGGTGAAAGAAAAGCGTTACCCGATATACTGCCTGGTCGAATACGAATACAAAGGCGCAGGAACTCCGATCGAGGAAACGAAGAAGTGCATGGATTACATGAAGCAGGTGTTAGCCTAGCCTTATTGGCAGGCCGCGAACCTGCGCCACGAGCTAGTTCGTCGGGCGTTCAGGTGTGCCGTCGGTGTGCGGCCGTGCAATGTCGTGGTACAGGCGAGTTCCATCGGGCATGAGCGCGTAAAACAGCGATGCACCTTTCGAGCCGTCCTTCATGGGATGGGCCACAATTGTGACCGAATCGCCGGGCTTGTAGGTCGCCTTGGACCAGCCTTGCCGAGCCATGATATTGGTGCTGCCGCCTTCGATGTCCCAGGTGCCAATCGTGGATGCGTCGCTTGCGCCATCCGGCACCTTGACAATGATGTGAGTGTGGGGGTTCTCCCATTTGTAGTCCACCACCGTGCCTTTATAGGTCACGTTCTTGGTCAACTCAAACATCGCGAACGAATGGTGCGCGAACACCGGGATCGAAAGCAACAAGATGCAGCACAACAAGATTGTGCAAATCGCGATTCGATTCGAATTCATTTTTCCTGACTCCTTTTGAGCTCTCATGCAAATCTACTTCTGCGGCGGCGGAACAATGGACTGGCGCTGTAACGGATCGCTGGAATCGCACCACTCTTCCAAGGCATAGGTGGACGGTGGATCCTTGTAATAAATGTACTCGTAAGTTTGCGGCTTCCGATAAATCTTGGGATCGTCCCAGGTAAATGTCACCGATAGCCGCTTCCCCCCATCGATGAGCTTATACCGTTCAATAAGACGTGTCTCGGGGCTCTTGCGTCCGCCGCCTGGAATCCCGCCGCCCGCATTCATGCCCACCGTGTCGATCACCAGGACGTCGCCTTCCCAGCGTCCAATGGAATGGCCGGTATTCGAAGGTTCCAAAACGCCCGGAGCGGGGTGACCGCGCCCATCCAGGTAGATGTGCCGGGTAGAAGGAAACTCAGGGATAATCAGCACCTCGTCGGTGGACTGCACGATATCGAGCGCCGCGGAATGTCCCATCATGAACGGCATGCCGTTGCCGCATCGGCCGGTGGTGACCACGTAAGCCTCGCCCACTTTGTGCGGCTTTCCCTCCGTCGGTGGAAGCTGAGTTACTTCGCGCGGCATTTCCTGAGGATTTATCAAATCTGCTTTGGGAATCTTTTCGTCGAGGCCTCCGAAGCTTCCCGCCCCGACGTCATCATGGCGCTCCCAAAACCCGGTCAGGTCCGGTATCGAGGTCGCGGCATTGGCCACCGCCGCGAATAAACCGTATATCGCTATTCCCGGAATGACGAGCTTGCGCATATTATTTCAGCCCTGCTGTGCCTGGGGGCGACTCCAGAAATTTTGCCCGTTGTTCATCGAAAGCATCGCAAGCCAGGTTTTGAACATTAGTATTCGCCGGGGCCCGGTAGTAGATGTATTGATAGGTTTGCGGCTTGTTGAAAACATTGCCATCTTGCCAGGTGAAGGTCGCCGATAATTTCTTACCGCCATCCAACAGACGAAAGCGTTCCGTCAAATGGGAATCCGCGGTCTTGAATCCGCCTCCGGGGATGCTGGTAACGCCGCGATCCGCCGCGAAACCAACCGTATCCACTACTAATGTATCGCCTTCCCAGTGACCGATTGAATCGCCGTTGGTGGTGTTGTCGAAAACATCCGGGTTCACATGCTTTCGGCCATCGGTGTAGATGTGCCGGGCGACGGAGGAGGCCTGTCCGGAGATAGCGACCTCGATGCGCCCCTGCCTGATATCGATGGGTGCCGAATCCCCCATGAGGAAAGGCGTGCCCAGGTAGTTACACCATCGTACGGCGTGCTGATCTGCTTGCGCGCGCGCCTCGATTTGGACGGGAGTGACCTTTGTACTCAGAGTCGCGCGCGGAACGTTCCGACTGTCGTATCGCAGCTCCCAAAAGCCCGAGATGTCGGTCGGCGCGTTGTCTGTTCTCGCAGTGGCATTAGGTCCCGCGGCTTGCACAGGCTCTGGTTGTCCGAGAAGAAATTTGCCTCGTTCTTCATCGCTCGCATCACAGAAAAGCTCCCGCGCGGTGGTGCCTTTCGCGGCTCGATAATATCGGTATTCGTAGGTATGAGGTTTCGAGAATACTGAAGGGTCTTCCCAAGTGAAAACGACCGACAGGCGCTTGCCTCCGTCCAACAAACGATAACGTTCCACCAGGTGCGAAGTTGCGGTTCGCTTTCCTCCACCAGGAATGCTGGTCACGCCAAGATCGTTGAACCCGATGGTGTCGACCACCAAAGTCTCGGCCTCCCAGTGTCCGATGGAATGGCCAAGGGTGGTTGCATCGTACTTATCCGGATTCGGATGAGTGCGGCCGTCGGTATAAATATGCCGGGCGGCGGAGACTGGCTGCGCGACGATGGCCGTCTCACGGCGGCTTTGCAGAATATCGATGGGAGCGGCATCTTGCCCCCCCATCAGGAAGGGCATTCCCAAGTGATGGCACCATCGAATCGCGAAGGCGTCGCGGTGGTCTGCCGCATTACGATCCTCCCGAGCGGCCTGAGGGAGCAGCGACGCAGGTGGAACGTTCCGGCTGTCGAATCGAAGCTCCCAGTAACCGGACAGGTTGGGCGATGCGCCGTCGAAAGCGAACAATCCGGGCACCGCCACGAGCGCCAGCGCTACCACAAGGCTTCTCCGCGTCACTTCTGCACCGGATCCTTGGTGGAATGATTCTCCCACTGGGTCGGATCGCTCGGATCGCAAAAGTCCTCATAGACGTAAGCGTCGTCCGGCATCTTGTAGAAGAGAAAATCGTAGGTGTGCGGCTTGAGAAACTCGCGGGGGTCGTCCCAGGTGAACGTCACCGACAATTGCTTTCCTTGGTCCAACAGACGAAAGCGTTCCACCAGGTGGGACGTGGGTGTTCTGTTTCCACCGCCCGGAATGTTCCCATTTCCATAATCGTTGAATCCGATGGTGTCCACTACCAGCGTGTCACCCTCCCAGTGTCCGATGGAATGGCCATTGGTGGTCGCCTCGAGCAGCGGTAGGGCCGGATGCGGCCGCCCATCCAGGTAAATATGCCTGGCGTCGGAATGCTGCTCCGAGAATATGCCGATCTCGTCATTCGTTTGAACGATATCGATGGGTGGCGACTGCCCCATGATGAAGGGCACGCCGAGGTTCCCGCACCATCGGGAAGCCCGAGTGATCACGTGTCCGGCCGCTCTCTCGGCAGCGGCTTGCTTATCCTCAGCTATAGCCCGCTCAGTAAGTGACGCACGGCCTACGTGACGACTGCCTTCTTTGAGCTCCCAAAGTCCGGACAGATCGGGTACCGGTGCGCTAACGGTTGGATTTTGTCCAATGGCAGGTCCCGCAAGAAGAGTGAGAACTCCAAAGGGAGCTAGTAACGCGGCAGACCGTCGACTTATCCATCGAGGCATCCTTGACAACAAATGGAGCGTATAACGGAACTTGGATGAAATGCAAGGGCGATACTGTAGTATGGTATCCGCAGCAAGTTTAGCGTTGTTTTTCATGAAGATATCACTGCTTGCCGCCTCTCACTGCAGGTGTAAACATACGTCGCGGTACGAGGCATTCGGGCGTATTTGGACGAGAGAGCGCTCTCAGGTTATACTCCTTTAGCGAGGGCTGGCAGTGTCAAGATCCAAGCTGATCGATGGGGCGGGGACTCAAGCTGCGCCTTGGGTACCCGAGTCGGACGCTGAGCGCGAAGCCATTCGCGAACAACTCGGCCGTATCCTGGCTAGCGCCCTTTTTCGCAACAGCAAGAGATTCCCTAACCTGCTCAGCTACACCGTGGAATGTGCCCTGAAAGGGAACGGAGAACCTCTCAAAGAGCGCGCCCTTGGAATCGAGGTTTTCGGCCGCCAACCAGACTACGATACGACCCAGGATCCCGTGGTTCGCATGACGGCGGTCGAGATCCGCAAGCGCCTGGCGCAGTATTACCAGACGCCGGGTCGCGAAACCGAGATCCGAATCGATTTTCCTCCTGGGTCGTATGTACCGGAGTTTCATCCGCCGGCGCAAATGCCGATACAAGTACAAGAGGCGGCCGCGGTTGAGACTGCTCCACCGGCCACGCGAAAGGCGGCGCTGGTTTACGTTGGGCTCATTCTTGCGCTTCTCTGTGCCGCCGCGATTGTTGTGGCATTAGTGTGGTGGAGTGGGTATGGACGCGAAAATGCCCTGGACCGGTTTTGGAATCCGGTGCTCAGTTCCCGCTCTACGGTGCTGCTTTGCGTCCCTAATCCGCCGACCATTCCACAACCGGACCCAAACGCTCCCATTGATATCGCGAGGGTTCCTGTTCCTACGACAGTGGGAGAGTTGCTTGATCAGGATGCTATACGGTTCAGTGACGCCCTGGTGCTGTCGAAATTGACGGCGTTTCTGCAATCCCGCGGCGCTCAGTACCGGATCCGCCGCACTGGGGCGACCGCTTTTGAAGACCTACGAGATGGGCCAGTGGTACTGATCGGAGGGTTCAACAATGCATGGACGCTTCGTCTGGGCGATCAATTACGGTTCACTTTTGCTCGGGAGGAAAATCGGAGCTACATCCGAGACCGGCAAAATCCATCGAACCGCGAATGGGGCAATGGACGAGAGAGCACCCCGCTGGCGAATGTGCCGGAGAACTATGGGATCATATCGCGGGTTCTCGATCCGGCGACTGGCCGCTTTGTGGTGACCGTCGCCGGTCTCCTCTATGGCACCCGGGCAGCGGGCGAATGCCTGACCGATCCGGCTTGCATGGCGGACGCCGGCAAGCTGGCGCCTGGCGACTGGAAACACAAGAACATTCAGATAGTTATTTCGACTAAGTTAATCGCGCACGATTCCGGACCTCCGCGCGTTTTGGCAACTTACTTGTGGTGAAGGCAGAGTAGCGTACCGATACGCGCCGTTACGGGCGGCTTAAGCATCTGCAAATCCTGCGGGCTTCCCGCCGCGTACCGTAAAGATATTGCGTAAGCTAGTCTTTCGGCGTAACTTAAATCTACATGCCCATTGTGAGCTGGTGCCAATGGCTGCAGAATACTTCTTTATCGAC
>Ga0070714_100004077_pt1 | contig 10980 bp, 10 predicted proteins | sample LARL83metaG_FD_65450 | JGI IMG/M metagenome (GOLD analysis project Ga0070714, IMG submission 65450) | Corn, switchgrass and miscanthus rhizosphere microbial communities from Kellogg Biological Station, Michigan, USA - LAR L8-3 metaG | ecosystem: Host-associated > Plants > Roots > Rhizosphere ... | reverse complement strand
GGCGTTGAAGAAGGAGGTCGAGGACCGCCCCGGCCACGACCGCCGCTACCTGCTGGACTCCAGCAAGATCCGCCGCGAACTCGGCTGGCAGCCACTCATCGAGTTCGACCAGGGCATGCGGGACACGATCCGGTGGTATGCCGAGAACCGGACCTGGTGGGAACCCCTGATCGGGCGTAGCCCCGTGGTCGAAGGTGCATGGTCTGGCAAATAGATACACATTCGGGTGACCTTCCGATGTGTATCGTGGGTGCATGGCGACCACAACGGAAGGCAAGATCGTGCGCACCAACGTTGAGATCAACGATGCGTTAATGGCCGACGCCATGGTCGCCCTGGGCACCCACACCAAGAAGGAGACCATCGAGGTCGCCCTGGAACACGCGATCCGTAACTGGCGGCTGCGCAAGATCCGTGAACTGCGAGGCACCGTCAAGTGGGAGGGCGACCTGATGGAATGGCGGCGGAGCAAGGACTACGGAGACAACGCAGGATGATCGCGGTTGACACCAGCGTCTGGATCGACTACTTCGCCGACCGACCGACCCCGCATGTAGCGATTCTCGACAGGTACCTCGAGCGCAACCCGAGCGAGGTAGCTCTGGTTGACATCGTGTTGACCGAACTGCTGCAGGGCTTGTCCGAGGAGGACGCGCCTCGAATCGAGTCGATGTTGCTGGAACTGGACGTGCTCAAGATGCAGTGGATCAGCGACTTCCGCGCCGCCGCCGGGCTGTTTCGATGCGCACGCAGGTCTGGCGTCACGATTCGCGGAACGGTCGACTGCCTGATCGCCGCAGTGTGTATCCGGGAGAGTGTTTCGCTGCTGCACGCGGACGCCGATTTCGACCGACTGGCCGAGCTGACCCAACTGACGACGATCAAGGTCGACTGAGTGACGTTCCTCTGCCTGGACGTCGGTTCTACGTGGACCAAGGCCGCGCTCGTCAGTGTCGACGGCGCGGTCCTGGCCACGGCCCAGCATCCGACCACGCCGCCCGAGGTACTCACCGGCATCGCCGCCGTGACCGACGACGTGCGCGGGCACGACGCGACCGTGCTCGCCTGTTCCTCGGCCGGGGGTGGGCTGCGGCTGGCCGTCGTCGGGCAGGAGAAGTTGGTCAGCGTCGAGGCCGGGTATCGGGTCGCGTTGTCGGCCGGGGCCAAGGTCGTGCACGTGTCCGCCGGCCCGCTCGACGGGGCGGGCGTCCGCGCCCTGCGCGCCAGCCGGCCGGACGTCCTCCTCCTCACCGGCGGCACGGACGGCGGTGACACCCGCGTCCTGCTGCACAACGCCCGCCGCCTGGCCGGCAACCGGATCGCGTGCCCGATCGTGCTCGCCGGCAACACCGCCGCCCAACCCGAGGCCGAGGCCGAACTCCAGGCCACCCACCGCACGGTCGTCGTCGCCGACAACGTTCTGCCGGACGTCGGTGAGCTCGCCCCGGCTCCGGCCAGGGCCGCGATCCGCTCGGTGTTCCTGGATCACGTGATCGGCGGCAAGGGCCTCTCGCGCGGTCCGCGATTCCGTCGTCTCGTGCGGTCCGTCACGCCGGATGCCGTGCTGACCGGCGTGCGCCGGCTCACGCAAGGCGAGATCACCGAGCACGCCGTCCTCGTCATCGACGTCGGCGGCGCCACGACCGACGTCTACTCGTCCACTACCGAGACCGAGCCGGAACGCCACGCCGTGGCCCTCCCACCCGACCGTCGCACCGTCGAGGGCGACATCGGGATGCGCTGGTCCGCCCAGGGCGTGCTGGCCGAGGCCGTCGCCGAACGCCTCGTCACCGACGACCAGGCCGCCGCACTCGCCGAACCCGTGCGGTACCGGGCCGAACACGTCGACGCGATTCCCCAACCCGACGACGACAGTGCCATCGACACTGACACCACGCTCGCCGGCCTCGCCGCCGTCATCGCGGCCCGTCGCCACCTCCGCCTCGTCGACGGTCGTCTCGGCCCGCGCGGCGCCGGCCTGCTCATCCTCTCCGGCGGTGTCTTCCGGCACGCCGACCCGGACCGCCTGGCCCGCGTCACCGAGACCCTGCGCGCCGACCCGGTGCTCCGGCCGGTCCTGCGGGAGGCCGACATCGTCGTCGACCGCAGGTACGTCCTGGCCCCGGCCGGCCTGCTGGCCGATGCCGGCCACGCCGACACCGCCGATGCGTTGCTGCGCGGTGAGTTCACCGGTTCGTGATATCCATCACCGGTGCGAAGTTGGCCGCTCGACCCGCCGATCGTGCTCCTCACGGTGACCGGCGTGGTGCATGTGATTCGCGGCGCGCCGCTGGACGCCGTGATCTTCCTCGGCGTCGCCGCCGCGCTCATCGTGACCGAACTGGTCAGGCCCGCCCCGGTCACGTCCCCACAGCAACTGCCCAACCGGCCGCTGCTCGTGCTGGCCGGCTCGGTCGTGTTCGGCGTCGCCGTCGGATGGACCCAGTTCGGCGTGTTCAGCGAGACGATGTTGATCGTCGTCGGCGTGCTCGCGCTGCTCGCGGTGTGGCGCCAGGGCGATGCGAACCCGCCGGAGTCGCCGCCGGTCCGGTGGGGTGCGCTGGCGTGGGTCGCGCTCGCGCTGGCGGGATGCGGCTGGGAGGTCGTGTCGTTCGTGCACGAGGTCAACGTGGACGACGTGTCGATCGGGCATCCCACGCTGTCCGACATCGTGGAACCGTTGCTGTCGCAGCAATACGTGCGGTGGATCGTGTTGACCGCATGGATCGCCGCCGGCTACGGCCTGGTGCGCGTCGGGCGGCGGGCGGCCGGATGACCGCCCGCGACCTCACCTACGCCGGTTTCGCGCTGATCGGCCTCGCCGCGCTCGCGCTGTTCCTGCTCAGCCACCGGAAGAACTCGCCGATCCCCACGCTGACGGCACTGTTCGGCCGCCTGATGCGCAAGCGCACTACGCGGGTCGCCCTGATCCTGGCGTGGTGGTGGATCGGCTTCCACTTCTTCGTACGTTAGCCCGTGGCCCGACCCGATCCGGGCAACCGGAACACGGCCGGCCGTTGCGTCGTTCGGACCGGCGACTCCATGCCGGCGGCGCACGCCACCGCGCGATCCCATTCCGGATCGGAGAAGTAGTCCTCGTGGTGCAGCACGCCGGACGCCCACCGCCGGCCCGGGAACGGCCCGCGCTGTGGATCCGGCAGCCAGTGGTCACCGCCGAGCACGAGCGCCCCGGTCGGGCCGGGCACGGCCGGCGGCAGCGCCCCGGACGTCCCGTCCTCGCGGAAACCGACGCCGATCAACTGGTCGTCGAACACCTGCCGGCGCCACGTCGTCAGGCCACCGCCGATCGGATCGGTGCCCCGGCACAACGTCCGCCACCGCCCGTCCAGGTCGTGGTTGAGCTCCAGCAGTCCCGCGTACGGCACCACACCGGGGAAGGCCCGCGAGTACGCGCACTGCATCGGCGAACCGGCCATGACGATGCCGACCCGTTCTCTGTCCTGTTCGGACAGTCCGGACAGCAGTCGCGTCGTCGCGGCGGCCACGAGCAGCGTGCCCTGGCTGTGCCCGGCCAGCACCACGCGCGTGTTCGGCTCGGCCAGGTGCCCGGCCGCGCGCGCCGCGAGTTCCGGCACGACCTTCAACGCGTAACACGGCGGCACCAGCGGATGCGACTCGCGCGGCCAGAAGCACGCCAGGTCGGACAACCCGCCCAGGTGCCGGGCCGACGCCGGATGCCGTGCCGCCGCGTACACCTCGCGCAGCAGCGCGCCGGCCAGGAACGCCAACGCCACCAAACCGGTCGCGGCCAACGGCTGGGTCCACGCCGGCGGCAGCGCGCCACCGAGCCACGGCGCCGCCGACACCAGCGCGCCCACACCCAACACGGCCGTGATCCCCAACAGCATGTGGTGCGCGTGCCGCCGTTCCCAGCCGGCCGCCCGCCACGCCTTCGCGGCCACCGCGGCGTCCGCCGGCCGGCCGGCGTGCAACATCGGCACCTCCGGCGGGACCACAACGCCCCGGATCATCCGCCGCAGTCCGATATACCCGCCGACGACCACCGCCGTCGCGGCCGCGAGCGCCGTCGCGACGCCCCACAGCAGCGTGACGAACGCGTAGCCGTGCGGCAGCGCGAACCGGTCCCCGCCGAGCAGTTGGCGCACGGTGATGCCGACACCGGCGCCGAATCCACCGCCGAGCAGCGCGGCGAGCGTCATGAACGGCGCGGCGAGCCAGCCGCCGGCCCACGGCCGCAACTCCTTCGGCAGCCCCGCCCACGTCGACCGCGCCACCAGCGCGTACGGCACCAGCAGCACCCCGATCGCGATGCACGTCCCGCCCAGCGCCACCGTCACGACGATCAGCGTCGGATTGGTCCCCGGCAGCGTCGACCCCAGGCGCGGCAGCACCAGCGGCACCGACGCGACGACCAACACCGCGATCATGACCAGCAGCCGGCGGGCGACGGGGGAGAGCGCGGCCAGCAGCCAGCGCCCCATCCGGTGGTTGGGCCGTGCCGCGGTCGGATCGCCGAACACGGCCGCGCCGATCATGGCGGCCAGCAACAACACGACAGCCGCCGTCCAGCTCACCGACGCCCACCCGCCGGCCGTCGGACCGTGCGGTCCGCCCAGCGCCAGCAGCGCGATCACGCTGAGGGCGGCCGTGATGTGCAGCGTGCGCAGCGCGGGTGCGTCCGGGTCCGCGATCCGGGTCGCGCCGGGCATCTTGCCGAGTTTGCGCGGTGCGTCCGGACTCGGTGAGTCGTCGTTCGCCGACCACTGCACGTGCGTCACCTTCGCGAGTACCGCGACCATCGCCAGCACCGGCACGACGCCGATCGCCGGCCGGACCGCCGGCAGCACCCGCAGCCACCCCGGCACCACGGTCAGGCACTGGCTGGACGCGAGGCACTGCGTGGCGACCAGGTCCATCGACACCTCGGCGGCCTGCCCGACCAGCAACACCGTCAGCAGGACGGCGGCCAGCCGCAACAGCGCACGACAGCAGACGCGCAGGCTCGCGCCGACCCGGCTGCCCGCCGGCACCGGCGGCAACATCCACGACGACACGTTGGCCAGCGAGAACGGGAACAGCAGCGCCCAGACCGCCTTCGCCCAGCCGCCGGACGTGAGCCGGCCCCAGACGTAGCCCTCCAGCGTGCGCGGCAGCGGCCGGCCGTCGGCCGTGAGCACGGCACCCGGTGCCGGCCGGCGCAACCGGTCCGCCGGCCGGACCACCCGGCCGGCCCCGTCACCCGCGACGTCGACCGCTTCGACCGCGTCGACCAGGCATTCCGCCGTCGTGCCCAGGATGCCGTGCACGCGCAGCTCCACCACGCGCGTGTCCGGTCCGGGGATCAACACGGTTCCTCCTTTGAACAATCATTGCTCCACTCGGCCGTTACTCCAACCGTGGGCAGCGGAACGGCGCGTATCGGCGTGACCACCGACACGGCACGAAACGGCGTCATGCCGCCCGGCGCTGCCCGGTAGGGTTGGCTGCAACCCGCAATAGCTGGAGAAAGGGCATCATGACCACTGTGAACTCGGACCGGTTGCGGTCTCGTAACGGCATCGATTTCGCGGTCGCCGATCTGTCGCTCGCCGAGTTCGGCCGCAAGGAGATCCGCCTGGCCGAACACGAGATGCCCGGCCTGATGGCCCTGCGTCGGGAGTACTCGGAGGTCTTCCCGCTGCGCGGCGCGCGCGTGTCCGGCTCGTTGCACATGACCGTGCAGACCGCGGTACTGATCGAGACGCTGGTCGCGCTCGGGGCCGAGGTGCGCTGGGCGTCGTGCAACATTTTCTCCACTCAGGACCATGCTGCTGCCGCGATCGTCGTCGGGCCACACGGCACGCCGGAAGAACCGAAAGGCATCCCGGTTTTCGCCTGGAAGGGTGAGACGCTCGAGGAGTACTGGTGGGCGACCGAGAAGATGCTCACCTGGCCCGAGGGCGGGCCGAACATGATCCTCGACGACGGCGGCGACGCCACGATGCTGGTGCACAAGGGCACCGCGTACGAGAAGTCCGGCGTGGTTCCGGCCGCCGACGACAACGACTCGGACGAATGGAAGGTCGTGCTCGACGTGCTGCGTGCCTCGCTGGCCGCGGACGCGACGAAGTGGACCAAGATCGGCTCGAACATCATCGGTGTCACCGAGGAGACCACCACCGGCGTGCACCGGCTCTACCAGCTCGCGGCCGCCGGTGAGCTGCTGTTCCCGGCGATCAACGTGAACGACTCGGTCACCAAGTCCAAGTTCGACAACCGCTACGGCATCCGGCACTCGCTGATCGACGGCATCAACCGCGGCACGGACGTGCTGATCGGCGGCAAGGTCGCGGTCGTCTGCGGCTACGGCGACGTCGGCAAGGGCGCCGCCGAGTCGCTGCGCGGCCAGGGCGCGCGTGTCGTGATCACCGAGATCGACCCGATCTGCGCGCTCCAGGCGGCGATGGACGGCTACCACGTGCGGACGCTGGAGTCGATGCTGCCCGAGGCGGACATCGTGATCACGACGACCGGCAACAAGGACGTCGTGACGGCCGACCACATGTCCCGGATGAAGCACCAGGCGATCCTGGGCAACATCGGTCACTTCGACAACGAGCTGGACATGGCGGGCCTCGCGCGGGTGCCCGGCGTGCGGCGGATCAACATCAAGCCGCAGGTCGACGAGTGGGTGTTCCCGGACGGCCACTCGATCCTCGTGCTGTCCGAGGGCCGGCTGCTCAACCTGGGCAACGCCACGGGGCACCCGTCGTTCGTGATGTCGACCAGCTTCGCCAACCAGGTGATCGCGCAGATCGAGCTCTACACGAAGCCGAACGAGTGGGACCGCGAGGTCTACCGGCTGTCGAAGAAGCTCGACGAGAAGGTCGCGCGGCTGCACCTGCCGGCGCTCGGCGTCGAGCTGACGAAGCTGTCGAAGGACCAGGCCGAGTACATCGACGTGGACGTCGAGGGCCCCTACAAGCCGGAACACTACCGGTACTGATTGTAGTCGCTCTAAACGTGACATGGCTCACAAAATTGACGCCCGGGTGAAGATCACGTTGTGATAACTTCACCCGTGCGTCAGCTAAGCACTACCGATACGGTCACTGGCGCGACCCAAGGTCCCCCAGACGGAGGTAGTAGCGGTGAGCCTTGCTACTGAAGGCGATTACGGCGACGACTTAGGCCATGGGTACATCCGTAGACCGATTTCCGTCGCCCAGTTGCTGGAGCGAGAGGGCTACCGTCCGGCCGCGCGATCCCGCGCCACCCGCCGTGCGCTGACCGGTGTGGCCGCCGGTGCCGTGCTCGCGCTCGGCGCCGTCGTCGGTAGCCTGCTGCTCAACCACGCCGGCAACAACACGGCCGGCGACACGCTGGCGTCCGGATCGGGCGGCAACGAGATCGTGCTGGGCAACCACCAGCCTGCGGTCTCGACCTACCCGAAGAACGTGGCGCAGCAGCAGATCGGCACCAGCGCCAGTACCACGACGCCGCAGGCGGTCACGACCCCGAGCACGACCCAGGCCCAGACCCATCCGCAGGCACCGGCCGCGCGGCCCGTCGTCAACAACCCGGTCGTGCCGCAGAGCAGCACCCGGTCCGCGACGACCACCCCCGCCACCAGCACCACGCAGAGCGCGCCGACGAGCACCACGACGACGACCCCGGCCACCGGCACGCCGTCCACGAATGCGCCCGTCCAGCCCGCCCCACCGGCCACCAGCACCACGCCGTCCAACGGCAACGGGAACAGCAACAACGGTGGCCTGCTGGGCGCCGTGACCGGCACACTCACCGGCACCCTGAACTCGGTCACCCAGCCCGTCTTCAACTGGTTCGGCTGACCCACGACGTCCCTCGGCTCGGCCCGGTCGGACTGGGCCGGGCTGTTGCGTGTGGCCAGGCCGGCCAGCCGGTCGGACTGGGCCGGGCTGGCGCGTCTGACCAGGCCGACCAACCAGTCCGACTGGGCCGAGCCGCCGCGCGCCGGCCAAGCCGACTAAACTGCCGCCACCGCCCGGCCAAACCCGCCATAAGCACCGATAACCACCGAAAGGGGTACCCCCTCTTGGGGGAACCCCTATTTTTAAGCCTATTCGATCTTGGCGGCGAGGTCGAGCGAGTTTCGGGCGACCTGTGGATAACTGACGAGGCAGGATGGTGGCGTGGGCAGGCTCGTGGTGATCGAAGGGCTGGACGGTGCCGGCAAGCGCACCCTGGCCGACGCGCTGACCCACGAACTCACCGCGTCCGGCGCCACCGTCGCCCGGCTCGCCTTCCCGCGCTACACCGAGAACATCCACGCCGACCTCGTGCGCGACGCGCTGCACGGCAATCTCGGCGATCTCGGCGACTCCGTGCACGGCATGGCGCTGCTGTTCGCGCTCGACCGGTTCGCCGCGACCGATGTCATCCACCAGAAGGTCGCCCACCACGACGTCCTGCTCGCCGACCGCTACATCGCCTCGAACGCGGCCTACGGCGCCGCCCGGCTGCACCAGACCGCGGACGACGAGTTCGTCGAGTGGATCAGGGCCCTGGAAATCGACCGGTTCCACCTGCCGGTACCGCACGCACACCTGTTGTTGCGGGTACCCGCCGAAGTGGCCGCCGACCGCGCCGAATACCGCGAACGCACCGAATCCGACCGGCTGCGCGACAATTTCGAGTCCGACAACGGTCTCCAGGCCCGCTGCGCCGATGTGTACGACCAGTTGGCCGCTCGTGACTGGCTGGCACCGTGGCACGTCGTGGACGGAACGCTGCCACCGCAAGCAGCCGTTCTGGCCAAGGCATTGCTGCGCTGACCTGGGGGCACGGACAATTTCCACACCTGGGCGGTAACGCCGAGTACCCGTACGGCGATGCGCCGCGAGGTGGGCCGGGTTTCTTCACGACGAAGTGAGGGCGGCAATGAATACGATGAGCCAGCGTTGGGCCGCCGGTGTGCGAGATCACCGGGTGGTGCAAGCCGCACAGGTCAGGAATGCGAGTATAGGCAGCATGAAGGCACGCGTTCTGGTGGTCGACGACGACCCCGCTCTTGCGGAGATGTTGACGATCGTTCTGCGAGGTGAGGGGTTCGACACCGCCGTCGTGGGCGACGGTGCTCGAGCGATGCCGGCGCTGCGTGAGTTCAAGCCCGATCTCGTACTGCTGGACCTGATGCTGCCGGGCATGAACGGTATCGACGTCTGCAAGGCGATCCGCGGCGAGTCCGGTGTGCCGGTCGTGATGCTCACCGCCAAGAGCGACACGGTCGACATCGTCCTGGGCCTGGAGTCCGGTGCCGACGACTACGTCGTCAAGCCGTTCAAGCCGAAGGAGCTCGTGGCCCGCATCCGGGCGCGGCTCCGCCGTACCGAGGCCGAGCCGGCCGAGTCGCTGACCATCGGCGATCTCACCATCGACGTGCCCGGACACGAGGTGCTGCGCAGCGGCGTCGCGATCCAGCTCACGCCGCTGGAGTTCGACCTGCTGGTGGCGCTGGCACGCAAGCCGCGGCAGGTGTTCACTCGGGAAGTGTTGCTGGAACAGGTCTGGGGTTACCGGCACGCGGCCGACACCCGGCTGGTCAACGTCCACGTCCAGCGACTGCGGTCCAAGGTCGAGCGTGACCCGGAACACCCCGAGGTGGTGCTGACGGTCCGTGGCGTTGGTTACAAGGCTGGGCCTCCGTGAGGTGAGGCGGTTCGTCGTCACATGCGTCCACCAGGTCGTACGGACGGCCAGGCGCATCGCCGCCGAAGCCGTCCGTCGCTGGGTGATGTTCGGCGAGCTGTGGCGGCGTTCGTTGCAGGTGCGGGTGGTCATCAGCACGCTCGCGCTGTCCACGGCGGTCGTGTTCGTGCTGGGCATGGTGCTGCAGAACGAGATCATCGCCCGGCTGGTCGCCGCCAAGCAGCAGGCCGCGATCGCCCAGACCGGCGTCGCGCAGCGGACCGTGCAGACCGAACTGCGCGGTGTCGACGCGAGCGCGGACAACCTGCCCGCCACGCTGTCCGGCGCCCTGGCCAGCCTGACCACGGCCAGTGCCACGGCGGGACCGGGCATCCAGCCGCAGGTCAGCCCGGCCGCCGGCGCGTTCATCCCGGTCCTGGTCCAGTCGTCGCCCGGACAGTCGGACGCGAACGCCGTGGCCGTCGGCGGGTCGTACCAGAACATCCCGGAGTCGCTGCGCGTCTTCGTGCAGAACGGTCAGAGTGGTTACCAGATGACCACGGTGGCCACCCCGACCGGTAACCAGATCTACCTCGTGGTCGGCGCCCCGATCAGCGTCACGTTCTCGCCGCCCGTGCAGCTCTACCTGATGTTCTCCATGTCGACCGAGCAGAACACCATCGGTGTGGTGCAGGAGGACCTCGTCCTCGGTGGCATCGTGCTGGTGCTGCTGCTCGCCGGCATCACGAACCTGGTGATCCGCTTGGTGGTGCGGCCGGTCCGCAATGCCGCCGAGATCGCGGAACGGTTCGCCGAGGGCCATCTCGACGAGCGCATGCGCGTGGTCGGCGAGGACGACGTGGCCCGCCTCGCCCAGTCGTACAACCAGATGGCCGAGAGCATCCAGGCCCAGATCCAGCAGCTCGAGGAGTTCGGCCAGCTCCAGCGCCGGTTCACCTCCGACGTGTCGCACGAGCTGCGCACGCCGCTGACCACCGTGCGCATGGCCGCTGACGTGCTGCACGCGTCCCGCGAACAGTTCCCGAGCGGCCTGTCCCGGTCGACCGAACTGCTCGTGGACGAGCTGGACCGGTTCGAGGCGCTGCTCGGCGACCTGCTCGAGATCAGCCGGCTCGACGCCGGTGTCGAGGAGCTCCAGTCCGAGCCACTCGACGTGCGCAGCCTGGCCCGCAGCGCGGTCAACTCGGTGCAGGGCCTCGTCGAGTCCACGAACACCACGATCGAGCTGGACCTGCCGGACACCGAGGCCACCGCCGAGGTCGACGCCCGCCGCGTGGAACGGATCCTGCGCAACCTGCTGGCCAACGCCCTGGACCACGGCGAGGGCCT
>Ga0070714_100004076_pt1 | contig 10982 bp, 6 predicted proteins | sample LARL83metaG_FD_65450 | JGI IMG/M metagenome (GOLD analysis project Ga0070714, IMG submission 65450) | Corn, switchgrass and miscanthus rhizosphere microbial communities from Kellogg Biological Station, Michigan, USA - LAR L8-3 metaG | ecosystem: Host-associated > Plants > Roots > Rhizosphere ... | reverse complement strand
CTGTATCTTGACCTCCTTTACCTCAGCCCTGCAACTACGCATGATGTCACTGGTACCGCAGCTTTGATCCCTGGCTCCTTTTCACTTCGAGCCCCGGACCGTCTATCTTGTCGCCTGATTCCGCCACCAAAACTGGATGCCGTGTAGCAGGGGCAGGCTCAGCGCATTTGTTGGAGGCCCAGAAATGCGATTCAAATTCCGCTTACTCCGAACGCTAACGGCCATTGCGGCCGGGCTATTGCTGGCTGCGCTGCCAGTAGCAGGCCAGCAAACGCTGGCAGTTCCGGCCGACTCCGCGCGTTGGGACTTACAAGGAGAAGCCAAAGCGGCGGAATATCAAGGCCACAAAGCTCTTGTCCTTGATGGTGGGGCTGCGCTTCTGAAGGATTTTGAAATGCGCGATGGCGTCATTGATGTGGACGTCGCGACTTCTGCGAAGCGTGGATTTTTCGGCATTCAGTTTCGGCTCGACGGCGACGGCTCGAACGGCGAGGAGGTATATCTACGCCCGCACAAGTCGGGGCTACCGGACGCCATTCAGTACACTCCGATTCTCAACACTGGCCGCAACTGGCAAATCTACAATGGGCCCGGGTTTACCGGTCCAGTCGACATTCCGAAAGATGTATGGTTTCACCTGCGCCTCGAGATCGTGGGTGCGCAGGCAAAGCTTTACGTGCAGGACATGGACAAGCCCGCTTTGGTGATGAACGATCTGAAGAGTGGCATGCAGAAGGGCCAGGTGGCTCTCTTCGATCTGATCGGCGCAACGTACTTCTCAAATTTAGAGATACGAATGACGCCCGATGCACCCTGGGAACGGCACCTGCCGCCGATGCCTTCAGGCACTCTGACCAAGTGGAGCCTGTCTTCTTCCTATGATGCGCTAGGACGCAATCTGGAGCGACCGCTTTCGTCCGCAGAGAGCGGCGCAATCCATTGGCAGGATGTGGAGGCGGAGCCACCCGGCTTCGTCGTTCTCTATCGTTATCGTGAGGCTCCGCATCCGATGGTCACGTTTCAGGGAGACTTCTCGAAGCGCCTGGAACCGCAGCCCGGAATGAAGGTGCTCTACGCCCGAAGCACTATCGAATCCGACCGCGACCAGGTGAAGAAACTCGAACTTGGCTACAGCGACGATGTCAGCGTGTTCTTGAACGGCAAGATCCTTTACCGTGGGCGCAGCGCACAGGGTTTTCGCGATCCAGGCTTCCTCGGCATCATCAATCCTGAAAATGATGCCGTCTACCTTCCATTGAAGAAGGGAAGTAACGAACTGATGCTGGCACTCAGCGAACTCGGCGGCGGGTGGGGATTCATCTGCCGATTAGCGGATCCGGAGAAGTGAATTGTCTGAAACGTCGCTTGGATATTTCACGGAGATCCCAATGCGTTACTTGATGAATTCACTGAGGCCCTTCTTTCTCGCGCTTTCGATTGGACTGTTGGCAATAGCAACACCTCTGTCCGGTCAGTCGGAACGAAAGGTGACGAAGTTGGCGGACGGCGTGTATGAAATCCAGCACCCGAATACAGGCGGCAACGTCAATGGCAACACTACCGTAATCATTGGCGAAAGGCAGGTATTCGTCGTGGATACTTGCTATCTTCCCTCCGTCGCCCGGGAAGATATCGCGCAAATCCGGCAGTGGACCGACCGGCCGGTGAGCTTTGTGCTCAATACGCATTTCCACAACGACCACAATCTCGGAAATCGCGCCTACATGGATGCCTTCCCCGCATTGACGATCATCGCGCACGCAGAGACAAAAAAAGAGATGGATCTGTTCGGGCCTGGATCGGCGATGAGGGACCAAAGAGATGTTGCCTATCTGCAGAAGATGCTCGAAACCGGAAAGACGCCGGACGGACAGACGTTGAGCGAGGCTGATAAAACGCAAGTAAAGAACGCCCTCGCGAGGCGAATGCCAGCTCTCGAAGAAGTGAAGAAGGTCAAATTCCAAAGTGCCACTCTAAGCTTCGAACACGACTTCAGCCTTGATCTTGGCAATCGAGAAGTTGAAATCAAGTTCCTGGGACGAGGCAATACGCCGGGAGATGCCGTCGTCTACCTTCCCAAAGAAAAAATCGCGATTGCCGGTGATCTGTTGGTGTATCCGATTCCGTATATCTACGACGGGTATCCCCGTGAATGGATACAAACCTTGCAGAATCTCGCGCAACTCGATGCTGACATGATCGTCCCAGGGCACGGGCCGGTCATGCACGACAAGACGTACATCTACTTGATGAGAGACCTGATGAAGAGTGCCGTCGACCAAATGACCGAGAGTCTTCGTAAGTCCAGACCCGCCATGTTTCAAACTTTGGACGAGGTGAAGGCAAGCATTGATTTGACGCCCTTCCGGCAACGCTTCGCCGGCAATGATAAAGATCTGGGTGAGGCCTTTGACGAAGCCGCCGCGAACCTGGTCAAGGTTGTTTTCCAGGAGTCGAGTTTGCGCTGAAGCTCTGTATCCCCTCCCGTCAGGCAATCCCCCCGGCAAACACCGAAGCCCTCCACCTGTGCGCAACAATCACCACGAGTGTCTAGGTTTGTTTAGTTTTTCGCACCCTTGTCTTTCTGCTCGCCAAAATGGAACTGCAATCAGTGCTTCCGCGTACTACTTGCAGACTGTGAGATTCACACCTTCACAATCTCGGAACACGAGCCGTGTTTCATCTCGGGCTCACCTTTTCAATCGTGCAGTGTCTAACTGTGCAGAGTTTGTGCGGGGTCTAACTGTCCAAAATGAGTGATGGGGAGCCATTCTTGGGGGCCGGACGGCCGAATTGGCTGCGGGTGTGGGTTGGACTGCTGGGCTTGTGGGTGACGTTCGGAGTTTTGGGCACTTGGTTCAACTACCAGGCCTTGCTCGACCGGCCACATCCAATCTCGTGGGCTCAGGCCATCCGTATGAACTTGGTCGCCTACGGGATCTGGGCGTTTCTACTGACACCCATTGTGTTGTTTCTATGCGCGCGACTGCCACTCGCCAAACGAGGATTAGTCAAGCTGATACCGGCTCATCTGCTGGCGATCGCGGGAACGATTTCTATCGACGTGAGCATTAAGACGTTATTGGGATCGAGGGCTTTCCCCTGGGTCGAGTCCCATCCCTTCGTGCCACAATTTCGGAGACACTATTTTTCCGAAGCCGAGGCCGACATCCAGATCTACCTGTTGACCGCGGTCATTGCCTACGTGGTGGCGTACTACAGCGAAATGAGGAGACAGGAAAAGCACGCCGCTGAGTTGGAGACCAGCCTGGTACGGGCGAAACTGCAGGCGCTGAAGACACAATTGCAACCGCATTTTTTATTCAACACGCTCCACTCCGTCGCGGCGCTCGTCCGCACAGAGCCCCGCGCTGCCGAAAAAATGATCTGCTCGCTTGGGGATTTACTTCGGCTCACGCTTGCGGCCGAGGACGTTCCCAAGGTCACCCTCAGGCGCGAGCTTGAGTTTCTGCAGATGTACCTCGACATTCAGAAAGTACGATTTCAGGACCGGCTCGTGACCGAGATTACAGTTGCGGATGAGACCTCGGAAGCCATGGTCCCGTATCTGCTAATGCAGCCCTTGGTTGAAAATGCCATTAAGCACGGCGTCTCAAGGATCCGCGGGATGGGCAAGATAGAAATTTCGATTAGCAGGGATGCTGGCAACCTGAGCATCGCAGTCGTGAACGACAGCAACACGGCGAGTCCTGTCCCAGAGCAAGAGCGGCTGGGAATTGGTATCGAAAATATTCGAAGCAGATTGCGAATGCTGTACGGCTTGAAGGGTGAACTCACCGTTCAGGAACTTCCGGGCGGACGTTTTCGGGTAGAGGCTCGGTTCCCGTTTGAGGCAATCACAACTCCAGGGTCGGAAGCCCAATTCGCTGCAGCCACCCTGAGACCTGGGATGGAGATCGGACAATGACGATACGGGCAATGATAGCGGAAGATGAACTGGTCGCAAGGCATGCGATCACGTCCATGGCGGAAGCGTGCGGCATCGAAGTTCTGGCCGCCTGCAAGGATAGTGACGAGACGGTTCAGTTTCTGCAGGAACACCGTCCAGACGTTCTCTTCCTCGATGTGGAAATGCCCGGCATTGATGGTTTCGATGTCCTGCAACGCACGCCTCGTGGAATTCTTCCAGCAATCATCTTTACGACAGCCTATGACCGGTATGCAGTGCGCGCGTTCGAGCACAATGCTGTGGACTATCTTCTGAAGCCATTCGACGAAGAACGGTTTCGGAGGGCAGTCGATCGTGCAAGGTTGTGGCTTACGAACAACACGAATCGAGCGGAAATCATGGACCGGTCGGCCGCGAAGGTGCATCAGGCTCAGCCCGTGCAGCCTGGTCCGCAGAGGCTGGTCGTTCGCTCTCGGGGAAAGGTCGAACTTCTGAAAGTGGACGACATCGACTGGATAGAAGCGCAACACAACTACTTGCGACTCCACGTGGGCAAGGAAGTCCACCTGCTCCGTCAACCCATCGGCGAAATCGAGACCAGGCTGCAGCCTAATAACTTCCTGCGAATTCATCGCTCTCTCATCGTGAACGTCGACCGCATTCGATGTTTGCAAGCATGTGGTTACGGCGAATACCTTGTGGTGCTCCACAATGGAAAGAATCTTCCGTTAAGCCGCGGATATCGCGACCGCCTCGACAATCTCCTGGAAAGGATCAGTGGTTCCTCGATGCCAGCGTCCGCAGATCGACCTTCTGACCTTTCCAGGCAGAGACTCGAGTAATCTTCCTCCCACAATTGCCGCATCATCGCACTCTTCCACAGCACCCTAGCCCAGTGGCGCAACAGACATCACGCGCCTCCGTCAATAATGACGGGCGATTTGTCTCTGATCGTTCCAACATTGTGGAGGCGTAATGCGGTACAGAATAGCTCTATGTATGTGCTTATTGCTTGCTGCTGGAATCAGCGCTGCTCAGCGCCTGCCAGAGGGAGTCATTCCGCAGCACTACGCGCTTACGTTCTCTCCTGACATTCCGTCTGCGAAGTTTGACGGGCATGAAGAAATCCAAGTGCACGTCGAGAAGCCCACGAGTGCCATCACACTTCACGCAGCCGATATTGAATTCCACAAAGTCATCGTGCAATCGAGCGAAGCCAGCCAGGAGGCACGAGTTTCATTGGATCCAGCGCATCAGACTGCGACACTGCAAATGGCGCATCCCGTTGCAGCCGGGGACGCTGTCCTCGAAATCGATTTCAGCGGCGTTCTCAACGACAAGCTTCGCGGCTTCTACCTGGTTCACGGCAAGACCCGTAACTATGCATCGACTCAATTTGAGTCGACGGACGCGCGCCGCGCGTTCCCGTCCTTTGATGAACCCGGTCTGAAGGCGACATTCGACATCTCCCTCACGATCGACGAGGGCGACACAGGGATCTCGAACGGAGCAATTGTCTCCGACACTCCCGGACCCGGAGCAGGGAAGCACACACTCCGATTTGCCACGACTCCGAAGATGTCGACTTACCTGGTCGCCATGTTGGTGGGTGACTGGAAATGCCTCGAAGGCGGTTCTGACGGAATTCCGATCCGTGTTTGCGCTACTCCTGACAAGGTCGAACTTGTGGGCTTTGCACTGAAGTCCGCGGAGCACATCCTGCATTCGCTCGACGAGTACTACGGAATCCCGTATCCCTACAAGAAACTCGACATCATCGCCGTGCCGGATTTTGAAGCGGGAGCCATGGAAAATACCGGCGCGATTACCTATCGAGAGATTTATCTGCTCGTCGATGAAAAACGCTCTTCGGTCGGTGCCCGCCGGCTCGTCGCTGAAATTCTGGCTCATGAGATGGCACACATGTGGTTCGGCAATCTCGTCACCATGAAGTGGTGGGACGACATCTGGCTCAACGAAGGTTTTGCTACTTGGATGGTCAGCAAGCCAGTCGGAGACTGGAAGCCTGAGTGGAAAGAGACGCTGCAGGATGTGCAGAACATCTCGAACACGCTGGATGTCGATTCCTCGCCGGCCACGCGACAGATTCGCGCACAAGCCAGCACTCCAGACGAAATCAATGAACTGTTCGACGGAATTGCGTACGGCAAAGCCGCGGCCGTGCTTCACATGGTGGAGCAATATGTTGGTCCTGACGTCTTCCGCGCCGGAGTGAAACGGTATCTTGAAAAGTATGCCTACGGAAACGCGACCGCTGAAGACTTCTGGAACACGCTGGCCGAAGTGTCCCACAAGCCGATGGCCAAGATCATGAGCAGCTTCGTAGATCAGCCGGGCGTACCGATGGTGTCTGTGAGATCGCACTGTTCCGGCGGAAAGATGACGGTCGAAGCAACCCAGCAGCGCTTCTATTTGCAGAAGAGCCTGATGGATTCATCTTCAAGTCAACTCTGGGCGATCCCGGTGTGCTTCAAGATGGGAACGGTGAAGGACTGCCGAATTCTAGAGCAAAGGCAGCAGGAGTTCACCTTCGACGGGTGCTCGCCAGATTTTTCTGCGGACGCTGACGGTACCGGCTATTACCGTACTCAGTACGACGCGGAGACACTCCGGCATTTGCCGGGAGTGTCGTGGGAATCCGGTCAGCGTGATCGACTCGCCGGAGACACCTGGGCCCTGGTGCGGTCGGGAAAGCAGAGCGTTGGAGACTATCTGGACCTGCTGAGGCGGATGGGCGCCGATCGCGAGCGTGTGGTCTTCGAAACGGAAATTCAGCCGCTTCCTACGATTGCTGATGACCTGACCGACGCAGACGGACGTGCGACGTTGTCGGCCTTGGTTCGGGATCTCGTTGGTCCGGGCGTCAAGCGTCTTGGTTGGAAAGCGCCCGCAGGAGAAGGCGATGACGATCTGCAACTAAGGCCAAGCCTCATCGGCCTTCTCGGTGGTTATGGAAACGATCCGGAGACAATCCGGCAGGCAAACAAGCTGGCTGAACAATATTTGCGAGACCGATCCTCTCTCGATCCTTCGCTGGTGTCCACCGTACTCGGTCTGGCAGCGAAGTCTGGCGGCACCGCTTTGTACGATCGCTATGTCGAGGCTGCTCGCGCGGCCAAGTCTCCAGAAGAGTTCCTGAATTTTCTCTTCGGCCTCGTCTCGTTCTCGCAACCGGAACTCGTGAAGCGAACGCTCGAACTAGCGGTTTCTTCGGAAGTGCGCAGTCAAGATTCTCCTTACGTGGTGGCTGCGTTGCTGTTCAACCAGGACACTCGCAGGCAATCGTGGGCATGGGTCAAAGAACACTGGCCGGAGGTGCAGGCGAGGTTCACGATGAGCAGCGGATCACGCTTGGTCGCAGCCACTGGCGCCTTCTGCGACGCCGCAGATCGCGAGGACGTGCAGAAGTTCTTCGCGAGTCATCCAGTGGAGTCATCCGAGCGAGCACTCGCGAAGGCACTTCACAACATTGATGCCTGCATGGAACTGCGAGCGCAACAGAGTTCCAATCTGGCAATGTGGCTCGGAGCCTTTGCGCCGTCAAAGGGCAAGGCGAAAGCGTCTGGTGCTGGACACTCAACCGCGCCCTCATCAGGCGTGAAGTAGTTTCGACGACGCGCAAAAGCGCGAACAACTATTCATGAGGTGAACGGTGCAACTTTCTCGGGTTCTCCTAATTGCAGTTTGCTGTAGCTCCCTGACATCGGCACAGACCGATCCTTCTGCGGAGCAGACTCCGTCGACGGAGTTGCCGGCAGTGGCGCACTTCCCGCAGGAATATTTATAGAAATCAAGGCAAGGGTCGAGCGTTGTGTCCGCGATATCGGGGCTGAAGTGCAGCGAATTCGCCGCCGACCACTCAGCCCATCGGATTCTTTCGCGTCCATATCTCTTCCATCGTCGCGCTCAGCTTTTCAAGCAAACATTCTGCTGCCCTCTGTTTTGTCAATCCTATTTCACAAGAATCCGCCTTCCGGTTTCGCGTATCAGATCAGCGCGTTCTTCCAATTCTCGGAGATTAAGAATCGTAGTGAAGCGCGCTATCCCACCTTTCATAGCGTTTGCTGTATGCGAACCTCGCAACTCGTCCCCAATCGAATGGTATTCCTCCCTATTTGTCGATCCCCGGACGTTTGGGCTACCGACCTGCATAAGTCATGACCGCTACTGGTGTCGGGTTCCAGTAATGAACTCGCCCTACAGGAGAAGAAAAACAAATGAGGTTGAAAACCTTTTGCAGGTTGATCGGATTACTCGCTGGTGTTGTTTTGTTGATGTCGAGTCTGTCTCTGGCCCAGGAAACCACTGGTGGCTTGCAGGGAACTGTGAAGGACTCAAGCGGCGCAGTGTTGTCGAATGCGCACGTGGAAGTAAGGGGCTCGGCTCTGTTGGGCGTCAAGGGCCTTGATACGGATACCGGCGGTTATTATCGCTTCGCCAATCTTCCTCCTGGGACGTACACGATCACCGTCTCCGCGAAGGGGTTCAAGACGATCAAGCGTGAAGGTGTAGCGTTGGAAGTCGGCCACCTGCCGACGATCGACATCACCCTCGATATCGGCGCGACCTCGGAAGTGGTCGAGGTAACCGGCGCCGCACCTCTGATTGACCTCACCACACAGACGACACAGACCAACGTCACCTCCGACGTGATTCAAGACGTACCGCACGGACGGTCGTTTCAGTCCGTCATTCAGTTCGCGCCGTCCGCATCGAACGAGCCCCTCATGGGAACGAACCGCACTGCGGGCGCCGGAACCGGAGGCTCTACGCCAGGTGGTGGCGCCAATGGAAATACCTATGGATTCTCGGTGGCCGGAGGCTCCGATTCAGAGAACTCCTACCTCGTTGAAGGGCAGGAGACCGCCAACCTCATCGGCGGTTACTCGCACACGAACGTTCCCTTCGACTTTATTCAGGAAGTGCAGGTGAAGAGTTCCGGCATCGAAGCAGAGCATGGCGGCGCGCTTGGCGGCGTGGTGAACGTAGTCATGAAGAAAGGCGGCAACAGCTACCATGGTTCGGTGTTCAGCGCGTTCGAGAATCAGGCTTTAGATGGCAGCCCCACGCAGTATCAACGCTACGACCCGCTGGGCGGCGTTTCCGGGTTCACGGATGCGACCAATCAGATTGTTCAACCAATCAAGCCGAAGACGAGCGACATATTCCCCGGGTTTACTTTCGGCGGACCACTCGTGAAAGACAAAGCGTATTTCTTTGTGGGCTTCAATCCAGAGTTCAATCACTTTGAGCAATGGATTAATTACGGGCCGACCAACGGCGGAAACACACCTTTCAGCCAAAATACACAGACCTACTACACCACGGCCCGCATCGATTATGCGGTCACCCAGAAACTTCGTCTCTACGGCTCATGGCTATATCAGTATCAACGGCAGAGCGGAGAGATTCAGCCGTATCAGGATTCAACCCAAGGTTTCTTCAACTTCGAAACCGGCTGCTTTGGCCCGGCGACCTCGGCGACGAACCCATGCGTCAGTAACGGAGTTCCCCAGTCCTCGTTTGCTCACAGTCTTGGCTTCTCGGCTCCAAACACCACGACCAACGTAGGGGCAGATTGGACGCTGACTCCGCGTCTAATCTCCACCACGCGCTTCGGTTACTACTTCGAGAACTACCACGACTTTGGGTTCCCCACTGGCGGGAACCTTTATATATGGGGCACAAACGGCCTTCCAGGCAATGCTGGCGCCACGGATGCCTTGGGCAACCCACTACCCGCTTCGCTACAGCAATCGACCAACTACAACAACGTCGCCTTCAATCCGAACTTCACCTCGTACAACGCGAGCAAGGCGGTTCAGTTTGATCAGGACTTCGCCTTCTTCAAGAGTGGCTGGGGTGGCACGCACAACTTTAAGTTTGGCTATCAGCTAAACCGCCTATCAAACACCATATTCCAGCACTACAATGACGCGCTGACGAACATGTTTGTAGGAACGTCGTCGCCCTACAGTCCGGCCACGCAAGCGGGCATCGATGCCTGCGCTCCATTCGTGGCGCTCTACGGGCAGTGTCAGGGCCTATATGGATGGGCGCAAATCTACGACTACGGCTCGAAGGGTAAGGCCACGAGCTACAACCACGGATTCTTCATCCAGGATGCGTGGACGACTGGCCACGGAATCACGATCAACGCTGGCCTGCGTTTGGAAAGGGAGTATCTGCCCGGTGAAGCGACCGGTGCAGGTGCGCCCGCTAAGCCCATCAACTTCGGGTGGGGAGACAAACTTGCTCCTCGTATCGGAGCGGCATGGGACGTCTTCAAAGACGGCCGCATGAAGGTGTTCGGCAGCTACGGCCGGTTCTATGACGTCATGAAGTTGAACGTGGCCATCAGTTCATTTGGCGGACAATACTGGCAAAATTGCGCGTATGCGCTCGACACTTCGGACCTCAGTCAAGTGAATCCGGTGTTCGGCGCCGACGGCCGGTACTGCGAGGGCGTGAACGGTCAGGCGAATTTTCCGGGCGGAGTTACTCCGGCGGGGTTGACGTTCCTGGAGAATCAGAACCTGCGCGCGTGGCCAACTACGTGCTCCACTTGCAGTGCTGCGCAGGAAGGGGTGGCTCCGGGCCTGAAGCCTTACCAACAGCATGAGTCGGTGTTCGGCGTCGATTACCAGATCAGCAAGGGTTTAGCATTTGAAGCGCGTTGGGACCGCCGCCGTTTGGATCATGCCATTGAAGACTCGTCGATCTTCGATGCCACCACCGGAAGCGAAACATTTGTTATTGTCAATCCAGGGCAGGGACTCAACAGCACGTTCCTGGGCTTCTGCGACTTCATTTACGGTGCGGGTGCCGCAACGGCTTGCGCTCCCAGCGCGACTGGACCCGGACTCCTGCCGCCAAATAAGACCATCCCATCGGCTCGCAGTTATGACGGGCTGGAATTGCGCTTGGTCAAGGCAACGAGCCACCACTGGTTTGGAATGTTCTCCTACACGTACAGCCACTTCCGCGGAAATTACACGGGCTTGACCAGTTCAGACATTTCCGACGGTGGCGTGGGTGGACGTAATGCTCC
>Ga0070714_100004075_pt1 | contig 10982 bp, 8 predicted proteins | sample LARL83metaG_FD_65450 | JGI IMG/M metagenome (GOLD analysis project Ga0070714, IMG submission 65450) | Corn, switchgrass and miscanthus rhizosphere microbial communities from Kellogg Biological Station, Michigan, USA - LAR L8-3 metaG | ecosystem: Host-associated > Plants > Roots > Rhizosphere ... | reverse complement strand
GGACGCCCTGGTCGCCCTGCACGCCTTGGAGGCCCTGGAAGCCCTGGGGACCCTGCAAGCCTTGCGAACCCTGGGCGCCCTGGGCTCCGGTACTGCCCTGGAACCCCTGAGTGCCCTGGTCGCCCTGCGGGCCCTTCACCCCCTGGAAGCCCTGCGGCCCCTGGGCGCCGGTACTGCCCTGGGAGCCTTGGGACCCTTGAGTACCCTGATCGCCCTGCGGGCCCTGCAACCCGGTGCTGCCCTGGAACCCCTGGGCACCCTGCGCGCCGGTGCTGCCCTGGACACCTTGAGCACCCTGAACGCCTTGGAAGCCCTGGTCGCCGGTACTGCCCTGGAAGCCCTGGAACCCTTGAGCGCCCTCAACGCCTTGGAAGCCCTGATCACCCTGCGAACCCTGCACCCCGGTGCTGCCCTGGACGCCCTGGGACCCTTGGGCGCCCTGCAAGCCGGTACCGCCCTGGAGGCCCTGCGAACCCGGCACGCCCTGGGCGCCCTGGGATCCCTGCAATCCAGGAGTGCCCTGGGGACCTTGCCCGCCGGTCGCCCCCTGAGAACCCGTGCCTCCCTGCGGACCCTGAGCGCCCGTGGCGCCCTGCGCGCCCGCGGCGCCTTGGGAGCCAGTGAGCCCTTGCGGACCCTGAGCCCCCTGCGTACCTGTACCACCCTGCGATCCAGGTGTGCCCTGGGGACCTTGTTGGCCTATAACGCCCTGGAAGCCCTGTGGGCCTTGTGACCCGGCGCTTCCCTGCGCACCCGCTGCGCCTTGCGGACCCTGCGCCCCGGCTGGCCCCTGGGAACCCGCCAATCCCTGCGGTCCCTGTGACCCGGCGCTGCCTTGAGCTCCCTGGGGGCCCTGAACTCCCTGCGGGCCCTGGGTTCCCTGGGGGCCTTGGGTTCCGATGCCTCCTCCTGTAGGCGGCGCACCTTGAGGGCCTTGGGAGCCCGCGATCCCCTGCGGGCCCTGGGCCCCGGTGGTGCCTTGCGGGCCAACATCGCCCTGGAAGCCTTGCGGTCCCTGGGTCCCCTGGGGGCCCTGTGTCCCGGCTGCTGTCCCTGCGGCACCTTGCGCACCTTGGGGGCCTTGCTGACCGGTACCGCCTTGAGCGCCCTGGCTGCCGGGTGCTCCCGTTGTCCCCTTGGGTCCTGCCGGGCCCTGAGCTCCTTGCGGGCCTGCCTTTCCCTGGAAGCCGAATTGTCCGGCGATTCCCTGCGGACCTTGCGAGCCGCTGCCGCCTTGAGCGCCGCTGCCGCCTTGAGCGCCGACCGGACCTTGAAGGCCTATCGGGCCCTGCGCGCCTGTGCCCAGGCCGGGCCGCAGAGTACCTGCCGGCCCCCGGCTGCCTGGCGCGCCCTGAGAACCTTGAGGTCCCTGCGCGCCCGCACCGCAGTCCACCGGGACTGGCTGCCAAAAGCCCTGAGCACCGATCTCGGAAAGCGAGCCGAACCCGCTCCCGCCCTGTGGCCCAAGGGGGCCGCAGACGGCCTGATAGCCCCATTTGGAACCCTGCGGGCCCGGGAGGAGGAATACCACGCCCGACACGCTGGCGCGCTCGGTGGGCGACTGCTCCGCTTTCGCGGGCGGCGCTACGAGCAGTGCGGCTGCGGTGAGCAGGGCGGCGGCGCCCGCGAGTTCGGCGGCACCGTCGGGACGCGCCGGCCGGGCGCGCGCATACCGGGCACGCGCGTGCTTGCCCCCGTCCCGTTTCCCCATCCGGTCCGTGACCCCCGTCGAGTCCGAATACGCATTGCGCCGCTAACACCATCCGTCGCACGCGTATCGGGATCGTAACAGATTGCCACTGTAAAGTCACTCTCAGTTATCTCTGGATGAACACGCCGTAAACAAAGCTGCTAAGAGAGTGATCCAGAAGCTTTTTTCGCGTCATGACATCAAAAATCTTCACAATCACAAAAGACTTCACTAACACTCCGCTACCAGGAATCAGCGGTAGCCATCAGGCCTGGACTTCTTGAGTTGCTCGGCACCCAAGCCTGGGCTGCTCGCCAGCTGGGAATTGACCGCCGGGCCGTCACGCTTGCTCAGGTCGCGGTGCCGCTGTCACTCTGCGCAGCCGCGCTGTCGCCGTGCCGGTAGAAGGTGACGTCCTGCGGCGGCAGCGGGGTGTTGCCGAGGATGAGGTCGGCGGCCTTCTCCGCCATCATCATGACCGGCGCGTAGATGTTGCCGTTGGTTACGTAGGGCATCGCAGATGCATCAGTGACGCGCAGCCCGTCCACCCCGTGCACCCGCATGCTCGACGGGTCAAGCACGGACATCGCGTCCGTGCCCATGCGCGCGGTGCACGACGGGTGCAGCGCAGTCTCGGCGTCGCGCGCCACCCAGTCGAGCACCTCTTCGTCGGACGCGACCTCCTTGCCTGGGGAGAGCTCGCCGCCGTTGTACTCGTCGAGCGCCGGCTGGTTGAGTATCGTGCGGGCGACCCTGATGGCCTCCACCCACTCGCGTCGGTCCTGCTCGGTGGACAGGTAGTTGAACCGCAGGGCCGGGTGCTCGGCCGGGTCCGTGGAGCGGATCTTCACGCTGCCGCGGGCGTCGGAGTACATCGGGCCGACGTGCACCTGGTAGCCGTGCCCGCCGGCCGGCGACGAGCCGTCATAGCGGATGGCGACCGGCAGGAAGTGGAACATCAGGTTCGGGTAGGACACGCTCTCGTTACTCCGCACGAATCCGCCGCCCTCGAAGTGATTGGTGGCGGCCGGACCGGAGCGCAGGAATAGCCATTGCGCCCCGATGTACGGGCGCTTCCACTTGGCGAGCGACGGCTGCATCGACACCGGCTGCTTGCACGAGTACTGCACGTACACCTCCAGGTGGTCCTGGAGGTTCTCCCCGACGCCCGGCAGGTCGGCCACCGGAGCGATGCCGAGCGCCTCGAGCTCGCTCACGTTGCCCACCCCGGACAGCTGCAGCAGCTGCGGGGTGTTGATCGCGCCGCCGCAGCAGATGATCTCCTTGCCGTGCACCGTGACGGGCGCGCCGCGGCCGGGCTTGTACTGCACGCCGACGGCCCGGGTCCCGTCGAACAGGATGCGGGAGACGAGCGCGCGGGTGCGGACGGTCAGGTTGGGGCGGCTCATCGCCGGGTGCAGGTAGGCGCGGGCGGCGGACAGCCGGCGGCCCCGGTGCACGTTGCGGTCGAAAGCCGCGAAGCCCTCCTGCTGGTAGCCGTTGACGTCGCTGGTCCGCGGGTAGCCTGCCTGCTCCGCGGCGGCGAAGAAGGCCTGGAAGAGGACGTTGTCCGCGGGCCCGCGCTCCAGCACGAGTGGCCCCTGGTGGCCACGGTACTCTTCGTCTCCGGCCAGGCAGTTCTCCATCCGCTTGAAGTACGGCAGGCAGTGCCGGTAGTCCCAGTCCTGCATGCCTGGGTCGGCCGCCCAGCGCTCGTAGTCCAGCGGGTTGCCGCGCTGGAAGATCATCCCGTTGATGCTGCTCGACCCGCCGAGGAGCTTGCCGCGCGCGTGGTAGACCCGCCGGTTCGCCAGGTGCGGCTCCGGCTCCGACTGGTAGCGCCAGTCGTAGAAGCGGTTACCGATGGGGAACGTCAGCGCGGCCGGCATGTGGATGAGGACGTCCCAGCGGTAGTCCGGCCGGCCGGCCTCGAGGACAAGCACCTTGGCAGCCGGGTCGGCCGACAGGCGGCTGGCCAGGGCGCTCCCGGCGGAGCCGCCGCCGACGATGATGAAGTCGTACTCGTCCGCGCTCATCATGATCCTTCCGAGAACCAGCGCAGCGGCTCCGGGTTGATGCGGTGATAGATGTGCTTCTTCTCCTGGTACTCCTCGATGCCGGACGGGCCGAGCTCGCGGCCGATGCCCGACTTGCCGAAGCCGCCCCATTCCGCCTGCGGGAGGTACGGGTGGTAGTCGTTGATCCAGACGGTGCCGTGGCGCAGCGCGCCCGCGACCCGCTCAGCCCGCCCCGCGTTCCCCGTCCACACCGCGCCCGCCAGGCCGTAGTCGGTGTCGTTGCCCAGGCGGATCGCCTCCTCTTCCGTGGTGAACCGCTCGACGGTCACGACGGGCCCGAATACCTCTTCACGCACGATCGCCATGTCCCGTGTGCAGCCGTCGAACACGGTCGGGCGCAGGAAGAACCCGTTCTTCAGTTCCGGCTCGGCCGGCCGGCCCCCGCCGGCGACTAGCCGCGCGCCATCGACCACGGCACCCTCGATGTGCCGTTCCACCTTGGCCCGGTGCTGCGCGGAGATCAGCGGGCCCGTCTCAGAAGCCGGGTCGAGGCCGCTGCCGAGCCTGATCCGGTCGGCCCGGGCCGCTAGCTCCGCGACGAAGCCGGCGTGGATACTGTCCTGCACGATCAGCCGGGAGCCCGCCGAGCAGACCTGGCCGGAGTGCAGGAACGCGGCGGCGAGGGCGAGGTCGAGCGCCGCTTCGAGGTCGGCGTCGGCGAAGACGATGTTCGGGTTCTTGCCGCCGAGCTCAAGCGTCACCCGGCGCACTCCCCTGGCGGCTGCCGCCATCACCCGCTGGCCGGTCGCCAGCCCGCCGGTGAACGAGATGAGGTCGACGCCCGGGTGCGACACCAGCGCCTGACCCACCGGGTCGCCGCTGCCGAGCAGCAGGTTGACGGCACCCGGCGGGAGGTCCGCCTCGGCGGTGAGCGCGGTCAGGGCGATCGTGGTCAGCGGCGTGAGCTCGCTCGGCTTCAGCACGACGGTGTTGCCGGCCGCGAGCGCGGGCGCGATCTTCCAGGACATCTGCAGCAGCGGGTAGTTCCACGGCGCGATGAGCGCGCACACGCCGACCGGCTCGTGCACGATCCGGCTGGCGACATCCGTCCGGCCCGCGTCGACCACCCGCCCCGGGCGCGAGTCGGCCGCGGCCGCGTAATAGCGGAACACCGACGTCGCGTCGTCCACGTCGGCGCGGGCCTCGGTGAGCGTCTTGCCGGTGTCCAGGGTCTCGGTCCTGGCCAGCGACTCGCGGTCGCGCTGCAGCAGCTCGGCGAGCGCGGCCAGCACCTTGCCGCGCTGCGCGGCCGGGGTGCGCGGCCACGGCCCGGCGTCGAAGGCCCCGCGTGCGGCCGCCACCGCCCGCTCGACGTCCGCGGCGGACGCCTCAGCGACCGTGGCGAGCACGCTCGCGTCGTACGGGTTCAGCGTCTGCGACGTCGCGCCGGACGCGGCGGGCGCCCACGCGCCGCCGATGTACAGTTCGTTCATGCCGTGCTCCCCGGACCGGTAGGGGCAACTTGCGTACGTTTGTACGCTAGAAATGCGATCGTTGTCCACATCCCAATCGCGAAGCCGCACCTTGGGGCGCACGCCAAGGTGCCGCGGCGGGCGGTCCACTAAGGTGCGAGGGTGATGACCAACGAGGTCACGAGCCGACGAGGGCGCGGCCCCACCGACCCCGCCAGGCGGGAGCGGATCGCCGAGGCCGCCATCGCCGTGGTCGCCGAACGCGGCGTGGAGGGCCTGACCCACCGCGCCGTGGCCGCGGCCGCCGGCGTGCCGCTCGGCTCGACCACCTATCACTTCGCCACGCTCGATGAGCTGCTCGTCGTGGCGCTGCGCACCGCCGCCGAGGCGAACGTTGAGCGGATGCGCGACTGGGCACGGAGCCTCCCGCCCGGCGCCGATGTTCCGGCCGCGCTCGCCGACCTGGTTGTGCTCGGCCTCACCGCGGAGCGCCCGCAGACCGTGGTCGGCTACGAGCTGTACGTCGCCGCCCTGCACCGGCCATACCTGCGGCCCGCGAGCACCGCCTGGGACGACGCGCTCGCCGAGATCTTCGCGTCGCGCACCGACCCCGCCACGGGACGGCTGCTCGCCGCCGCCTTCTGCGGCCTGGAACTTCAGCTCCTGCTCAGGGACCCGCCCCCGGACCGCGCAGAGATCGAGGCCACCTTCCGCCACGCGATCCCCAGCTGACACAACCCGTGCCCGCGGGGGGCGCCTTCCAGCCGCGGGGCGACTGCCTACGACCCACCCTCGACGAACTTCTACTGCGTTTGCGGCAAATCCTGTCCGGTTTTCTACCGTTTTGTCCCCAGAAACCAGTAGAAGTCTGCGAAGGGCCCGACGGCGGCATTCGTGTGGCTGGCCTGTGTGGCAGGCGGGAGTGGTGCGGCTGACGGGAGTGGCGTGGCTGACGAGAGCCGTGCGCCCAGCGGCTTAGGCGGCGGTTGCGTTGCGCTGCTTGAGTGCCGGGATGACCTCGCGGGCGAAGAGGGCGGCCTCGTCGCGGGTGAAGGTCTCGACGAGGAGGCGGCGGGCCCCGGTTTCGTCGATGACCTGCTGCAGGGCGTCGATGACCCGATCGGGAGTGCCGGAGACGGCGATGACCGGCCGGCTCTTGCGGTCGGTGATGCCATCGACGTGGAACTCGGCGTCGGTCTCGGGGATGACCCGCCCGCCGCCGGCGATATACAGCTTCAGGAAGGTACCGAAGGCCTGGGCCATGTTGTCCAGGTTCCGCTCCGCCTGCTCGGCGGTCTCGCCGATGGCCACGAAGCGCTCGATCATCAGGTTCGCGCCCGTGCGGGCGTGCCCGTGCTCGGCGGCGTCCTTGATGTAGCCCTCGAGCGCGTCCCGGTGGTCGGCGTTGCTGCCGAAGTTGCGCATCACGTTCCAGCCGCGCTCGGCGGCGAGCCGCATCGTGGCCTGGCTGGAGGCGCCCAGCCAGATGGGCAGCGGGTCCTGCAGCGGGCGGGTGGCGATCGTGGTGGGCCGCTCGACGGGGAAGAACTCCCCGTCGAAGGTGAAGTCCCTCATCGTCAACGCCAGCCGCACCACCTCAAGGCCCTCAAGCCACGCCCGGCGCAGGTCGTCGTCGCTCAGGTTCCGACCCGACGCGATCTGGGCCTCGCTCGGGATACCACGGCCGAGACCGAGCTCCAACCGGCCGCCGCTGAGCAGGTCAAGCGTCCCCGCCTCTTCCGCCACCCGGACCGGATTGTAGAGCGGCAGCACGGTCACCGCCGTGCCGAGGCGGATCCGGCTGGTCCGCATCGCGGCGGCGGCCAGCAGGAGATGCGGCGACGGGCAGGTCATCAGCGGGGCGTGGTGCTCGGTGAGGGTGACCCCGTCGAAGCCGAGCTCCTCGGCGAGCACCGTGAAGTCCACGAAGTCCGCTACCTGGCGCTGCTGCCAGCGCGGGTTGTGCACGTCGGGGCGGGCGTCGCCCGAGTGCAGGCCGACGCCGTAGGTGTGCACGAACTTGATCGTTCCGGTCTCGTCGCTGAGCGCGGCCATGGGCAAACCTCCGATGCGCGATGTCGAGCAGGCAAGGCCAGCGGACAGGGACAACCCGTTCGCAGGCCCGCGTCACGGACCACGCTAGACGGGCAGGACTGGCCTTGCCGATCCGCTAAGCGACGCGAAGATCCGTTCCGCGACTGAGTCCGGGCGGCCTGCAGCGTCGTGGACGGCGCCTCACCGTAACGGTCCTGGTAGGCGCCCGCGAAGCGCGGCGCGTGGGTGAAGCCCCAGCGGAACGCGATCTCCGCCACCGTGTCGCCCGCGCCTGCGGTCAGGTCGTCGCGGGCCCGGCCGAGCCGGACCCACCGCACGTACTCCCGCGGCGAGACGCCCACGTACTCACGGAAGTTCCGTTGCAGGGCCCGGGGCCCCATGCCGCCGGCCGCGGCGAGCCGGGTCAGCGAGAGGTCGGCGCCGGGCTCCCGCTCGATGAGGTCGATGACCCGCTGCAGCGACGGCGGACGGCCGACGGCCGGCCGCCCGCGCGCGAGCCAGTCGGAGTAGTTGTGCGGCTGGGCCAGCAGCAGCCCGGTCATCAGGAAGTCCGTCCACGGGCCCGGTACCGCGCCCGCCCCGGTAAGTCCCGCGGGCTCGTCAAGGTCGCGCAGCAGCAGCCGGATAACTCCCGCCCAGGAAGCGACGGCGGGAGCGGTCAGGTCCATCTCCATCCGGAACCGGATCGGGCTGGTGACCGGGCCGCCGAGCAGCCGCTCCAGGTGCTGTTCCAGCGCGGGCCGCTCGATCCGGACGTGCAACTGCCCGTAGGCGTCGCTCAGCCGCATCGCGGGCGCCATCCGCGGCGAGATGACCGCTGCCCGCCGCGTGGAGAGCTCCACCAGGTCGTCATGGTCCGTGATCCGGTTGACGCCCTCGAGCGCGAAGTTGATGTCGTAGTACGACACCTGCTCGGTCAGCTGGACGCTCAGCTCCCCGCCGGCGCTACGGGCGTAGACGAGGCTGAGCGGCCCGAGCCTGACCGCGGAGACGTCACTGCGCACCTCGGCACCCGCGATCCCCCCCGGCAGCGCGACAGCGAACGGAGTCAGCAGGTGGGAGATGCTTGCCTGGCCCGCCGCCAGGCCAGCGGCCCGGAGCACGGGGAACCGCCCCAGCGGCCTTCCCGCCGTCAGGACCGCCGGTTCGCTGGCCATTCAGCGATTATCAGTTCCCCGCCCCGCCCGGGCAAGACCAGACAAGGGAGGCCAGGCAGGCCAGCGGTCACCGCCCGGGAAGCTGGATCTCCGCGTAGACGGCCCGGTGATCGCTGCGCGGGACGGCGTGCACGGAGAACGCGCGCACCGCGCAGCCAGCGCTCACCAGCACGTGGTCGAGCGGGACGAATGCGCTGCCCGTCCCGGGTATCCCCCAGGTGGGAACCAGCGCGTTCCCTGTCTGCTGCGCGGCATCGGCGTAGCCGAGGCGCAGCACGTCACGGAACACGGCATGGTCGAGGGTGGCGTTGAAGTCCCCCGCGAGCACCCGCGGTAGCTTGCCGGGCGGCGGCAGCGCTCTGAGCTCCGCGCGCCACGGGGTCGGGCCGCTCCGCCCGCGCACGCCGGGCGCGCACGGGTGCACGCAGATGAGCTCCACCGCATCTCCGTCCGGCAGCTCAAGCAGCGCGGTTGGCTGCGCCATCCTCGACGGCGGTACCTCCGGGCCCTCGCCAAGCGGAAACCGGGAGTAGATGCCGGAGCCGTCCGAGCGGTGCTTGCTGCTCCTGAGCTCAAGTTGCGTGTGCGGCATCAGCTCGTCGAGGCCGGCCAGCTTGAGCCGGGTCACCGCTTCCGCGGTGAGCTCCTGCAGGCAGAGCACGTCCGCGCCGGCCTCGCGGACCCGCGCGACGATGACCTCCGCGTCGCCCTGGCCGAAGAACATGTTGACGCTGAGCACCCGCAGCACCCGGCCGCCGGCGGGCGGCTGGGGCCTGGAGACCCGGCGCGGCTGCACCATCAGGCCGAGCGCGGTCGCGGCGAGCGCGGCCGTCGCCGCCGGCCCGCGCCGCCTGGCGAGGCGCAGCCCGAGCGCGGCAAATGGCGCCACCGCGGCCACGTGCGGGGTGACCGACACGACCGGCACCGCCACGCGCTCGGCGCGGTGCACCCGGTCCACCGCGGCCATCCGTGCCACTGCCCACGTGGCAAGTCCGCCCGCCACGGCCCAGGAGATCGTGTTGATCTTCGATCCGTTACCTGCCACGAGCTCACCCTATGTGCTCATGAAGCCCGGCGAGCACGTGGCCTAGTCCAAATATTGGTCTAGGCCAATCGTTACGAGAGGCTTACCCCAGCTGGCCGGGAAGATTCGATATGACACGGAACGGGAGCATGGTGCCCCGCTCCCTGTCAGTTTTCCCGTATGCCGCACGGTGCCCTTCGCCCGTTAGGTTTCTGTACGCCGAACCTCATGCGCACGGTGCTTTCGCGGGTCAGGTTCCGGTACGCGCAGCGCGAGCGGACGGCACGCCCGCCCCGTCAGGCCGACGTGACCTGGAAGGCGCGGCGGTAGGCCTGCGGCGTGGTGCGGACCGCGCGGGCGAAGTGCTTGCGAAGGTTATCCGCCGTGCCGAGTCCGCTCTGGTGCGCGACCGCGTCGACGGGGAGCTCGCTGGTCTCAAGCAGGCGCTGAGCGAGGCGGATGCGCTCGGCGAGTATCCACTGCAGGGGCGTCGTCCCGGTGCTCGCAAGGAAGCGACGGGCGAACGTGCGCGGGCTCATCGCCGCGCGCTCCGCCAGGTCGCCGACCGCGACCGGGTCGGCCAGGTGCTCGCGCAGCCAGGCGAGCGTGTCGCCGAACAGGTCGGCCCCGGCGAGCGCGGGCATCGGCGCCTCGATGTACTGCGCCTGGCCGCCCGGGCGGTGCAGCGGGACCACCAGGTCGCGGGCCACCCTGGTGGCAGTCTCCGTGCCGTGGTCGCGCTGCACGACGTGCAGGCACAGGTCGAGGCTGGCGGCGCTCCCCGCCGAGGTGAGCAGGTTGCCCTCGTCGACGTACAGCACCTTGGGGTCGACGCGCACCCGGGGATACGAGCGGGCCAGGTCGGCGCACTCGGACCAGTGCGTAGTGGCCGTGCGCCCGTCGAGCAGCCCGGCCTCCGCGAGCACGAAAGCGCCGGTGCACAGCGACAGTATCCGCTTCCCCTCGCCGCTCGCGGCGCGCAGCGCGCCGAGCACCGCGGCGGGCGCCGAGCCGGTGACCGCGGCCGGCGCCACGACGATGGTGTCGGCGGCCCGGGCGACGTCCAGGCCGCTTGGCACCTGCATCGCGAAACCCGCCGCGGTCGTGACCGACGACGCCGGGCCGCAGACGGACAGCCGGTACAGCGGGCGCCCGTCCGCGCCGGCGATCTCGGTGCCGAAGACGTCCACCGCGACGGCGAGCTCGAACAGCTCCACGCCGTCGAATACGACGATCGCGACGTGATGCGGCGGATTGGCAGCTTTATCGTGCACCCTGTCAATTCTGCCACTGTCGGCCAGCGGCGGAAAGGCGGAGGGTTGGAGACATGGACAGCACCTTGACACTCGGGGATCCATTCGCTCTGCCGTCGCGCCGGCTCGGCGACGGCGTGCTCGCGCGCGCCTTCGGCGCCTCGCTTGACGCGTCGCTGGCCGCCGGGCGCCCGCCCGAGACGTCCCGCCTGCTCACGGCGCGGGCACGGGACATCGTCTCGCTGCGCAGGCGCCGGTCGATCGCCGCCAGCTGGGAGCACGTGCTGCGGGTGGCGCACCGCGCGCAGCGGGC
>Ga0070714_100004074_pt1 | contig 10982 bp, 8 predicted proteins | sample LARL83metaG_FD_65450 | JGI IMG/M metagenome (GOLD analysis project Ga0070714, IMG submission 65450) | Corn, switchgrass and miscanthus rhizosphere microbial communities from Kellogg Biological Station, Michigan, USA - LAR L8-3 metaG | ecosystem: Host-associated > Plants > Roots > Rhizosphere ... | reverse complement strand
AGGCGGCGGGCCACCCGCGATCAGACGCCGCGGAATACAACGTGCCATTCGAGTCAGGCGAGGCGAAGGCGATTACCACCCGGCTGCTCACCGGCCGCCGCCCGCCAGACGGGATCGTGGCGGGCTCCGACGCCATCGCATCATCGGTCCTCGACGCTGCCCGCGACCTCGGCGTCAGCGTGCCAGACGCCATCGCCGTCACCGGCTTCGACGACCAGCAGTTCGCCGTCCACACCGCGCCCACGCTGACCACCGTAGGGATGCCGCTGGGCCAGATCGGCCAGGCGGCCGCCCGCATGCTCTTCGAGCTGATCGACAACCGTGCCACCAGCACCAAGATCATCCTGCCCACAACGGTCATCGTCCGGAACTCAACGCCCGAAGGATTCTGACCGGGCACTTGGCGACGATCATCCGGCCATCATCCGTGAGCGCAAAGAACCAGGGCCACCGGCCCCCGCTGGGGATCCACTGGCACGGCGTGACCAGCCCGTCCGGGCCGACCCCGAAAGCCGTCAGCGAATCGTGCCCGCGGTTGGACACGTAGAGGCAGCGCCCGTCCGCGCTCATGCCGAGATGGGCGGTATGGCTGTCGCCCGCGAAGCCCGGCGGGCGGGTGGAGATGGACTGGACCTCGGTGAGCATTCCGCCGGGCTCCGGCCGGAGCACTATGAGAGTGTTACCGAGCTCGTTGAGAAGGTACATGAGGCCTGGTCGGGCCAGCAGGTGCCGCGGGCCTGATCCGGGAGCGACCCGGTACGCTCGGATCTACTGTCCGACGTGCCCGGTACCGACGTCGAAGGGGAAGGCGAGGACCTCGTCGGCCCCCATGTCGGCCGCGTAGATCCAGGCGTTGTCTGGTGTGAAGACCGCGCTGTGCGGATGCGAGCGCTGCTGCCTCGGATGAGGCCCGCTGCCCTTGTTGTGCAGTTTTTCGCGATGACATTTCTCTGGCTGGCCTGCTACGCGGTAGCCGTCGCCAAAATGGGTGACCTGCTACGCCGCTCGCCAGCAGGCCGCGCCCTCAATGTGGTAACCGGCAGCGTCCTTTTCGCGCTCGGGGTCAAGCTGGCAACCGAGCAACCCTGAACTATGGCGACAACCCGGCCAGTCGATCACAGGCACGGGCGACCTGACGTCGTAGCACCGTGACCCTAAGACAGAGCATCGTGATTTCCGCGTGCTGTGCTGCCAAGCTTCGGCCCAGCATTACCAGCCGGCCGAACCGACCGCGGCATCGAGGAACTGGAGGAAGGCGCGGCGACGAGCAGGTCAGCCTCGCCTGGCTCGCCGAGCGACTCCGCGACTTCGTGGACCTCAACCCGCACTTCGAGACCTCCATTGACCGGCTGGCCACCTGGCTTGCTCGCCTCGACAACGACGAAGACCTTAACCCATTTTCCCGAACGGGCAGTGGTGCCAGTTTTCTACAGACCGGTAACGCGCCTGGTGGGATACGGAAGCCGTCATGCCCCGCGTCCCATCGCCCGAGGTCGAGCCCGTGCGGCACTCCCGTCAACCTGGTCTACCTGGCGGTCACCGCACCCGCTTCCCGTTGATTGTTTCGTTACCTGCGGGTGAGTGCCTGCGAGACCAGAATCTGGCAAGCTCTACGTGCTAAGACGGCCTGATCTGAACAAACTTGCTGCGAACAACCGCGGTCATCAGCAGCGATCACTGTCATCAACGCCTGTGCACTGGTCGGGCCGGGGAAACGTCGAAAGGTCGAGGCCGGTATCCATGCCCATCAGAACCCGGCGATGCGCTTCGCCAACTAGATGCTGACCGATCTAGCAGAAGTTCGGCAGATCGACGCCGGACAGCTCCGCACTGCGCCAGCATGGGGCGGCCGGAGTGCCTGCGACGACATTCGCCCGGCCCGGGATCCTGGTCGGAATCGACTCTCTGGGCGGTCCGACCGCCGTAAGGGCTCCGGTACACCGACCACCTCCCGGCTGCCGCAGGCCATGAGCCCAAACCGGGCCGGTCAGTGCGCCGCCGGCAGCCGGACAACCTAAATATGAGAGGAAGAACATGAGACGAACAACTGCAATCGCTGCCCTTGCTGCGATCGCCATGGCGGCCGCCGGCTGCAGTAGCAGCAGCCCCAGTACCGGCAGTAGCAGTGCAGCCGCCGGCGGCAGTACGGTCGACATCTACTCGAGCCTTCCGATGCAGGGAGCCTCGAGCGCGCAGACCATCCCGCTGGTCAACGGGATCAAGCTCGCGCTCTCCCAGGCCGGTGGCAAGGCCGGTCAGTGGACGGTGAACTACCAGGTGCTCGACGACTCAACAGCCGCGGCTGGGAAGTGGGACCCAGGCCAGACGGCGGCGAACGCGCGCAAGGTGGCCGGGGATTCGAAGGCCGTCTTCTACATCGGCGAGTTCAACTCCGGTGCCAGCGAGGTGTCGATCCCGATCCTCAACGAGGCAGGCATACCGCAGGTGAGCCCGGCCAACACGTACGTGGGCCTGACCACCAACCTGGCCGGCAGCGCGCCCGGCGAGCCGCAGAAGTACTATCCGACCGGAAAGCGGACCTACCTGCGGATCGTGCCGATCGACTCGATCCAGGCCGCCGCGGACCTGATCGCGATGAAGAACGCTGGGTGCACCAAGGTGGCCGTGGCCAACGACAAGGAGGCGTACGGGGCCGGTCTGGCCACCCTGCTCGAGCTGGAGAAGGGCTACTACGGGGTCACGATCGTCAGCAACACCGGGATCGACCCGACCGCACCCAACTTCCGCTCCTACGCAACGACGATCTCGGGCCAGGGAGCCGATTGCTTCTTCTTCGCCGGCATCGTCTCCAACGGCGCCGTCCAGATCACCAAGGACGTCCACTCGGCGATCCCCACCGCCAAGGTCTTCGGTGGGGACGGGGTGTGCACGAGCTCCTACACCAGCGCGGCGTCGGGCGGCGTCCCAGCCGCGATCGACCCGCTGATCCAGTGCACGGTCGCGACGCAAGACCTGTCCGCGTATCCCGGTGGCAAGGATTTCCTGTCCGCGTACAAGGCTAAGTACGGCGTTTCCAGCCCCGACCCCTACGCGATCTACGGCTACGCGGTGATGCAGCTCGCGCTCAACACGATCAAGAACCTCGGCGCGCAGGGCAACAGCAAGTCCGCCGTGCTGGCGGCCCTGTTCGCGGACAAGTCGGTTCAGTCAGTGCTGGGCACCTACGGGTTCAACGCCAACGGCGACACGACGCTGAAGTCCTACGGCCTGTACAAGGTCGGATCCAACGGCGACCCCGTCTTCTTCCAAACGGTAACGCCTACGAAGACGGTCGGCTAACAGCGAGAATCGGGTGGTGGGGGGCTAACTGCCCCCCACCACCTCTGTAAGGTGCCATCAGCACGCGTCTCGACATTCCGCACGGAGCCATGGAAACCACGACAGTTTCTCCGCCAAGCCTGCCTGCGGCGCCGGTACGCCCGCTGGCGGCCGTTCGCCGCTACGTCGGCGAGTGGGGCCTGATCGCAGCGCTCGCGGCGCTGCCGGTCTACTACGGCGTCCACGACCTGGTGTACGGCTATCAGGTCAGCGTGGCGGGCCATCCGGTGATCCACCACGACCTGTCGAACTTGGGCTACGACTTCGCCCAGGGCCTGTCCAACGGTGCGATCTGGGCGTTGATCGCGATCGGGTACACGCTCGTCTACGGAATCATCGAGCTGATCAACTTCGCGCACGGCGACGTGTTCATGCTCGGCTCCTTCACCGCCGTGGGCATGTGGGCGGTGTTCGGGCTGAGCCCCGGCATGGGCGCCGCCGCTCTGATCGGCTACCTGCTGCTGACGCTGGTCATCACGATGATCGTGACGGGATCCCTGAACGTCCTGATCGAGCGGGTCGCCTACCGGCCGCTGCGAAACGCGCCCAAGCTCGCGCCGCTGATCACGGCGGTCGGCTTCTCGTTCATCCTGCAAAACGTCGGCCTGCTCTGGCGCGGGGGCTCCCCGCAGAGCGTGCCCGACCTGATCGGCGTGCAGCAGACCGTGTTCACCGTCGCCGGCGTGCCGATCCAGCGCGGCTACATCCTCGTGTTCGCGGTTATGATCCCGCTCGTGTTCGCGGTGAGCTGGTTCATCAACTCCACGCGCTCGGGGCGGGCCATGCGGGCCACCGCCCAGGACCCGGAGGCCGCTCGGCTGATGGGCATCAACGTCAACGCCACGATCTCGCTGACATTCTTGCTCGGCGGCATGCTGGCCGGCGCGGCGGGCCTGGTGTACGCGCTTTACGAGACAAACGTGTGGTACTTCCAGGGCTTCAAGGCCGGCCTGATCGCGTTCACGGCCGCGGTAATGGGCGGCATTGGCAACGTGCGCGGCGCGGTGCTCGGCGGGCTCATAATCGGCGTCATCCAGGCGCTGTCCGATGCACGGTTGGGCCCGCAGTGGACCGAGGCGGTCGTGTTCGGCTATCTGATCGTGATCATGGTCCTTCGCCCGCGCGGGCTGCTCGGCGAGGAGACGAGGGAGGCTGGATGAGCGCATTCCTTGAGCGGCTGCGGGAGTGGCAGGCAGCGGCGGTGGAGCGGCTTCCTCCCTGGTGGAACCGCGCGCTGGCGGGAGCGCTCATCGTGGTCGGGATCGTGCTGCCGTTCTTCTTCCCGGCCGACAGCGGCTTCATGAACGGGACCATCATCGCCGTCGCCTACGCGGTGATGTCGCTCGGCCTAAACATCGTGGTGGGATTCGCCGGGCTGCTCGATCTGGGCTATGTCGCCTTCTTCGCGCTCGGCGCGTACTCGCTGGGCTGGCTCGGCTCCGGGTTCTTCTTCAAGCTGCATATCCACGTGCTGGTCTCGCCGGTCGCGGGCACGCTGCAGGGTGTCCACCTCAATTTCGTGCTGATCCTGATCGCCGCCGCGCTCATCTGCGCGGCGGCGGGGACGGTGATCGGCTTGCCGACGCTGCGCCTGCGCGGCGACTACATCGCGATCGTCACGCTCGCGTTCGGGGAGATCATCGCCACGCTCGCCGTCAACGGCCAGAGCATCCCGGTCGGCGGCGGCATGACGCTGACCGCCGGCAACCTCGGCATCAGCGCCGTCGACGCGCCGTACTTCCCGGGCATCGGGTCGTTCAGCCTGCTGAACCTGAGGCCCTGGTACTGGCTGATCTTCGGCATCCTGCTCCTGGTCCTGTTCGTCAACCTGCGGCTGCGCGACTCGCGGCTCGGCCGGGCCTGGGTCGCGTTGCGCGAGGACGAGGTCGCGGCGGTGTCGATGGGCATTCCGCTGGTGAAAACCAAGCTGCTCGCGTACTCGGTCGGCGCCGCGTTCGGCGGCATGGCGGGCGCGTTCTTCGGTACCTACTACACCGAGGTCAACGCCAGCCAGTTCGCGTTCGGGTTCTCGATCTTCATCCTGGCGATGGTGATCATCGGCGGCATCGGCTCGATCTGGGGGGCGCTCGTCGGAGGGCTGGTCCTCGGCTACATCAACAACTACCTGATCCCTGACGTGCTGAACGACCTGCCCAGCCATTTCGGGCTGCACTTCCAGCTGACCCAGGTGGAGTTCGGGATCTTCGGGCTCCTGCTGGTGATCATGATGCTGCTGCGGCCGCAGGGCCTGGTCCCCGAACGGCGGCGCAAACTCGAGCTCACGGCCAAGATCACGGCGGAGGACGCGCAGCTCGCGGAGGCGCCGACCGGCGAGGTCACCGTGATACTGCCGCCCGGCGAGGAGCAGGCATGAGCGCGGCCGAGGGCCCCGTCCCGCCCGCTGGCCCCGCTCCGTCCGCTCTGCTCGCTCCGGCCGTGCTGCGCGCGGAGCGCGTCACGAAGGAGTTTGGCGGGCTGCGAGCCGTCGACGACGTCTCGGTCGACCTTCCTGAGCACTCGATCGTCTCGCTGATCGGGCCGAACGGCGCCGGGAAGACCACCCTGTTCAACATGCTGACCGGGCTGTACCGGCCCACCCAGGGCCGGATCGTCCTCGGCGACCGGGACATCACGCGGTCCCGGCCGGACGTGATCACCGGGTACGGCGTGGCGCGCACCTTCCAGAACATCCGCCTGTTCGGCGGGATGACGGCCGTCGAGAACGTGATGATCGGACATCACGCCCGGATGCGGGCGGGACTGTTTGGATCGATCTTCCGCCCGCCCCGGGTCCGCCGCGAGGAGCGGGCGACCCGCGAGCGGGCCCGCGAGTTGCTGGCCTACGTTGGACTGTCCCGGACCGTATTCGACCGGCTCGCCGCGCAGCTGTCCTACGGCGACCAGCGGCGGGTTGAACTGGCGCGGGCGCTGGCGGCCGAGCCAAGCGTCCTGCTGCTCGACGAGCCGACCGCCGGCATGAACCCCCGGGAATCGGCGGAGCTGACGGCCTTCATGCGCAGGCTGCGCGACGAGAAGCAGCTAACCATCCTGCTGATCGAGCACGACATGAAGGTCGTGATGGGGGTCTCCGAGCGCGTCACGGTGCTCGATCACGGCAGGAAGATCGCCGAGGGAGAGCCGGCCGTGGTCCGGACGGACCCGCGCGTGATCGAGGCCTATCTCGGAAAGCAGGACTGATGACGCTACTCGAGGTCCGCGACATCCGTACCCGCTACGGCTCGATCGAGGCGCTGAAAGGGATCTCGCTGACAGTGGACGAAGGTGAGGTGGTGACGCTGATCGGCTCGAACGGGGCCGGGAAGACGACCACCCTGCGTTCCGTCTCGGGCCTCACCCCGGCCAGTGCAGGGACGATCACGTTTGCCGGAGAGGAGATCACGCACGTGCCAGCGAACGAGATCGTCGGCCGCGGAATCGCCCTCGCCCCCGAGGGACGCCATATCTTCCCCCGGATGACCGCGCTCGAGAACCTGGAGCTGGGCGCCCACCATCGGCGCGGTCCCGGGATAGCCGAGGACTTCAACCGAGTCTATGAGCTGTTTCCCCTGCTCAAGGAGCGCCAACAGCAGAAGGCCGGCACCATGTCCGGAGGTGAGCAGCAGATGCTCGCGATCGGGCGCGCCCTGATGGCCCGGCCGAAGCTGCTGATGCTCGACGAGCCGTCGCTCGGCATTGCCCCTAACCTGGTCCAGCGGATCTACCAGACCATTGGCGAGATCCACGACTCCGGGGTGGCCATCCTCCTGGTCGAGCAGAACGCCAACTACGCGCTCGACGCCGCCTCCCGCGGGTACGTCCTCGAGACCGGGCGGATTGCCCTGGCCAACGACTCGGCGAGCTTGCGCAACAACCCGGAGGTCCAGGATGCGTATCTGGGCACGTGACTAAATACGGAGAGTGATAGACATCGGAACAATTGGCGCCAAGGCGCTGTACCTCCTGTTCGTGTGGCTCATCTCCGCGGCCGCCGGAGCGTGGCTGGCCGACCGCAAGGGCTACGCCGAGCGCGTCGGGCTGACACTGGGCCTGCTGCTGTCGGTCGTGGGTCTGCTGGTCATGTTGCTGCTGCCCGGGCGCCCGGGCTCGAAGTGGAAGGTCCAGGGCTGGCTGCCCCGGCGGCGGCACTCGCGGTTTACCACCCCCTCGCCATGAGGGCCCGTCAATGACATACAGACGTCGCGCCTATCCGCCCAGGGAGACAACGTTGTCTGCCTGGCCGATCACGGCGGGGTCGTGGGTTGCGCAGATTAGGGTCTGGCCCTCCTCGTGAGCGGCGGCCGCTAGCAGGGCCGCGATGGCCCGGGCGTTGGTCTCGTCCTGCCTGGAGGTCGGCTCGTCGACGATCAGCAGCCCCCGGGCACTCGCGAGCGCGCGGGCTAGTGCCAGGCGCTGCGCTTCTCCGGCCGAGAGCCGACGGACGTGCTGGCGGGCTAGGTCGGCGATCCCGGCTCGGGTCAGCGCCTTGGCTGCGCGCTCGGCGGCGGCGTCCGCGTCCCAGCGGTGTATCCGCAGTATGAGCACGGTATTCTCCTCGGCGCTCAGGAACTCGATCGGCGCGGGTTCCTGCGAGAGGTATCCGATCCGCTGCCGGCGCAGGGTCGCGAGCTGCTCATCGTTGCGGTCGCCTAGTGGGCGCCCGTCGAGCATGATCTGGCCCGAGCTTGCGCGGTCGAGCCCGGCCACGAGCTTCAGCAGCGTTGTCTTTCCCGCCCCCGAGCGACCGGTAACGACGCTCATCAGGCCGGGCGGGAACTCGTGCGTGAACCCGGCAAGCACATGGCGCCGGGTCAGCCCGTGCCCGTAGGTGCGCTCCACGGCGCGAAGCTCGACATGGACTGGGGCCCAGCGCTCCGGCGGCTGCGACGGGACTTCGGCCGCCGCGGCGGCGGTCGGGCCGGAATCGCTGGCCGCCCGGGTCACTATCACCCCGTCCGGGATTGGCTGCACGCGAGCCCGGCAGCCTATACCGGCCTGAATAAGCAGATCCGGGGGCAGCCGCAGCCAGCCGCCGTTGATCACAAGCGCCTCCTCACCACTACGCCGGTCGCCGACGATCCGCCCGTCCCGGATCCGGAGCGTGCGGTCCGCGAGCTCTGCGTTCGCCGGATCGTGGGTCACAAGGATGACGCTCGTGCCATTGGTGCGGGCGAGCTCGACGATCAGCGCACGGATGGCGGCGGCGCTGGCGTCGTCAAGCTCGCCGGTCGGCTCATCGGCGAGCAGCAGCGCCGGCCGGTGGGCGAGGGCTGCGCACAGCGCAAACCGTTGGCGCTCGCCACCGGACAGCTCACCCGGCAACGCGTCAGCCCGGTCGGCCAACGCCGCAGCCTCAAACAGTTCATCGATTCGTATACCACGCTCCCGCCTCGGCATTCCCCGCAGCGCAAGCGGCAGCGTCACCGCGTCGCGCATACGAAGATCCGGACTCAGTGCCGTCTCGGTGTGCTGCCCGAGGAACCCCATCAGCTGGTGACGGAGCCGCGACCGGGAGCGCGCTGGCATCCGGCCGATGTCGCGGCCCAGAACGCTGACGACCCCAGCCGATGGCTGCTGGATCCCCGCGACCACGCGCAGAAGCGTGCTTTTCCCGGCACCACTCGGACCAAGCACGCACAGCACCTCGCCGTGGCCCAGCTCGAGATTCGTTCCCTGGAGCGCGGCCGCGTCCCCCTCGTTCGTGCGGTGAACGCAGAACACATCGCGTAGTTCGACGACCGCTTCGCTCATCGAACGACGCTCCCCCGGCGTGCCCCGCCGCCTTCGGTAACGGGTGCGAGCGACTGTCGGCGCGCTCGCCCGCTTCCGATCAGTGCCCAGGTCGCCAGCCAGCCCGCGAGCGCGAGCACCGCGAACGTGCCGACGCTCCATGCTGCGAGCGCGGCCCACGGCACTACCGTCACCACCGGCGGGCTGGGATCGGTCACAGTACCCACGGCGCGAACGCTCGCGACAGCCAGTCGCGTCAGCAGCACGGCGATCCCAAGGCCGACGACCACGCCCAGCATGCTCGCTAGCGCGAGCCGAACCCGCAGCTCGGCCCGGAGTCCACACGGACCAACTCCTTGTTCCTTCAGGTCTGACTCAGCTCGCTTGTCGCGGGCACCTCCGAGCAGCGCCACCAGCAACCCGATGATCGCCAACACCACCGACAGCGCCGTCGCCGCGATCAGCGTTTCGAGAACTCCGCGCGCAACCGGTGCGTCCAGCAGCTGATTATCGAGGTCGACGCGGAATGAGGAGTCGAGCTGGGCGAGCGCCCCGCTCCCCAGCGCGGAGCGCAGCTGCGCGAGGTGCGCGGTGCTGATCCACAGCTCGTCGGCTCGGCCTTGACCGGGGAGCTGCGCGTCCAGGGCTCCCGCGAGCGTCGCCTCGTCGGCGATCACGAATCCAGCCGAGTCAGAGGGAAGTGTCGGGAAGCGGTCAAGGACCCCGACCACGCGCGCGATCACCGGCAGGCCGTCGACCGTCAGAGCGATGCTCCCTCTAGGCCCCGCGGAGGCAGCGGTCTGTGGATCGGCGAGCACGGGAACTGGGTGCGTGTCGGTCGGCTGCGCCGGCCGGAGCACCCCTGGTGTTCCAATGGCGGCGAAGCTGAGGGTCGCTGTGGCGGCACTTCCGCTGGGTGCGGTGGTAGCGGCCGCGCCTACTCCACGCCAGGCGCCGAGCGGCACTCGCAGCAGCGGCCGGCCGCTGGCTTGCTGCGCGATCAGCGGCTCGAGCGCGACGTGCGCGTAGGACTGGGTTGCGGCGGCGGGGTTCTCACCGTTCTGATGGCCGTTAGTAATGGCGAGGCCGGTGGGTTCGTCGAGCTCCAGAGCCTGGAACTCCCACCGCCCGGGCGGCACGGGGGCGCGCAGGACCGCGGCGTCGGCGTCGGCTGTCCCCAACGCGACCTGCCGGATCGCGCCCTGGAGATCGCGCAGGTCCACGGTCACGTCGACCGCGAAGCCCTGCGAGGAAGCTCGCAGCGATAGCCACTGGGAGCCTGCCGGAAGCGCCGGTCCAGCCACCCGAACCGGGCCTGCTGGCTTGAGGCGCTGTGCGAGCACTGGCAATGGTGCTGAGCCGTCGCTGTCCCGCCAGCCGTGGATCTGGATAAGTCCGGCCGCGGGAATGCCGAGCGCCGGAACCGTCACGGTCTCCCCGCCAATTGTGTAGTTCGCGTCCGTACGGCGGACGGGCAGTACTGCGCCGGAAGCGACCGCCTGCCAGCGCTGAAGCGGAGCCAGCTCAAGCGGCGTATTGAAATCCGGCCCCGGCAAGACGAGCGCATCGAGGGGGACACGGTCCGCCGCCTGGTCTGCCGCGCTACGGATCAGCGTCGACCGGTAGGCGAAGGCGAAGCCGCCGAGACCGGTGGCGACGGCGATGAACGCGATAGCTAGCGCCGGCACCCCAGGCGAGCGGGCAAGGTTGACGAGGGCGAGGCGCGAGAGCACCGGACCTCCCCGTGCCACGCGCTCCGCTCCCTTGAGTAGCACCCCGGCACCGCGAAACGTCAGCACCCCGACGGCCAGACAGCAAAGCGGTGCAAGCAGCAGCGCCAGTGCGTTATCGGTGCCGGTACTCCCGGCCAGGGCCGCCACTAGGCCCGACGCCGCCGCGACCGCCAGCATGTCGAT
>Ga0070714_100004073_pt1 | contig 10984 bp, 7 predicted proteins | sample LARL83metaG_FD_65450 | JGI IMG/M metagenome (GOLD analysis project Ga0070714, IMG submission 65450) | Corn, switchgrass and miscanthus rhizosphere microbial communities from Kellogg Biological Station, Michigan, USA - LAR L8-3 metaG | ecosystem: Host-associated > Plants > Roots > Rhizosphere ... | reverse complement strand
GCGCTGCTGCTCGGGGATGCGGAGTCGCGTCTGGAATCCGACGAGGTTCCACATCCGTCCCGTACGGTCCTCGCGTCGAAGCTGCACGACCGCGTGCGGCGTGCGTCCCGTTCGCGGGTCCTGCAGGCCCACGGGCTTGAGCGGGCCGAAGCGCAGCGTCTCGCGCCCGCGCGACGCCATCTCCTCGACGGGCATGCATCCCTCGAAGTACGGCACCTCGTCGAACGCGTGCCCCTGGTGCTGATCGGCGCTCGAGAGCGCCTCGATGAACGCCTCATACTCCTCAGCGGTCATCGGCGCGTTGAGATAGGCGCCTTCCTCGTCGGCTCCCTCCATCGTCTCTTTGCCGTAGCGAGACGCGCGGAAGACGATCGAGTGGTCGATCGAATCGTCGGAGACGACGGGCGCGATCGCGTCGTAGAACGCGAGCGACGTCGTCCCGAGCCGCTCGCGCAGCGACTCGGCGAGCGCGTCCGACGTGAGCGGCCCCGTCGCGATGAGCGCCGGACCGGCCGGCACGGTCGTCACTTCCTCACGCACGACGGTGACGTTCGGGTGCGCGAGGAGCCGCTCGGTCACCCCGGCGGCGAAGACGTCGCGATCGACCGCGAGCGCGCTCCCCGCCGCGATGCGCGCCTCGTCGGCGGCGGTGAGGATGAGCGAGCCGAGCTCGCGCAGCTCGGCCTTGAGGAGGCCGTGCGCCGTCGCGAGCTCGGTGCTCTTGAACGTGTTGGAGCAGACCAGCTCCGCGAGCCGGTCGGTGCGATGCGCCGCAGTGCCGCGCACCGGACGCATCTCATGCAGTCGAACCGCGTGGCCGCGCTGCGCAAGCTGCCAGGCGGCCTCGGAGCCCGCGAGCCCGCCGCCGACGATCGTGACGACGTCGGCGCGCGCGGCACCGGCACGATCAGGCAACGACCGCCTCCGGCGACGCCGCGGGCGCCTCCCACTCGTTGTGACACTTCATGCAGCGGCGGTACGCGCCGCGCGTCTTCGTCGACTTCGCTTCCGCGCCCACGAAGTTGCACTCGGGGCACGGCTCCGCGACTGGCTTGTCCCAGACGACGAAGTCGCAGTTGGGGTAGTTCGCGCAGCCGTAGAATGCCTTGCCACGCTTCTTGGAGCGACGCACCGCGACGTCCCCACCGCACTGCGGACACTTCACGCCGGTCGGCATGGAGCGCGTCCCGCGGCACTTGGGGAACTTGCTGCAGCCGAGGAACTCGCCCGAGCGACCCGTGCGCACGACCATCGGTGCGCCGCACTCGTGACACGTCTCGTTCGTCGGACGCGCGGCCTTGCGCTCACCCCGAAGTGGACGCGTGAACTTGCACGTCTTCGGGTGGTTCTCGCACGCCATGAACGGACCGAAGAAGCCGCCGCGCGGCACCAGCTTCCCGCCGCACTCCGGACACACTTCCTTCTCGAACTCCTTCAGGTCGTGCGCCTCGGCGATCAGTCCTTCCAGGTCCGCGTGCTTCACACGACTCTCGAAGGGGCCGTAGAAGTCGCGCAGCATCTCGCGCCAGTCGATCGACCCTTCCTCGACCTTGTCGAGATCGCTCTCCATGTGCGAGGTGAACTGCACGTTGAAGACGTCCGGCAGACTCTTCACCATGACGCGCTCGACCTGCTCACCAAGCTCGGTGGGGAAGAAGCGACGCTGCTCGAGATTGGCGTAGCGCCGGTCGGTGAGCGTCGAGATGATCGACGCGTACGTGGACGGGCGACCGATGCCGAGTCGCTCGAGCTCCTTCACGAGCGACGCTTCCGAGTAGCGCGGTGGCGGCTCGGTGAAGTGCTGCGATGGATCGATCTTCTTCATCGGGACGCGCTCCCCCTGCACCAGCACCGGCAGCGCCTGCTCGTCCTCGAGCGCCTTCGCGTCGCCGGCCTCGCGCGCCTCCTGATACAGCGCCTGATAGCCCGCGAACTTCGTGACGCTACCGGTCGCGCGGAATTGATACTTGCCGAGGTCGAAGTTGACCGTCGTGGTGTCGAATACCGCGGGCGCCATCTGCCCGGCCATGAAGCGCTTCCAGATCAGCTCGTACAGCTTGAACTGATCGTCCTTGAGATAGCGCCGCACCGCGTCCGGGCGACGCGTGGGATCGGTCGGGCGCACTGCTTCGTGCGCGTCCTGGGTGTTCTTCCCCTTGCCGTCGCCAAAGAGGCGTGGGCCGTCGGCGAGGAACTCCGCGCCGAAGAGCGTGCGCAGGTACGAGCGCGCCGCGTCCGCCGCGGATTCGGCGACGCGCGTCGAGTCGGTACGCATGTACGTGATGAGACCCACGGCACCTTCGGCGCCGAGCTCGATGCCCTCGTAGAGATCCTGCGCGAGACGCATCGTGCGCTTGGAGCCGAAGCCGAGCTTCTTGGCCGCTTCCTGCTGCAGCGTGCTCGTCGTGAACGGCGCCGGCGGATTCTTGCGCCGCTCGCGCCGCTTCACCTCGGTCACCGGGAAGGCACGCTTGCCGCCTTCGGTCGCCGAGCGCAGCACCTCGTCGACGATCCGCCGCGCGGTGTCGCCGTCGTGGATCTCCGGCTTCTTCCCTTCGATGTGGTGCAGTCGGGCGGTGAACTCCTGGCCGTCCTTCTCGAGCAGGGCTTCGATGGTCCAGTACTCGACCGGCTTGAACGCGCGGATCTCGCGCTCCCGCTCGACGATGAGCCGCAGCGCGACGGTCTGCACCCGTCCGGCCGAGATCCCCTTCTTCACCGTCTTCCAGAGCACAGGGCTCGCCTTGTAGCCCACGAGGCGATCGAGCACGCGACGCGCCTGCTGCGCTTCGACGAGGTTCTCGTTGATCGTCCCGGCGCGATCGATTGCGCCGCGCACCGCGTCCTTCGTGATCTCGTGGAAGAGGACGCGGCGAATGGGCGCGCCGCCCTTCCGCCTGATCTGCGATGCGACGTGCCACGCGATCGCCTCGCCCTCGCGATCAGGGTCGGTCGCGAGATAGATCTCGCGCGCGTCCTTCGCGGCGCTCTTGAGCTCCGCGAGCGTCTTCTCCTTCCCCGGGATCGTGACGTACTCCGGCTCGAAGCCGTTGTCGACGTCGATTCCCATCTTCTTCTCGGGGAGGTCGCGCACGTGCCCGATGGTCGCGCGCACCTTGTAGCCGCGGCCCAGGTACTTGCCGATCGTCTTCGCCTTGGCGGGGGACTCGACGATCACGAGCGCGGCGCCGGCACCGTCACCGGCGCCGTCGCTTCCCGTCGTTTCGTCGATCGCCTCTTCGGCGGCCGCCGAGCGCTTGCGCGCGCTCGCCGACTTCGCGGCGGTCTTGGTGGCCGCGCGCTTCGTCGCCGTGCGGGTCGCGCTCTTCGCTCCCGATGCTCCCGTCGTCTTTCGTGTCGCCATGTGCTGCGTCTTCTCCCTGCTGTTCGTTCCGATCTATGAGGACGGACGGCATCGCGCCGTCGCCACTATCGTCGTCGCGTCGTCCGCGGCGTCAGTGCATCGTTGCGGGCGCGGCGGTGCCGCCGCCCTCGTCCGCGTCACCCAGTGCGCCACGCAGGTCCGAGAGTGCGATCCGCCCCTCGAAGTGGGCCAGCACGCGGTCGATGAGCTGCTCGAGCTCCATCTGCTCGAGCACGCCTGCCCGGGTGAGCCCCATGAGGTACCCCCACGCCTCCGGCGTGAACCGGGCCCGCTCGTGCGGACCCAGCACGCGGATGGCGCGTGGCGTCGTGACTCCCTCGAATCCTTCGGTCATCTACTCCGTTCCTGTTGGTCGGTCGTCAGGAGCGAATCCCTGCTCCGCCGCGGAGACGAGCTGGAGCACCCGTGCGACCACCTCGCCACGTGCGACTCCGCCCGTCTCCACCGTCATCTCCGCCGCTTCCTCGTACGCCGCGCGCCGCTGGTCGTGCAAGGCGCTCAGCGCTGAAACGGCGTCACCGGACGCCAGGAGCGGACGCCGCGCGACCCCGCGCCCCATCCGCCGCACCGCCTCGTCCGGTGACACTCTAAGGTATATGATACGGGCCACGCCCCGCAAATGTGCCCGCGCCCGTTCATTTACTACCCATCCTCCGCCCGGCGCGATCACCAGCGGCTCATCCGAATCGGCAAGTCGTTGGCTTGCCGCGACTTCCGCGTCGCGAAACACCGCCTCGCCGTCCTCAGCGAATATCGCGGACACGCGCTTTCCGAACGACCGTTCTATCTCCGCATCCATATCCACGAAGCGTCTGCGGAGCTCCTTCGCGACCGCGCGCCCGATCGTCGTCTTCCCCACACCTGGGAGCCCGACCAGGATCAGGTGTTGAGCGGCGCGTCGCACGCGGGCGCCCGGATCAGCCTCCGACACGCGATTCGGCGTCACGCTCCGCCAGATACCGGAGATAGCCGTCGCGGTTCCGCTGGATCTCACCGAGTGAGTCGCCGCCGAACTTCTCCAGGACCGCGCGGGCCAGGACGAACGCCGTCATTGCTTCGGCGATGACCCCCATGGCCGGGACGGCGGTGACGTCGCTCCGCTCGACCGTCGAGGCCGCCGACTCGCGAGTGGTGATGTCGATGGAGCCGAGTGGACGCATGAGCGTGCTGATCGGCTTCATGGCGACGCGGAGGAGGAGCGGCTCGCCGGTGGTGATGCCGCCCTCGAGGCCGCCGGCGTTGTTGCTGCGGCGCCGAACTCGTCCGGTCCGAATCATCGCCTCGTCGGTATCGATCTCGTCGTGCACGGCCGAGCCTGGTCGACGCGCGGCCTCGAAGCCGATCCCGATCTCGACGCCCTTCACCGCCTGGATCGACATGAGCGCCTGCGCGAGCTGCCCGTCGAGCTTGGTTTCCCAACTGACGTGGCTGCCGAGCCCGACCGGGAGGCCAGCGACGACGATCTCGCAGACGCCGCCGAGCGTGTCGCCGTCGCGCTTGGCGCGATCGATCCGCTCGATGACGCGTGCCTCAGCGTCGGGATCGAGCATGCGCACCTGCGACGCGTCCGCCGCGACGTTGAGGTCGTCCGGGAGCGAATCGGGGCGCGCCGCGGTGACGCCACCGATTTCGGTGACGTGACTTCCGATGTGGATGTCGAGCTCGCGCAGGAGAGTCCGACACACCGCGCCTGCGGCGACGCGCATCGTCGTCTCGCGCGCGGAGGCGCGTTCGAGGATGTCGCGTGCGTCGGCGCGATCGTACTTGAGCATCCCCGCCAGGTCGGCGTGCCCCGGGCGCGGCCGCGTCACCGCGCGCTTGCGCAGTGCCGGGTCACCGTCGACCGGCGCGGGGCTCATGATCTCTTCCCAGTTGCGCCAGTCGCGGTTGCGCACGACCATCGCGATCGGGGAGCCCATCGTCTCGCCGGCGCGCACCCCGCTGAGGAGCTCGACCGTGTCCGTCTCGATCTGCATGCGCCGACCGCGTCCGTATCCCTGCTGCCGTCGCGCGAGCTGCGCATTCACGTCTTCAGCGCGGAGCGGGACGCCGGCCGGCATCCCTTCGAGGATGGCGACGAGCGCCGCACCGTGTGACTCGCCGGCCGTGGTGAATCGGAGCATGGTCGGACAATAATAACCCGAGTGCTCGGTGCCGCTCGCATCGTCGGCAGCCACGCATCATCGGAACATCACGAGGGCGAATGGCGCAGCGGGCCGGACGATGGTTCGTCCGGCCCGCTGCGATGTCACTGGTCGCGTTCGACGCCGATCACGGCGGACACTGGTTGCTGTACGTGTCCGGGAGCGTGACGATGACCACACCCTTCGCCGTGGCACCGACCAGGATGATCTGACCGGTCGTCGGGCGGATGGCCGCCTTGATCGGTCCGATGATGGGCGACTTCACCGGGATGGTGGTGACGCGCCGGTAGTAGTGGTTCTCGTACACCTCGATCACCGGCTCCGTGGAGGCGGAGAAGAGATAGCACGAGTTCCGCGGCGTGCCGATGCCGTCGCCCGCGTTCGCGGGGTGGAAGTCGAACCCAGGATTCCCCGACGTGGACGTCTGCATCGTTCCCTGCAGGCGCAGCGTCGTGTCGAGCAGGTAGATGGAGTCGGCGCGGACGGCGCTGAGCGCACCGTCGAAGTTGATGCCGACGCCGGCCACGCGAGCGCTCGTGTTCGCGATGAAGTCCGTCACATCCTGCGCTCGGCTCACGCCCGAGTCGATCACTGGAACCGAGAGCGTGCGCACGATGTTGTCCGAGTACGGCGCGCTCGACCGCATCCCAGGCACGGCATCGTACCCGACCACTCGGCTGTTGTACGCGGGGCCGCCCTCACCCATGATCGCGCGACGGAAGTTCCCCGAGTTGCGAACGTAGGTCGTGTCGCGGAAGGCCATCTTGCTGATGTCCACGACGACGGAGTAGTAGACCGAGTCGATCGCCTTGTGATCGGCCGTATCCTTCGGGATGTGCGGCTTGGTCGCGATCTGATACGGCGGGACCAGCACCGAGTCGCTCCCGGTGCACGTGCGGCCGCCGTTCGGCGTGTCGCTGCACGCCGCGTATCGGTCGACCTCGAGCGTGTCGGAGCGGCCCGTCGCCTGGTTCATGGCCTGCTCGAAGAAGAAGTGCGACGTCTTCCGCGTCAGGTTCTCCCAGCGGACGGTTCCCTGATTCGGGAACGGCGAGCTCTGGCCGGCCGTCGGCGTCGTCGAGTACACGGCGATGACGTCGCCGCACTTCATCGGATCGAGCTGACTCGGACGGCACGTCGCGCCGATGTACTGCGGACGATCGCTGAAGTCGTAGCACGTCTTCTGCTGCAGCGTTCCCGACGACGTCGTCGAGTTCACCGTGGTGATCGTGCAGGGGATGATGTTCGGCAGCGGGTACGTGTACACCTCGCGTCCTTCCGGCGACGTCGGGATGACGCCGCGGGCCGCCGCGCTGATGTCCACGTAGCCGATCGACGTCCCGCCCGAGTTGGCGACGAGAAGCGTGTCGCCGTACGACTGCGTCGCGTTGCCGTAGCGGTCGTGCGGCCACACCGCGATGCCCCACGGGCGCGACCCGACCGAGATCGCCGGCTTGAACGACGAGTCGCTCAGCGCGAAGACGTCGATCTCGTCACGCAGGATGTTGGTGAGATACAGGCGATCGTGATTCGGATGGTAGTACGCATCCGCGATGAGACCGCCGTTCGGAAGCGCGCGCGTGACGCCGGCAACCACGGTCAGCGTGTCGATGCGATCCTGCCCGTTCGCCAGCTTCGCGTAGCCCGTGACGCCCGTTGCCGTGACACCGAACGACTTCACGTAGATCGTGAGCGGGAACGGCGGCGCGAGGGTGGACGGAATCTGCAGCGTGAAGGTGTGCTGCTGCGTCGTGAACTTGGGATCCGACGCGTACGTGTTGGTGAGCACGGCGGCGCCCGTGGGCTGCGTGCGAATCTCGTAGCCGAGCTGCGAGATGCCGGCCCCGGTGGTGTCCGTCGCGGAGACGAAGAGCGTGTCGTTCACCTCGACGCGCTTCTCCGAGCCGAACGTGACGACCGGCGGCACCTTGGCGTTCGACGCTGCCTGGACCTTGAGCGTGATCGGCGAGCCGAGCCCACGGTTGCCGAGCGAATCGCGCAGGAACGGCGTGAGCGTCAGCGTGCCGCTCGTCACCGAAGCCGGGATCGCGATGGTGTCGAGCACCGCGAGCGAGTCCTTGAGCGGGCTCGAGAAGCTCGTCGAGTCGGCGCTGGAGAACGCACCGGTAGCGAGATAGCCGAGCCACTGGACCTTCACCTTGCTCGTTCCGCTGATCGAGATGATGATCGACTTCCCGATGATGGCGGTCGACCCGGTCGCGGGGCTCGTGATCGCGACGCTGGCCGGCGCGAGATTGCCGGTCGCGAGGCGCAGCGTGTCGGGCGTGGAGCGGTTCCCCGCTCCATCGTACACGGTGCCGATGACGGTGACCGGCGTCCCCGCGGGGACGCTGCGCGGCACCGACAGCGTCAGCGGCACGTCGATGTTGGTGACGGCGCTCGTGAACACCGTATCGTACGTCGCGGTGATGCCACCCGACGCATCGATGTGGATGCGCTTGATGCCGAGGTTGTCCTTGGCGTTCGCGTGGAAGGCGAGGACCGAGTCGACGGTGCTCGTCGTGGAGACGAGCGACAGCGTCGGCGCCATCTGGTCGACGAGCGTCCCGGTTCCGGTCGCGTCGCTGCAGGCGATCGCGCCGATGACCACGGCGACGGCGGCCGCGCTCACCAGCGCGGCCCCGCGACGCCCCGTCCGGGGCAGGTGCTTGATGCGTGCGATCATGTATTACTCCGTGCGGGGACGGACGCGCTCGCCGTCGTCGATCACGTGCGGCGTGATCAGGATGAGGAGGTCACGCTTCTCCTCGGACTTGTTGGTCGTGCCGAACAGCTTTCCGATCATCGGGAGGTCGACCAGCACCGGGATGCCGCTCTTGTTCTGCGACACCTGCGTCACGGTGAGGCCACCGATGACCGCCGTCTGCCCGTCGGAGACGAGGAGCCGGTTGTCGGCGCTCTGCTTGTTGAAGACGTAGCCGATGTCGGAGCCGGCGATCTGCGCATCCGAGTTCTCGGCGTGCACGTCGAGCAGCACCTGCCGGTTGTTCGTGATGTGCGGCGTGACCTTGAGGATGATGCCGACAGGCTTGAAGCTGACCGTCGCGCGCGGCACCGCGCCGCTGGCCGCACCGCCGACTTCCTGCGTGCTCGCGTCGAGGACGCGGACCGGGATGTCCTGCCCGACCTGGATCTGCGCTTCCTTGTTGTCGACGGTCACGATGCTCGGCTCCGCCTGGAGATCGGCGAGCCGGACTTCCTGCAGCGCGTCGAGGAAGCTCGTGAGCGAGAACTTTCCGATCGCGGCCGAGTAGATCAGCGAGAGCGCCGGCGAGGTGACGCGGTTGTTCGCGTTCGCGATGCCCGAGAGCGTGTTGCCGCCGAGCAGGATCTTGTTGCCGGTGAACGGCGTGCCGCCGCCCATCGCGTCAGGGACGCCGTCGCCGTTCGTGTCGACCGGCTTGAGCGTGCTCGGATCCGTGCGCTGGACGAGCTGCGAGAAGAACTGGTTCTGCGTCCCCAGGTCGTACGAGAGACCGAGGTTCTCGATGTTCGTGCGATCGACGAAGATGATCTTCGCCTTGATCGCCACCTGCGGCGTGCGGACGTCGAGCCGCTGCACGTAGTTGATGATGCTCCCGATCCGCGACGGCGTCTCGGTGACGATGAGCGTGTTGGTTCCCGGGTTCGCGGCGACCGCGCCGCGCGTCACGCACGTCGCGCCGAAGCTCGGCGTTCCCTGCGCGTTCGCACCCGCGACCGAAGCACCGCCAGCGGCGCTCGACGCACCGACCATGCAGTCCTTCGCGAGGAGCTTGGTGACGACCGGGACGAGCGAATCGGCCTTGGCGTAGTTGATCGGGATGAGCTGCGTGACGAGCGGCTCGAGCGCCTGGCGCGCCTGCACGTTCGCGTAGCTGTCCACGGTGATGATGCCCGTGACCGGATCCTCGGTCGCGGCGAGCCCCTGCCCCTGCAGGATCGCGCGCAGCGCGACATCCCAGGGCTGGTTGCGGATCTCGGCCGTGACCGTGCCGCTCACGTCCTTACCGACGACGATGGTGCGTCCCGAGAAGGTCGCGAAGGCCGCGATGACGTCGCGGATGTCCGCGTCCTGATAGGTGACCGTGATGCGCGGCTGCGTGGACTGCTGCATCGCCGCGCCGTAGAGCGGCTGGCTCACCAGCGTCGCGCGGCTCGCGCGCGGTGCCGGCGCACTGACGGCGTCGCCGTCGTCACTCGCGCTGGACGCGTCGTCGGACGCGGCGCCCCGCCACGCGGAGAACTGCCGCGGCGGGCCACCGAAGGAGATGCGGACTTCCTTGGCGCCGCGCGTGATCGCGTACGGATGGACCTCGTCGAGCTGGATCACCAGCCGGACGACGTCGTTGCTGAACTGGGAGACGCGGATGTCGGTGACGCCACCACGCGGCGCGCGATCGTACGACGGCGTCGGACCGTCGAGCTGCGCGCCCTTGAGGTCGACGACCACGCGATACGGGGCGTCGAGGGTGAAGTCCTGCACCTCGACCGGCGCCTGCAGCGCGACGACGACGTCGGCGCGTCCCGACGCCGGGACGACGCTCACCGCCGTCACCGCCGGCGGCGCAGCGATCGTCGCGGGCATGCGGGACGGCGCGGGCGCCGCCACGAAGGCCGCAAGTGTAATCAAGGGGAGCTTCATGGTTTCCTCATGGACGTGGAATCACCCATCGACAGCGTTTCCTGCCTGCCGTAGCCGAACTCTTCGAGCGCGAAGGTGACGGACTTCGGATCGATGCGCACCACGCGCATGCGTCCAAGTGTCGACCCCACCTTCACGCGGTACTGCTCCTTTGTCCCCAGATCACGCAGCACCGCGACCGAGCCGCTTCCGCTCGCGTCGTACGCGACGGTGGTGAGGCGCAGGTCGGTGATGAGGGGACGGATCTCGCTGCTCGTGATGAGCGAGACGAAGGGGTCGCGACGACCGGCCGGATCGTACCGGAAGACCTCGCGATTGAACGTGATGACGCGCGCGGTGTCGACGCCGGTCGCGCGGCGCGCCGGCCTCGCGCCCTGCGCGTGCGCCGAAGCGGACATCCCGAGCGTCGCGAAGACTGCGGCGACGCCGAGCGCGCGATGGAAGGTGCGGCGGATCATCGATTCTCCTTGCCCGGGACGAACGGTGTCGTCCGCGCGACGTACGTCTGGAGCTGGAAGGTCGCATCGAGAAGCGACTCGCCCGGCTTCTGCTGCTTGGCCCCCGGCGAACCCGCCGGATGCGGCTTCAGCTCGAGCCCCACCGGCGCCATGATGCGATCCAGCGAGCCGACGTTGGTCAGGAACTCGGCGAGCTCGTGGTAGCCGCCCATCACCGACACCTTGTAGCGGTACGTGTCGAACTGGTCGCCCTGGATTACCGGAACCGGCTCGACCGAGGCGAGATCCAGCCCCACGCGCCGCGCGGCGGTGGACGTCTCCTCGAGGAGCGCCGGGACCTCGTTCGTCGTCG
>Ga0070714_100004070_pt1 | contig 10987 bp, 14 predicted proteins | sample LARL83metaG_FD_65450 | JGI IMG/M metagenome (GOLD analysis project Ga0070714, IMG submission 65450) | Corn, switchgrass and miscanthus rhizosphere microbial communities from Kellogg Biological Station, Michigan, USA - LAR L8-3 metaG | ecosystem: Host-associated > Plants > Roots > Rhizosphere ... | reverse complement strand
GACTCGGGATAGCGCGGCATCGGATCCGGGAGCTGGATCTTCTGGCTGAAGATCCCCTCGATGATCTCCTGATACCGCTGGGCCTCCAGGAGGTGCCCGCCAACGCCGGTCTGCTCGCCCAGCCACTCCCAGGCGCCCGCCATCTCCTCGCCCTTGACGCTGGCGATGAACCAGAGCAGACCACCCTGGGCCCCACAGCTGAGGCAATTGAAGGTCAGGCGCTGATAGTTGAGGCTGGCCGACGGCTTCTGGTCGCCGTTGCGGTGCGCACCGAAGGGCAGTGGACAGCTATGGATGATCTCGCCGCGCGCCGTCGGCGGCCGGATGTTCCGCGCGCCGATGTCGGCCAGCAGGTCCTGGCACAGCTGGAGCTTGGTGTTGTCGTCGAGCAGGGCGGCCTCGAAGAAGCCGCCGCCGGTGCTCGTGGTGGCCTTCTTGGCGGTCGCTCCGCCACGCGCGAAGCTAGGCATCCTGGCCTCCCCGCGCACCGTGCCAAGCCAGGATCTCCGCCTTGCGCTCGGGCAGCCACCCCGGCTCTTTGACACCTCGGGAGGTCGAGAGGAAGATGTCCGGCGCGGGGAAGTCCGGATGGCGCTCTCGCCACTTCGACACTGCCGAGCGGCTGACCCCGCACCAGCTGGCGACCGTGCTGGCGCCCACGTACGTCTTCGTCACGCCGCCGCCACCTCCCGCTGCACGCGGAGGTCGCCGACGCCCAGGCGCCAGGTCATCTCCCAGTCCTTCGGCGGCACGCGGCGGGCCTTGAGGGTCTGCCAGAGCGCGCCATCCTCGTTGGTCTCGGTGATCTGGCGGATGACCGAGAAAACGAAGTCGGCCGTGCGCTCGATCTCGGAGGACTCGGCGAGGTCGTCCATGACGTACCGACCGGTCTTGCGGGCGCGCTCCTGACCGTCGCGCTTGATCTGGGCCAGCAGCAGCAAGGGCAGCTTCTCGCGACCCTCGGTGATCAGCGACTTGAACTCGCGGACGATCTTGGCCACGTCTTCGTTGCGCTTGTACGAGCGGGACCCCTGGACCTCTTCGACATGCGAGACCTGATCGATGATTACCGACTCGGCGCCGTAGACACGGGCGCGATGGATCAGGGCTACCGGCGAGCGGTCGCCCGCGTCCGGCTGGATGATGACGGGCGCGTGCTCGGTCTCCTGGATGCGCTGCTTCATGGTGTGGAAGCGGATCAAGCCGCCCTCGTCCACGGTGGCGCGCTGCCACTTCTCGTAGGCGATCCCAGCCATCATGCAGGCCATCCGGTCGATGGTCATCTCGACCGTGTTCTCCAGAGTGATCAGCACGGTCCGGCGCCCCCGGCGCCACTCAGCCAGCGCTGCCTTGAGCGACAACCAGCTCTTCCCGGCCCCCGCATAGGCGGAGAAGATCGCCAGCTCGCCGTCCTTGATCCCCATGGTGTGGGCGTCGATCTCGTCCAGGCCGAAGGTCAGCCCGGAGACATGGTTGCGGGCGGTCGCGCGCTCCTGGTACTGCATCCAGGCCTCGTCCAGCCCGATGTCGAGCGGGACTTCCTGGTGGTGGCTGGTCAGCTGCGCGGCGAGTGCGTGCAGCTCTCCGGCCATGTGCTTGACCACAGAGACCTTGTCCGGCGGGGCGGCGTTGAACACGTCGTTGCCGAGCCGGATGCCGAACTGCTGGACCTGGACGGTGGCGAACTGGCTGCGCAGCTCGGCGACGGCCCACTCGATCGAGTCGGTCTCGTACTCATCGTCGATCGTCAGCTCACGGTCGGCCATGAGCTTGCCCCAGGTCTCCAGGATTCCGTCCCGGGTGGGGGCCACGGTGCGCCCGGCCTGGAAGTAGAACTTCAAGACCCAGCCGACGATGTCCCGGGCCAGTTCGGTCGGGATGACCTCGCGGTTGGCCTCGGCGGTGAAGCCCTCCCGGACCAGGAAGTCCAGCGACTCCTTGCTGGTCAGGTGGGCGAAAAGGACACTCTCGGGGAGGTTCATTGCGGCTCCGGTGCGCCAGGTGAACGATCAAGGGGTGCGGAGATCATACGGCCCCCGCTGGTCAAGCGGGGGCCGATGATCACGCGTTCAGAGCTGCGCGGCGATCTTCATGGCGAAGACCGGGTCCGAGGCCTTCTCAAAGCGGGCGACGCTCACCGGCGCGCCGAGCCAGAACCCCTCGGCCTGCTCGAAGGCGTGCCGGGCGATCGGGAGCGCCAGCTCCTCCCAGCGGGCGTAGAAGGCCATGAAGGTCGTGTTCTCCCGGCGGGGCTCGCGCGGGAAGGGGCCGTGGATGGCCTCGATCCGCTCCACCACGTAGTCGCGCAGCAGCTCCCACTCCAGGGTGGAGGCGATCGGCGGCACGTGGAAGGACGGGATGCCGGGCTTGGTCTCCGGCTGCGGTGCAGGAGCGGGCAGCGGGGTCACCGTCACCTTCTCCTGCACCACCGGAACCTCGTCCCGATGCTCCTGGACCGGCTTGTCCTTGGTGAGCTGCCGGTTCAGATCGGTGAAGTTCAGCACTGGTCTTCCTCTCGCGGTAAATTCTGACATCTGCCCAGGTCAGAGCAGTTTTTACGAACGTCCACTCAGGACGTTCCGGGCGACCCACGTCCGAAAGGGGAACACGATCTCCTCCATCTCGCGACGGAGGGGTTCCTGATCGTAGGTCCTCTCGATGTGGATCTCCAGCACCGGTGCGTCGCGGCGGTTCACCAGGATCTGGCGCAGCGCCTCGGCGTCCGGTTGGAGGATGAACCAGCACTCGGCGTCCACACCGGCCAGATAGCCGGTCACCCGATCCTCGTCGCCGTAGCGGACGAAGGCGGTGACCCTCTGGCCGAGTTTCACGCTCCGGGCCACCTGCGTCAGCGTCAGCGGATGACGCTTGCGCGGGCTCTCCCTCTGCGTGTCGGTCGGCGTGCTGGGCACTTGGTCCTCCTGGTGTCCTCCCTGGGGGCACACATTGGTCGTGACCCCGGGCTGATAGGCAGGGTCGGTCAGGCCCTCCCTTCCGCCGCGCGCGGGCGCAGGGTGCGGCCCGGCGTGACCGGCTTGGTCCAGAGGGCGTTGCGGCGATACCGCGTCCGGATCTCCACCAGCTCCAGCTCGGCCAGAAAACGGTCCAGCTGCTCATCGGCGGGGTTGCCGTACTCGGCGAGCCGGGTGAGCGGCGGCGCGGGCAGGGCGACCACGGAATGGGTCTGGAGATCCATCAGGCGGAAGTTTTTCTCGATCCGGTCCAGCTGTTCGGGGAAGCGCTCCGCCACCGCTTCGGAGAGGTTCCAGTCGTGCTCGCGCAGCATCTTGACGGCCTTCTTCGGCCCGATGCCCCGGATCCCCTCGATGTTGTCGGAGACGTCTCCGGTGAGCGCGGCCACCAGCGGCCAGCGCTCCGCCTCGAAGCCGTTGACCTCGGCAAATCGGTTGTCGTCCCAGGGTTCGGGGTCGCCGAAACGATGGGCGACGGTCGGCACACCGTAGGGGTTGATGCCGAGCAGCTGGAGCAGATCCTTGTCGCCGGAGGCGATGATGATCGTGTCCATGCCGGAACCCTCGATCGCCCACCACCAGGCAGCGATAAGGTCATCGGCCTCGTGCACGGGATCCAGGTGACTGTGGATCCCGGCGAAGTAGGTGAAGCGCTGCATCAGCCCGAAAGCGTCATCGCGGCGCAGCTCCTGCGGGGCATCCTTGCGGTTCGCTTTGTAACTTGGGAGCAGCGCGCGCCGAAACACCGACTGTCCATCCCAGGCGATGGCGATGTGCGAGGGCTCCATCTCGGCGATCAGCTTGGCCAGCGCGTTGATGTAGATCATCACGGCCGCCGTCGGCACGCCGTCGGCATTGGTCAGCGTGCTGGCGCTCCAGGACGCGTGAAGCGCCCTCATGGCCAGGTTGTTGCCGTCCACCAGCAGGTAGCGGTTCACGGGGTCTCGCTCTCGGGTCGGGCCATTCCGGCCAGCATCTTCAGGGCAACGTGGTTGGACAGCCCGCGCCAGATCTGCCCGGCGGCGGCGCGGCGCTGCGGCGCGGTGCTGGGCAGCTCCTCGGTGGCGTTCAGCTGTTCCAGGAGCAGCTCGACGGCACGGCTCATCTCCTCGTCCACGATGTCCCGGGGGTTCACCCGGGGACCGTGCTGGCTGCCACTGATGTGCTCGCAGGCCTCGCAGAGCACCATGCCGTCACCGCGCAGGCATTCGTGGGTGGCCGTACGTGCCCGGCAGCCGTTGCATGTCAGCCCTTCGTGGGGCTCGCAGCGGTCGAAGGTGAAGGCTCGCGGCGTGACGCACATCGAGCCGTCAGCCAGCCCGAATCCGCAGATCGCAACGTCGGTCACGAGGCCTCCTGGCCGAGACGCAGCAGTTCGGCGCGCCGGATGGCCGTCGCCGCTTCACTGATTGCGCGCTCGACCTCCAAGTCACCCAGGTCCGGCTCCCGCCCGGCATCCATCTCCTCCAGCCGCTCCATGACCCGGGTGACCACCTGGCGCCGCACCATGAGGGCGCCGTTCCAGTGCCCTTGGAGGAAGCCGGTGTCGCCGATCTCGTAGAGGTGCTGGATGGCCGAGGACTTGATCATCCGGATGACCATCGTGAACTGGAGCGGGGAGATCTTGCCGTCCTCCAGCAGCAGGTGCGCGAAGTCCTCGATCTGGTGCAGGCCGAACCGGCGATGCCCGCTCTTGGTCTTGCCGGGCTCGAACCAGGCCGCGCGCTCCCAGAGCCGCTTGCGCAGCCAGATCGCCGAGAGGCCGAAGAAAACCTCGGAGACCTGCTGCACGGTGAAGGTTGGCAGGCCGCCCTTCTCCCGGAACATCTCCTCGGTGACCCAGCGGTCACGGTCCGGCGGCGTCAGCACCCCCTCGCCGTTGATCACGAAGGGCTCGATCGGGTATTCCATCTCTTCTCCAGGTCACGGGGGATGGCGAGGAGCCCGGTCACCGTGTGCGGCGCCGGGCTCCTCGTGCTGATCAGCGGTCGCGCAGCCAGAAGGACGCGCTGGACTTGCCGATCTCCGTGGCCTCGGCCAGGACGTCGGCGCGGTCGGCGTTCTTGCTCAGCCACGCCATGACGCGGTCCTCGTCGACCACCCGGATCTGTCGGGTGAGGGCCAGGAAGTCCTCCTGGCCGAGCTTCTCGTCCTCGACGAGGGCCCGCAGCGCCTCCAGCGGAAGCTGGACCTTGCCGCCGGAGACCTCGCGGGTGAGGATCTTGCGCAGACCCTCGACGGCCGCCGACTCGCGGTCGTCCACGATCGCCCAGCCCTCCTTGGTGAACTGGGTCTCGTCGGTGATCTTGCCGTCGTGCTCGGCCACCGCGTCGAAGTGGTTGAACGCCGCCGCCTTGATCTGGTTGCGGGCGCGGTCGAGCCCCTTCAGGGCGGTCTGGAGCGCCTCGTAGGTGCGGGTGACCTCCTCCAGCTCGGGAGTGGTCAGCATCCGGCGGTGCTTCGGCAGCTCCAGGGCGGCGAGCAGGCCCGCCACCTTCTCGATCGCGTCCCAGGCGTCCTCGTTCAGGCTGGGGTCCTGCGGGATCGGGGTCTCGGCCAGGGTGACCTTGCTCGCCTCCGGCCGCGTCGCGCGCAGCACGTCGGACACGCTGACCTTCGCCCGGGAGAGGGCCTTGCGGACGCGTCCGCCGACGGTCGGGGTGGGGACGATTTCGGTCTCGGACATGCAGCGCCTCCTGTGCGGCGGGTGGTGAAACGACTTCGGTGTGTCGATGCCGGATCAGAATATCGCACCCGGCTCAGGATTTCAACCCTTTCGTCCAAACCCCAGGAGAAGACGGCGCTCATCAGCGGAAACGTACCCGTCCTCGATCATGCCGCCGACGAGATGATCGTGATCCTTGTTGCGCTGCAACATCTTCCGGGCGATCGGCTCTTCCACGGTGCCCTCGGCGATGCAGGTATAGCAGCTCACGGAGGCCCGCGTGGAGCTGATCCGGTGGACGCGGTTGATCCGTTGGGTCCGGCGCGCGTAGGTGCGCGCGCTCTCGTACTCGAAGACGTACCCGGCGTTCTGGAGGTTGAGGCCCTGACTGGCGGCGTCGGAGGCCAGCAGAATCTCCGCATTGCCGGAGGTGAAGGTGTTCTTCGCCTGCTCGTTCTGGGCCAGGTTCTGCCCGCCGTGGTACTCGGCCACGGTGAACCCGGCGCCGCGCAGATCGTCACCGACGCAGCGGAGCACCGACCGGCCGAAGAAGCTGAAGACGATGACCTGCTCGCCCTGGCCCTTGATCAGCGGCTTGAACCGCTGGATCAGCTCGATGGACTTCGTGCTCGGGACCTCCAGTAGCCGATCGCGTCCGACGATGTCGACGATCATCTTCGAGAGATCGTTGTGCGCGTAGAGGTGGCTGGCCGGGTGCCCCGCGCTCATCCGCAGGATCGTCAGGGCCAGGTCTTCGTACTTCGGTGGCACGCCGTCGCCGTCGAAGAGCATCTCCTGCACCGCACGGTAGAACTGCCGGTGCTCAGGCTCCAGCGGCAGCCACAGGGCCTTCTCGATCTGCTTCGGGAACTGCTCGATCACGTCCGGGTCGGTCTTGTGCTTGATCAGGCAGATCGGCCGGAAGTGATCGCCGAATCGCTCGCTGGCGCCGGGCTTGTAGACGTAGCGCTGGTAGATGTCCCGGCCGCTGGTGAAGACCTTCTCGAACTCGCCCACGGTCAGCGAGCGAGCGGGAGCGAGCAGGCGGCCGATGTTGTAGGTGTCCTCGATGTCCCGCTCGATCGGCGTGGCCGTCAGGCCCATGGCTCGCTGCCACGCGGTCTTGCGCGTCTCCTTGAGCACGTAGTCGAAGGCCTTGTGCCGCTGGGATCCCCGACCCTTCAGCGCGGTGATCTCATCGAAGCCCCATAGGCTCCGGCGCCCACGCAGACCCAGGGTGTCCATCAGCGGGCCGTCGAAGGCCTTCTTGGACTTTCGACCCGGAACATCCTTGTAGGTCACCAGATCGGTGCGCAGGGTGTCGTATGTGGAGATCAGGACGTGCGGCGATCCGGCTTTCTCCAGCCGCTTCTGTCGTCCCTGCCCGTGGTAGACGTGAACGTCCAGAGTAGTGAACCGCTCGAAGTCGTCACGCCAGTCGATGATCTTGTTCTTCTCGGCCACCACGATGACCTGATCGATCTGGCCGTCCTCGAACAGCAGCGCCGCGAGCGCCATGAGGTAGATGGTCTTGCCGAGTCCCGTGTCCCAGACGATCGCCAGGCCCTGCTCACCGCCGGGGTTGGTGCGCAGATACCCCTCGGCGACGTGCTGAGCCTGAAAACGGAAGAGACCACGCGGAGAGTGGAAGTTCCCGCCGCCGGGCAGGACCCGCGCGGGGATGAACGCGGGTACCGCCTCGGCGGCGGTCACGCCGATACCTCCGTCGGCAAACTCAGCTGCACCCGGATTTCGAAGGGACGATCCGTAGCTTCGAAGGGGCCGTACGTACGCACGTACTGCCCTCGGCACAGCAGGGTGGCGTAACCACCGGTGGTGTGCGGGAAGTCGCCGGTGAAGATCACGCCCAGTTCATCGATCTCGCGTCGAACGGGAACGATCATCCCGGTCAGCTCCAGGGACCAAGGACCGACGTCGTGGACGGCCATTTCGAGGGCGCGAGTTGCCGCGACCGCCCGGGAAACCACAAGGTCGATCGACATGGCTGGGTCGCCCTTCGTTCACGCCAATACGCACTCATTGTCGCAGGTCGTGACGATTAGCTCAACAAAAAGAGCCGAATAGCTCTGCTTTTTCCGCCCTTTGGAGGAGGAAGGGTTGGATTTTGCAGTCGCGAAGTCCTCTCCGCGAGCAGCGGATACCCCGAACGCAGTCGAGCCACCCTCCGGTGTGGAGGGTGGCTCGACTTCCCCTGATCGTCGACCGCTACAACCGACGTTCGCGAAAGGATCTTAGCGGTCGACCGGCTGCATCGAGGCCACCGTCTGCTTGGCGGGAGCCGCGAAGACCTGGGTCCGCAGGTACCAGGCCACCCCGGCCTCCACGAGCACCATGGCGCCCGCCTGGACCTCCGGGCTGATGTGGAACCGCAGCGCCAGGGCGAGCGCGATCAGGGCCTTCAGCAGACCGGCCACGACCGGCGCCGCCTTCTCCTTGGACACGGCCAACGCCGTGAGGAAGCCGAAGAGGGCGGTGACCACCGCCATGATCGCGCCGTTCAGGTCGGCGGACACGTGCAGGATCGGCGTGAGGAAGACCAGCACGCCGGAGATGAGCTGAAGCCACTGCGCGGGTTCGCGCCCGAACCAGGTGATGGTGGGCGCGGGGTCGACGGTCGTCATGATCGATTTCTCCTTGTCAGCGGAACGAGAGGCTGCCGGAACGCTCGGGGTGGGCCTGGCCGTCGGCGGACAGCTCCGGGGTGGCGTAGCTCCAGATGATCGAGCCCATGGTGGCGCCCGCCCGGTCGATGTTCCACGGCCGCAGCCGGTCGACGCGGAAGCCCTCGGGCGCCTCGTAGGACCACTTGTAGTCGAAGTCGGTGCTGCCACCCGGGAAGTTGTCCCCGGCCAGCCAGACCTTGTGCACGACCAGGTAGTCCAGCGGGCAGTTGACCCGGATCTGGGTGGCCCCGGCGGGGATTTCGAACGAGGCGCTCTGGTAGGCGCCCGCCTGGAGTTTCATGGTGATCTCCTCGTCGTCCAGGAGGTGGAGGCCGCCGGTCGGCGCGGAGCCGCCGCCACTGCCGCCACCGGAAGCGTTGAAGGGGTTGAGGATCAGGACCCGGTCGGTGGAGATGCCGCCGACCCTCGGCTGGGTCGTGTTGTCCTGCCAGCCGTTGACCCACGAGCGCACCGCCGCGCGGGCGCCACACTGAACCGCGAAGTCCACGTGCCCGCGCGCGGCGTCGATGGCGTCGGCGAAGCCGTAGCCGCCCGCCACGGACCGGCCCAGCACGCTCACCGCGCCGTCGAGGTAGTCCTGCCAGACGCGCGCGGTGATGGTGGTGAGGCCCTTGCTGGTGAACCAGCGGTCACAGCAGAACAGGATCTTGCCGTGCCAGCCGAGGTAGTTCGCGCCCGCCTGGGCCCGCCGGGCATTGGCCTGCCCGGCGGCGTAGCCGCCCAGCGGATCGTTGACCCCGACCTCCATGTACATCGCGTCCATGGCGATGCCCGCCGCCCGCAAGCTGGCGTACTCGGCCTTGGTGATGTGCTTGGTGCGCACCAGCTGCGGGTTGGTGATGTCGTCGATGTAACGGATCGCGCCGGTGGCGTGCTCGCCCTGCGGTCCGACCGGCGTCCGGGCGATGGTGGCCCCGTCCAGCTGCGTGGCGCTGTAGTCGATGTACCAGGTGCCAGTCATCACTGCCCCTTGGCGGTGAGCCACGTGCGCAACGCCTCGGCGACGACGTGGGTCTGCCCGTAGTGGTGCTGGTTCACCCACGGCCGAAGATGCGCCACCAGAGCCCGGTCAGCATCGTCCACAGACGGCGGAACAGGCTGGGGAGGTCCGTCGGGAGTGGGCTGGGGGTCGACGCTGGGAAAGGGGCGGCCCGTGAGTTCCGTGTAGGCCGTCTCCAGGGCTTGCTTGTCCACCCCCTGCTCGAACTGGGTGGTGCCGACGTTCTCGCGCCAGATGACGCCCCAGACCTCTTCGGTCTGGTGGCTCCAGAAGCTCGGCGTGGTCTCGTACTTCTCGGCCCAGGAGATGATCTCCGGGTTCGGGTCGTAGCCGCCACCGAAGACGGCGTGGCCGCCCCACTCGGCGGAGCGCTTGTAGTCCCAGATGACCTGCTGGCTCTGCTGGGCAGTCAGCAGGTTCACACCGACCAGGACGCCACCGAAGATCGCGATCCAGGCCCGGACCTCCTCGACGTTCTGCGCATCGAGCTTGGCGAAGGCCAGGCACTTCTCGCCGCCGATGCCGTTGCGCTGGACCTCCTCCAGCATGGTCTGCATGTCCACGCCGCCATCGCCCGGACCACCGGGGTCGGCCGGGTCGAAGTTCGGGTTGCCGGACCTCTTGTACAGGTCGAAGACGTCGTTCTGCGTCGGGTCGACCTGCTTGCCGCCCAGGTAGGCGGTGATCTGGCGCCGCTGGTTGGCCACCGAGGTCGGCCCGCAGACGCCGTAGGTGTCGTTGTCGTACAGCCCGTAGGTGGCCTTCGAGAGGTTGTCGGCGGCCACCGGGTGCGCGGGGATGACGCCGGTGAGGAACTGCGAGGCGCGCAGCGCGGGTGCGTTCTTCGGCGGGCGCCGCCCGAGCATCCGGGCAGAGGTGTTCGGCATGGTCATGCTCCCTTCCGCAGGTTGGGGAGCGGAAAAGGGCGGACGACCAGGACTACCCGAAGTGAGTAGGAACCCTTCTTGATCAGGTTGAGTATCGTCCTGTATGGTTGCGTCCCATGGAAGATGCTCCTGTTGAAAGTCCGTGGATGACACGGCTGGAGGCTGCCGAGTACCTACGCGTGAAGCCCATGACCATCTCGTCCTGGGGATGGGAGGGCAAGATCACGCCGTACAAGACCGGTCGGATGGTGCGCTACAGCCGCGCCGAGATCGAGAGCCTGCTCCAGCCCGCGAACGGTATGGAGGCTGAGCCCGAGTGAACTCCCCCGCCGAGCCAGGCGGGATCGTCAGCCGCGCGATCATCCTGAACGCCAAGCTGTCTGTCCACGCCCATCGGCTATACGCCGTGCTCTGCTGCGTCGCCGATGACCAGCGTGAGATCGAGCGCAGCAAGCCCGAGCTGATCGACGACAGCGGGCTGTCCCGGGCCACCCTGCATCGCGCAATGGCGGAGCTGGTTGAAGCAGGAATTGTCGAGGTCCATTCTTCTATCAATTCCGACGGAGGCACTCGAACGAATCGCTACAGCCTCCACGAGGGGGGGCTCACACAGAGACTCCCCCAGGTTCACACGGAGACCCCCGGGGTCTCAGAGGGAGACCCCCTCCACGAATCCCCAGCTCAGACCCCCGTCTCAGAGGGAGACCCCCCGGGGTCTCAGAGGGAGACGGGGGAGGGGGTCTCAGAGGGAGACGGGG
>Ga0070714_100004069_pt1 | contig 10989 bp, 10 predicted proteins | sample LARL83metaG_FD_65450 | JGI IMG/M metagenome (GOLD analysis project Ga0070714, IMG submission 65450) | Corn, switchgrass and miscanthus rhizosphere microbial communities from Kellogg Biological Station, Michigan, USA - LAR L8-3 metaG | ecosystem: Host-associated > Plants > Roots > Rhizosphere ... | reverse complement strand
TCGGTGTGCATCGGCCCCATCCGGCTCTCCTTCTCGAGGCCGTTCCCCACCTTGAGCTTCTCGGCGCGGGCGATCAGCTTCGCCAGCAGCTCGTCGTAGGCGCCCTCTTGCACGTAGAGCCGCTTGATCGCGAGGCAGGCCTGGCCGCAGTTGAAGAAGCGGCCGACGGAGATCGCCTTGGCCGCAGCCTCCAAGTCCGCGTCGTCCAGCACGATGCAGGGGTCGGAGCCCCCGAGCTCGAGCGTGACCTTCTTGACGTGCTCGGCGGCGACCTGCATCACGCGCTTGCCGGTGGGGGTGGAACCGGTCAAGGCGATCTTGCGGATCAGCGGGTGCTTGACGATGGCCTCGCCCGTGCCCTGCCCGAGCACGACGTTGACCACTCCCTCGGGCAGCCCGCCCTCGATGAGCGCCTCGATGCACTTCAGCGTGGCGAGCGGCGTGGTCGATGAGGGCTTGAGCACGACCGTGTTGCCGGCGGCGATGGCGGGCGCGACCTTGTTCGCGGCGAGCGTCAGCGGGAAGTTCCAGGGCACGATGGCGCCGCAGACGCCGATCGGCCGGCGCACGACCAGGCCGTACGCCGTCGTGTCGGGCAGGGTGACGTACTCGCCGTGGATCTTGTCCGCCAGGTCCGCGAACCAGGCGATGTTCTCGCCGAAGCGCTGCGCTTCCAAACGAGATTCCAGCAGCGTCTTGCCCTGCTCCTGCGTGAGCAGCGGAGCGATCTCCTCGACCTTGCCGAGCATGTGCCGAGCGGCCTCGTGGAGGATGTGCGCGCGCTTGAACGCGGAGAGCTTCGACCAGCTCTCGAACGCCTTCGCAGCCGCCTTGGCGGCGCGGTCGACGTCCTCGGGGCCGCCCGATGGCACCGTGTCCACCACCTCGCCCGTCGCCGGGTTGCGGACCTCGTAGGTCTCGCCGGTCGCGGCGCCCGTCCTCTCCGCTTCGATGATCATCGTTGCCATTTAAGACACCCCCAGATCCCCGCGGAATCCGCGATTTCGCGGGGGCCCCGAATTTCGTGCTGACGCGCTCTCACCCACAATTATCCCGAGGCATGACTTCCATCAGGCTCGAGCGCGAAGGACAGGTCGGCGTGGTCGTGCTCGACCGCCCGCCGGCGAACAGCTACGACTACGAGTTTCTACGGGAACTGGGGTCGGCGATCGACGAGGCGCGTTGGGACGACGGAGTCCGCGGCCTCGTCATCGCCAGCAGCTCGGAGAAGTTCTTCTGCGCCGGCGCCGACGTCGGCGCCTTCCAGGCCGGCTCGCCGCGCCAGCGCGCGATGACGGCGCTGCTGGCGCACGAGGTGTTCCGCAAGCTCGAGCACACGCCGATGCTGGTGGTCGCGGCGATCGCGGGCCACTGCCTGGGGGGCGGCTTCGAGCTCGCGCTCGCCTGCGACCTGCGCTTCGCCGCCGAGGGCGAGTACCGGGTCGGGCTGCCCGAGGTGAGCCTGGGCCTCTTCCCCGGCTCCGGCGGGACGCAGCGCCTGCCGCGGCTGGTCGGGCTCAGCAAGGGCATCGACCTCATCGCCAACGCCCGCACGCTCACGCCCGCCGAGGCACACGAGCTGGGTGCGGTCGACAAGCTCTTCCCTGACGGCGCCGCCTGCAGGACCGCCGCGATCGAATACGTCCAGAAGATCGCGAGCGGCCCGGCCGAAGCGATCGGCCGGGCCAAGGTCGTGGCGTCGCTCGGCTACGCGGCGCCGCTCGATCTAGGGCTCGCGATGGAGCGAGAGGCGATCACCCACGTCTTCGCCACCGAGGACGCGGCCGAGGGCATCGCCGCCTTCACCGAAAAGCGCAAACCGAACTTCAAAGGGACCTGACCACGTAGAACGGGTCGCGCTCAGGGTGGCGGCCCTGGTCGCCCACCGTCACGCGGTTGGCGTCCGCTGAGCCGTCGTAGCGCGCCCCGAAGGCGAGCACCTCGTGCTCGGCGGCCGAGCAGCCGCTGACGCGGAAGTCGAAGCCGTCCACCGCCTGGTAGGTGACGAAGCGGTAGTAGATCGTGTTGCCGTCCTGGCTGACGCGGTCGTCCCGCTCGTCGCGCACCTTCTGAACGGAGGTGAAGGTGCCGCCGCGCAGCGTGACGCGGCCGCTGAAGACGTGCGGCTTGTCGTTGGCGCCGCTGGTGCGCAGGTGCCAGCCGCCGGAGTCGTGCCAGATATAGGTCGCGGTCGGCTGGGTGTTGTCGGGGCGCCCCTGCACGCTGATGTCGTCCGTGTGCCAGGCGCCGGCGTCGCAGTCGGTGGCGGGCGCGGTGGTGCTCGTGCCGGCCACCGGCGTGGTCGTGGTCGCGGGTGGCGGCGCCGCCTGCGGATGAGCGGCGAACAGGCCCGCGGCGGTCGTGCCGAGGGCTCCGAGCAGACGAAGTTTCATGGTGTGTGCCTCCTGAGATTGGGTTGAGACCAGCCTCGGAGGCGGGCGTTGGCGAACCTTCAGCCGGAGGTCAAGAAAAGATCAGCGCCGGGTCCAGAAGCCCTCGGGGTCGAAGCGGCGCGTCATCTCCAGCTCCCGGTCCGTCGGCGGCGAGGTCTCGACCGCGCGCGTCGAGTCGAACTCGAATCCGGTTTCCGCGCGCACCTGCTCGACGGTGACGCCAGGGTGCACGGAGGCCAGGAAGGCGGCGCCGCCGTCGGGCGGAAAGCGGAACACGGCCAGCGTCGTGACTATGGCGGCCGGCCCGCCGCCCAGCAGGCCGGTGCGCTCGCGCCACCGCGGAGTGCCATCGCCGTGACCCGGCGAAGTGACGTAGGAGACGCGGTCGACGAGGCGGCGCCTCTCGTGGTTCATGAGGGTCACCCAGCGCCGGGCGAGGATCGCTATGTCCGAGCCGCCCCCACTCCCCGGCAGCTTCACCTGCGGTGACTCGCGCGGGCCGATGTAGGAGGTGTTGAGGTTGCCGAAGCGGTCGACCTCCGCCCCGCCGATGAAACCGAGATCCACCAGGCCCTGCGCCAGCAGCGCCATCACGTTCGACATGCGGGTGGCCCAGAGGGCGCCCTCGACGTTCGGTGGGTCGCCCATGGTCCCGAGATGCTCGGAGGCGGGCTGGTCCCGCATGAGCCCGACCTCGTAGAGACCGCGTGCCGTCGGCGCGTGGGTGTTGCGCGCCACCGCGTAGGCGAGGATCGGCAGCCGCATCCCCACGAAGACCAGCTCGCCGTCCTGGATCTCGCGGGCGGCGACCGCGACCATCAGCTCCTGCGGTGTGTAGTCAGCCACGGAGCACCTTCTCCTCGAGCCAGGCCTGGAAGCCCTCTGCCGTCCGGCTGCGCTCGGCGTACTCGCGGTAGGCCTCGTGGTCGCGCGGCCAGTAGCCCTGCACCGGCGACGGCTGCGCGCCACCCGGCAGGTGGACCACGGCCGCGACCTTCGTCTCGGGCAGCAGCACGCGGTTGGGGTGGGCCAGGAGGGCGTCCGGGTCGACCAGCTCCTCACAGGTGACGATCACCCGCTCCGCGGCCAGCCCTGCCTCCTCGGTGATGCCCAGCGGGCCCCAGGCGTGGGCGCGTCCGCGCTCGTCGGCGCGCTGGAGGTGGATGATCGCCGCGTCCGGCCGGACCGGCAGCACCTCGACATAACCGTCACGTACGCGCAGGCCCGGGTTCCCGTTCGGGATGTCGCTGCCCAGCAGCGTCCGCGTGGGGATGAACGGCGCGTTCCAGGCGGCGGCCCAGAGCGCCAGCGAGATGGAGAAGTTGGAGTGGTCGTGGATCTCGAGCTCGCCCGCCTCGGCCGCCCGGCGGTAGCAGTGCCCGAGGCCTTCGGACACGTTGCCGACCCAGGCCGCGACGACCCGCCGCACGCAGCCGGCCCCGATCAGCTGGTCGAACAGCGCGTCCGAGATCGGGCCGACCAGGGTCAGGTCGCGGCGGGCCTGGCGGATGATCTCGTGGCCGGCGGCGAAGGGGATGCACGGCTCCAGCGCGGTCCCCATGGCGACGGTCGCGCCATCGGGCACGTGCCTAGCGATGGCCTCGGCCAGCGAGATGACCTTGGAAGCTCCCGGCGTCACTCCTCGAACTGGACCGGCGTTCGCGGCCGCCGGTCGATCTCGAGCCGAAAGACGTCCGGCCGGGAGTAGTGACCGGCCACGTCGAGCGTGCGGTGCGCGCCGGCGACCCGCTCCAGGTCGCACTCCGCGTAGAGGATTCCGTAGTCCTCGTGCAGCGGCCCGGCCACCGTCTGGCCGTTCGGCGCCACGATGACGGAGTCGCCCGAGTTGAGCCACTCCTTCGGGTCGGGGTACACGGTGTCGCGATCCGGGAAGGTCTCCGGGACATCCGCCGCTTTCAGCGCGCAGCCGTTGCCGAGCACCCAGCACCGGCCCTCGAGCGCGACGTGACGCATCGTCGCGATCCAGTTGTCGCCCATGTCCCAGGTGGGCGCGACGTAAATCTCGGGACCCTGCGAGTAGAGCGCGAACCGCGCCAGAGGCATGTAGTTCTCCCAGCAGATGAGGGCGCCCACACGGCCGGCCGGCGTCTCGACGACCCGCAGACCGCTGCCGTCGCCCTGGCCCCAGACCATGCGCTCGGCGTTGGTGGGCATCAGCTTCCGATGGCGGTTGAGCAGGGTCCCGTCGGGCCCGATCACGACAACCGTGTTGTAGAGGGTGGCTCTGCCGTAGGCGCCCTCGCGCTCGTGGATCCCGGCGACGACGGTGACGGCGAGCCGCTTCGCCGCCTCCCGGAGCAGGCCCAGGCCGTCCTGCTCGAGGTCCACCGCCTGCTCCGCCAACTGCCCGTGGATCTGCGTGGTCAGGCTGTAGTCCTCGCCCGGTCGGAGACGCCAGATCCACTCCGGATAGCCCGGGATCCAGGTCTCCGGAAAGGTGACCAGCGTCGCGCCGGCCCCGGCGGCCTCCTCGAGCAACTCGATGCCGCGGGCCAGGGTCGCCTCGCGGTCCAGCAGCACGGGCGGGTGCTGCACGACCGCGACCCGGCTGACCGTCATCTCAGCGCCCGATCAGCGCCAGGTAGGAGTTGAGGTTGCGCTCGATCTCGGCGATCGAGTCGCCGCCGAACTTCTCCAGGAAGGCGTCCGCGAGAACCAGCGCCGTCATCGCCTCGCCGATCACGCCGGCCGCGGGGACCACGCAGACGTCGCTGCGCTCGTAGTGCGCCTCGACCTTTTCCTTGGACTGCAGGTCCACGGACTGCATCGGCTTCTTCATCGTCGAGATGGGCTTGATCGCCACCCGCAGGTCCACCGGCTCGCCGTTGGTGGTGCCGCCGGTGAGTCCGCCGGCGCGGTTGGTCAGGTGCCGGAACCTGCCGCCCTCAAAATCGATCTGGTCGTGGAACTCGGAGCCCGGCCGGGCCGAGCCCTCGAACCCGGCGCCGAACTCCACGCCCTTGATCGCGTTGATGGAGAGGATCGCCTGGGCCAGCCGCCCGTCCAGCTTGCGGTCCCAGTGGACGTGGGTCCCGAGGCCCGGCGGGCAGCCCCGCGCGACGATGCGGAAGGTGCCGCCCAGCGTGTCGCCCCTCTCCCCCGCCTCGTCGATCGCCGCGACCATGCGCTGCGAGACCTCCGGGTCGGGGCAGCGGACCGGCGACGCCTCGATCTCCTCGATGGTCACGGTGTCGGGGTCGACGCCCTCGTATCCGGTGTCGATCGGGCCGATGGACTGGGTGAAGCTGAACACCTCGATCCCGAAGCGGCGCAGCAGCGCCCGCGCCACCGCCCCGGCGGCGACTCGCGAAGCCGTCTCGCGCGCGCTCGATCGCTCGAGGATGTTGCGGATGTCGGTGTGGCCGTACTTCAGTGCGCCGGCGAGATCGGCATGGCCCGGGCGCAGCCGGGTGACCGGCTCCGGGGCGAAACCCTCCTTGGCCGGCGTCATCTGGGCCGTCCAGTTCTCGTGGTCGGCGTTCACGATCTCGATCGCCACCGGGCTCCCGATGGTGATCCCGCCGCGGACGCCGCCGACGATGCGGCCCTCGTCGACCTCGATCTGCTGCCTCCCGCCGCGGCCGTGACCGCCCTGGCGTCGCTTGAGATCGGCGCGCAGCATCTCCTGGGTCACCTCGAGGCCCGCCGGCAGGCCCTCGATGATCACCGTCAGCTGCGGTCCGTGCGACTCGCCCGCGGTGAGCCAGCGCAGTGTGGTCATGAAGCTCCGAACTCCTCGAGGTCGTCGGCGAAGTCCCAGGCGCGGACCTCGCCCGCGACCCGCAGGCCGATCTCGACCTCATCGCGACCGGGCGGCTCGACGCCCACATACCGCTGCCAGATGTGCCGCCGCAGCTCGTGCACGCCGTCGTCGAACAACGTTCCCGTCCCCCGCACCTCGATGCCGCGCAGCGGGAGCTCGCTCTCGTAGAGGAGGACGCCCGCGCGTTCGTCGCGGCGGACGTGGTCGGCCATCACGCCCTCGCGGCCGATCGCGATGTTGAAGGCATCGCCATCCCAGTGAAACCAGACCGGGCTCAGGTGGACCTCGCCACTGCGCCGGTAGGTGGCCAGCGTGCAGCTCAACTTCGACTTCAGCAGGTCGCCCAGGTCCTCGGGTCGCAGGCCCCGCCGCATATCCCGAATAGCATGAGCGCGATGGGCTTTCACTCGCGGGCGGACGTTCTGCTGAGGCGGATCCTCGAGCTCTCCGACCAGGACCTGGAGGGCGACTTCTGGTGGAAGCGGGGCGACCAGCAGGACGACTACACGCGAGTGCATGGGCTCTACATGGTTTCCGAGCACATCCTGGCCGCGGCCGACCGGCTGACGCCGATCGCCGGCGAGGGGACCGCGCTCGCGGCGCACGTGGTTCGCGCGGCCTGGGACCTGCGCGTGCTGCTGATGCCGCTCGACGCGGACCTGGTCGCGCGGGAGCCCAGGCCGGAGGAGTGGTCGATCGCCCAGGCCATGGACCACATGCTCGGCTCCCAGGAGTTCTGGAACATCCTCTTCGACCTCTGGTTGGAGCAGGCGCGGCGGGGCGAGGCGCTGGCATTTCGGCACAGCGGCAAGGACATCGCGGCTCAGCGCTCGGGCGGCGAGGAGCTGGTCGGCGACCCCGTCGCCCTGGTCTCGGAGCTGGACGAGGTGGTGGCGCACGGCTGCCGTGCCGTCGTCGAAGCCGAGGCGTTGGGCGTCCTGCTCGAGCCCGAGGTCGGCTTCAACCGCGGGCCGGTTCCGGTGCCACTTGGCTACTACCCGCGGCGCTGGGCGGCGCACCTGCGCGAGCACACGGTGCAGGTCGAGAAGTCCCTGGCCTGGCTGGGCCGGGAGCCGGCGGAGCAGCAGAGGATCGCGCGCGTTACGGCCGGCGCGCTCGGCGAGCTCGAAGCCGCCTGGTGGCGCGCCGGCCGGCCCTCCGACCTCGAGGCATCGCTGGCCCCTGCCGAGCAGCAGCTGGACTCTCTGTATTGATCGAGCCGGAGATCCGCCGCCTCGAGCTGCAGGTCAACGGCGAGCGCAAGGAGCTGCTCGCCCCGGTACACAAGACGCTGCTCGAGGTGCTGCGCGAGGACCTCGGCCTGACCGGCACCAAGCACGGCTGCGAGCTCGGCGAGTGCGGCACCTGCACCGTGCTGCTCGATGGGCGGCCTGCGCTGTCCTGCCTGCTGCTGCCGGTGCAGATCGCCGGCCGCGCCATCACCACGATCGAGGGGCTCGCCCGCGGAGCGGAGCTGCATCCGCTGCAGCAGACGTTCGCCGAGCTGGGCGCGGCACAGTGCGGCTACTGCACGCCGGGCATCCTGCTCGCGGCATCGGCCCTGCTGGAGGACAACCCCGACCCGAGCCGCGACGAGATCAAAGAGGCGCTGGCCGGCAACCTCTGCCGCTGCACGGGCTACGTGAAGATCCTCGAAGCGGTTGAGCTGGCGGCCAGCCGCTCGGCCCCTCCCCAGCCCTCCCCGGAGGCGAGGGTGTAGTGCGAGTTATCGGGCAGCCCCTGCCCAAGGTTGACGCCGAGGCCAAGGTCACCGGGCGAACGGTGTTTGCCGACGACCTCCAGCTCCCCCGGACGCTGCACTGCAAGCTGCTGCGCAGCCCGCACCCCCATGCCCGGATCCGCTCCATCGACGCCTCGCGCGCTCGGCGGCTGCCGGGTGTTCACGCGGTGATCACCGGCGAGGACCTGCCCGAGAAATACGGGATCCTGCCGGTCACCCAGGACGAGCGCGCGCTGGAGCACGAGAAGGTCCGCTACGCCGGCGACCCGATCGCGGCGGTGGCAGCCGTTGACGAGGAGACGGCGGAGGCGGCCTGCCGGCTGATCGACGTCGACTACGAGGTCCTGAAGCCGGTGATGAGCATCGAGGAGGCCCTTCGCGAGCCGGCCGACGAACCCCTGCACGAGTACGGCGACCGCAAGGCCGGCCCGAGCAACATCCACAAGCTGGTCGCACTGGAGTTCGGCGACGTCGAAGCCGGGTTCGCGCGCGCCGACCACGTGCGCGAGGACGTCTTCTTCTTCCAGGGCAACACGCACCTGCCGATGGAGCAGCACTCGGCCACCGCGTCCTACGCGGACGGACGCGTGACGCTCTGGTCCTCGACCCAGACGCCGCACTACGTCCACCGGACGCTGAGCAAGGTGCTCGGACTGCCCATGGCCCGGGTGCGCGTCATCGCGACCCCGCAGGGCGGCGGCTTCGGCGGCAAGTCGGATCCCTTCCACCACGAGCTCGCGGTGGCGAAGCTGGCAATGGTGACCGGCCGCCCGGTCAAGTGCACGCTGACCCGCGAGGAGGTCTTCTACGAGCATCGCGGCCGCCACCCGGTGCTGATGTGGGTCCGCAGCGGGGTGACACGCGAGGGCCGGATCACCGCGATGCACTTCAAGACGGCGCTCGACGGCGGCGCCTACGGCTCCTACGGTGTCGCGTCCATCTTCTATACCGGCACGCTGCAGACGGTCACCTACGCGCTGCCGGCCTACCGATTCGAGGGCTGCCGCGTCTTCACGAACAAGGCTCCCTGCGGCCCCAAGCGCGGCCACGGGACGCCGCAGCCCCGATTCGCACTGGAGCTGCACCTGGAGAAGATCGCGCACGACCTCGGACTCGACCCGGTCGAGCTGAAGCGCCGCAACTTCGTCAAGCCGTTCAGCCGCGCGGTCAACTGGCTGCGGATCACCTCCTGCGGTCTCGAGCCGTGCACCGACTGGGTGGTGCGCGAGTCGCGGTTCCACGAGCGTGAGCGGCGCCGCGGCAGCGGCCTGGGGTTCGCCGTCAGCACCTACCTCTCCGGCGCCGGCACCGCGATCTACTGGAACGACATGCCGCACTCGGAGTGCCAGCTGAAGGTGGACCGCGGCGGCGTGACCGTCTACTGCGGCGCGATCGACATCGGCCAGGGCTCGGACTCGGTGCTGGTGTACATCGTTGCCGAGGAGCTCGGTCTCGACCCGCGCGACATCCACCTCGTCACGGCCGACACCGACCTGACGCCGATCGATCTCGGCTCCTACTCGTCGCGCGTCACGTTCATGGCCGGCAACGCGGCTCTGGAGGCGGCCCGCAAGATGCGGGCTCTGCTCGAAGGGGCCGCCGGTGCACCGCTTGAAGAGGTTGGCTTCGATCGCGCCGTCGAGACGGCGGAGGAGAAGCTCGGGGCGCTGGCGACCAGCGGCTCCTACAAGCCCCCGAAGATCGCCGGGCCCTACAAGGGCTCGGGCGTCGGCCCGAGTCCCGCCTACAGCTACACCGCCGCGGTGGTCGAGGTGGAGGCGGATGAGCGCACCGGCATCGTGACCGTGCCGCGCGTCTGGATCGCGCACGACATTGGCCGAGCCATCAACCCGCTGCTGGTCGAGGGCCAGGTCGAAGGCAGCGTCTACATGGCGCTCGGGGAGGCGCTGATGGAGGAGCAGACCTATCGCAAGGGCCTGCACAAGTGGCCTTCGATGCTCGAGTACAAGTCGCCCACGTTCCTGGAGACGCCGGACATCCACACCCATCTCGTGGAGACCGACGACCCCGAGGGGCCATACGGCGCCAAGGAGGCCGGCCAGGGGCCGCTGCTGCCCGTCATCCCGGCGGTCAGCTCGGCCGTCTTCGACGCCCTCGGTGTCTGGATCGACGAGGTTCCGATCACCCCCGAGAAGGTTCTGAAAGCCCTCGAGGAGCAGCGCAAGGGCAATCCGGGCCGCTTCGGGCCCAAAGCCTTCCCGCCCATCCCCTACCCGGAGTGCCTGCGCGTCGAGCCGCCGGCACCCGACGATCTCTCGGTGGGGTGACCGCGTGCTGAGGCTGCCGAGGCTTCGCTACCTGGAGCCGAAATCCGCCCGCGAAGCGGCGGCGCTTGCCGCCGAGCTCGGCCCGCGCGCGATGTTCGTGGCCGGAGGCACCGACCTCTACCCCAACCTGAAGCGCCGCCAATTCGCCCCGGAGGCGCTGATCGGGCTGTCGAACCTCGCGGAGCTGCGCGGAGTGGACGGGACTCGAGTCGGCGCGCTGGTCACGCTGGCCGACGCATCGACGGCCCTCGCCGCCGACCACCCGGGCTACGCCGAGGCGGCCGGCCTGGTCTCCTCTCCCCCGCTGCGCAACGTGGGCACCGTCGGCGGCAACCTCTGCGTCGACACCCGCTGCAACTACTACAACCAGACCGAGGAGTGGCGGCATGCGGCCGGCTACTGCATGAAAAAGGACGGGGACATCTGCCTGGTCGCGCCCGGCAGCCCGCGCTGCTGGGCGGTCGCGTCCTCTGACACCGCGCCGATGGCGATCGCCCTCGGCGCGGCCGTAACGCTGACCGGGCCGGACGGCGAGCGCGAGCTGCCCGCCGCCGCCCTCTACCGCGACGACGGCATCGACTACCTGGCCAAGCAGCCTTTCGAGGTGCTGACCTCGGTGACGCTGCCTCCGGCCGGCGGACTCGCCACGGCCTACGTCAAGCTGCGCCGCCGAGGGTCCATCGACTTTCCCATCGCCGGGGCCGCCGTCGCCCTGCGGTTGGAGGGAAACGTCGTCGCCGACGCTCGGATCGTGCTGTCCGCGGTGGCCTCGCATCCCGTCGA